>Ga0334890_1000598_pt1 | contig 61959 bp, 54 predicted proteins | sample GraSluR1_MG_3_FD_207220 | JGI IMG/M metagenome (GOLD analysis project Ga0334890, IMG submission 207220) | Sludge microbial communities from methane-producing bioreactor in Wageningen University, Netherlands - Granular Sludge_31_08-R1 | ecosystem: Engineered > Bioreactor > Anaerobic >... | reverse complement strand
TACTCTTTTTCAGGGCTATATTCTGCTGTCAAGTTGCAGTGGTGAATGCTGCCTCGAATGAAACTAATGACAATCTCTTTACTTTTTCTCAACTGCCCCTATTGACTTTTGATAGCTGGTCTCCTTTGTTTTGCAGGCAGAAATCACTGCCCGAGCTTCGCCCGTATAAACTCATTCGCCCTGGAGATATCGGCGAGTTTTTTTCCTGAACTCATCAGAGCCTGTTTCTCGGGTTCCGTTGCCTGGCGCTCAAGAGCCGACTGAAGAATGCTCTCCGCTTCCTCCGGAGGAAGCACGACGAAACCGTTCTCGTCGGCGACGATGATGTCTCCCGGATTGACGACAGTTCCCCCGCAGTTGACGGGAGTGTTCAGTTCGCCGTCTCCTCCCAGAACGCGGGTCGTAATAGCGGAAAGACGGCGATAGTAAACGAGGAGTCCCATTTCACGAATTTCCTGGATATCGGTGGCGGCCCCGTCAAGAATGACAGCCTCCACACCGGTCAACTTCAGCGCATACGCCACGATGCCTCCGAGGCATGCGTAATTCATCTCCCCGGCACGGTCGATCACGAGGATGTCGCCCTTGCCGAGAAACTCGGGAGCCTTGTGGCACAGTGTCGAATCCATCGAGGGAATCCGGAGCGTCACAGCGCGGCCGATCGCCTTGGCGCCGGGAATTGAGGTCCGGAACTCGACGCTCGGAAAGCCGAAATGGCGGGTATGCCCTATAGTGGCGGGGTCGACGGCCGCGTACTTCTGAAGGATCTCGTTGGAAAGCGTTCTCACCGATTCATTGATAATCATGATATGTCCCCTCTCTGATTTGACGATGCATTACAGATACTCTATCGAGCCGCGAGGAAATCCGCCGCGAAACGGCACGTCACAGCAACTCCCGTCTTGAAGGCGGATTCATCCGGATTGAACGACGGCGAGTGGAGCGGCGGCATGCTCTCGCCGGGGCGAGCGACGCCGAGTCTGAAGAAAAATCCCGGAACATGTTCCAGGTAGTACGCGAAGTCCTCGCTGCCGAGCGACGGAGCGGGAAGATGAAGGACTTTTTCTTCCCCGAGAAGGGACTTCGCCGAATTTTCGAAGAGCGTCAGAAGTTCGGATGAAGAGGCAAGCGGAGGTACTCCGCGAGCGATCTTCACTTCGGCTTCGCCTCGCATGCCCTGTGCCGTGCTCGATGCGAATCGCGCCAGAGCAGCGGCCATATGCTCCCGGGTTTCCGGAAGAAGCGTGCGGATGGTTCCTTCGAGCAGCACGCTGCCCGGAATGATATTGCCGACGGTTCCTCCCGATATTTTCCCGAAGGAGAGAACGGCTGAATCCACAGGGGCGATCTCCCGCGAAACAACCGACTGCACGTTCGCAAGAAACTGTCCCGCCATGAGAATCGGGTCGACGCACTTGTGAGGGTGCGCGGCATGCCCCTGGGAACCCTTGAATTCGACGGTGAAGGTGTCGGCGGCGGCCATGGCCGAACCATAACGCAGACCGACCGTTCCGGAAGCAAGCTCGGGCCAAAGATGAAGAGCGGCGATACAGTCTACTTTCGGCGACTCCAGCACGCCTCCTTGAATCATCAGCTTCGCACCGCTCAGATTCTCTTCGGCAGGCTGGAAGACGAGACGGACCGCCCCGTTGAACCGATCTTTTTCGGAGGAAAGGATCTGCGCGACACCGAGCAGGATGGCGGTATGGACATCATGTCCGCAGAGGTGCGCCGCCCCCGGATTGCCCGATGAATAAGGAAGTCCGGTCTTCTCCTCGCCGGGCAGGGCATCCATATCAGCCCTGAGGGCGAGGGTTTTACCCTCTCCGCCGCCTTTGACAAGCGCCGTTACACCGGTGTCGCCTATCATCGTCACATCATCGATACCGATTTCCTTCAGAACGGAAAAGACAAAATTCGCCGTTTCCTTTTCCTGGCCGCTCAACTCGGGATGTTGATGAAGATGCCTCCGCCATTCAATAACGTTTTTTTCACAGTTCCCGGCCAATTTCAAAAAATCCATTTCACCACGCTCCAGAAAAAAGATGAGGCGATGTGTTTCATCTCGTTCAACGAATATCGCCCGTTCAGTACGACACTTTGTAGCCGCAAATATCCGATCTGCAGAAATATCGGCTGAAATGCACTATATTGTCCAGATCATCCCGGTTGACCCGCTCCACCTGCAAAACGGCCGAGCCTTCGGCGATTTTGAGGGATGAGGCGGTGTGCGGATCCGCCGAAACAGCCGTAATACTCTCTTCCGCGCTTTGCAGGTTGATGGAGAAATATTTTTTCAGCACGTTGCTGATATTGAAAAAATCTCCCGCTTTCCTGAAAGCGTCGATATTCATCGTATCTGGGAGATATGTGTGGATGGAAAAAACCGGGGTATCGGACCAGAAGCGTACGCGATGGATATGAATGGCCATCCTCCCCTTTTTGAGATTCAGAACCTGTTTTGCCCTCTCGTCCGGAGGAATCGTTTCGATTAAATATGTTCTGCAGTAAAGCTCTTCGAAGTGCCTTTCATAAAACTCCCGAAATCCGCCGAACAAAAACCATCGGATCTGCTCAGCCTTGTCCGCGACGAAAGTTCCTTTTCCCTGCCTGCGAACTATCATGGACTCCATCTCAAGCTTGCCCATCGCCTGGCGCACGGGAGCGCGGCTCACACCGTACATCCGCTCCAGATCGGATTCCTTGGGCAACATGTCTCCCGGCTTCAGATCTCCGTCCATAATGCGGCGCCTGATGTCCGAATATATGTTGTAGTAAAGGGGAGGATTTATTCCCATCGAGTTCTTCGTCTCCTTATAGACTTTCAGTTTCTCATGTGGTACGATAAACGTAGTAATTTTATAACATTATAATCTTATATCCTATGCGTGTCAAACGCTTCTTTTTTCAAACGCACATGAAATCCGGAGGAAAAAATGTCAACGCACTGGGTCGGAGTTTTCGCAGCGCTTATCACCGGCGCTTCCTGGGGGGTTGTCGGTCCGTTCGGCCGGCTGCTTGCGCTTCGAGGCGCCGATATGGTGACCGTGGTCATCTTGAGAACCTTTTTAACGGCGGCCATTCTCTTTGCATGGCTTTTTCTCAGAGAACGGCAGGCTCTTCGCATCTCCTTCCGCGACAGCCTCCCGCTTCTCTTCTATGCCGTTCTTGCAGTCCCTCTCACCTCGACGGGTTTTCTGTATTCTCTGAAGTACCTTACAGTACCGGCGGCGCTTATCATCCACTATACCTTCCCACTCGCAACACTCCTGGGAGGGTTGTGGATCACCCGGGAAAAACCGACGACCCTGCAGTATCTCGCTGCGTTTCTGGTCATTCTCGGTGTCTGGACGGGCATCTTCGCGTCGGATGCGTCCGACGTCGGCTTCTCTCTTCTGGGAGTCTTCTGGGGAGTGGTCGCAGTGATCGGTCTCTCGGGACAGTTCATTCTGGGACGGGCGCTGATCTCGAAAAAACGCTTCTCCGGAGTCCCGCTGCTTTTATACTCGAACGTATTCGGAGGACTCTTCATGGTCGTGATAAAACACTTTCTTTCCGGATGGAGCGATCTCGCACTTCTGGAAAGCCTCGACTGGTACAGTATCGTCATCATGTCGGTCGTCGGCAGCGTGCTCGGGCACGGCGCATACTGCTTCTCGCTCCGATTCATATCCGCGGCGACCGCGAGCCACCTTTGTACCGTAGAAATTTTGACGGGAATCGCCCTTGCAGGCTTCATGAACCATGAAATTCCGACGCTCAGGGAGATCAACGGAAGTCTGCTGATTCTCCTGGCGATCTTCCTCGCGGCCCTGCCTGGCGATATTTTCAGCAGGCTGCGCAAGGAGAAAATCGCGCTATAAAACCGTCAGCGCCGTAATCCGCTAAAAAAAACAAGGCGAGGGGAACAAAAAAAGGCATGACCTCGTTCCTCTCGCCTGAAAAAGTCCATTTCTATCGATACTCAGTCCAAGTACGCTATCCGTTTATTCTTCTCCTCGATAAAGCGCTCACGGAAAAGCTGCTCGACGATCGTGTCGTTATCCTCTTTTGAAATCTGCCCCTGAAAGAGCGTATCAATGCTCGACGAGAGCGTCTTTCTCGCCTTCGGCCGCCGCGTCTTGTCCTGCTTTTTCAGTATTTCAAGCACCTTGGCGTACTTCTGGGCAATTTCTGCGGCAAGGACCGGTTTTTCCTTGATCTCCTCCAGCGTGATGATCCTCTTGACTCTCTGGCCGTACTTCACGACGTGCTTGATCAGCGGATCGTACCCGGCGTCCTTGGACAGGATATAGTGCGTTATCGCGTTGTTCGTGTGGTACTTCGCGAGGTAGTAGGCAATGTGAAAGTCGAGGGCGTTCCGTCCCACGCCGCTGATGCTGATCCATTCCACCCGTTCGCCGAGCGGCTGCATCCGGACGATGGTCTCGGTAGGAATCTTTTTCTGATTCTCCCCTATGAATATGAGGAATTTCGTTCCCTCGACGTCCTCGATATGAACGCCCGGCAGGTTTTCATAGTCGATATAGACGATTTTTTTCATCTCTGCCCCCTTTGATTTGTCAAAAACCCCACCACGGCCCGGACGAATGCCTCGCTCCGCTCCATGTGGATAGAGTGTGCCGCGCCTTCAATGACATGGAAGGACGAGCCGGCGATTCTCCCGGCGAACTCACGGCACTCTTCTACCGGAAAGAGCAGATCCTGCGAGCCGGAAAGGACAAGAGCGGGAGCTGCAATTCTTTCCAGGTCGGCGGTACCGTCGAAGTCGATGAGAGCGGCCACCTGGTTTCTGAAGCCGACGGTCTCCTGGGGCCACGGATATGTGATCGCGTAGTTCACAGCCGCGTCGAGCATTCCCGGCTGCTCGAAAAAGGCGGTAGAGAAGAGCCAGTAGAAGAGGTTGCGAAACCAGAGAACCGGATCGGTTCCCCGCTCCAGCGATTCCACGGCGTCCGAGAAGAGCGCCGCGTTGCGGGCGGACATTTTCGATCCCGTTCCGGCGAGAACAAGCCTTCCCACCAGTTCTGGATGGCGGGCCGCCATGCTCTGGGCGACGAATCCACCCATCGAGTGCCCAAGAACGTCTACATGCTCATAGCCGAGGTGGCGAACCAGTGCTGCGCAGTCGTCCGCCATCCGCTCGATGGAGACCGGGACATTCGCGGGTCTGGAGCGTCCCACTCCACGGTTGTCGGGGCAAATCACCCGAAAATGCTCCGCCAGAGGAGGCAAAGAACCCCCCCAGCTCTGCGAATCCGACGCCAGTCCCGCTATCAGCAGCAAAGGCGGTCCGTCTCCGTGGATCTCGTAATACAGCTCCGCATCATGCAACGTGAGCATGGCAGCCAAAACCAGCATCGCCATAAAAAAACCCCTTTCAGAAAAACGTCCCGAAGGAAATCGCCTTATTATTGAAAAGCATTGTACCACCCTTCCCGAAACCCCACCAGAAAATATTCTTCGCCTAACGCAGGTTTCCCAGCAAGAGGAAGCCTCGCGACCATTCGGCGGAAGCACCATGCAAGGTCGTTTGCGATCTCCTCCCGCGAGATTGGATCGAAGCCCGCTCTTGAAAGAAACTCGCCATTGACGAATCGCCCGCTCTATCCTACCATGCTGAAGAGTTGAAATTTTCCATAGGAGGCGCCGCTCATGTCGAACAGATGGAGAAGCTCCGAGGTCTTCGCGGGAGCGCCGAACGCAGGCGCGCGGGCATTGTGGAAGTCGATGGGGTATTGCGACGGAGATTTTGCGGAGAGGCCGGTCATCGGAATCGCCAATTCGTGGAACACCCTGGTTCCGGGGCACTTCAACCTGAACCAGGTCAGCGAACAGGTGAAGAAGGGGATTCACCGGGCAGGGGGCGTCGCTGCCGAGTTCGGCGTCATCGCGTCGTGCGACGGCGTCTGCGAAGGGCACAGGGGGATGCACTTCATCCTCCCCCAGCGGGAGGTCATCGCCGACTCGGTCGAGCTGGTCGTCGAAGCCCATCATCTGGACGCCGTCGTCCTGATCGCGTCCTGCGACAAGATCGTCCCCGGCATGTTGATGGCGGCGGCCCGGCTCGACCTCCCGGCGATCATGATCACCGGCGGCCCGATGCTCGGCGGCGTGGAGTTCGACGGAAGGAAGACGGACGAGACGTCCCTGCACGAGGCGCTTGGAATGCTGAAGGCAGGCCGGATCAGCGAGGAAGAGTTCCGGTCGCTCGAAAACCTCTGCGCCCCCACCTGCGGCTCCTGCTCCTTCTTCGGCACCGCGAACACGATGTGCTGCCTCGCGGAAGTCCTCGGAATGGCGCTTCCGGGGAGCGCGCTCGTGCCGGCAGTCCACGCGGAACGTCTCCGGCTGGCCTGCGAAACGGGAGAGAGGATCTGCGACATGGCCAGAGAGGGGCTGACGGCCCGGAAGATTCTGAACGCCTCCTCAATCGTGAACGGCGTAAAGGCGACGCTCGCCATGAGCGGCTCGACCAATGCCGTGATGCACCTGACCGCCATTGCCGCCGAGGCCGAGGCGAACGTCGACGTAATGGATCTCTTCTCGCGTCTCGGGCCGGAGACGCCGCAGATCGTGCGGGTGAATCCGGCCTCGAAGTGGAACACCGAGGATTTCTGGATGGCCGGAGGCATTCCGCGGATGCTGAAGAACATGCTCCCCATCCTTGAAAGAGACGCTCTGACCTGCACCGGAAAGACGCTCTCGGAAAACGTCTCGTCGTACCGATTCCCCTTCCCCAAGAACGACGAAGTGATGAAAACTCTCGACGCCCCCTTCTCTCCTCGCGGAGGAATCGCCGTCCTCCGGGGAAATCTCGCACCGGAGACAGGAGTCACGAAGCCGGGCGCCATCGACCCCGCCCTGCACGTCTTCACCGGGGAGGCGCGCGTCTTCGACAGCGAGGATGAAGCGAACGAGGCGACGCTCGCGGGAGGAATCCTTCCCGGAAACGTCGTCGTCATCCGCTACGAAGGGCCGAAGGGAGGCCCCGGTATGCGGGAGATGTACCGGACCATGAAGTACCTCTACGGAATGGGCTTGAACAAGAGCACCGCGCTGGTCACGGACGGGCGGTTCTCCGGGACGAACAACGGCTGCTTCGTCGGGCACGTCTCCCCCGAGGCGGCGGAGGGCGGCCCGATTGCCGTCGTACGCGACGGGGACAGAATCACCATCGACGTCATCGAGGGCACGCTGCACCTCCACGTTCCCGAAGAGGAGATCCGCGAACGATTCGCATCATGGAAGAAGCCCGAGCCGAAGGTGAAGAAGGGACACCTCGCCCTCTACTCCAAGCTCGCCTCATCGGCGGCGAAGGGCGCGATCGTGCGCGCTGAATGAGAGCATCGGCAAAGGGGCGGAGAAGCTCCGCCCCTTTGCCGATGCTACGCAATCTCTTCGAATGCTACCGGATGAAGCCCAGCAAGCGCGGCAGGAAGAGCGAGATCGGAGCGACGTACGTCACCAGTAGGAGTACTCCTATGAGGGCGAAGACGAAGCGCATGACCGCTTTTGATATTCGTTCGAGACTCAGCCCGGTAATGCCGCATGCGACAAAGAGACAGACCCCCACGGGCGGAGTCGCCATTCCTATAGCGAGGTTCAAAACCACGATGAAACCGAAGTGAAGCGGATGGATTCCGAGCTGGACGGCGACCGGGGCCAGGATCGGAGCCAACAGGATGATCGCCGCTCCCGTCTCCATGAACATGCCCACGATCAGCAGCAGGATATTCACCAGCAGCAGAAAGACATACGGGTTCGATGTCGCGGCGAGAAACATGGCGGCCAGGCGGCCGGGAATCTGGTTGGCCGCGATCACCCATGCGAAGACATTCGCCAGCGAGATGATCAGCAGAATCGCCCCGGTCGTGATGCCGCTCTGAAAGAGAATATGCGGAAGATCCTTCCACGTGATCTCCCTGAAGACGAACTTCCCTACGAAGAACGAATATACCACCGCGACCGCCGCGGCCTCCGTCGGAGTGAAAATTCCCCCCAGGATCCCGCCCAGGATGATCACCGGCGCAAAGAGCGCCCACGCCGCGTTCCGGAACTCCTTCAGGACGCGGCTGACCGAGAACCCTTCCGACATCGGATATTGTCTTTTTCGCGAGACGCTCAGCACAACGAGCATAAGGGCTAATCCGAGCAGAATGCCCGGAATGAAACCGGCCGCGAAGAGGCCTCCTATCGATACGTTCACCGATACTCCGTAGATCACCATGATGATGCTCGGAGGAATGATCGGGCCGATCACCGAGGACGATGCCGTGACCGCCGCGCTGAAATCCAGATCATAGCCGTTCTTCTCCATCGACGGGATCATGATCGAGCCGATGGCCGACGTGTCCGCCACTGCGGAACCGCTGATCCCGGCGAAGATCATCGACCCCAGTATGTTCGCGTGGGCCAGTCCGCCCCGGATATGCCCCACCAGGCTGTCGGCGAAAGCGATGATCCTCGCCGTCGTGCCGCCGCGGTTCATCAGGTCACCCGCAAGGATGAAGAAGGGGACCGCCATCAGCGGAAAAGAGTCGATGCCGGTGAACATGCGCTGTGCCAGAAGCTGCGGCGGCACCCCCATAGCGAGGATGACGGAGAATCCCGTGATCCCCAGAACCAGCGCCAGGGGAATTCCCAGGACGAAGCAGATGACAAAGGCGGCGAGCATCAGGGAAATCATTCGATCCCCTCCTTCTTCTTCAACGCCTCGTCAAGTTCGACGTCGGCTGTGGACAGGACCCGTACGGACTTCGTGAGCACCATCCTCAGAACGTGGAGAAACATGTAGACGGCCCCGGCCGGAACCGCAAGGTACGGAATCCACATCGGCATACCCATGGCGGGCGACGTCTGTCTCCGGAGACTGACGATCAGGTTGATCCCCTGCCTCGCTACGGCGACAAGAAAAATCAGGATCAGAATTTCCGCCGCAAAAATGGCGGCACGGCGCCCCTTCTCCGGAAGCTTCTCGATAAAGAGCGTCACACCGATGTGTTTACCCCTTCCCATAGCGTATCCCGCACCGAGAAAGGTCACCCAGACCATCATGTATCGAGCCGCTTCCTCCGACCATCTGAGGGGAGACAGCAGGACGAAACGGTAGAAAACCGCCGCGAATGCAATGGCGCCCATTCCTCCCATCAGCGCGGCCACGGCGGCGAAGGCGGTTTTGTCCAGTACTCCCAGAATACCGTTCAGGAACTTCATCTCTCCACCTCATCGTACTGAAATCGCGGCGAAAGATATCTTCGCCAAAGTCCGCTCCGGCGCGGCTCTTTAAAAAGGGGGACGGGGCGAACAGACAAGCCCCTCCCCCGCATCGGACATAATCTATCCCGCACCGTTCTCCTGCATCCCATCCCTGAAGGAGGCGACGCAGGAGAACGATTCGGAAAACCCTACTACTTCAGCATCTCCGCCATCTTCGCCTCGGAGGCGGCGACCGCTTCAAGCGCCTCGTTCACCCATTGCTCCCCGGCCTGCGATTTCACATAGTCCAGCACGGCAGGCTGAGCAGCAGCCCGGAATTCGTTCAGTTCGGCCGCCGTGGGAACGTAAACGGTCATCCCCTCCTTCTGGACGTTCAGAAGCCCGCTCTGGACCTGGCGCTCGGAAATCGCCCTCTGGGCGATGTTGAAAAGCTGCGCTCCCTCGTAGACCGCCGCCTTCTGGTCGCCCGAGAGCCTCTCCCAGACATTGTCGTTGACGAACATGATCAGGGGGTTGTAAAGATGGCCGTTCAGGATCACGTACTTCTGGACCTCGTAGTACTTGCCGTTGTTGATCAGCGTCATGGGCAGCTCGCAACCGTCCACGACTCCCTGCTGCAGCGCCATGTACAGCTCGCCGAAGGCGATGGGCGTCGCGGCGGCGCCGAGCGCCTCGATCATCGCCATATGAGCGGGGTTTTCCATCGTCCGGATCTTCAGCCCTTTCATGTCGGCGACGGTCTTTATCTGCTTGCTGCCCGTCACGAGATGACGATAGCCGTTCTCGCTCATGGCGAGACTCCGGATCCCGGTCTGCTTGCGCATCTCCTCCATCAGCTTGCGGCCGAAGGGGCCGTCGAGCACGTCCCAAGCCACAACCTGGTTCGGGAAGAGGAATGGAATGTCGAAGACCATGATGGGCTTGAAAAGGGTGGGAATCGGGCCGGTCGTAATGGTTCCCAGTTCGATGGTGCCGAGCGCCAGCCCCTCCAGGATCTCCTTCTCGTTCCCGAGCTGCGATGCGTGGAACACTTCGATCCGCACCGAACCGCCCGTCTTGGTCTCGACATGGTTCTTGAAAATCTCCACCGCAATGACCGTGCGGTCCGCCGGATCGGCTGGACCGGCGTTCGCCAGCTTCAGCGTAAACTCCGCCGCGAAGGCGCCTCCTGCAAGAAGTCCCGTCAGAGCTACGGCGCACATGATTCCGATTAGTTTCTTCATTGCCTCTCCTCCATCTCCATCTTAAATTTTAGTGCATTGAGATGGTTATTATAAACTAAAGTTCGCATTCCGCAAGTCCCTCCCGATAACAAATTGCGGGAGATTCGAGCTCTTTCGGAGGGTTCCTGCTTCCTTGAACACTATCCTTGCTCCCTGCAGAAGATTTCGCCGGGAGCAAGCAGGATCATGATCTTCCCCAAGGCCCCGGAGGATTCCGTCAGCGAGGCAGGAAGGGTCCTGAAGAGAGATGTTGGAATATTCAGGGTGACCGTTTTCCCCTCCCTGTCGAAAGAATACGCATCCTTTCCGCCTATCGCATGCCCTCTCATCGGCTCGGGAAGGGCTTCGATGCACCAGTTGACCGGGGCTATCTCCGCAAGGAGGTTCAGGCAAAAGTCGACGATTTCGATATGGCCGTCATGGAGCATGCAGACATTCAGAAAAACGTTGACGGGGTAGTCGAGATACCGGTGATTCCGCCCGAGAATCCTGGTGTGCCTTCCACCGATGAGATACTCCGCGGTGAAGTCGATATCGTTCGGCTTCGAGGAGAACTTGTTCAGCACGTCGAGGTTCCACAGGACATCGACTCCCATGTGGGTTCCGCTGAACCGGGGGAATCCGTTCAATTCCCTTGTAAACGGAACGCACCCGGGAATCGGCGGAATGGGTGTTCCCGGACGGACTTCCATCGGCCGGAACTTCTCCCTGATTTTTTCCAGCACCTCCGGCATGAGACACACAACCATAGCGACCCCTCCCAAGGGACAAAATCATTGTCGCTTTATTCTATCAGTTGAATAAATAAAGCGCCATAGTGCACGAAATACCTCCGCCCCGTCAAGAAAGAACATACTCCGGCATCCCGGGAAAAAACTTCGCACACCATCGTGCAAGGGGTATAATGAGCGGTGCGGTATCTCCCCCGGAAGAGGGGGCATCCTGGAACATCTCAAGGAGGACGGCATGAAGAAAGCGTATGTTGTGGGAACGTGCGACACGAAGTTCGAGGAGCTGAAGTTCGTAGCCGATCTCATCCGACGGTCCGGCGTCGAAGCGTTCCTCGTGGACGTGGGGACGAAACCCCACGATCATCCCGCGGACATTTCGAGCCGGGAAGTGGCCGCGAGCCACCCGTCGAATCCATCCTTTCTCGATACGGTGAAGGAGCGCGGCGAGGCCGTGGGCGCAATGGGAGATGCGCTTGCAGCATTTCTGCCGGGACGCGCGGATATCGGCGGCGTCGTCGGACTCGGCGGTTCGGGCGGCACCTCGATCGTCACGACCGGAATGCGGGCGCTGCCGCTGGGAACGCCCAAGATCATGGTCTCCACCATGGCGTCGGGAAACGTGGCTCCCTACGTCGGCCCCAACGACATCGCCATGATGTACTCCGTCACCGACGTCGCCGGGATCAACCGCGTCTCGCGGGTCGTCCTCGCGAACGCCGCCAACGCGCTCGCCGGGATGATCAAGGGGACAGTACCCGAGGGAGATGACCGGCCGCTGCTCGGCATGACGATGTTCGGCGTAACCACGCCCTGCGTCGACATGGTCCGCCACACCCTTGAAAAAGAGTTCGACTGCCTCGTCTTCCACGCCACCGGAGCAGGCGGCCAGTCATTCGAGAAGCTGGTGGACTCGGGGATGATGAAGTGCGCTATCGACGCAACCACTACCGAAGTCTGCGACCATCTGATGGGCGGCGTCCTGAGCGCAGGCGAGGATCGCCTCGGGGCCTTCGCCAGGACGGGAATTCCGTACGTCGGCTCGGTCGGAGCTCTCGACATGGTGAATTTCGGGGCGATGGAGAGCGTGCCGGGAAAGTACAAAAACCGGAAACTCTATGTCCATAATCCCCAGGTAACGTTGATGCGGACCACGCCCGAGGAGAATGCGCTGATGGGCGAATGGATCGGAAAAAAACTGAACGCCATGACCGGGCCGGTGCGTTTCCTGCTCCCGCTCAAGGGGGTCTCGATGATCGACGCCCCGGGGCAGGCGTTCCACTGGCCCGAGGCGGACGAGGCGCTCTTCGCGGCCCTCGAGAAGACGGTGCAGCAGACCGACAGGCGACGCCTCGTGAAGCTGCCCCTGCACGTCAACGATCCGGAGTTTGCCGCGGCGCTCGTGGACAACTTCCGGGAGATCAACCCGTAATGAAAGGAAGGATTTTCTCATGAAACGACCGACGCGTTCGGAGCTTATGGCGAAGTTCCACGACATGGCGAAACGTCGTGAACCGATCATCGGCGGCGGTGCGGGAACCGGAATTTCCGCGAAATGGGAAGAGGCGGGCGGCATCGACCTCATCGTCATCTACAACTCGGGACGCTACCGCATGGCGGGGCGCGGCTCGCTCGCGGGACTCCTCGCCTACGGCAACGCCAACGAGATCGTCAAGGAGATGGCGTACGAAGTCCTGCCCGTGGTGAAGAACACCCCCGTCCTCGCCGGAATCAACGGAACCGATCCCTTCACGATCTGGGACAAGTATTTCGACGAGTTGATCTCGCTCGGCTTCGCCGGTGTCCAGAACTTTCCGACGGTCGGCCTTATCGACGGGGTCTTCCGGGCCAACCTCGAGGAAACGGGCATGGGGTACGGACTGGAAGTGGACTCGATCCGGGCGGCACATGAACGCGACCTCCTGACCACACCCTACGTCTTCAGCGAGGAGGACGCCGTCGCCATGACCGGGGCCGGAGCCGACATCCTCGTCTGCCACATGGGACTGACCACGAAGGGCTCCATCGGAGCGAAGACCTCCAAGACTCTGGAGGAGTGCGCGGTACTTATCGACAGGTGGGCGGAGGCGGCGAAGAGGGTCCGCTCCGACGTGATCGTCCTCTGCCACGGCGGCCCGATCGCCATGCCCGAGGACGCGTCCTTCATTCTGAAAACGTGCAAACATGTCCATGGCTTCTACGGCGCCAGCTCCATGGAGCGTTTGCCGACCGAGACCGCCATCAAGAACCAGACCGAGGAGTTCAAAAAGATCACATTTTAGAAGAGGAGGAACAATCATGCCCAGAGTGTACTACAGCACCATCCTCTCCGCCCCGGTGGAGGACGTATGGGAGATCGTCCGGGACTTCAACGGCCTTCCGAACTGGCACCCCGGCATCAAGGCGAGCGAGATCGAGGACGGCTGCGGCCCTGAATGCACGGCATGCGTAGGGAGCGTACGCCACTTTCAGCTTGCGAACGGAGAATGGATGCGCGAGCAGCTTCTCGCCCTGTCGGACCTGGATTTCTCGGTCACCTACTCCATCCTCGAAACCGGGATGAAACTGAAGAACTACGTCGCCACCCTCAAGCTCACTCCCGTCACCGCGACCGACGAGACCTTCGCCGAGTGGGAGGCCGTCTTCGACGTCACCGATCCGGCAGCCGAAGAGGAGACTGCGGAGACCGTTCACTCGGTCTTCGAATCCGGCCTTGAAAACCTGGACGACATGCTGCTCGAAGGCTACGCCGACGACTCGGGCTGCTGCGGAAGCGGCGGATGCGGGTGCGGATGCGGAGGAGAGGAAGACGACTAAATCCGCTGCGGAGGATTTCGGGGAACAGCGGCCACTCCGGCCATAAAACCCCAATAGAGAGCTTCGGCATGCATTCCCCGTGCACCCGAAGCTCTCTTTCTCTGCGAAAGATCGGGAGTTTTCCCCTTGCTTCCCGCTCTTCACGGAGAGACAGCAAGTTGAGGTGACAATCGGACAGGCGCTCCATTTTATGTGAAAAATAGAATTAATTTGACCACGCCGACTCTGTATGATAACGTTGTCTGACAACAGACATAAGACGTTATCAACCTGCTACAGAACGATACAATGTTCCAGGGAGGGGGCTCTTCGTGGAAACAATCACTCCGTTCCAGCGGAAAAACCGAAGCGATATGATCCATGAAAAACTCCAGGATCTGATACGTGAAGGGCACTGGAAGCCAGGTGAAAAATTCCCCACAGAAATGGAGCTTTCGCGTCTTTTCAACGCGGGGCGCTCCACTGTACGCGAGGCTCTTAACCTTTTGAAAGCATCGAACATCGTCCAGGTCGTTCCCGGGCACGGTACTTTTGTCACAAAACCCTCGGAAACGGAACACAACATCCTCTCCCGGCACATCCCCGACAGCCGGACAGCCCTTGAGCTTTTCAACATCATCGAGTTCCGGATCTGCCTTGAACCATCCACCACGTATCTCGCGGCACAGCGCATCGCCGCGGAACAGACGGAAAGGCTGCTTGAACTCGCCGTGGCTGTAGATAACGACGCTCTTTCTCCCTCAGGATTCGCAGAGACGGACATCGAGTTCCACACCTTTCTCGCGGAAATCGCGGGAAACCCGCTCTGCATCGAAACTATGCGATCACTTCATAATTTCTTCTATAAACAGCAGATTGTCACTTCCCTCATCGCCGCCCGAAAAAAAACAGCGGCCCAGAGCCATTCCGCAATCGCGAAAGCCGTTGTCGACCATAACGCAAAACTGGCCGAGAAGGAGATGCGGGCTCATCTGACCAACACGCGCCAATATCTTGAAAGTATCGTCCGGGAAACCGCTTTCCAGGGCACACCCTCTTCGAAAAACGGGAACGGATCGTAAAGGCGAATCAAACAATAACCACCGAGAAGCTTCGATCCGGAAGGCTTCGGACTGCACAGCACCATGATCGAAGCTCGAGAAAACACGCTGAATGACTTGAATCAGCCGGGAGGATCGAGTATGAGAAAAACGATATGGACAGGGCAAGGGATCCGAAAAAACACCGTCCTGTCCGCGGAAAGGATGAGAGACAGATGAAAGGCCTTGTTTATCATGGCCCAAGGGAGCTCCTCTGGGAAGAAACGGAGGAGGCGGTTCCCGGTCCGAAAGACGTGCGAATCAAGGTCATGGCGGTCGGGATCTGCGGATCCGACGTCCACGGATATCTCGGCCTGACCGGGCGGCGCACACCTCCCATGGTCATGGGACACGAATTTTCGGGTGTGATCGACGCGGTCGGCGAACAAGCGACCCGATGGAAGGCCGGCGACCGAGTCACTGTGCAGCCCGCGCAGTTCTGCGGAACCTGCGGATTCTGCAAAGAAGGGCTGACGAACCTGTGCGGAAACAAGCGCTTTTACGGCGCCATGGACTGCAACGGCGCCATGGCCGAACATATCGCCGTTCCGGAACACCTCGTCTATCCCCTCCCCGACTCGGTCGACTTCGCCTCCGGCGCCATGATCGAGGCTGCCGCCGTGGCCTACCGCGGCGTGAAGAACGCGGGAGACCTTGTCGGAAAGCATGTGCTGGTCATCGGGGCGGGGACGATCGGTCAGCTGGTTACCGCAATCGTCCGCCTGAAAGGAGCGAAGCGCGTCTATGTCTCCGATCTCAGCGAAGCGCGCCTTGACGTCGCAAAAAAAATGGGCGCGGATGTCACCCTCAACCCCAAGACAATGGACATTCGCAAAATCGTTATGGATGAGACGGACGGCAAGGGAGTCGACATCGCGATCGAAGCGGTCGGCGTGACGCCGAGCGCGAAGCAGAGCATCGAACTGCTGCGGACCGGCGGAACCGCCGTCTGGATCGGGAATTCGGCGAAGTTCGTCGAAGTTCCCATGCAGGAGATCGTCACCAGAGAACTGAATATTCGCGGCACCTATATCTACTCTCATGAAGAATTCGGAGAAGTCCTTGAAATGGTGGGCGGCGGCGGGATCTCCTTCGGCCCCGTCATCAGCCTGCATGCGAAGATGTCCGAAGGAGCCCGATGGTTCGAGCAACTCGCCGATTCTCCGGGAGATCTGATCAAAGTGATTCTCATCCCGGAATAATACACGAGGAGGTAATAAAATGAACGTACGGAGAAAGAAGTTGGGAAAAGCGGCGGCACTTCTGTGCATCCTGTTCATCGCGACGATGGTCTTTGTCCTCTGCCAAACGGCGGAACAGGCTTCGGCGCAGGACGACGTGAAACTGGAGGCCGAGAAGAAGAAGAACGCTGAATTCGTGCTCAAGCTTGCCTACACCGACGCGGCGAACTGGCCCGCGAGCGGAATCAAGCCCCTGGGAGAACACGCGTTCGCCCTCATCTTCAAGAGCATCGTCGAATCACGATCCAACGGCGCCATGTATGTCGAACTCTTCCCAGCCACATCGATGGGGCAGAGCAAGGAAGTCATCGAGATGGTCCAGACGGGTACCCTCGAAATGGGAATTCAGACCGGCGCCCTGGCCGGTGTCTATCCGCCCGTGCAGGTCATCAACCTTCCCTACGCATTCCAGTCCGATGAAATCGCCTGGTGGATCTTCGACAACAGCGAATTCTGGAGAAAGATGACTGCGGAGATCGAGGAAAAAACCGGCATAAAGGTGCTCGCAATGGGCCAAAACGGCACCAGGCATTTCACCAATTCGAGACGTCCTATCCGCGAACCCAAGGATATGGTCGGCCTGAAATTCCGCGTCATGCCTTCCCCTATTTACGTCAAGACGCTCGAGGCAATGGGCGCGAGCGCGACGCCGCTCGCCCACGGCGAAATTTACACCGCCTGCCAGACCAAGGTCGTCGACGGCCAGGAGAACCCCATCTGGAACATCGCGGCGAACAAATGGTACGAGGTTCAGCAGTACATGACGCTCGACGGACACACGTGGAGCGAGGACATGATGATCATCAACGCCGCGTTCTTCAACAACCTTCCGCCGGCATACCAGCAGATTATCCGCGCGGCGGCCTACCAGGGACAGACAGCGGGACGCGCGGCTGAATCGCTCGGCTCGCTGGTCACCGATTTCGCGATTCTCGAGAAACATATGGAGATCTACTCTCCGACAGCCGAAGAGATGGCGAAATTCAAGGCAGCTGTCGTTCCAGTGGCCGATTGGCTCAAAGAGGAGATCGGCGCATCGTATGTGGAGAACTTCTACAAGGCCGTCGCGGAAGCCGAAACCGCACTGGGATACAGATAAGCGTCTTCGACGAAATTCACGTGCAGGCTTCCTCCGCGGAAGCCTGCACGTCATTGAACAAGCCGGAGGATAAGATGAGCGTACTGGACACATCATTCGGAATTTCCAGGAAGATCAGCAATTTCGTTGAGCAGGTGAGCATCTATATCACGGTTCTCTATATCGCCTCCGTTTTCTGCGTCGTCTTCCTCGGAGTGATCATGCGGATCATCGGATCCACGTTTTCCTGGAGCGAAGAGATCTCGCGGTGGCTCCTTGTGGGAATTACCTACATCGGAGCAAGCCTCGCATTGAAGCGGCAACAGCACGTCGGTGTCGCTCTGGTGATTCGCGCCGTTCCGAGAACGTGGTGCAGAATCATCGTCATTCTCATCGATATCGCGATCATGATCTTTATCTACTACGGTTTCAGGACGAGCCTCGCAGCCGCCCTGCAATCGGCGAGGCAGTTCGGCGACATCATCAAACTGCCCATGATGTACGTGAAAATGAATCTTCCGGTCGGATTTCTGTTCATGTTCATCCACATGGTCTACTTTCTGCTCGGCGCATTCAAGGCCGAGGATCCCCAGGATTTCATCCTGAGCAGCTGACGGCCGGCGCCGGAGCAGGAGAGATGTCATGACTACACTACTGTTGATCTTTATAGGAAGCATAGCGATAGGCGTCCCGGTCGCCTTCGTCCTTGGACTGACCGCCCTTTACTATTTCCTCTTCGTCGGCAGCGTGCCGATCATGATCCTGGGACAACGGCTCTATGCCGGAGTGGACAACTTCGTCCTGCTGGCGATACCGTTTTTCGTCTTCGCAGGCGAGCTGATGAACCGGACAAAAATAACGGAGGACCTGGTGAACTTCGCCAAGATGCTTGTGGGTTGGATTCCGGGCGCCCTGGCGCAGGTCAACATCGTCACCAGCGTCTTTTTCGCCGGGCTTACGGGTGCGGCGGTGGCCGACACGGCCGCAATCGGCTCCATCCTGATTCCGGCGATGAAAGAAGAGGGGTACACATCCGAATACGCGGCCGCGGTCACCGTCACATCCTCGATTATCGGCCCGATCATCCCTCCGAGCATCAATATGGTCGTCTACAGCACCGTGACGATGGAGTCGGTCGGAGCGCTCTTCATGGCCGGCTTCGCCCCCGGCATCGCAATCGCCCTCGGCTTGATGGTAATCGCGCTCTTTTTCGCGTTGAGGGATCATCATCCTCGAAGAAAGGAACGCCTCGCGAAGGGAGAGGCCTGGCGCACCACCAGAAAGTCTCTGCTCGCCCTGCTCGCACCCGTCATTCTGGTAGGCGGAATTTTCAGCGGCCAGTTCACACCCACCGAGGCAGCAGCGGTCGCATGCGCGTACGTCCTTTTCGTCGGGGTGTTCATCTTCAGGACGCTCGGATGGAAAGAAATCTTCGAGAGTCTCAAAGTCACAGCGGTTACTTCTTCCGTCATTTTGCTGATCATCTCGATCGCGACGGTCTTCGCCACCGTACTGACGCTTGAGCGGATTCCCGCGCACATCGCCCACTCCATACTCTCCCTGACGGAGAACAAGTACGTCTTTCTGCTGCTGATCAATCTGCTCCTGCTGTTCGTCGGCATGATCATGGAGACGGGGGTAAGCGTCATTCTGCTGGCCCCGATACTGCTCCCCGTGGCAACGCGCCTGGGCATTCATCCTCTGCACTTCGCCCTGGTCATGCTGGTCAATCTGAACATCGGCCTCAACACGCCTCCGCTGGGTGTTTGCCTCTACACCGCTGCGCCGATCGCGAAGGTGCGGTTCGAGAAGATCGCGAGAGCGGCAATGCCGTTCGTCGCCATGCAGATTGTAGTGTTGATGATTATCACATATATCCCGGAAATAATACTATTCCTTCCGAGATTGTTCGGTTACATCATGTAGACGGAAAGAATGTGTTTTTAATTAGACAATTGCACTGAAACAGGAGCAAGGAAAAAGATCGCTGAAGAAAGTGCCATGTTCAAGAAAAAAAGGATCTCGGGCCACGAAAATCTCGCGGAGAGCGTGAGACGGAAGATGTATGAGTGCCTGCCGAACAGGCGCATACGCTTGACAATAAGCATCTCGAAAGCATTGTCCGGAAGACGACGCTCCCGATAATTGCACCAAAACTACCCGGAGGTGGATCATGAATCCAGAGAAAATCTCGGAACTGAAAGAAAAGGCGCGAGCCGTTCGCCTTGGTATTATCGATGCGCTCGGCATCGACAAGCGGGGGCATCTTGGAGGCTCCATGTCCTGTGCGGATATACTCGCGGCGCTCTATTTCCACAAGATGCGCCACGATCCGAAGGACCGTTTTATGCCGAACCGCGACCGTTTCATCATGAGCAAGGGGCATTCAGTCCTGGCGCAGTACGCTGCCCTGGCCGAGGCCGGATACTTTCCCAAGGAAACCCTGCTGAAGACCAAGACCCTCGGCTGTTTTCTCCAGGGGCACCCGGAACGAGAGACTCCCGGCATCGAGGCGAATACCGGCTCGCTCGGACAGGGACTGTCCATCGGCGTCGGAATTGCGCTCGGCGGACGGGTCGACGGGCTTGACTACCGCACATGGGTTGTCCTCGGAGACGGGGAACTTGCGGAAGGGCAGGTCTGGGAAGCGGTAACAGCGGCGGCGGCCTTCAAGCTGGACACACTCACCGCCATCGTCGACATGAACGGAATCCAAGCTGTTGGACGGACGTGCGACCGCTACGACCTCGGGGACATCCGCGGCAAGTTCAACGCCTTCGGATGGAAGACCTTCGAGATCGACGGTCACGATATGGCCCAGATCGTGAAATCTCTCGACGACGCTTCGGCGGTCAAGGGAGTTCCATCGGCCATCATCGCCCGAACGGTCAAGGGAAAAGGCGTCTCCTTCGCAGAGAACACGCACCTCTACCACAACAACCTGCTGACGAAGGAACAGCAGGAAGAAGCCCGCCGCATGATTCTGGCGATGTAAGGGGGAGAAAGCCATGTTGATGAATCTTCGGACAGCCTACGGTGAAGAACTTCTCGCCCTCGCGAAAGAAAACAAGGACGTCGTCGCGCTCGACGCCGACCTCTGCGGCTCGACTCAATCCGTCGTGGTCGAAAAGAATTTCCCCGAGCGCTACTTCGAGATGGGCATCGGCGAGCAGAACATGATATCGGTTGCCGCAGGGCTCGCTCTCACGGGCAAAATTCCATTCGCCCACTCCTTCGCCGTCTTCGCAACGGGACGCCCCTTCGACCAGATCCGCCAGAGCGTCTGCCTCCCCAACCTGAACGTGAAAATCGTCGGATCCAGCTGCGGCCTCTCCGATTTCGGCGACGGCGCCACGCACCAGTCCTTCGAGGATCTGGCCACGATGCGCGTTCTGCCGAACATGACCGTGCTCTGTCCGGCCGACGGCATCGAGACGAAGTGGGCCGTCCGGGCCGCGGCGGCCATTTCCGGCCCTGTCTATATCCGCGTCAACCGGAACGATCTTCCGGTGCTCTTCGACGAAAAGACGCCTTTCGAGGTTGGCAGGCCGATCGTCCTGAAGAACGGAAGCGACGTCGCGCTCGTCGCCACCGGGACCATGACCTCCGTCGCCGTCGAAGCGGCGGAACTGCTGGAAAAACAGGGGCTCTCAGCGCGCGTGGTCCATGTCGGCACTCTCAAGCCTCTTTGCGCGAAATCGCTCCGCGAGGCCGTTCAGGGTGTCCGGTGCATCGTGACGTGCGAGGAGCACACCGTTCTCGGAGGCTTGGGCTCCGTCGTCGCGGAGACCCTGTGCGAGGCCCCATTCCCCATGAGGATGGTGGGCATCGCAGACCGGTACGGGCAATCCGCCGTTTGCTACGATGAGCTTCTTGTCCATTACGGACTGACCAAAGAGGCCGTGGCAAAGGCGGCGGAAGAGCTTCTGAAAAGTTAGGAAACAATCACACTGGAGGTGCTGTTGATGAACAAAATTGGATTTATCGGACTTGGTATCATGGGAAAACCCATGGCGAAGAACCTGCTTGCCGGAGGACGCTCGCTCGTCGTCTACGACGTGGTCGCCTCCGCGGTCGATGAGCTTGTCGCGGCGGGAGCGGAAAGAGGATCGTCCCCGAAGGACGTTGCGGAGAAGGCCGACGTGATCGTCACGATGCTGCCGAATTCACCCCATGTCAGGGAAGTTGTCGGCGGCAAGAACGGCATTCTGGAGGGAACAAAGGCGGGACAGATCGTGGTGGACATGAGTTCCATCGCTCCCTTGACGAGCCAGGAACTCGGAGCGGAGCTCGCGAAAAAAGGCGCGGAGATGCTCGACGCACCCGTCAGCGGCGGCCAGGAGAAGGCCGAGAAGGGGACGCTGGCCATCATGGTCGGCGGCAGTGAAGCGGCATATGAGAAGGTCAAGGATCTTCTCGCACTCATGGGCAAGAGTACGCTCGTCGGTGATCTCGGTGCAGGACAGACGACGAAACTCGTCAACCAGACCATCGTGGCGATCAACATCGCCGCTGTGGCCGAAGGGATGGCTTTTGCCAAAAAGGCCGGAGTCGATCCCGAAAAGGTCTTCCACGCCATCCGCGGCGGCCTTGCAGGCAGCCAGTGCATGGAGGACAAGGCGCCCCGGATGTTCGAGGGACGTTACAATCCCGGGTTCCGGATCAACCTGCACATCAAGGATCTCACCAACGTCCTGGAGACCAGCCGTTCGCTCCATATCTCTATGCCCCTCGCGGCGCAGCTCATGGAGATGTTCCAGAACCTGGCCGGAGAAGGGCACGAAACCCTTGACCACGGAGCGCTCGGATTGTTCTATGAAAAGCTGAACAGCCTTTCACTGAAGAAATGAACAGCAGCGGGCCACAGGCCGCAAAACGCACGTCAGGGGGGATGAACCGGAGAAAAAATGGAATACAAGGCCTTTGTGCGGTAAACGAAAAGCTTCGGAACCACAAGAACCACAGCCTTTCAAAATCAAAAGGAGTGATCGTTGTGAAGAAGTTCGTTTCAATAATCGCAGTCGCCCTTGTTTTCGCACTCGTGCTCACCGGAGGAGCCTTCGCCTCCGGCAAGATCTGGGAAAAGGGAACACCCACCGTCATCGTCGGCTTCGGCGCCGGCGGCGGCACGGACACATCAGTCCGCCCGATGGTCGCCCTCATGTCCAAGTACCTGGGCGAAACCATCAACGTCGCCAACATGCCCGGCGCCGCCAGCGCGGTCGCCGCGGAGCACGTCCTCGGGCTTCCCGGGGACGGCTACACCATGTTCGCAACAGGCTCCGGCTGCTTCGGCGGCTTCAAGATCAAGGAAACCTCCGACTCGGGCTGGGAGGAGTGGACATCCTGGCACCCGTTCCAGGGACCCGCTGCGATCCTCGTCGGCGCGAACAGCAACCTGAAAACCTTCGACGATGTCGTCAAGGCGCTCAAGGAAGGCTCGATCAACATGGGCATCTCCGGGTTCGGCAACGGTCCTCACGTGATCATGCAGGCCATCGCCGAAGTGGCGGGAATCGGCGACATCAACTACGTCACCTCCGACGGCGACCGGAACGTTGCCACGGCAGTCCTAGCTGGTGAAGTCGAAGTCGGCATCGTCACCTTCTCATCCGCCATCGACATGGCGCAGGCAGGCTCGATCCGCGCCGTCACCGTCGTAATGAAGGAGCCGATGAAGATCACCGACGATATCACCATCGACCCGATCGTAAAGGTCCTTCCCGGCAGCGACAAGATCCCTGACCTCAGCGAGACGTGGCCGATCTGCATCCGCCGCGACGCGCCGCAGGAGATCAAAGACAAGATCACCGAGGCCTTCCTCTGGGCCATCAAGCAGCCCGAGATCGCGGAGTACACGAAAAAGAAGGGCCTCAACATAGTCGGCCTAACCGGCGACGATGCGGACCGCTTCCTCTCCCTCCAGATCTCCGGTTATTCCTGGGTGCTCTACAACGCGGGAATGGCGGAGAAATCCCCCGCCGACTTCAACATTCCCAAGCTGGCCGACTGGGACTGGGAGACTGAGAAGAAGAAGCTGACGAAGTAGAATGACTCGAAAAGTCTACAAGGGATCCGGGGCCGATTTCATTTCGGCCGTTTGCCTGGTGCTCTTCGGGGCGGCGTTCACCATCGCCGCCCTGAGGATGCGCGTGTTCAACAACTCCCTGCTCGTCTCGCCGGGACTTTTTCCGCTCATCCTAGGAGGCGTTTTCATCCTTCTGGGGCTTCTTCTCCTCCGTTCAGCAGCCAAACGCGGAGGATGGTACGAGGCTTCCCATGTTCTCGGCAGGGAACACCTCCATACCTTCTTCACCTCGCCGAGAGTGCGCAAGGGAACAATTCTTCTGCTCATGATCGTCGCCTACGTGGCGACCCTCGGCTACGTTCCCTTTGTCTGGAGCACGGCAGGGTATCTTCTGGTGACGTTTCTCTACCTCAAGGCGATGAAGCTCCACTGGATACTCCTTGTCTCCTTTCTGGCGGCCTACGCCATCACATTCGCATTCCGGGATCTCTTCCGGATTCCTATGCCGTAAAGGGAGGGAGAGTCTATGGAAATCCTGCATCTTCTCGCGGATGAAGCTGTTCAGGTCGGGACATCCCTTCTGGGTTCGCTCAACCCCACCATCCTCGGACTGATCTTCGGAGGCAGTCTCCTCGGTCTTCTTGTCGGCTCAATACCGGGCTTGACCGCAACCATGGCCCTCGCGCTGCTCATCAACCTCTCCTACGGAATGCCGCTGGAAAACGCCGTCGCCTTCCTCCTGGCGGTCTATATCGGCGCAGTATCCGGAGGACTGAACGCGGCGATCATGATCAACATTCCGGGCACTCCCTCGGCCGCGGCCACCTGCCTGGACGGCTTCCCGCTTGCGAAACAGGGAAAGGGCGGCCTGGCCATCGGAACCGGACTCATCGCCTCGTTCGTCGGCACGTTCTTCAGCATTATGGTCATGGTCTTCCTTTCTCCCCTCGTCTACAAGATCGCGCTGCGTTTCGGCCACTGGGAGCTCTTTCTGCTGGCTCTCTTCGGCATCATGATCTGCGGCACCCTCTCGGCGGGAAAGGACCCTCTCAAGGGATGGATCGTCGGCTTCCTCGGCTTCGCAGCCGCAATGGTGGGGATGGAGCAGATCTTCGCCTACCCCCGCCTGACGTTCGACTTTCTTCAGCTGAAGGGAGGCATCCCCCTTATTCCCGCACTTATCGGCGTCTTCGGCGTCTCCGAATTCCTGGCCGTGCTGCAGGAGAACGTGGCCTACAAGATAGACGGCCGTGTCGGAAAGGTCATTCCGCCGATGAAGGAATTCATTCCCCTCATCCCCTCGGCTGTGCGTTCAGGAATCATCGGCGTCGTCATCGGCGCGATTCCCGGCGCCGGAGAGGATATCGGAAGCTGGCTTTCCTACGATGTGGGAAAGAGGCGCTCCAAGCAGGGGCACAAGTTCGGCACGGGCAGCTACGAAGGACTCATCTGCTCCGAGGTGGCGAACAACGCCGTCATCGGAGGCGCGATGATTCCGCTGCTCACGCTCGCCGTACCCGGCAGTCCCCCTTCGGCGATGTTTCTTGCCGCCGTCTGGCTTCACGGAGTCCGCCCCGGCCCCATGCTCAACTTCGAAAACCCCGGCTTCCTCCCGCTCGTGGCGGCCTTGCTCATTCTCGGATCTTTCGCAATGCTCTTCTGGGGGCTCACGCTCGCGAAGCCGATGGTTGCGATCCTGAAGATCAAGCGGGAGATCCTGCTCCCGATCATCATGCCGCTCACGGTCATCGGAGCCTACGCCGGGGGCGTCCGCATCTTCGACGTCTACCTCATGCTGGCCTTCGGCGTCCTGGGGTACGTGCTGCGCCAGATGGACTACCCTCTTGCGCCCCTCGTACTCGGACTTATTCTCGGACCCCTGGCGGACACCAGCTTCCGCAGGGCGCTACAGCAAAGCAGAGGAGCCATCATGCCGCTTCTCGAACGCCCCATCGGCCTACTGCTCCTGCTCTGCATCGCATGGCTCATCTGGACGGGAGTGAAACGGGCACGTCAGTACTACGCCGAACAGGCCGCCCTTGCGGACGGAGAGGAACTCTCCGTCGAATAACAAACAGAACTGCCGCCTCCGCTATCCGGCGGCGAGAAGGAGAGAACGCACAATGCGAGCTGTTGTAAAATATCTGAGAGAAGACGGCAACACGGAAGTACGGGACGTCCCGGTACCCGAAACCGGCCCGTCGGACGTCCTCGTGAAGGTCGCCTACATCGGCATCTGCGGAAGCGACCCCCACATGTACCACAACCAGGTCTCCTACCCTATGGCGGTACCCATCATACTGGGACACGAGTTCTCGGGAACGATCGAAAAGGTCGGCGCAAGCGTGAAAAAATGGAAAGCGGGAGACCGTGTCACGGCGGAGACCCACGCCCGCTTCTGCGGCGAGTGCGTCCTCTGCAAGACGAACAACTACCGCTTCTGCCGGGAGCGGAAGGGGTACGGTTTCGGCGTCGACGGCGCCTTCGCCGAGTACGTGTGCGTCCCCGAACGAATCCTCCACGCCGTTCCGGAATCCGTATCCCTGAGGGATGCCTCCTGCACCGAGCCCGTCTGCGTGGCTTACAACGTCGTCATCGCGAAGACGGGCGTCAAGGCAGGCGATTGCGTCGCCGTCCTGGGGCCGGGTCCCATCGGCCTTCTGTGCGCCCACATGGCAAAGCTGGCAGGCGCGAGCCATATCGCCGTCTTCGGCGCTCCCGGAGACGAGAAGCGCCTTGAAATCGCCAAAAGCTACGGAGCCACCGAAACGTACCTGCTCGACGGTTCCTCGGACCCGAAGGGCGTCGCCGCGAAGTTCAACGGAGGATACGGATTCGACTCCGTCATCGACGCCGCCGGCCCGGCCGCCACGCTGAAACTCTCGATGGAACTGGTCATGGCGACCGGGATCATCAACAAGGTCGCATGGGGCCCGAAACCGGTGGATTTCAGCCTCGACCCCCTGCTTTCAAAGGGCGTGACGCTCCAGGGTTCCTTCAGCCACTCGTGGGACATCTGGGAAAAGGTCCTGGTTCTCATGGGACAGGGACAGATGCCCCTCGACGCCCTCATCACGCACGAGCTTCCGCTGGAAGAGTGGAAGGAAGGATTCGATCTCATCGAAAGCCGCGAAGGCCTGAAAGTTCTCCTGAAGCCGTAGTGAGCCATGAATAGAACGGGGAGAGCGGAACTCCCTCCCCGTTTTATCATATGCTCATGAGCCGGCGCTTTCTTGAGAAGGCGTATTTTCTCTCTATACAACCTCTCTCAATATGGTATCGAGTTAAAAAAATACCTTTTGATCTATGCATATACAAAGAAAAAACACAATTCTATATTCCTATCATATATTCAGCGCATTGTTTCAAAAACACTGATATCGATCCGAAGATTTTTTAGGACATATTGACAATTTTACGGGGGTAGTATAGACTTAAAATCGAAATTATACATTTATCACATGTGGTGACCATGTGAAAGAAAAAACTCACAGCTACGTAACCGGTACAGCGCGGATAAACAGCGCCAATCCTATAGTATACAGAAACGGCATTCTTTTTCTTTCCATAACTTTCTATCCTGAGACCGGCGAGATTGTCGGCGCGGAAATTGATAGTGTGCTGGGGATTACAAGCCGCTTCCTGGAAGACATCATGGTAGGCCGCAGCATCTATTCGGACCGTGAGGCGATCATGGCCGAAATTCGGGAGCGCTACAGCGGAGACTCGAAAATAATGCTCACGATCGCTGTAAAGGATGCCTACAACAAGGTCAAACCGCAACAGACGGAAAAATGACAATAGAATGTCACCTTCGAGGTCGAAGTTTGCCTTCGACTTCATCAAGGTAGAAGTCCAGCTATTTTCAGTTGGGCTATCTACCTTTTTTATTTTTCAGGATTCCGGATTCATCCGGTCGCAACATGTTCCCTGAAGCCTTCGGCGTTTTTCAGGTGAAGAACGTTTTTCCCGGGAAGTTCTTCAGAAAATCAAAGAACGGCATACACACACAGAAGATGGAGGGTTACATCATGTCAACCAGAATGTCCTTCACAGCAGTCGGCGATATGTTGGTGCAACGGCGGCTGCCACATGATTATCCGGGCTTCTCGGAGATTGTTTCCGAAATATCGAAGGGCGACATGCGCTTCTTCAACCTGGAGACCACCATTCACAACTACGAGTCCTACGGTTCGCAGTACAATGGAGGCAGCTACCTCTGCGCACCCCCCGAAGCGCTGGAGGACGCGAAACGCTTCGGATTCAACATCACCTCCTTCGCCAACAACCACACGCTGGACTTTTCCTACGGAGGAGTGGAGAAAACCCTCGAAAACCTCCGCAAGGCGGGACTGCCGTCCAGCGGAGTCGGCCTGAACATGCAGCAGGCATCCGCTCCCGCTTATATCGACTGCGAAAGCGGGCGGGCGGCCCTTATCGCCGCGACCTCCAGCTTCAATCTCGCGGCCATGGCCGGCAACGCCTCGCACTCCATCATCGGCCGTCCGGGCGTGAACGGACTCCGCCACAACGTCACCTATACCGTGGATCCGAAATACGCGGAGGCGTTGAAGGAAATCGCGGACGCAACCCAGATGAACGCTCAGAACGAGGTGATCCGTGCCGAGGGGTATCTCCCGCCTCTGCCAGAGAACGTCTTCGAGTTCGATGCCCTGAAGTTCGAGGTCGGCGAAAAGACAGGGAAGAAAACCTCCGTCCACCCCGGCGACATGGCGCGGATCGAACGGGCGATCTACGAAGCCGCCCTGCAGGCAGACTATATCGTCATCTCCATTCACGGTCACGAGATGCGCGGCGCCGTGAAGAGTGAGGGCGCCGAATTCCTGGAGGAGTTCGCCCGCCGGTGCATCGACTGCGGGGCGCATGCCGTCGTAGGACACGGCCCTCACGTCATCAGGGCCCTTGAGATATACAAGGGTTGCCCCATCTTCTACTCCCTCGGAGACTTCGTGCTGCAGAACGAAAACATCCCCAAGCAACCCGCCGACTATTTCGAACTCTACCAGCTTCCTTCGGACGCGACCATGCACGATCTCTTCAAGGCGCGCGACGCGGGTTTCACAAGGGGCCTGCAGACCAAGCAGGAAGCCTTTGAAACGTATATCCCCTACTGGGAAATGGAGAACGGCACGCTGACCAAGCTGACACTTCTGGCAACGGAGCTGGGGTTCGGGCTGCCCAGGAGCCGCAGCGGCTGGCCTGCCCCGGCGAAGGACTCTTCCATACTCGATCAGTTGGCCGAACTCTCCGCCCCGTACGGAACGAAGCTCACGATCGAGGGCAACCGGGCGGAGGTCATCCTCTCCTGACAGATCGTCTTCACTTTTAGGAAAGGTGTTGATTTCGTTGGCGCACTATCCGGAAAACACGGTGTATATCTGTGAATCCGCCCAGACGTCCGTTCAAAACCCGATAGCGAACCGGCACAGAGTCCTAATTCTTGGCATCGTCGTCGAGAAGGAGACGGGCATCATCGTCGACGCCGAGATCAACTCGATCTGCGGCATCACCACCCGGTTCGTACACGACATGCTGGTCGGGCGCAGCCTCTCAAAGGATCTCGACCTTCTTGTCGACTCCTTTGAAAAAAGATATCACGGCTCTTCCAGAAAAGGGCTGATCGTCTGCCTCAACGCGGCGGCCCAGCGTTTTGAATCACTCTAAAGGAGAAACACGCCGCGTTGCGGGCCAAGTCAACGGAGAAGAAGCCGTTTGCGGTAACATTCCGCAACACGGGCAAAAAGGGGGGATTTCCGGGTTCCGGATCGATGGCGAAAGAGACAGAGACGCACCAGACGACGATTCACCCGCGCTCGGATAATGGGTCCACACCGACGATGACGTCGGGTTCTCCCGGTTATACGAGCCGCGCGCAAAGCCCAGCCCGCTCGATACGCGAGCGGAAACAGCAGAATCGTTCATTCGCGGAACGCTCTTCGGGGCGTCGCGGCGGATCTTCGCCGCGAGCCTTGAACCCGCCCCGGTGTCCGATTCTTTACGCCGACATCTCGTAAGGAGGAAAAGTATGAAAAAGCATTGCAGACTCTCAGCGCTGTTCCTGGTAGCTTTGATGATTCTCGCGGCAAGCGGCGCCGCTTTCTCGGCGGACGTCCGCACGCTTCGCCTGAGCACGCTTGCGCCTCTCACAACGGTGGATCCCCATTCGACGATCAACATTCAGGATAAAATGGTCCTCATGCAGGTCTTCGAACCCCTTTACTCGCAGAACGAGGCAACGGGCGAGTACCTGCCCCGTATCGCCGAGAGCTATTCCATCAGCGGCGACAATCTTTCCTACACGTTCAAGATCCGCAAGGGCGTGAAGTTCCACAACGGCGACGAACTGAAGGCCTCCGACGTGGTTTTCTCCCTGAAGCGCGCCTCCGGCAACCCGAAGGTGAGAAGCTATTTGGCGGGTGTTGCCGATGTCGAGGCCGCCGACGACTATACCGTCGTGGTGAAACTGCAGCAACCCAACGCCGCCTTCATCAACAGCCAGACGATGGTGAAGATCGTCAGTCAGAGAGAAGTCGAGGAGCAGGGCAACGCATTCGGCACGAAGCTTACTCTCGCCGGCACCGGCCCCTACTACTTCACGCACCTGCAGCACGACGTCGGTTGGACCTGCGAGGCCTTCCCCGACTATTACCGCGGTGAAGCCGCGATCAAGAAAATCAGCTACGCTCCGATCATCGAGGCCTCCGCGGGACTGATCGCCTTCGAAGCGGGCGAACTCGACTGGTATATCGCTCCCATCGCAAACTGGAGCGCGCTGACATCAAATCCCGCCTTCAAGACGGAACTCGTCCCTTCGAACCACATCTCGTTCGTGGCCATCAACCACCTGAATGCTCCGCTTGACGACGACAATATCCGCAAAGCCATCGCCTACGCGATCGACAAGGAGGCAATGAACATCGCGTGCTACGACGGGCACGCCGTCGAAGCCGACTTCATGATTCCCGCCCAGAACACCGGTGCGCCGACTACCGGTATCGTCTACAACTACGATCCGGAGAAGGCCAAGGAGTACGTGGCGAAATCCGCCTACCCAAAGGGAACGCACCTCGGTTCCATCAACTGCTCTGCCGGCGGCTACTTCGAGAAAATGGCACAGGTGCTTCAGAGCAACCTGGCCGACATCGGCCTGACCGTCGATATCAACCGCCTCGACTCCGGAACGAACCTCGAGATGTCCCGCTCCCAGAGATTCAACCTGCTCTGCACGGGATTCTCGCCCAACGGCGACTACGAAAGCGCGAGACTGTACTCCTACACCAAGTCGGTTGGCTCGTTCTACGTCAAGTACGAGGGAGACAAGTTCGACTACAAGACGCTTGACGCCCTGTGGGACGCCGGAATCGCAACTTCGGACGTCGCCGAACGGCAGAAGATCTACAGCAAGCTTTCGGACTGGATCGCCGAAACCGCCACCATGCTGCCCGTCTTCCATAAGGTGCAGCCCTACGTGTGGACGCCCGATCTGAAGATTCCCGTGAACTACCCCAACTACCCGCAGGTTTACGAGTGGTCCTGGGCGAAATAAGAAAATAGGCGGATTCGGGAATTCAAACGATCCCACCATGACGGATGGCGGACAGGACGATGCGGTCCTTCCGCCATCTTGCAAAAATTCTCTCCGCGGCGTCTTCCGCCCGACGCGAGGAAGCCAGCGAATCGAATCCGACTCTGAATGAAAGCGGCAAATCCGGGATTGGAATCAGTGTCAAAAGGGGTGTGTTCATGTGCATCGTTTTATCGTCAAGCGCTTGCTGATGATGATTCCCATCGTCATCGGCGTATCTTTTCTGATTTTCGTCATCATCGACATGATTCCGGGGGATCCCGGCTCCAGCCTGCTGGGCGCAGGCGCCCGCCAGGAGGAGATCGACATGATGAACGAGCAGCTCGGCTACAACCTGCCTCTCCTGCAGCGGTACGGGAAATACATGTACGACGCGGTATTCCGTCTGGAGTTGGGAACATCCTACGCGACAAAAAGACCGGTCATCACGGAGATCGCCAATCGTCTCCCCATCTCCATGATCGTTGCCTTCAACGCGATATTCTTCTCCCTGGTCTTCGGGGTCCCCTTGGGAGTGCTGTCCGCGGTGAAACAAAACACGCTCTTCGACAGGATACCGACAGGTATCGCACTGCTGATGGCATCGCAACCCGCCTTCCTGATAGGGCTGGTGCTCATGCTGATCTTCTCGCTCTGGCTGGGCTGGTTTCCGGCCACGGGCATCGCGAGCTGGCGAAGCTATGTCATGCCCATGATCGCGCTCGGACTGCCCTACGGAGGACGGCAGCTGCGTTTCACGCGCTCCAGCATGCTCGAGACCATACGCCAGGACTACGTCCGGACCGCCAGGGCAAAGGGCGCCAGCGAACGCCTGGTCATCTGGAAACACGCAATGAAGAACGCCCTCCTGCCCGTCATCACGGTGGCCGGCAACAGCTTCGGCATCCTCATCGGCGGCGCGATCGCCACCGAAACACTTTTCGGCCTGCCCGGACTGGGTTCTTTCATCGTCTCCGGCATCCGGCAGAAAGATGTTCCCGTGGTCACGGGAGGCATCATCATCTTCGCCGTCGTCTTCTCTTTTGTTATTTTAGCGGTCGACCTCTCGTACGCCTTCGTGGATCCGAGGATCAAAGCGAAATATTCCGGCGGGAGGCGATGAGATGAACTCCTCGACGACCCGAATAACGGTAGACGCGGCGATCTTCAAAAAAGAGAGCCGCTGGAAGGAAGTGTGGCGCAGACTCAAGAAAGACCGCCTGGCGATGTTCGCCCTGGCCGTCATCAGCGTGTTGATCCTCATAGCCGTTTTCGCGGACCTCATCGTTCCCTACGAGACGGCCTTGAAAATGAACCTGAGACAAAAGCTCGCCCTCCCGTCTGCCACCCACTGGTTCGGCTGCGACGGATACGGGCGCGACCTCTTCGCGCGATGCATTCACGGCGCGAGGGTATCGCTGACCATCGCTTTCTCGACGGCGTTCGCAACGCTCGTCGTCGGCAGCATGATCGGCGCGCTGGTCGGCTACGTCGGTGGCAAGCTGGACGACCTCGTCATGCGCGCCCTGGACATCTTCTCCGCCATCCCGTCCATCCTGTTCGCGATGGCGATGGTCGCGGCGCTGGGATCGGGAATCGTCAACATCTGCATCGCCATCGCGCTGACCAACATTCCGGGGTTCGTGCGGATCGTCCGCTCCTCGGTCCTCAATATCGCGGAGCAGGAGTACATCGAGGCCGCCCGCGCGGGAGGGACCTCCACGCTGCGTATTCTGATCAAGCACGTGCTTCCCAACGCGGTGGGAACCATCATCGTCCAGACGACGGCGAACGTCGCCTCCATGATCCTGATCGCGGCAACCCTGAGCTTTCTCGGACTCGGAATCAACCCGCCGCAGCCGGAATGGGGCGCGCTGGTCAGCGAAGGGAAGGAGTTCCTCCGCACGGCCCCGCACCTGATCCTTTTTCCCGGCGTCATGATCTGCGTCGCGTCCTTTTCAATGAGCATCCTGGGCGACGGCCTGCGTGACGCGCTGGATCCGCGTCTCAGAACGTAAGACGGAGGACTCGAATTATGACGGATCATCTTATATCGATACAGAATCTCTCCGTGGAGTACAGGAGCGACATTGAAACGGTCTATGCCGTCAACAACATCACGTTCTCTCTGAAAAAAGGAGAGACGTTCGGCCTTGTGGGCGAGACCGGAGCCGGAAAGACGACCACGGCTCTGACCATCATGCGCCTGCTCCCTGAACAGACCGGACGCATCACCGGAGGCAGCATCGATTTCGACGGAAGAAGCCTGCTGGATCTGCCTGAATCCGAGATGCGGTCGATCCGGGGCGAACAGATCTCCATGATCTTCCAGGATCCCATGACCAGTCTCAACCCCGTCATGTCCGTGGAAGAGCAGATCGCCGAGGCGATGGAGCTTCACAACAGGGACAACAAGACGCCGGAGGATATCCGGAAGCGCGTCGACGAGGTGCTGCTGATGGTGGGCATCCCCCCCTCCCGCAAACACGATTATCCGCACCAGTTCTCGGGGGGGATGAAACAGCGCGTCGTCATCGCGATGGCGCTTGCGTGCGAGCCTCAGCTCCTCATCGCCGACGAACCGACCACAGCTCTCGACGTGACGATCCAGGCTCAGGTCATCAGCATGATACGCAAACTGCGAGACCGGCTCGGTACCGCCATGATCATGATCACCCACGACCTGGGCATCGTGGCCCAGACCTGCGACAACGTGGCGGTGATGTACGCGGGAGAGATTATAGAAATGGGGACCGCCGAGGACATCTATCTCTCGTCCGATCATCACCCCTACACGACGGGGCTCTTCGGCTCCATTCCGAATCTGCGAAGCAAGACCAGCCGGCTGACACCGATCGCGGGCCTGATGCCCGATCCCACGCACCTTCCTGAAGGGTGCAACTTTTCTCCGAGATGCCCGCTCAAGATGGAGATCTGCGACCGGCAACCTCCGTGCATCTACCGCAACGGGACGCACCTGATCTCTTGCCACCTGTTCGAGGGACGGGAAAACTGGCGAAAGGAGGAGGCGTAGAATGAAACGGACGGAACCGACGACAAACGCCGTTCCTCTGCTCGAGACGAGAAATCTGAAGAAATATTTCAAGGTCCGTGAAGGAATGCTGCACGCGGTCGACGACGTCAACATCTCCATCCCCGTCAAAAAGACGCTGGGTGTGGTGGGCGAGTCGGGCTGCGGCAAGTCCACGCTGGGACGCACCATCCTCAGGCTGCTGGACGCCACCGAAGGACGGATTCTTTTTAAAGGAGAAGACATCCTCAAGTACAAACACCGGAAGATGCAGGAAATGCGGAAGAAGATGCAGATCATCTTCCAGGATCCCTATTCCAGCATCAATCCCCGAATGTCCGTCGCCGAGATCATCGCGGAGTTCATGCTTGTTCACAGGACGCATCGCGGCAAAATGGCGACCTTTCAGCGGGCCGCCGAGCTGATGGACACCGTGGGGCTTGCCCGGCGCTACGCCGGCGTCTATCCGCACGAGCTGGACGGAGGCCGCCGCCAGCGTATCGGCATCGCAAGGGCCCTGTCGCTGGATCCCGAGTTCATCGTATGCGACGAGCCGGTATCCGCACTGGATGTCTCCATCCAGGCCCAGATACTCAACCTGTTGATGGACATCCAGGAGGACAGGGGACTGACCTACATGTTCATCACACACGACCTCTCCGTCGTCAAGCACATCTCGGACGAGATCGTGGTGATGTACCTTGGGCAGTGCGTCGAGCACGCCTCCTCGGACGAGCTGTTCGCAAACCCCATGCACCCCTACACGAAGGCGCTCCTGTCCGCCATTCCGGAACCCGACATCTCCATGCGCAACAAGGAGATCAAGATCATCAAGGGTGAGATCACCAGCCCGATCAACCCCCGCCCCGGATGCCGCTTCGCAGCCAGGTGCGAATACGCGATGGACATCTGCCGGGAAAAAACCCCGCCCCTGCTCCATCAGCCCGTCTCCTCCGGGAAGGAAACCGAGAGGCACCTGGTTGCCTGCCACCTCTTCCGGAAAGGACAGGGCAAGGACACTCTATAATTGAATCCGGAGGCCGCCTCTTCCAAAAAGCGGCCTCCGCAGCGTTCCCGGCAAATCAAAGATACCCTGAACACCCCGCAGCTCCTTCATTTTTCCTGAAAACGCAACCCGTTCAAGAGATGGAGAAAAGGATACATTGTAAAAATCACTCTCTGAAAGCGGGCTTATTTCGTCTCAATATGCTACACTATATTGGAAAGACGTAAACTTCGCCCATAAGAGACGAAGCTCGAAGAGACGAGTTTCAGGAACGGCAATACGGATCTTTCCTTCCGCTCCACCGGCGGCTGCCTCCGATGCTGACGGATTTCCTTTCCGATTATCCTGATCTCGTCAAGAAACCGAAAAAGGAGTTGATTCCATTGAGAAGCAACACGCTTCGGATAGCGCTTACAGCAGTATTCATACTCGCCGCGGCGTCGGCCGGTCTTGCGGCGATGGGAGAGATCCAGAGCATCGTCTTCAACGGCTTTCTCGAGGACGTACTCGGCCCCGGAGAGAGCGCCGTTCCCGACGGCAAGCCGGACGCCGTATTTACTGTCAACATATCGGGAGCAGGAGCCATTTCAGGCTTCACGATCCAGAGCGAGGACGGCAAATCGGCCTGGGATACAACGGCCGGCAACAGGATACCCGGAATAAGAGTACAGGATGCGAGCGGCAGGGTGATTGTCGAAAGCAACGGAACGATGACAATGACAGTTTTCATTCTTGCGACCGGCATTAAACTTACCGTTCACGACGACGGATCCATAGCGAGGGGCGGCAGATTCACCGTAACGGCGCATTTCATGGACGGCTCTCACAGCAGGGGAACAGTCGACATTCCTCCCTCCGTAATTCCGGACAAGACAACGATCCAGATCCTCTCCGCCCGATGGACAGGGCAGGGAACACGGGATATCACGGGACCGAACGAACAGATGCACGGGGACGGAGTGCTCGACCGGAGCGCCCGGGTGTCCCTCCGCGGAAAAGGCGTCCTGACCGGTGTCACCGTCCGCAGTGTCGAAGGCGAGAAGGCGGAATGGGACACTCTTCCGGGCAATAGCGCGTGGCTTGTCGCGGTAAGGATGGGGAACAAGGTTCTCAACAAGTCGGACGGAACCGTCGAAGCGCCTCTCGACGGCGAATCGGACCTCGAACTTCTGCTGACCGATACCGGCGCGCTTGCCCGCGGCCGTTCGCGTTTCGAAGCGGTGCTGGTATTCTCCGACGGAACGGTGCTCACAAAAGAAATCGAGAGGGAAACCGATACTCCCGCGGAGGATGAAGATCTCTTCGCGGGATCGGCGGTACTGACCGGCGTCGGAAACCGGGATCTCGTCGGAAGGAACGAGAACCGCCAAGGCAACGGGAAGCCTGACTGGAAGATCGACCTGAAGGTGGAGACACCCGGAACGATCAGCGGAATCATCATCACCAATACCTCGGGTCCAGCGGGAACATGGGATACCATACCCGGAAACGGGCATTGGCTCGTCGCTGTGACCGATGCGAACGGAAATATCCTGAACAGAAACGACGGGTCCGTTCATGTTCCGATTCCCCGGCCGACCGAACTTCAGCTCTGGATCGAGGACAACGACTCGCTCGGCGACGAACGCACCCGGTCCCGCGTCACGCTTGTGTTCGACGACGGAAGGAACCTTTCGAGGGAGATAGAGAACCAGAACGAGCCGGAAGAGATCATCGTTCGGCCGGAACGCCCCCGCAGACGGGAAATCTCGCTTTCATCCCCCCGGCAAGCGACGCGGAGCGACTACGTGGGTCCGGGTGAAACGCCGGGAAAAAGCGGCAAAAACGACTGGGTTTTCGAGCTGCAGATCAAAGGGAGAGGCGATGCGACGGCAGTCATCCTGGAGGCGGTCGGTACCTCCGTCGCCTGGGACACCGTTCCCGGAAACCGGCGCTGGCTCGTGGGGGTCGTCGCTCCGGGGAAAGGGCTGCTGAACGACAGCGACGGCTCCGTCTCCTTCAAGGCGCCTCCTCAGAACAAGCTGCAGCTCTTCGTCGAGGACAGGAACAGAATTCTCGAGCGGGGAAGAACGTCGAAATACCAGGTGACCGTCCAGTGGAGCGACGGCACGGAGTCCACCGCCACCAACTAGCGGCAACGACCGGGCGGGTGAAGGGACGGGACTCCCTTCGCCCGCTTTTTCAACTTCTCAGGGATTGTCCTCCAACGTGTCGTAAAGATCGGCAATGATCCGCCGCGCGCTCTTCGTTCCCTCATCGTCAAGCTCCCAGGTCACCCGGAGCACCTTGCCCTCGGCAGTCCCCTCAGGAAGCCAGGAAACGGGCATCTGAACGACCAGCGACTCGTCGTCACCGAGCAGAACTCTGGCGATTCCTTCATGGACGGAATCCACGAACGCCCTCATTGGAAGCACCTTCCGCACGGCCGGTAGCCCGCCTTGATCGCATCCCCTGCGCTTTGAAAGAACACGCGGTTTCTCTCGGCCGGCAGCCCTCCGCAGACGACGGATTCTCCCTGAGGATGCTCTTCGTCGGGCTTCGAAAGGTGAAACACCCTGCTCGAGCGGTTCCCTACATACAGCGGCGCTTGCTTTCCGACAGCCTTCTTCTCTCCGGTCTCCTTCCGTGCCGTGAAGGTCTCCCCGTCCGTCTCGACGACGACATCACCCCCGATGGTGGTGAACAGCTCCGCTTCCGCCTTCTCCAGGAAGAGCAGCACCTCAGTGTGCGGATGTCCGTAGGGGTTCCGGGCGGCGCAGGAGATGATGGCGACCTTCGGACGGACCATGTTGAGAAAACGGGCATCCGTCCCGTTGCGCGAGCCGTGATGGCTCACCTTCAGTACTGTGGATTCGGGAAAACGCCCCACGCTCCTTCGCTGCTCCTTCTCCATGTCGGCAGTGAGCAGAAAAGAAACTGCGCCCAGAGAAAGGCGAAGAACGAGCGAGTTGTTGTTCGCATCCGACGAAGTGCCGGTAATCTCGCTGACCGGAGCGAGGACTTCGATCAGGACGCCTCCGTTCTTCTCCGAAAATCCGCCCTTCGGGCGCCCGAAACGAATCCCCCGCTCTTTTACGGCCTCCAGGAAGCGCTGCTGCGTCCTGCTGCCGTGGATATATCCGCTGTCCCATATCTTGCCGACCGGAAAAGCGTCCAGCACGTGCAGCATACCGCCGATATGATCCTCGTGGGGGTGCGTGGCCACGAGAATATCGATTTTCCGCACCCCCAGCGATCGCAGCGATTCGACCACTTTCGGCCCGGCGTTGCTCCCCCCTGCATCCACGAGCATCGTTCCCCCGCCCGGAAAGCGGACGAAGATGGAATCCCCCTGCCCCACGTCGAGAACACGGACAGCCAGAACGGACGCCGGAGCCCCGGTTTTTGCAGGATCATCGGGCTTAGGGGACACATCCGGCTTTCTCGGGGCATCGTGTTCCACCAAGGAAACAGCCAGCAGAACGACGAAAAGAAGCATCCAGGCCCAAACCGGTATTGCGGAAAAAAATCGTTTTCGATCAATTTTCATGAACATGCCTCCTCGGCCGTTCTTTTTCAAGTCCTTCGCATTGCCCCGGATTCCGAGAATCCTCACTTTTTAAAACCGGTCTTCGCTCCGGATAGAATTTCATTATAGTACAGGAAAGAACGCTTTCCCTGATTTTCAGTCCGTTCCGCCGCGAGAAAGAAATAGCGTCTCTCCTCATTCGAGAAGGTTTGAAAATTAATTTCCATTCAGCGTCTCTTTATGGTAAAATATTTTCATAAGAGGAGGCGAAATAATGAAGCGATTAAGGCAAGCCCTTCCAAAATTCAAAGGAGCCCGGGGAAAAGCCGTGAAATTCATTCTCGACTTTCCTGAGATATCGGCTTTTCTCTCCATAGACGAGCTTGCCCGAAAGATCGGCATCAGCATATCCTCTCTTTCCCGCACTGCTGTCGACACAGGATATTCCGGCTTTTCCGGGATGCAGAAGGATGTCCAGGAGTACCTTCGTCAAAAGCTCCTCCCGACGGCGCGAATGGAGCATGCAGTGCCCAACGGCGGAAAATACCGCTTTCAGGACTCCATTCAAAAAGATCTGCAGAACGTTGAGAAACTCCTTTCGGATATCCCTGACCATACTTTTGAGAATGCCGTCCGGATGATATCGGAAGCGCGAGAGGTTTTCGTCGTTGGCTTGGGTACCCAATTCCCTTCCGCACTCTATTTTTGCGGGGTGATGAAGCAAATTCGGGATAACGTCACATGCATAAGCCATGAGTCGTCGGATTTTATCAGCTGTTTTTCAAGATTTTCTCCTGAGGACGTGCTGCTTTCGATCTGCCTTCCGAGATACAGCCGGTTCACCGTGCGCGCCGCAAGTGAGGGTTCCAAACAGGGCTGCCGGGTGATCGCCATAACCGATAACGATCTTTCGCCGACGGGAAGACTTGCGGATATCGTCCTTCTGACCGGGTACGAAAGCATGAGTTTTTTCAACTCGAACGTCGGTGTGATGGCGCTCCTCAATGCGCTCGCTACCTCGGTGGCCCTGAAGCATCGCGAGGCGTCGCGCGAAAGAGTAAGGCTCTTCAGCGATATCGCGGCGCGCTGGGAGGTCTTTTATAACGATGCTCTTACGGAAGAAATAGGGAAGGCTTCCGGCGGAGGGGAACAATTCGAAGCGCGGAAACAGGTTGCGGAGTATTCGCGAGGAGGTGAGGAATCCGGGAAATCCTGGTTGAAAGAAGAAGCGCGCTGACCATGAAAAGGCGCCTGACCGCTTTTCGGCGCACAAAGAAAGTCGACAAGGAGGGAAAAGAACATGAAGAAGTGTATCGCTATTGCAGTGCTGTTGCTTTTGGTTGTTTCCGGAACGGCGTTCGCCGCATATCCTACCAAACCGGTCACTATGATCGTTGCGTATGCTGCGGGCGGGAGCACCGATATCCTGGCCCGGGTCACGGCGAAGTATCTTGAAGAAGAGCTGAAGCAGCCGTTCGTGGTGGTCAACAGGCCGGGAGCTTCCGGCAGCGTGGGTTTCACCGCGATCGCGAAGGCGGTTCCGGACGGATACACCATCGGCCTGATCAACCTCAGCGGTGTCATCGTGAATCCTATCGTTCAACCCGACGTTGTTCGTTACAGGATCACCGACTTCGCCGGCATCGCCAACGTCGTCACGGATCCCGGAATTTTCTGCGTGCGCCCCGACAGTCCCATAAAAACTCTGGAAGATTTCATCGCGGCGGCCAAGGCAGATCCCGGCAACATTTCGATCTCTCATGAAGGCGCCGGTGCAGGGGACCACCTCGGAGTCACCGAGTTCATGAAGCAGGCCGGCGTCGAGCTGAACCCCGTACCGTTCGAAGGAGACGCTCCGGCAAAGGCCGCGATTCTCGGCGGTCATATCGACGCCCTCGCAGTCAACGTTTCGGAAGTGGCGGAGATGATCAACACGGGACAGCTTCGCGGCCTGGCGGTCCAGAGCAGCAAGAGATCGGCCGAACTGCCGGACGTCCCCACCTTCGCCGAGCTTGGATTCCCGACCGTCATGCAGGGGACGGCTTCCCGCGGTTTCGCAGCTCCCGGGGACATCCCGGCCGAAGCTCTCGAAACGCTTGTGAACGCGATGAAAAAGATCGTGGCGAACCCCGAATATAAGGCGGAGTTGAAGAAATTGAACATGCCGATCGATTTCGTTCCTGGTGAGGAGTTCACGAACCTTCTCCTGGAGCAGGACAAACTCTGGTCGGAGCTGTGGAAAACGTCTCCCTGGATTTCGAAATAGCAGTTTTCCTGAATTTCGGGAGCGCGTTCAACCGGGAATAAGGAAGAACGCGAGGGGGAATCCGTTCTTGCTTCGTCCCCTCGCGTTCTCTTTAGGAAAAGGAAGGGTGCCAGATGAAAAAAACCGATGTGGCCATTGCGGGAGTGACGATATGTGTCGGCCTTGCCGCGTTTATAAAGGCGTGGGATTATCCCGCGCAATCGAGAATGATCCCCTTGATATACAGCTCCGCGCTGATGACGGTCTCCTTCCTGTTCGCGCTCCGGACTGTTCTTTCCAGGAAAACACCGGAAACAGCGGACGGGCATATGCAGAAAGAGCCGCTGCCGAAGGTGTTTCTCGTCATGGGAGTCATCCTTGGATACATCGCGTCGATCCAGGTGCTGGGTTTTTACTCCTCGACCGCCCTCTTTTTGCTCCTCTTCATGGGAATCCTTAGAGCCGCCCCTCTCTTTGTCGCTGCGATCATCTCCCTCGCGACGCCGGCAATCGTATACTTTTTTTTCGAAAAAATGCTCCATATCCCTGTTCCCGGAGGAATATTCTTTTAAGAGAGGAGTGAAAAAAATGACTGAATTTCTTTTTCCAGCGATGATGCACCTGTTCGAACCGCAGTCGATTCTGGTGCTTTTTCTCGGAACGATAGCGGGGCTGGTGGTCGGAGCGCTTCCCGGCCTCTCCTCGACGATGGGAGTCGCCCTCGCAATTCCGCTGACTTTCGGCATGGACGCAAAACTCGGCCTCATGCTTCTGGGCGCCGTTTACTGCAGCTCCGTCTACGGAGGCTCTCTGACCGCGATTCTTCTCCGGACTCCCGGAACGGACGCCTCCATCGCCACGACCTTCGACGGTTTTCCTCTCACACAGAAGGGGCTCGCCGGAAAAGCCATCGGCATTTCCACGACGGCCTCCCTCATAGGAGGACTCATCAGCGCCGTCGCCCTCCTCTTCATAGCCCCTTTCCTCGCCCGAATGGCACTTAAATTCGGCCCCTCCGAATATTTTCTCGTGGGCCTGTTCGGCCTGTCCGTCATTATAAGCGTTTCCTCCGGTTCCTATCTCAAGGGGCTCATCTCCGGTTTCTTCGGCTTGCTCATCGCGACCACCGGAATGGATAACTTCACCGGCTTTCCCCGATTCATATTCAACAACGACGCCCTTCTGGACGGCATTCCCATTCTCCCGGCGCTGATAGGCCTTTTTTCCCTCTCCCAGGCAATTAAAATCTCGGCGAGCGAGCAGAAGACAATCGTCTCCAATGCGGAAAGCCTGTCCATCTCCGACCGGATTCTTCCGGAGAAAAAAGACCTTCTGTCAACATGGAAGACAATGCTCCGCTCCTCCATCATCGGGGTGATCGTCGGCATCATGCCGGGGGCCGGAACGGGCATAGCATCCTTCATAAGCTACAACGAAGCGAAAAGAGCCTCCAAGGAGCCTGAATCGTTCGGAAAGGGCAACCTCAACGGCGTCGCCGCTCCGGAAGCCGCGAACAACGCCGTCACGGGAGGATCGCTCATTCCGGCCTTGACACTGGGCATCCCCGGCAACGCGGTCACCGCGGTTTTCATCGGCGGACTCACCATTCAAGGGCTGATTCCGGGGCCCAACCTCTTCATCAAGTACGGTGAGATCACCTATACCCTTATTCTCTCTCTCTTCGTCGCGAATATCATGTTCTGGGTGATAGGGATCGCTTTCGCCAAGCAATTCGTGAAGATCGTCAAAACACCGACCAAAATACTCGGGCCGCTCATCTGTGTTCTCAGCGTCATCGGCTCATACGCGATACGGAACAACTTCTTCGATGTGTGGCTGCTCCTGGGCTTCGGTTTTCTGGGCTATTTCATGGAACGTTTCAACTTCTCACAGGCTCCCATCGTCCTGGCTCTTGTTCTGGGGCCGATGGTGGAGGCCGAACTGCGGCGCACACTGGTGCTTTTCAGGGGAAGCCTGGTCCCTGTTCTGTCCCGCCCGATCAGCCTCTTCATCATCGCGTTGATTGCGATATCGGTGATTTTCCCGCTCATGCGGGAGTTCAAAAGGAAGCATACATGACAAGAAAAACAGGAGGAATCCGATAATGGTCGAACTGCTCGATTGTACATTACGGGACGGAAGCAACATCGTAGGTGCAGGTTTTTCCAGGGAAATCACGGTAAAAATCCTTGAAGCCCTGATCAAAAGCGGTATCCGCGTCATAGAAATGGGACACTCCAGCGGCATGGGCGGAAACGAGGGAGGCGTTAAAGTCGCCCCTCTGTCCGATGAAGAATATATCGAGATCACCGCCCCATATTTTTCCCAAGCCGAGATAGGCATGTTCTGCCAGCCGCGGTACGCAACGAGCAAGGGTGTCGCATTCGCCGCAGAAAAAGGCCTCGGCTTTCTAAGGGTGGGGGTCAACGCGGGAGACTCTTCCAAAGCAGTCGACCTGATCAAGGAGATACGCGGTCATGGAATGAAAGTCCGTACCAGCCTTATGAAAGCCTATGTCCTCCCTTCTGAAGAGTTGGCGGATGAGGCGAAAATTCTAGAAACAGCCGGAGCTCAGGCTGTGACGATCATGGACTCCGCCGGATACATGCTGCCCGACGACGTGCCCGGATACGTCGAGGCATTGCGGAGGACAGTCTCGATCCCGGTCGGATTTCACGGACACAACAACCTCGGACTTGCCGTGGCGAACGGCATCGCCGCATGGAGAGCGGGAGCGGATTCCATCGACTGCGGTGTGATGGGAATGGCCCGCAGCGTCGGCAACATCCCCACCGAAGCGATTATCGCCGTGCTTCAGCGATACGGGGCAGCCTCCGAGTACGACCTGCTTGCGCTCCTCTCTCTCATCGAGAACGATATCATGCCGTCCCTGAAGGCACATTTTCATAACCCGATTCCTCCCGTGGAACTGGTCCTTGGAATCGCCGGGTGCCACTCCAGCTTCCTTCCCATGTTCAGAGAAATCGCGAAATCCCGCTCCGTCGACTTGTTCAAGCTGATTCTCGACGTCTCGTCCCACGATCAGAAAGCGCCTTCAAGGGAGTTTATCGAGTCCTTCGCCGAAAAAGCGGCGAATACAGGGAGCTGAGCTTCACGGAACAGCCCGGGAAATATACGGGAAGCGACAAACTGCATCACCTCTTCCGGAACGATGAGCGGACAGGCTTTATAAAGCCTGTCCGCTCATCGTTGATTTGGAAAACTCCGTGTGCCGTAACTCTTTCATCGGCGTCGGAAAAAACGCTTGCTCTTCGGCATCATCAGCGCTACTCTATTGAAAGGCGATCAAAAAGGAGTGCGTCCGCATGAGCAGACCGGAAAAATTTCTTGCAGTCACGATACAAGATCAGGAGCAGATCCGCGAAAAAGCCGTCGCCAAGGGCATGCTTGCGTACTTTGCGGATTTTCCGCAGGACGATATCCCGGATCGGGTCACCCATGAAAGCGCCTCCAGAAACGCCGAAACCGCCGTCAGGGAGACGCTTCCGGCACTTCTCGACGCCGCAGGCGGACGGATTCCGGAAGACCGCCGGGCGCTGCTTCTCCTTCGGATGGAGGAGATCATTCCTCCGCTCTCCCTTCCGGAACCGGAAGTCACCGAGGAAATCCCTCCGCTTCGCGTCGCGGTCGCTGCGGCTATCGGAGCCCTGGCGGGAATGCTCGTTCTTCCTCCCATCACCTGGGCCGTCCTCGGCGACCGGGGCACGGGAATTCTGGCCGGCGCCCCTCTCGGAGCGATGGCGTCTGCCTTTGCCGCCCTCGTACTGCCCCGCAACAGGCGCCTCATGCGGCTGCTCGCCGGGCTTCTCGGCATGGCGACCGTAGCGGAGGCAGTTCGTTTTCTGGGCGGAGGATCGCTCTTTCTCAGGGGATTCTCCCTCCTGCGGCAAAAAAACACTTCGCTGAAACGGCTTTTTCTCTACCCTCTCCTTCTCGCGCTCGTGCTGCTCTTAGGGAAGAGAAAAACCCGCTATGACCGTAAACAACACGAGAATGCGGTACGCCGCGCCCTTTCGGCATGGGCCGAAGGGGTGCTCACAATCGCCCCTCTTGCAGCGGCGATTCCCATTCCCTCAGCGGATGATGACAACCGGGATGACTTTTCTCCGCTGGCATCGCGCATTCTTTCGCTGGAGGGAGCTCCCTGCGGCGATCTGGCCGCCGGAATCGCCGAACTCGCGACAGAGATCCGCAATCTCGGCTTCTCCTCGGAAATTGTTCCCGCCGTCTTCCGGTGGAGTGAGGACGCGGCTGAGCGGTACGCCCCGTTCGGCTCCGTCGAGCCCGGAGATGAAGTCCGCGTCGAACGCGAACCGCTCCTGAGAGACGGCGAAGTGTTGTCCAGGGGGCTCGTCAGGAAGGTGCGCCGGTCATGACCGGAAGACCGGTCCTCGGAGTGGACTTCGGCACCACGAAGACCTACTTCTCAAAGTGTCCCGCCGACGATCCCTCTCCGACCAGCGTGGACTTCGGCGACGGGAAGGACGGTATTCCCTCCGCCATTCTCTATCGCCGCGGGAAGGAACCTCTCGTCGGCCAGACCGCCCTCGACGAATACGGAGAGGCCGCCCCGTCCGAGCGCGCTCAGTTCCGTCTCGTCACCAACTTCAAGGCGGACCTCGCCCGCTCGGAGGAAGCGCGGGCGGCCGCGGCCGACTTTCTTGCCGCGGTACTGTACGATGCCCGCAAACAGCGGCTGGACGTTGAACCGAAGACGAGACAGGTCCTTTTCGGCATTCCCAGCGAAGCGGACGATCTTTTCCGCATGGCCCTCGAAGAGACGGCCCAATGCGCAGGATTCGGCACACCCTTTCTCGTGGACGAACCGAAGGGGGCTGTTCTCCACCACCTGAGGCAGCGCGACATCTCCGTGGACCAAGCCCTGGAAGGCGTCCTCGTCGTCGACTTCGGCGGGGGAACGTGCGACTTCGCCTTCCTGGAGAGGGGACGCATCGTCCATTCATGGGGGGACATGCTGCTTGGAGGCAGGCTTTTCGACGACCTCTTCTTCCAGTGGTTCCTGGAACAGAATCCCGGATTGGAGTCGAGCCTTGAAACCAGGGGCGACGCCTACTTCGTCCGCTCCCATCTCTGCCGGGAGGTCAAGGAATTCTTCTCCCGGTCAATGGCGCGCGACCGGGGAGCGCCCGTCTCGAAAGTGCTGCACGGATACGGCAGCTTCGTCGACCTCTCCTGGGAAGAATTCCGGCGCCGCGGGGAGTCATACCGCCCGTCCCACTCCTTCCTGAACTTTTACGAGGAGACGCTCTCCGCAATCCGGAAGAGCGGACACTCGCCGTCGGATCAAATCCCGGAGCGGAACGAAATGTACAGCCGGGCAGCCGAGCCGCTCCTGTGGAAGGAGTTCGACCTCTTCGGCTGGTTCAGGGAGAGCCTTCTCTCCGGCCTGCATGAGCGCGGGATCGTGCCCGGGCGCATTTCGCTCGCAATTCTCGCCGGGGGGAGCAGCCTCTGGCCCTTTGTAGGCGACATTCTGCGGGAGGAGCTTCCACGGCTGGACGATCAGGCGATCGTTCGGAGTGACCGCCCGTATTCCGTGATCTCCCTCGGCATTTCGCTTCTTCCCGCGTTGAAAAAACGGTTCGCCCGAACACGACAGGCCCTCAAGGACGAACTGCCCCGCTTCCTCGAAGAACTGGTCGCTCCCGCCCTTGCAAAACGATGCGCCTGGATCGAGGAGAAAATGGCCCTGCTGGTCACAGACCTCTTCTTCCGGAAAGAGATCCGCCCTCTTCTGGAGGACTTCAGAAAAACGGGCGGATCGGCGGAGTCGCTGCGGCGCATGATCGAGGCGAGAACAGCAGCCGCAGAGCCGGTCTTTCAGAAGCATTTCGAGGAACAGGCTCACCGGCTTCTCGCAGGGATCCGCGAGGAAACCCGCGAACTCCTTTCCGAGTGGTTTTCCCTGAACGGCATCGCCCTCCCGCGAAGAGAACTGTCCGTTGCCTTCCCGCCGGAAGACTCCGCGGAACCGCTGCTTTCGTTCGAATCACCCGGAATGGACGGCATGCTGGACGTCGTCGGGACAGTCATCCTTGGAATTTTCGCCGCCGGAGGAGCGCTGCTCTGCGGCGGCTCCGGAACAGCGCTCGTGGTCTCAGGCCCGGTCGGAATGGCGGTAGGCGGGGTGCTCGGCGCATCGGCCGCGTACCTCCTGGCGCGCTACGGCAAGGAACGGATGAAGGAGATGGTCGAAGGGCTCGAAATGCCTCCGAGAATCGCGGCGTTCCTCCTCGACGAAAAGCGCATCGCCTCCCTCGAGAAAGAGTTGGCCGTCGCGCTGAAAAAACATCTGGAACTCCGCCTCGCCCCTTTGAGAAAGCAGATGGACGAACGCATCCTCTCGCTGGTCCTCGAAGAAATGGACGCCCTGAACGAGATCAACAGCTTTTAAGCCGGTCTCCCGTAGAAATCGACGTCCCGTTGCGGCGGAGGCAAAATACCTCCGCCGCAACGGGACGTTCACGGATCGTTATACTGTCGTCATGAAAAGCCGGGAACTCGTGCTCTCCGATCAGGCGAGGTCGAACCGGTCGAGGTTCATCACCTTGTTCCACGCCGCCACGAAGTCGTTCAGGAACTTCTCCGGAGAGTCCCCGCACGCGTAAACTTCCGCCAATGCCCTGAGCTGGGAGTTGGACCCGAAAACGAGGTCGACACGGGTGGCGGTCCACTTCAGTTCACCTGTCTTCCGGTCGCGCCCCTCGAACACGTCCTCCTCCTCCGAGGCCGGCTTCCAGACCGTGCCCATGTCGAGAAGATTCACGAAGAAGTCGTTTGTGAGCGCCTCGGGCCGCTTCGTGAAGACGCCGTGCGGAGACCTCCCGAAGTTGGCGTTCAGCACCCGCATACCGCCGAGAAGCACCGTCATCTCGGGGGCCGTCAGCGTGAGCAACTGCGCCCGGTCCACCAGCATCTCCTCTTCCTTCACGGCGAATTTGGCTCTCCGGTAGTTGCGGAATCCGTCGGCCGCCGGCTTGAGCACCTGGAACGACGGCGCGTCGGTCTGCTCCATGGAAGCGTCGGTCCTGCCCGGGGTGAAGGGAACGGTCACATCGCGGCCGGCGTTCTTCGCGGCCTTCTCGACGCCCGCGCATCCGCCCAGGACGATCAGGTCGGCCAGAGACACCTTCTTGCCGCCCGACTGCGCCCGATTGAACTCTTCCCTGACGCCGTCGAGGACCTTGAGCACCTTCGCCAGCCGCTCCGGTTCGTTGACCTCCCAATCCTTCTGCGGAGCGAGGCGAATTCTCGCTCCGTTGGCGCCGCCGCGCTTGTCGGAGCCGCGGAACGTTGAAGCCGACGCCCATGCTGTCGAAACCAGTTCCGAAACGGAGAGGCCGGAGGCAAGGATTTTTTCCTTGAGGGAGGCGATATCCTGCGCGTCGACGAGTTCGTGGTCGACTGCGGGTACGGGATCCTGCCAGATAAGGTCTTCCGCGGGGACTTCCGGACCGAGATAGCGAGAACGCGGCCCCATGTCGCGATGCGTCAACTTGAACCATGCGCGGGCAAAGGCGTTCGCGAACTCCTCCGGGTTCTTATGGAACCGCTCCGCGATGGGCCGGTAGATCGGATCCATCCGCAGCGCCATATCCGCCGTAGTCATGATGGTCGTCACCCGTTTCGACGGATCGTGAGCGGCAGGCGCGAGGTGCTTTTCTCTCGGATTGACAGGCACCCACTGCCAGGCTCCTGCAGGGCTTTTCACCAGATCCCAGTCATATTCGAACAGCACATCGAAATACCCCATATCCCACTTGATCGGGTTCGATGTCCACGCCCCTTCGATGCCGCTGCTGATCGTGTCATCCCCCTTGCCGCTGCCGAAGCTGCTTTTCCAGCCGAGGCCCTGTTCTTCGATGGGAGCGCCTTCCGGTTCGGGCCCCACGTGAGTCGCCGGACCGGCGCCGTGGCACTTGCCGAAGGTGTGCCCGCCGGCGACGAGAGCCACGGTCTCTTCATCGTTCATCGCCATGCGGGCGAAGGTCTCGCGGATATCTTTACCGGAAGCGAGAACGCTCGGCTGGCCGTTCGGCCCTTCCGGGTTCACGTAGATCAGGCCCATCTGCACGGCCGCGAGCGGATTCTCGAGATCGCGTTCGCCGGAGTAGCGATTGTCGCCGAGCCACTTGTCCTCGGAGCCCCAGTAGATATCCTCTTCAGGCTCCCAGACGTCCTCGCGGCCGCCTGCGAAGCCGAAGGTCTTCAGCCCCATCGACTCGATGGCGCAGTTGCCGGCGAGGATCATCAGGTCGGCCCAGGAGATCTTGCTGCCGTACTTCTGCTTGATCGGCCAGAGCAGGCGGCGCGCCTTGTCGAGGTTCACGTTGTCGGGCCAGCTGTTGAGCGGCGCCAGCCGCTGGGAGCCGGATCCAGCGCCTCCGCGACCGTCGCCCATACGGTATGTACCCGCGCTGTGCCACGCCATCCGGATGAAAAGTCCGCCGTAGTGGCCGTAGTCCGCGGGCCACCACTCCTGCGAGTCGGTCATCAGCGCATAGAGATCGTTCTTGAGGGCCTGAAGGTCGAGTTTCTTGAATTCCTCCGCGTAGTTGAAGGTGTTCCCCATCGGGTTGCTCTTGTCGGTGTGCTGATGAAGGATCCTGAGGTTCAACTGATTCGGCCACCAGTCCTGGTTCGACGTGCCGCCGCCTGCAACGGATTTGCCTCTTTTGCCCGTCACCGGGCATCTGCTTTCTTCACTCATCTTGATTCTCCTTTTCTTCTGAATTTTTGGTGCACGGATAACACGCTATTGTCTCCTGAAACCGTCTCATTATGTATTATTTTTTATATTTCCGACTATTTAGGACTTAAAAACAGATACGATCAGATAAAAAGGTTCCGTCCTCCTTTCCAAGAGTACAGAACGCCAATCCAGCTTTCTTTTCCACTAATTCAACATCGACGACGACTTTGCCAATCAGTTATCTTTTCTAACAACTAACACGATACAATCACGAGAAGAGACTGTCAAGTCCCCTCTCGCGTCGATCACGGTCGTGCGGAATTCCATGAGCGATGCTTTTCCTAACGGGTAACAAGGGAAAAACCCTGCAATCCGCTTACTTGACCGCATTCAGGATGGCTTCGACGAACTCCTGTTTTTTCTTCAGACCCTTGCAGTCGATCTCTTTTTCCTTCGCAATTTCTTTGAGCATCGGGATTGTCGCATTCTCCAGGGATGCCCTCGTAAAAGGCTCCTGGGGAATCGCCGGCGACGATTTCGTACGTTTCTGTGCGGACGGTTTTTTCAGGAGTTCGTCGAGCAAGCGCATTTTTTCCTGGAAGGACCGCTCCATGCTCTCCATCCGGGGGAAAAATGCGGCAATCTGCCGCACGTACACATCAAAAGATGAGATCTTCCGCTCCAGCCGGTCGAAGGGTTCCTGAAAGATCTGCTGCATCTGGGCCGGAATCGATGCGAACTTTCCCATCATCCGGTCGACGGCGGCCAGTTCTTTTTTCAGAGAGGGTGCGAATTCGTCCGCCGGTTCTTCTCCGCTTCCTTCGCCGGAATCGGACTCATCGACGCTTTTCAGCGCAGCCAGCTGCCTTTCGATGGCAAGCCCGGCATTCGGCGACACCACGAAGGCGTTGATCATCTCCCCCTTTCTCGGATCCTTTTCGCGCGCCCGTACCGCGGCCCAGTACTCCAGGTGCCCGCCGACGACCCGGTAACTTTCGGGGCCGGTCGCTTTGAGAACCAGCGGTTTCAAGAGGCCGCCGCTCTCGAGAATCGAGTCGGCCAGTCTCTCTACAACCTCCGGATCGAAGCGCTCGCGGGGTTCGCCCGGAGCGATACAGATCACGTCCACAAGATAGTGCTTCATTCTCTCCACCCTGTCTTTGTCAAGATTTCATCCGCCAGCTTTTCGAAGTCCTCGGCGGACTGTCCTGCCGAGGAGGAATTCTCCGTCTTCCAGAACTCGAAGATAGACTTCGGATCGGGAATCTCCATGGCGCCCTCCCTCCGGACGCGGCTCAGCGACGCCGAGAGAGGCATCCTGTCGTAGATGACGCTCTCCATCAGGGAAAATCCGTGGCGTTCGGAAATAGCCTGCTTCTGGCGGGGGAAGGTATGTTTCAGATACTGCGCGTTCGTCGGGATTTTCGACGGAAGCACGCCCAGCACAACTAACGGATTTCGCATGATCGACTCCCGGTATTCGTTCACCTGTTTCACGAAGTTCCTGACGTTGTTCAGTCCCTGATTGGCAAAGGGTTTCAGGTCGGACGGGACGATCAGGTAATCGGCTGCGATCAGGGGGATTTCGGCATACAGGTCCCGCGCGGGCGGCGTGTCGATGATCGTGAAATCGTAATCGTCCTGTATCTGCCTGAGCTTGACGAACAGCCTGGAACGGCTCGCGGCCACGTTCGTCAGGTCGTACTGGTGCGCGACGAGATCGATATGCGAAGGAACGATGTCGATCTCCGGCGTATTGAACGACTTCGACCGGCGGACGACATCCGGGATGAAGTTGTAGGTTCCCGACTCGAGCAGGTGATAGACGTACTTCTGGATGATGTCGTCGTCCTCTTCGAACTGGAACTTGACGAGCCCCGCCGCGAAGGTCGCGTTCGCCTGGGCGTCCATGTCGATCAGGAGGACCTTCTGTCCCTTTTTCCCCAAAGCGGCGGCGAGGTTGACCGCAATGGTCGTCTTCCCTACGCCTCCCTTGTTGTGATAGATGGCGATGACCTTCATCCGCGGCCTCTCCCTTTCGGCGGGGTCGTTTCCGACGGCCGCAAGCGAGGGCCGGAGAGACGGCGGAGGACTCTCCGGCTCCGGTGGTTCCGAATATTCTTCGGCAGGATCCGTTTCATCGGCGCAGGGAAGCACCACGGCGTTCTCTCCGGGGGTGTCCTCCGTATCGCCGCCGGGCCGAGCCCCGCATCCGGTATCGGGGTCGCTCTGTTCGTCCTCGCTCTCGCGGAGCACCTCGACAAGAACGGCCGGAACATCGGGATCGTCTCCGGCAGGCTCTTCCTCCGCCGCCGGAGGCGCCTGAGCCGAGATTTCGGCCTCATGATCCTCTCCGGTGAGAAGGGAGCGGATGTCGTCCACTCTCTCGGAAATCTCTTCCCCGATGCACTGAAACAGCAGTTCGATCTCGCCAGGCGAAATCTTCCCGTAGATTCTGAGCTCCCTGCCGTTGGTCAGGAGGCCGTAACGGACGTCGAAAACTCCGAGGTAGCGGATGAGCTTCCGGACATGCCGTTCAAGCTTTTCTCCGGGATGAACCGGCTGAACGATGATGCGGGCGGGCCTGATCGATGCGGCGAACGAGGGAAAAAACCGGCTGAAAAATTCGAGCAGCGCCAGCCGGAAGTCGGCGATTCTCACTTCTCGGTGACGGCCCTCCGGCCCGAACCCCGATCGGGGCAGCAGGTAGCCTGCGACCAGTCCGGAGACGACATCCTCCGTGGTGCGGAACGATTCCGGTCGAAAGTTCAAAACAACCTCCCCTTCTTCCTGAAAATTTCCATTCAATTCTTATTATACACGGACCAGCGACGAAAAGCCTCCCTTCTGAAACAAGAGAGGCTTTCCGTGCGGAAAGAACCTTTTCCCGCGGGAATTCCCCGCTATTCGAAAAGCTTCCGGAGCGCGCGCTCCATCGACTTCAGGAAGTTCTCCCAGTAGATCTCATAGGTCGTATTGTTCACAAGGTAGGGCGTCAGAATGCAGGATCGAAGAACGTAGACGCTTGCGGCGCGATTCCACTCCTCCTCGTCGATGCCGAAGCGTTCCACGAAGCCAAGCGGTGCATCGCCGTACTCCTCCCTGGTCAGCGAGGTCTTGGAGGTGATGAAATCATTGACGTACAGCGGCCCCGACTTGTAGGAACACTGCTCGTAGATCGCCTGATTGAGGCGGTTCATCTCCTCAAGGCTGCCGTTGCCGATCTCGTGGAAGGCGTAGACGACGATGTTGAGGTCGGGTCGTGTCAGCGGTAGCGCGTGGAAACGCCGCCCGGCGACCTGCAGGGGGTCGCTTTCGAGCAGCGACCGGTAGAAGCGGTACGCCCCCTCGATGCTGCTTTCGAGAATGCGGCCGTAGCCTCCCGCGTTCAGCGGAACCACCCGGTGCGCCATCCAGACGGCCGCCACCGCGGCGCCGGGCTTCGAACCCTCCAGGATATAGCTCCCCAGGAGCATCGGATTTTCGTCGTCCTTCTCGAAAACGTAGGCCGCGAAATAGGAGATCAGGTCGACAATCCTGCGATCGGCGACCACGATGGCCCCGGCCGAATACGGGACATAACCGAGCTTGTGGGGATCGACCGTGATCGAATCGGCGAACTGCATGGCCTTGAACGCCTCGTAGACTTCTCTTACGATCGGCCTGTCCTCTCCGCGCTCCGCCTGACGGGCCTGGAGTTCCTCGAACTCCATGAAACGGCCCGTCTCGTCGAGGAAGAGCGCTCGTGCGTAGCCGCCGTACGCCGCGTCGATGTGAAGGTAGAAGGAGATCCCCTGCGATGCGTAGAAATCCCGCAGACGGACGATGCCGTCGACTTCGTCCACAGCCCCCTCCTCGGTGCTTCCGACGACGGCGACCACGGCGAGAATCGGCCTTCGTTCCGCAACAAGGGAGTCGATGATGGATTCGAGCGCTTCCAAGTCCATCCGGTAGTTCTCCAGGACCGGTACGGGAATCAGGTTTTTCCGTCCAATGCCGAAGATGTCCACCGCCTTGGCCCACGAGTAGTGCTTCGACTCCGGCACGATAATCACGCCCGGATCGCACCCCCTCATGCCGTAGCCCCGGACGGACCGGTCTCTGACCTCCTCGAAGCAGCCGATCTCCCTGGTTCTGTCGAGGAGATCGAGAATATCCTTCGTCGGAAGATTGAGGAGCTTCCATTCGTCCATTCCCTCTACCAGGTCGGGCCGGCACTTCCGGATCGCAAGGGGAATCGAGGCAAGGTTCCGCGCCAGCCAGACTCCCTCGTAATTGGCCACCGTGCCGCCCGAGGTGATGTGCCCCCACGCCTTCCGGGGGTCGTACCCCATCAGGGTTGCAAGCTGGATGCCGGTTTCCAGCTCGAGCGCCGTCGTTCCGGGAGATCCCTCGTAAGCGCAGTTGTTCGGATTGTAAAGCAGCGTGAGCATGTATCCGAGGTTCGCCGCCATGAGTGTATCGGCGTTCATATGCCCCAGGTAGCGGGGAGAAAACCACGGGTTGGAGGTGATCTGCAACGTTCCGGCCAGCTCGACCAAGGCCTCCCTCGTCCTCTGCAGCGTGTCGGCGAAGTCAGGACGTTCATGTTCGTCCGGAGTCACGACCGGAGCGTCCTCCGGATGAAAATCCCGGCGCCATTCGGCATGGTCGTCCATCAGGTAGACGAGCATCTGCCTGAAGAAGTCGTAGTTTTCGGACTTCGGCCCGAGAAAGAGCGCGTTGAAATTGATCGGCCCGCTCATGCATTCCTCCTCCTTTCCGTACTGTGCAACAAAGACAAGAACAAAAAGGGAGCGTATCGCATCTTCATTGTGCCGAAGGATGCCGCCCGTTCCCTTATTCGCTCCTTCATCACGGTGTTTCTTTTCAGTCTGTTCCGACGGCGGGATCGTTCAGCGTCCTTTCCACCGAACAATCAGCAGCGGAATTCCAAGGAGAAACGCAAACGGAACGGGAAGCACCCCGACGCCGCATCCGGAACTTCCCTGCGCGGGAATCTCCGCCTCGGCCCGGACCGAGATGACGCGGAAGGTGACCACTCCGGTCTGCCGGTTATGATCGTACGGGCCGTTGTCCTCGATCACGTTGCGCCACGTCATCAACCCCTCGCCCTCTTCGTAGAAGTCGGGCGGGGTCACTCCTTCGGGAAGCTCCTGCCCCGGCTTGATCTCGAACTGCACGCCCCTTTCCGGAATGGCGTACCCTCTCACAGCCCGGGAGTCAGCCTCCGCATCCTGGTACTCGGCAAGAGCCGCGTAGTAGCGGACGTATTCCGGCCACGAGGCGGTGAACTCCACGACCAGCTCGCCGAATCCGGAAGTGTCGGAGAGCGGGACGTCCTCGTAGGTAAAGGCGTTGTACAGCGTCGCTGAGACGCCTCCGGCGAGGCCGCCCAGGTCCGCCGAAAGGACTCTCTTCACCGCTTTGAAAAAAGAGCTCCCTTCGTCGCCGAGATCGCGCTCGACCGCCTTCACGTCCTGCTCGCCGACGGTCTTTCTGGGCTCGGGGGCTGCGCCCTCCGCCATGCCGGAGAGCGCTACGGAAGCGCTTCCCGAGGAAGTTCCGATGGTACAGGTGCCGTCGGTGGTATAAGAGACGCCGTAGCCGCAGCATATCTGGTCCGGCTCGTTGTTCGTCACGATACAGTAGTCGACAAGGGACGTCTCGGAACCCGACGTCAGATACATTCCTCCTCCCAGGCGGTTCAGGCCGTTGTATCTCACGTTACAGCGGCTCATGACCAGCTTTCCCTTGACCCCGTTGTAGATGCCGCCCGCCATGCCGTTGTTGCAGACGTTGTTCTCGACGATACAGTTCGTCATCGTCAGGACCACCGAGTTGTAGCCGTAGTCGGTGCTGCTGATTCCTCCCGCTTTGACTGTGTCTCCTGAAGCCGTATTGTAATTGATGACACAGTTGTTCAGGGTCAGATTTTTTCCGTTGTGAATGCCGCCGCCGCCCGAATTCTCGGTCACGATGCAGTCGTTCATCGTCAGGTTCGCGTAGTTGATCACTCCCGCGCCTTGCGTACCGTTTCCGCTTCCCGTGTTGCCGCCGGTGATTCTCAGCCGGTAGAACGTGCAGTCGCCCGTCACGTAGAGTACCCGGTGCCCTGAACCGTTCTGGTTGATCGAGACCGGGCCGTTGATCGTCAGCGCCTTGTTGACGAACAGATAGCTGTTCAGGTTGACCGTTGTAACCGAGGAGTGAAAGACGATCGTATCTCCCGCGGCCGCGTTCGTGATAGCTGCCCGGAGCGTACCGGCGCCGCTGTCGCCCGCTGAGGTGACCGTAAGAGTCGCCGCATCCACCGCTCCTCCAAAACAGAGCAGCACCGCCGTCATGAGTATCGAAACCATGCACCGTAACAGAAGAATATCCGCTCCGCCGCCTCTTCCGCATCGCGCAGGTTTTCTTTCGTTCATTCGCTTCATACCGTCGTCCCTCTTTTCATCGCCGTTTTCATATCGTACGCGGATGAAAAAGAGAGGGAAAAAGGACCCCCTCTCCGCTCTTCCCACATCATCAGGGTATCAGCTTTCCGGTGTCCATGCCCTCGCCGCCGGAGACTCCTCCCAGTTCGGAGTCGTCTAATTCGCCCGCGACCTTTTTCTTCTTGAGCTCTTCGAGCTTCAATTCCTCTTCGGATTTCATTCCCGTCTTTTTCTGCTCCTGCGTCATACCGGATCTCCTCCTTTTTGTTAGATCGTATCGCCGTCCTCAGTCAGCACCTTTCGCAAGTCTTGCTCAAATACAGAGAAACTTTTCTCTTTTCGAACACCATCATAAACCTTCACACCGTGTAAAAGTCAAGCGGAAAACGTGTCATTCTCTCAGGAAACCTTTGGTTTTCTTCTCTTCTTGAAGACAGCAGGTCTCAGCGCAAGAACGGATGCGCGAGAATTCTTTCCGTTCTATTTCCGGGCCGGAATCCTGATAATCTCCCCGTCGAGCGGGATCAGGAGGCGTTCGTCGGCAATGCCGCTTCTTCGGGCAGTCTCGCGAAGCTGCTGCCTGCTCACCGTCGCGTGGTCCACCGCCTCCATGTGAAGAGCGACGACGACGCTCTCCGGCGCAAGGCGGCAGACCTCCGCAGTCTGCTTATCGTCCATCAGGATAAGCACTCCCTCGCCCCAGACCGCGCCGCACGAGTGCGTCAGGACGACGTCTGGCCGGCGAGCGCGGAGCAGCTCCCGGATCTCGTCGGTGAGCACTGTATCCCCCGCCCAGTAGACGCTCGGCTCGCCGGGCGACTCGAAGAAGAAACCGGAGACGACGTCCATGTCCTTCAGCACGTCGCCCGAACCGTGTCGTCCCGGCGTGCGGGTGAAGGAGATGCCGTCCATTCGGAGCATTCCTTCGACGGGGCGCACGCCGGTGAAGCCGAGGTCTCGAATGGTCTTCTCATCCCTTGGCTGGCAGAGCAGCGGAAGGTGTCTCGGAAGCAGTTCCATAGCCGTCGCGTCGAAATGATCGGAGTGCGCGTGCGAGACGACGACGACTTCCACTCCTTCGAGCACTGACTCCGGAGGAACGGGCAAGGAAACGACCGGACTGTGCTTCTTTCCTGTGTAGGAAGGCCCCGACCCCTTTTCTCCCAGGTACGGATCCAGCAGCAGAGTTTTTCCGGCGTACGACATTTTTACAGTGGCATTGCGGATGAGGTGCAGCTCCATGAATTCCAGCCTCCTTTAAAGTTCGATGATACACTGTAAGTACGCCTCATTTACAGCGGCCCGGACAGACCGGGAAAGACGCAGAGAATTTGCTGCGGAACGGGGGACGAAAAAATGAAACAACCCTCACCTCCCGTTCCTCTCCTCTCTCAGGAAAACTTATCGTCTCCGCAGGAACAGGAACGGAAGAACAAGGACAAGGACGAATGGGGATGCGCCTCCGGCCGAGCAGCCCGATCCTCCCGAAGAGGGGGCTGTCTGCGCCTCGGCTCTGACCGACGCTACGCGGAAGGTGACGACGCCGGTCTCGCGGTTGTGGTCGTACGGCCCGTTGTCCTCGACCACGTTGCGCCACGTCATCAGGCCCTCGCCCTCCTCGTAGAAGTCGGGGGGCGTCACCCCGTCGGGCAGCGGCTGCCCCGGCTTGATCTCGAACTGCACCCCTCGCTCAGGGAGGATGTACCCCTTCACCGCGAGCATACCAGCCTCGGTCTCCTCGTACTCCGCGAACGCGGCGTAGTAACGCACGTTCTGCGGCCAGGACGCCGTGAACTCCACCTCCAGCTTCCCCTCTCCCGACGTGTCGGCAAGCGGGACGTTCTCGTAGGAGAAGGCGTTGTAGAGCGTCGCGTCCATTCCGGAAAGCGCGGCAGAAACATCGGTGGAAAGGGCGTCTTTCACCGCGTTGAATATGTGGCTCTCCGGATCCTTCAGGTTTTTTTCAACTTCCAGCACATCGGCCTCGCCGGTGGTTTTCCGGGCCTGTGGAGCTGATCCTTCCGCGACGCCGCCGAAGGCCATTGCGCTCGTTCCCGCTGTGTCGCCGATATTGCAGTGCCCGTCCGTGGTGTAGGCGCCGACGATCTGGTCGGGCGTGTTCCCCGTGATTGTGGACATGTACATGTCGCAGGAACTCTCCGTCCGGTTGTTGATGCCGCCGCCCGAAGACGCGCTGTTGTTTTTGACCGTGACGATGTTCAGCGTCAGCCTGCCGTGGTTGTCGATGCCGCCGCCGTAGTTGACTGCGGAGTTCCCGTCGAGCGTGCAGCGGTAGAGTGTCAGGCTGTACCCCCTGTTGAGGATGGCGCCGCCGCTCTCCGCAGCGTTGCCGCCCTTGATGATCAGGTATTCGAACCGGGGGCCGAAGACGCCCGGCGCGATCGAGAAGACGCGCTTGCCCGGAGCGGTTTGCCGGATCGTCGTCGGGCTGACCGTCCCGGAACCCGAGATGGTGAGCGTCTTGGAGATGGAGAGTTCCTCAGCGAGGTCGATCGTCATCCCCGCCGATTCGAAGGTGATGATGTCGTAGTTCCACGCGTTGTTCACGGCGTGCCGAAGCATCCCCTCCGCCGGATTCGACGGGTCGTCGTCCGTCCTGGTCACCTTCCATATCTCCGCCTCCGCCCGCGGAGCGGCGCAAGCCAGGCAAAGCATCGCCGCCGCCAGCACCGCAAGACCGCACACTGTCATTTTCTTCATCGAGCACGACCTCCTTGTGTAGTTTTTCATCGGCAGCAGCGGAGGCTCTTCCCGCGCGGCTGATCTCCAAGCCTCTCTCATTGTTATTCTTCTGTTGATTTGAGGCGTTGCGGCCGAATCTTCGGGATTCTCCGCAGAACGAACATCAGAGGAATTCCCGACAGCAGCGCGAAAGGTGAGACAACACCCCCTGCCGAGCAGCCGGAGCTTCCGGAAAAATCCGTTCGCGTCTCCGCCTCGGCTCTGACCGACGCCACACGGAAGGTCACGATGCCGGCCTCGCGGTTATGGTCGTACTGGCCGTTGTCCTCGACCACGTTGCGCCACGTCATCAGGCCCTCGCCCTCCTCGTAGAAGTCGGGGGGCGTCACGCCGTCCGGGAGCGGCTGCCCCGGCTGAATCTCGAACTGCACGCTCCGTTCGAGGATCGCGTACTCCTTCACGGAGAAAGTGTCCGCCGCCGCATCCTCGTACTCCGCGAAGGCCGCGTAGTAACGGACGTTCTCCGGCCACGAGGCGGTGAACTCGACGGTCAGCTTTCCCTCTCCGGACGTGTCGGAGAGCGGGACGTCCTCGTAGGCGAAGGCGTTGTACAGCGATTCGGAGACTTCGCCCGGAAGGCCTCCGAGATCGTCCGAGAGGGCGTTTTTCACTCTCTTGAAGAACTCGCTTTCAGGATCGTTCAGATCCCGCTCCACAGCATCCACGTCGGCCTCTCCGACCGTCCTCCGGGGAGAGGGGGAAGCTCCTTCCGCGAACCCTGAGAGGCTTACCGACGCGCTTCCGGGCGCCGTGCCGATGGTACACGTGTCGTCCGTCGTGTAGGAACCGGCGTATGAACAGTATATCTGGTCCGGCGCATTTCCGGTGACAACCGTTTGTTTCGAGAGGGCCGCGCTGCTCTGGGAGAGCGCAATGCCTCCTCCGTAGCCGTAGTATCCGTTCAGTCCGGCGGTGTTGTCGGAGATCCTCGAATTCTCGATCTCCGCGCTTCCGTTATAGCTGTAGACGCCTCCGCCGGATGCTTGCGCCGTATTGCCCGATATCGTCGAGTCCGAAATCTTCACAAAGCCTTGATTGTATCGATAGCCGCTGTATATTCCCCCGCCCCAGTACCCGGCGTTTCCGGTGATTGTGCATTCAGTCAGGGTTGCCGTTCCGCCCTTGTTGGAGATCCCGCCTCCGTCCCCAGGATCGGTGCCGAGGTAATAATCGTTTTGTGAAGTGTCGGAATCCGCCCTGTTGTTCCGGACAGTACAGCGCAGCATGGTCAGGGCCCCTTTGTTGTAGATGCCTCCTCCGGCGTCGTCGTAGCACACATTCTCATCCACTTCGCAGTCCGTCATGGAAAGAGTTCCCGAGGAGAAAACGCCTCCTCCGCCCGTGTTGGATGCGTTATTTCTTACGACGCACCGGATCATTTCGAGCGTTCCGGTATTTTTGACGCCCGCTCCCTGCCAGTACGTCCGATTCCCCGTCATAGTGCAATCGGTCAGCATTAAACTGCCCCCGTTGATGACCCCGGCCCCCGCATAGCCCATGTTTCTGTCGCTCCCACCGGAGAAGGTCAGTCCTGTGATCTTCAGCAAAACTTCAGAGCTATTGACCAATACCGCCCCGCTTCCGGTCTGGGTGAGCACCGCCGGTCCCTCGATGATCAGGGGCTTGTCGACGACCAGTGTTTCCAACAGGCTGATGTTTCTCTTCCCGTCGGCGAAACGGATGGTGTCGAGGATACGGGCATTCTGGACCGCATGGCGGAGCGATCCCGCTTCCGGATTCGAAGGAGAATCCGTGTCGACCGTGACCGTCCAGACCCTGAAAAACCAGCTCGGGGCAGATTCGCCCGCAGCGGCCCCGACGCCCTGGAAACAGAACAGTGTCAGCAAAAGACACACACAAAAAGCGCGGAATTTCAAATTTTCCACCTCGTTCCCCTCCTTTGCGGCTTTCCTTTCAAAAAAAATTCGCACCTGAACAGGTTCAACTTCACAGAGAAGAGACAGCGGCAACAGCCGTTTCCGTTGCTCCTGCTATCCGTCTGAAGTTACGATTTCTTTCTCGAGCCTCTCACCAGCGGAAGCCCGAGGAGAAGCACAAACGGCGCAGCGCCTGTCCCCGCGTTGCATCCGGAACTTCCCTGTGCCGGAATCTCCGCCTCTGCCCGAATAGACGCCACTCTGAACGTCACGACGCCGACGTCATCGTTCAGGTCGAACGGGCCGTTGTCCTCGACAACGTTCCGCCACGTCATCAGCCCCTCTCCCTCTTCGTAGAAGTCGGGGGGCGTCACCCCTTCGGGCAGATCCTGTCCGGGCTGAATCTCGAACTGGATACCGCGTTCGGGGATCGCGTAGGCCCCGGGCTCGAGCAGCGCGCCCGATCCCCTCTCCGCCGGCTGCGCGAAAGCCGCGTAGTAGCGGACGTATTCCGGCCAGGAGGCGGTGAATTCGATCTCCAGTTTCCCTTCGCCCGAAGCGTCCGCGAGAGGGATGTTCTCGTAGGTAAAGGCGTTGTACAGCGTCGCCGACACGTCCCCGGGAAGATCGCCGAGATCGCTCGAGAGCGTGTTTTTCACCAAGCCGAAGAGTTCGCTTTCCGGATCGTTCAGATCCCGCTCCACCGCCTCCACGTCGGGCTCTCCGACCGTCCTCCGGGGAGATGGCGAGGCTCCGTCCGCGAATCCGGAGAGACTCACCGAGGCACTCCCGGGCTCGGTACCGATGGTGCAGGTACCGTCCGTCGTGTAGGAACTGTAGCAGGGACAGTAAATCTGGTCCGGCGCATTTCCGGTGACAGCCGTTTGTTTCGAGAGAACCGCGCTGCTCTGATCGAGCGATATGCCTCCTCCGTAGCCGTAGTATCCGTTCAGTCCGGCGATGTTGTCGAAGATCCTCGAATTCTCGATTTCCACGCTTCCGTTAAAGCTGTCGACGCCTCCCCCGGATCCTTGCGCCGTATTGCCCGATATCGTCGAGTCCGAAATCTTCACAAAGCCTTGATTGTATCGATAGCCGCTGTATATTCCCCCGCCCCAGTATCCGGCGTTTCCGGTGATTGTGCATTCAGTCAGGCCGACCGTTCCGCCCTTGTTGGAGATCCCGCCTCCTTCACCCGGATCGGTGCCGAGGTATATGTCTTCCAGTGAAGTACCGGAATCCGCCCTGTTGTTCCGGACAGCGCAGCGCAGCATGGTCAGGGCCCCTTTGTTGTAGATGCCTCCTCCGGCGTCGTCGTAGCACACATTCTCATCCACCTCGCAGTCCGTCATGGAAAGAG
>Ga0334890_1000596_pt1 | contig 62247 bp, 61 predicted proteins | sample GraSluR1_MG_3_FD_207220 | JGI IMG/M metagenome (GOLD analysis project Ga0334890, IMG submission 207220) | Sludge microbial communities from methane-producing bioreactor in Wageningen University, Netherlands - Granular Sludge_31_08-R1 | ecosystem: Engineered > Bioreactor > Anaerobic >... | reverse complement strand
ATTGATCGAGAATTCGGTTATCCATGATTGGGCCCTTCCTTTGCAGGTTCCTGGAATCTCTTGAAATCCTTCGATCCTACAAGAAGGGCCCGATTATTCTACCCACAAACGTGCAGTGCACCCCCCCGGCCGGGGGGTTTGAATCGGGGCTTTTCTTCTGTGGGGGTCGAGCGTATAATCTTCGATTTGTTACGCCAATGGATCGAGCCGGGCGATGGAAACGGCGCAGGAACGAACGATGGGTTACTTTCGAGACAACGTGGAACGGGTGGCGGGGTATACGCCTGGGTTTCAGCCCAGGGCGACGGACGTGGTCAAGCTGAACACCAACGAGAACCCGTATCCACCGTCGCCTGCGGTGATGAAGGCGCTGGCGGGGATCGGGCCGGAGCAGCTTCGGCGCTATCCCGATCCGGCGGGGAACACCTTCCGCGAGGCGGCCGCACGCGTCCACGGGGTGACACCCGAGAACATCATGTGCTGCAACGGCGGCGACGACCTGCTGTCGATTGCGATTCGGGCCTTCTGCGAGGCCGGTCGGCCTCTGGCGTATCCGGTGCCCACGTACACGCTCTATCCGGTCCTGGCCGCCCTGGAAGACTGCCCAACGATCGAGGTCCCGTTCGACGAGCAGTTCAATCTTCCGCCGGCCCTGGTCAAGAGCGGCGCGGCACTGACGATCGTGTGCAACCCCAACGCGCCGAGCGGGACCTGCGTGCCCGTCGAAGAACTGGCGTCGTTGGCCGACGAACTGACGGGCGTCCTGCTGATCGACGAAGCGTATGTGGACTTTGCCGACCGCGACGGCATCGAACTGGTGCGGGAGTTCGACAACGTGATCCTGCTGCGGTCGCTGAGCAAGGGCTATTCTCTGGCGGGGCTGCGTTTCGGGTACGCCATCGCCGACGCCGAACTCATCGCAGGTTTGATGAAGGTCAAGGACTCGTACAACGTCGATGCCGTCGCCATCGCACTGGCCACGGCGGCGATCGAGGACCAGGACTACTTCAAGGCGAACGTTGCGAAAGTCCGCGCGGACCGGGTCGTTCTGACCGAGCGACTGATCGCGCTGGGTTTTGGCGTCCTGGACAGCGCGACGAATTTCGTTTTGGCGACCGTGAAGGCAGGTTCGGCGGCCTCGATTCAGGAGGAGCTGGCGAAGCGGAACATCTACGTTCGCTATTTCGATGTCCCCGGACTGGACGACAAACTGCGCATCTCGGTCGGCACGAAACAGCAGAACGACAAGCTGCTGGCCGCGTTAAAGGAAGTCACGGCATGAAGCGACAGATGACGAATCAAAATGCAAAAAGCAAAGAGCACGATTGTGGAATCCCGATGGTCATCGGGATCGCTTCCTCAATTTGGATCTTTGATTTTTGATCTTTGCATTTTCGAGGCCGGCGGCCTCGGCAATTGGGGTGCTTATGATGGAACCACGGACTGCACAGATTCATCGCAAGACGAACGAGACAGACATCACGTGCCAGTTGAACCTCGACGGGTTGGGCCGGTATGAGATCGACACGGGCGTCGGTTTTCTCGACCACATGCTGACGCACGTCAGCAAGCACAGCCGGATCGACCTGACCGTCAAGGCCAAAGGCGATCTGCACATCGACGCACACCACACGGTCGAGGACGTCGGCATCTGCCTGGGCCAGGGCCTGCTCGAGGCGCTGAGCGAGAAGAAAGGGATCGCCCGCTACGGGCACAGTTCCGTTCCGATGGAAGACGCGCTGGCGAATATCGCGCTGGACCTGTCGGGCCGGCCGTTCTGCGTCTATAGCGCCGAGTACCGATGCGAGAAGATCGGCGATTTCGACGTCGAGTGCATCGAGGAGATGCTGCGGGCGTTCTCGAATGCGGGCAAGTTCAACCTGCACGTGAACGTCCCGTACGGCACGAACGGCCATCACATCGCCGAGGCCATCTTCAAAGGGCTGGGCCAGGCGCTGGCGGCGGCCGTGCGCATTGTCGGCACCGACGTCCCCAGTACGAAGGGGCAACTGTGATCGGGGAACTGACACCGGCGGAGTACCGGATCGGGATCGGCACGGACATCCACCGGCTCGTGCCGGACCGGCGGCTGATGCTCGGGGGCGTTTACATCCCCTATCCGGCGGGCCTGCTGGGCCACAGCGACGGCGACGTCGCGCTGCACGCGGTCACCGACGCCCTGCTCGGCGCCGCCGGGCTCGGCGATATCGGTACGCTCTTTCCCGACACCGACGCCCAGTGGAAGGACGCCGACAGCAAGGAGTTCATCTACGCCGTTCGCGAACTGCTCGAAAAGAAGGGCTGGGAGGTCGTCAACGTGGACCTGACGATCCACACGGAGGCCCCGAAGCTCGGGCCGCTCAAGGGCCAGATACGCCGGTGCATCGCCGGCCTGCTGGGCATCGATTTCAGCGCGACCAACGTCAAGGCCAAGACCAACGAAGGGCTCGGCGAGATCGGCGCCGGCGACGCCATGGCCGCCACCGCCATCGCCCTGCTCCGCAAGAAACCCAAACGCGGGCTATAAGAGACCACATCGGCCATCCCCAAGCCTCCGCTTTGCTGCGGCTTGAGGCTGCCGCGCGCCCGTCGCGCGGGTAGAAGTTGATCAGATTCTGACAGAGGATGTCGTAGGTCGTGCGTCCTCGCACGACTCTTCATGGCGAGCGAGGACGCTCGCCCTACGCATATGCCTGCGACAGAGCCTCTGCCCAGAAAACCGTCGGGTAGGGTGTGCCCCGCACACCGATTCGTTCGGACTCGCGGACTGTCAGAGAAGGTCGGTGAGGAGAATCGTCGCGATGTACACTGCGATCATGGCGACAAGCAGGGCGCAGAGGGCCGTCGCGAGCAACCTTCTGAAGCTGGTGTTCATCCGCCAGACGGCAAAGCGGTTTTCGCAGTCGGGCATCAGGTCATCGGCTGAAAACCGCATGCTCGCATCCCTGGGAATCTCGCATGGCTTGAAGACCTTGATGTCGTCTTCAGAAGGCCGCTTGCCCGCCTCTGTGCGAATCTCGCTTGGCTTGAGGACCTCGATGTCGTCTTCATCAGGCCATGTGTCACGGACGGTGACCCCTTCCAGGCAAGAGAGATATCCACCGTTCGTCCAGAGATGAAAGATGATCAAACCCTTCGGGTCCGATTTCGGGCGGGCGACGCCGGTGTGGAATAGCGCAACGCGCAGTTCCTGGCTGTTCGGTATGAGAGGTATGGACGAGGGCACGGAGATCTTGGTGTAGAAGCCCACGCCCGCGTAGTCCCGCTCCAGGGCTGTGGCGGCAGCGAACTGCTCGCGCACCACCTCCATCCCATCCACCGGTTTGGACAGGATCGCCTCGATGGCCGCTCTCTCCAGCCTGCTGAACTCCATGTCGGGCCTTTCTCTGTGCGGAAGAGCCGCACGGCGCCACAACGGCATGCTGCACGTGTCCATCGTACCCGGCCATCCCGCGCGTCGCAAGTCTCCGGCGTCCGGTCCGTCGCGGACCGGCCAGGCTGCAGGGAGACGAATCACGCCCGCATCACAGTTGACCAAGTCCGGCTCCGCTCTTAGAATACGCCCATGTCAACCCGGACGACGACACTCTCGGATGCGTTGCGTAGCCAGATCGGCGAGGCGCTAAGGCCCGTGCACCGCGAGTTCGTCGAGAGGCAGAGCCGCTTCGCCCGCCAGATCATGGGCGAGGGGGTCCGGCTCTTATGAGGAAGGCAACAACAGAGTGGCTCAAGTCGGCAGCGATGGCCCTCGACAGCGTGGCCCAGATCGTCCATCTGGAGCACCTGACCCCTGTCGCCGCCTTTCATGCGCAGCAGTGCGTGGAAGACACCGAGGAGTCCTATCGAATCGTCAAGAACATCTATGACCGGATACAGGAACTCTATGGCTCTACAGCTTCACAATAGTCTGACGAGGCGGAAGGAGGAGTTTCGGCCGCTGGAAGAAGATCGGGTGGGGATCTATGTCTGCGGTCCGACGGTGTATGGGCACGCGCACCTGGGGCACGCGAAGAGCTACGTCAGCTTCGACGTGCTGGTCCGCTATCTGCGCTACCTCGGCTACAACGTCACGTACGTGCAGAACATCACCGACGTGGGCCATCTGACCGACGACGCGGACGAGGGCGAGGACAAGATCGCCAAGGCGGCGGCAAAGGAGCGGGTCCATCCGATGGCGCTGGCCGAGCTATATACGCGCAGCTTCTTCGAGGACATGGACCGGCTCTGCTGCGTGCGGCCGGACATCAGCCCGCGCGCCAGCGGCCACGTCATCGAGCAGATCGAGCTGGTCCGCACGCTGCTGAAGAAGGGCTACGCGTATGAGGTCAACGGATCGGTCTACTTCGACGTGGCGCGTTTCAAAGCGTACGGCAAGCTGTCCGGGCGCAATATCGAGGAGATGATCGCCGGGGCCCGCATCGAGCCGTCGCCCGACAAGCGCAACCCCGTCGATTTCGCCCTGTGGAAGCGGGCCGAGCCCAACCACATCATGCAGTGGCCCAGCCCCTGGGGGATGGGCTATCCCGGCTGGCATCTCGAATGCTCGGTGATGGCGATGAAGTACCTCGGCAGGACCATCGACATCCACGGCGGCGGACTGGAGAACCAGTTCCCGCACCACGAGTGCGAGATCGCCCAGTCCGAGGCCGCCAACGACGCCCCCTTCGTCCGCTTCTGGCTGCACAACAACATGGTGACGGTGGACGGGCAGAAGATGGGCAAGAGCCTGAACAACTTCATCACGCTCAAGCAGGCCTTCGCCGGCGACCACGAGCGGCTCACCAAGGCGTACGAGCCGCTGGCCATTCGCCAGCTCATCCTCCAGAGCCACTACCGCAGCCCGCTGGACTTCTCCGACGCCGCCCTGCACGCCGCCGACAGCGGCTACCAGAAGATCGCCGAGGCCGTGACGAGCCTGCGCAAGCAGCTCAAGACGGCGCCCGAGGGCGCGATGGACTCGGGCGTGGCCGGTCAGCTCGACGCGCTGAAGGCGAAGTTCGAAGAGGCCATGAACGACGACCTCAACACGTCGGTGGCCCTGTCGGTCCTGTTCGATCTGGTTCGGCTGACGAACACGCTGGCCAGCTCCGCAACGCGTGAAACGCTTGGCGCCGTGGACGGCCTGTTCACCCGGCTCGGCGGCGACGTGCTGGGCGTGGTCAAGGATGAATATCAAGAGCAGACCGCAACGGAAGCGATCCAAAGGCTTGAGTTGGCCCTTGGGGTTGCAATAGAGTTGAGAAACGAAGCCCGGAGGGAGAAGGAGTACCGGCGCGCCGACAGAATCCGTGAGAGTTTAGCTTTCTGTGGAATAGCATTGGAGGACAGCCCCAAAGGCACTGAGTGGAGATTCATATGAGGACCGTTGGCCTGGATCTGCAGGTCTGTGGCGATGGCCGTTCTGAGGACGACGGCAACCGGGGACGCCGTCCCCGGGCCCCTGGCATTTTGCGCTTTGGGCCAGCAGCATGGTTCAGAAGCAAGGCGATACCGCCGAAACGACGGCATCGCCCATGCCACTGGACTGCTGCGGCGCTCGGGTTGCTTGCCAGCAGAGCCCTATCCTCCGCGGCAGTGCTCCCAGAGTACGTGCAATGGCTGTTGACGACAAGGGGTAAATCCAGCGCATATCTCATGCTATTGGCCCAAAGCGCAAAATGCCGGGGGCTTGGGGGCAGAGCCCCCAAGAATGACAGGAGCACAATTCGGAGCACGAAATGAGGATCCTCGGGATCGATCCCGGCTTGCAGTGCTGCGGCTACGCCTGCATCGACACGGACGGCGACCGGGACAGCGTCGTCGAGGCGGGCGTGCTGCGCACCGACGGCGAGCTGGCCATCGAGCGCCGGCTGAACCAGATCGCCGAGGACATCGAGACGCTGCTGAACCGATTCCGGCCGGAGGTCGTCGCGGTCGAGCAATTGTACGCCCACTATGCCCACCCGCGCACGGCGATCCTGATGGGCCACGCGCGAGGCGTGATCCTGCAGAAGAGCGCCGCGGCCGGCGTCGAGGTCAAAAGCTTCAGCGCCACGCGGATCAAGAAGTCGCTGACGGGCAACGGACGGGCCTCGAAGGAGCAGATGCAGCGGACGATTCAGACCGTGATGGCCCTGCCCGAGCTGCCCACACCGGCCGACGTGGCCGATGCGATGGCAATTGCGCTGTGCTGCGGCAATGCGCTGGCGCGGGAAAGAAGATAGGACCGATGCGACTATGATTGCCAGGATTGAAGGGAAGCTGCTGAAGGTGGACACCGAGACGGCGCTGGTGCAGGTCGGACCGATCGCCTACGAGGTGATGCTGCCGGGCTATTGCATCGGTGTTCTGTCCGAGCAGATCGGCGCCGACGTCGTCCTGTGCACGATGGAATACTACGAAGGCACGCTCGGCGGTGGCAATCTCATCCCGCGCATGATCGGGTTCCTCAGCTCGGGCGAGCGGGACTTCTTCACCAAGTTCATCAGCGTCAAGGGAATGGGCATCAAGAAAGGTCTGCGCGCCCTGAGCATCCCCATCGGCGCCATCGCCGACGCCATCGAGAACGGCGACGAGAAGATGCTGACCGCCCTGCCCGGCGTCGGCAAGCGGATGGCCCAGCAGATCGTCGCCGAGTTGAGGGGCAAACTGCTCTCGTTTGCCACCGGCACCGAGCCGACCGAAGCCCGGCCCACGCTCAGGCCCTTCCAGAGCGAGGCCCTCGAGATCCTCGTCGCCTGGGGCGAGAAGCGCAACGAAGCGATGGAGCTGATCGAACTGGCCTGCCAGCGTCACCCCGACGTCGCCACCGCTGAAGCGCTCGTGCCCCTCGTCTACCGCCTCAAACAGGGCATCGAGATCTGACGAGCCGCGTCAAGCCATCCCCATTCGCCTATGGCGGATGAGGCTGCCACCCGCCGACACTCGGATTTCGGATTTGGCGACACGGGATGCGGTTTCGCCTTGACCGCACGGCCGGCCACGGGATACCATGTGCGGCGCGATGTGACTGCGGAACGCGTGTTCCGCGACCTTGAACGTCATAGGAGGATGCCATGAGAGCCATGCGATTTGCCGTCGTCCTGATTGCCGCCCTGGCCTGCGCCGCGCCGGGGGCCGACTACTTCCCCCTGAAAGAGGGCAACCAGTGGTCCTACGCCATGTCCACCGGTGTGGAGATGACCGTCACCGTGGTGGGCCACGCCCAGGTCGGCGCGGTCCGCTGCGCCGTGGTCGAGACCCGCATGGGCTGGCAGACCCAGCGAGAGTACATGGCGGCCGACGCCGAGGGCGTCAAGACCTACATGACCCAGGCTCAGGGCCAGGAGATGCGTTACGATCCGCCGGTCCTGCGGGTCAAGCTGCCCGTCCAGGAGGGTCAGACCTGGACCAGCACCGTCGACCAGGCCGGCATGTCGATCACCACGACGAGCCGGTGGCTGGGCAGCGAGCGGATCCAGACGCCGGCGGGGACATTCGACTGCGTCAGGGTGCAGTCGAGCGTGGCCGTTCCCGGCCAGCCGCCGATGGTGTCGATCAGCTACTACGCCGACGGGATCGGCGGTGTGCGCCAGACGATGCAGGCGGGCGGCCAGGAGATCAGCGCGGTTCTGACGGCGACCAACGTCCGGCCGGCGCGAGCGGCGGCGCCGGCAAGGTCCGCCGAGGTGGCAGGCAAGACGAAGTGCCAGCAGTGCGGCACGTTGGCCGAAGTGGGGGCGAAGTTCTGCCCGGCGTGCGGCGCCAAACTCGTTCAGCCGGCCCCTGTCACGGCGTGCCCGCAGTGCAACGCAAAGCTGCCGGCCGGGGCGAGGTTCTGCCCCGAATGCGGACACCGGATCTCCGCGACGACTCCGGGACCCCAGACGACCGAGCCCGGTGCGTCGCCGACCGAAACGACAGCGGCCCTCGAACGGTACCAGTCACCGGATGGGAAGGTCGTGCTCTACAAACCCGCCGACTGGACCGTGGAACAGGAGCCCCTGGGCGAGGGCGCCTTTGCCCTGTCGGTGATGGAGCCCGAGGAGAAGGCCGCCGTTATCTTCGTGACCTTCCCGACCGACGAGGAGATTCCGGATTCCGTCGTGCTGGCGGCCCGGTGTCTCACGGTCCTGGCGCAGGAGATCCCGAGTCTCCAGGCCACCAACGTCAACTCCACAGCCGAACGGGACCGTACGATCGCCGAGATCACCTTGATCGACGACGGGGAAAAGGGCGTCGGCCGCGGCTATTTCTTCCACACGCAGCGGACCGGCACCGTCTACCTTCTCCTGGCCCGCGAGTCCTTGTGGGACGAGCTTCGCCCGACACTGACCACGGTGGCCGCCAACCTCGCCTTCGCACCGGAGGGGGTGGCGACCATCGCGGAGCGCGCGCGGCAGTTCGGCGAACAGGCGCCGAGGCCGCAAGGCGGTCAGGTGCTCTCGCCGACGGCCATGATCCAGCAGGCCTCTCAACGGCCCGGCCGGCAGGTGCCGCTGCGTCCGGCGGCCCTGTCCGATCAGTCCTTGACCCTGCAGATCCCGCAGGGCTGGAGTCTTCAGGGCCAGAAGGTTCAGTTCACGACCTTCGACAACCCGCAGACCAAACAGCGCGGGGTCGGATCGGGCAGCCACACGATCATCCCCACCCAGTTCCCCGTGCCCGGCACGATCAACGCGCCGTACCAGCCGCCGTTGCAGGCGCTGGGGCTGGTCCTCGAGCTCGGCCAGATCGGGACCGACCTGCAACTGCTGGGCGAGTGTCCCACCGAGCAGGCGATTCCGGAGGTTGCAGACTCGATCCGCCAATTGCGGGCACAGGGTCTGCAAGTCGATGCTCGGCTCATGCACATCCGGTTCCGGAGCATCGCAACCGGTGCGACGCTTCGCGGCCTGTTCGCCGTCCAGTGCATCGCCATGCCGATGAGCCCGGTCTGGCAGGTGCTGGCCGACGGCAACTGGGCGCCGGACAACGAATACGACGAGTGGCTGCCGCTGTATTTGCGGATCGGCAAGACCACGCAGGTCAACCAGCAGTGGTTCGGCGGCGAGATGCAGAGCCGCTACGCCCGGCAGCAGCAGCTCAACCGCAACCTGCAGAACTCCATCGCCGAAAGCAATCAGGCGTTCGATCAGTACATGGACACCCTTCGCGACGCCGACCGCAGCCGCGATTACATCAGCCACATGTGGAGCCAGACCACGCTCGGGCAAGGGACCTGGGTGGCCGAGAATGAAGGGGCCAGCGTCTATCGGACGGACTCGTGGGGGATCGAGGGGCCCGGGGGACGGATCGACCATCCGGCGTTCAACACCACCAACTTCACCGGGCAGGACTACGGATTGGAACTGATCGACACCCGCGCCGAATACGAGAAGTACATCGCCAATCGGTAGGGGCGAATGGCGATTCGCCCCTTGAAATCTGCGGCTGGTCGTGTAAGCTCTCGCTATGGCAATCGGAAGAGTTATCAGTGGACAGCCCCTCAACGAGGCGGAGGAGGTCTTTACCAGCAGTCTGCGGCCTCAGCGTCTGGACGAGTGCATCGGCCAGCCCAACATTCGCGAGAAGATCGCCATTGCGATCCAGGCGGCCCGGCAGCGGTCGGAGCCCTTGGAGCACGTGCTGTTCTACGGCCCGCCGGGGCTGGGCAAGACGACCCTGGCCCACGTGGTGGCCAACGAGATGGGGGCGAAGATCCGCTGCTCGTCCGGCCCGGCTCTCGTCAAGGCCGGCGACGTCATGGGCCTGCTCAGCAGCGTCAACACCGGCGACGTCCTGTTCATCGACGAGATTCACCGGCTCAGCACGCCGGTCGAGGAGTTCATCTATCCGGCGATGGAGGACTTCAAGGTCGATTACACCGTCGATAGCGGGCTGCACGCCAAGACGATCAACTTCCCGCTGAAACGTTTCACTCTGGTCGGCGCCACGACGCGGGCGGGTCTGCTCAGCGCGCCGTTGCGCAGCCGGTTCGGGATGCTGTACCACCTCGATTTCTACAGCACCGACGAACTGACCGAGATCCTCGGCCGGTCGGCGGGTCTGCTGAGGCTCGACTGCCAGGAGGGGACGCTGGAGCTGATCGCCAGCCGTTCGCGCGGGACGCCGCGTATCGCCAACCGCCTGCTCAAGCGCGTCCGCGACTACGCTCAGGTCAAGGGTTCCGGCGTTCTCAGCACGGACATCGTCGAGAACGCCCTGAAGATGGAGCAGATCGACGCGCTGGGCCTCGACCCGCTCGACCGGGCCTTCCTCAAGGCCCTGGTCACCGTCTACGACGGCGGTCCAGCCGGCATCGAGGCTATCGCCGCGACCCTGGGCGAGGAACGCGACACCCTCGAAGACGTCGTCGAGCCCTACCTGCTCCAGATCGGCTTCGTCCGAAGGACCAAGCGAGGCCGGGAAGTCACCCCCCAGGCCCGCGACCACCTCGGCCTGGCCCCGAAGAAGGGCAGAAGCGACGCGAACGACCAGGCCGGGTTATTTGAACTTGACGATGAATAGGTCCCAGGACAACACTGGGTAACCATTTACCCGATGCCGAGAAGTGTTCTGCAAAGAGAACTGATTTGGAGGGGCGTCAATCTGGAACTTGGGCAAGGCGATGTACCCCTGCCCGTGGCAGCCAAGAGTGTCACGCTATCCCGGTTGTTTTTGCAGACCGATCTGCTTCGCAGCCAGGTGTTTGGACTGGACCAGATCGCTCGCTTGAGACGCACGTCATCCACCTCATGGAAGCCCCTTCCGGCGATATCGTAAGGTCGCGATCCACCGCAGGCATTCCGACTCTGACACAAACAGACAGCCTCCTCAGCCGAGCAAGGACGCTCGCGCCGCCGATATCTGCCTGCCGGACAGGCTGTCTCCGCCACGGTGCCCGCGCCGGGCCATGAGAGCCTCGTGAGCGACGTTCCACTCGGACAGCCGGACTGCCTCAGCCCCCTGGTCCAGGTGTGTGGAGGTTTCCTGGTATGGGGATGGTCGTTTGTAGATCATGGCTCCGGTGATACGCAAAAAAGGGAAAAAAGGACTGGCAAAAGCGTTCGCGACCACTACAATAGCGCGGATTTGGGGCCGGATGCCGTAGGTGGAATGAAGTTCATACTGATAGATAAAATCGTGTCGTTGGAGATGGGTTGCCGTCTCTGTGCGGTCAAGAATGTTTCCTTGGCCGAAGAGTACCTGGCCGATCATTTTCCCACGTTTCCGGTCTTGCCGGGGGTTCTGCTGCTGGAAGGACTGGTCGAATCAGCCGGTTGGCTCGTGCGGACCGGGGAAGACTTCGCCCACAGCATGGTTTTGCTCGAGTCGGCGCGTAATGTCAAGTACAAGAGCTTCTTGGCCCCCGGCTCGCAGGTGGTATACACCGTCGAGGCCAGGACCATTGAGGATCGCGTCAGCAGCTTTTCCGGCTACGGCACGGTGGACGGCGCGCCGATCCTGGAGGCTCGGTTTGGCCTGAGGCATTTCAACCTGGCCGAGCGGAATCCGGCTTGGGCGGCCGTCGATGCCCAGATCCAACAAGAGATGAAGAATCGATACAGACTGCTGTCGCAGCAGAACTGAATCAGCCGTTCTTGGAAAAGGATGTTCACTGAGGTTGCAGGACCGGAGGTACCAGAAACCATGACGATGAGTCGCGATGAGATTTTCCAGAAGGTCCAGGAGGTATTGGTGGACGCCCTCGGGGCGGACGACGACGAGGTGACGGCCGACGCCACGCTGATGGGGGACCTCGGCGCCGAGAGCATCGACTTCCTCGACATCGTCTTTCGCTTGGAAAAGGCGTTTGAGATCAAGGTGCCCCGCGAAGAGCTGTTTCCCGCCGAGAGCCTGCTCAACAATCCCGATCTGGTCAACAACGGCAAGCTGACCGAGCAGGGGGTGGCCGAACTGAGGGCCAGCGTGCCCCATACCGATCTGACCGAATTCGAAAAGGACCCCGATATCAACAAGCTGGCCAATCTCTTCACCGTCAATGCCATCGTCAATTACATTGACGGCAAGATCAATGCTGCCTGAGCGAAAACGTGTCTTGAGCCAATCGACGGCGGCAGGACCGCAACGAGCGGCCCTGCCGCCTGTATCGTGGGACGTTCATGCGTTGGATCTGGATCGATAAATTTCTGGAGTTCGAAAGCGGCCGTCGCGCCGTCGCCCTCAAGAATGTGTCTCTTGCCGAGGACCATCTGCACGATCACTTTCCAGGCTTTCCCATCATGCCGGAATGCCTGATGATCGAGGCGATGGCCCAGACGGCCGGGATACTCGTCGGCCAGGCGAACGACTTTCGCGAAAAGGTCGTCCTGGCAAAGATCGGCAAGGCCGTCTTCTTCGATTTCGTCCGGCCGGGTGACAGCCTGCGAATCGAGGCGCAGATCAGCTCGATCGCGCCCGAAGCCGCCGGCACCACCGGACACATCCTGCGGGACGGCCAACGCATCGCGGAGGTCGATCTGATGTTCAGTCACGTCGATCGAAACCTCGCGGGCAAGACGTTCCCGGAGGAGAATTTCGTCTTCACGGGACTGTTCGCATCGCTTCTACGCGACGTGGTTTTGGATGCGACCGCGTCGCCGGCGGAGTCCGGCTGATGGAACCGATTCGTGTCGTTCTGACGGGACTCGGTGCGATCAGCCCTCTGGGCCTTGGCGTCGATCCGCTGTGGGCGGGCCTGAGCGAAGGCCGCTGCGGCATCGGGCGCATCAAAGCGTTCGATCCGACGGGGCTTCCGTGCGAGCTGGCGGGAGAAGTCCCGGAATACCGCATTCAGGACCATGTGCCGCGCAAGTACCGCAAGAGTTGCAAGCTGATGTGCCGGGACATCGAGCTGGCCGTCATCGCCGCCCAGCAGGCAGTCGTGGCCAGCGGCCTGGTGACCCAGGGAATCGATCCCGACCACGTCGATATTGACCCAGCCCGCATGGCGGTCAACATGGGGGCCGGCATCATCAGTTGCGAGATGCCGGAACTCGGGCCAGCCGTGGCCGTCAGTAGCACCGAGGGCCGCTTCGATGTCCGGCGGTGGGGCCGGGACGGACTCGAGCGCATCACACCCTTGTGGCTGCTGAAATACCTTCCGAATATGCTCGCCTGCCATATCGGCATCATCCACGACGCGCAAGGCCCGAGCAACACGATCACGTGCGCTGAAACCTCGGCCCATCTGGCGATTGCCGAGGCGGCGCAGATCATCGCGCGCGGCGACAGCGACATCGCTCTGGCCGGGGCTGCCGAGGCCAAAGTCAACTCGGCTCTGATGGTTCGCCAGATCCTGCTCGAGCGAACGAACAACACCTGTAACGACCGGCCCGCCGAGGCCTGCCGGCCCTTCGACGCAAGCGCGTGTGGCTCGGTCTTCGGCGAGGGCGGCGGCGTGCTCGTGCTGGAGAGCCTCGATCATGCACGGCGTCGCGGCGCGAAGATCCTTGCGGAGCTGGTGGGGATCGGCCAGAGCCACAGCCTCGCCCCGGCCTATGCCCGGCTCGAGCCGGATGGTCAGGCCGTCCGCATTGCCATCGAGAAGGCCCTGGATGACGCCGAGATCGATGCCCGTCGGCTCGATCTGCTCATCCCCCACGGAACCGGCGTCCCGCAGGACGACCTGGCCGAGGCCAGAGGGATCGAGGCCGCTCTGGGCAAGGCGATCGAGCGCGTGGCGGTCTGGCCGACCAAAAGCATGCTGAGCACGACGGGCGCCGCCTCCGGCGCGGTTGATGCGATCGCCGCGATCCAAGCCATCACCACGGGCGCGATCCCGGCCGCGAGGAATTTCGAGAAGGCGGCCGACGGCTGTCGTCTGCGCATCGCCACTGAAAGCGTCCGGCAGACGATCGAGTACGCGATCTGCTGCAGCTACACGCACGGCGGTCAGACCGCCGCGCTGGTAATCAAACGTTACGACGAAGGGGCGGTGGAATAGTATGAAGGCGCCCGCAACCCACGAACGTGTCGTCATCACAGGGATGGGGATCGTCTCGCCTCTGGGCGCCGACGTCGAGACCGTGTGGCAGGCGATCCTGGCCGGCCGCAGCGGCGCGGCGCCGACGACGATCTTCGACGCCTCCACGTTCCCGACCACATTCTCGGCCGAGGTGAAGGACTACGATTTCCGACGGCCCATCCGCCAGGCGGCTCGCCACGAGGGGTGCAGCCGCAGCTCGGGCTTCGCAATCGGCGCGACCGTGCAGGCATGCCGACAGGCGGGGATCGACGTGGAGACCCCCTGCCCGACCGACGGGGTCGACCGGACCAGGATGGGCGTCTATCTCGGCGCCGGCGAGGGCTCGCTCGACAGCGATGCCTTTTTTGCCGCTATCATTGCCGGGTGGGACGGCGACAGAAATGAGTTTGTCTGGCCCAACGCCAACCGCGTCGTGTTCGAGCAGATGCAGGCGACCAAGGAACTCGAACAGGAGCCCAACATGGCGGCCGCTCACATCGCCATGCTGACAGGTGCCAGAGGACCGACTCGCAGTTGCCTGACCGCCTGCGCCGCCAGCACCCAGGCGGTGGGCGAGGCCATGATGCTGGTTCGACACGGCCACGCCGACGTCGTCGTCGCCGGAGGCGCCCATTCGATGATCCACATCCTGGGCCTGACCGGCTTCAACCGGCTCACCGCCCTGTCAAGACGGAACGACAGCCCGGAAACCGCCTCGCGTCCCTTCTGCGCCAGTCGCGACGGGTTCGTGCTCGGCGAAGGCGCCGCCATCGTCATCCTCGAATCATTGACCTCGGCGCAGCGACGCAACGCGACGATTCTGGCCGAATTGATCGGCTATGGCAGCAGCTCCGACGCCTTTCGCGTCACTGATATGCACCACGAAGGGCGCGGCGCCGTCCAGGCGATGACCGCCGCGATGGCCGACGCCGCCCTGACCTATCGTGACATCGATTACATCAGCACGCACGGCACGAGCACGCAGGAAAACGATTCCGTCGAGACGCTGGCCATCAAGACCGTCTTCAAGGACCGGGCCAAACAGGTGCCGGCCAGCAGCGTCAAGAGCATGTTGGGCCACCTGATCGCCGCCGCCGGGGCCGCCGAGCTGATCACCTGCGTATTGGCCATGCGGGACGCGATCGTCCCGCCGACGATCAATCTGAACGACCCGGATCCCGAACTCGATCTGGACTACGTGCCCAACGCGCCGCGCAAGATGCCCGTCCGTATCGCTATGAACGAGTCGTTCGGATTCGGTGGCCAGAACAACGTGGTCATTCTCAGACAATACTCGGAGACCCGGGAGAAACAGCCGTAGCGCGCTCTGTCCGTTCCGTTCGATAGGACCGGCCTTCTCCGGGAGGAGAGACTATGATCGACATCAGAGAACTGCGAGAGCATCCCGACCTCCACATCAAAGCGGCACAGGACAAGCGGATCGACGCCGATATTCCAGGGTTGTTGGAGCTGGACGGGCAACTGAAAGACGTCAAGGCGAGGCTTCAGGAGATCGCGACGGAGAAGAACCGCATCGGCAAGTCTGTGCCCAAGCTGTCGGGCGAGGAGAAGAGGGCAGCCCTGGAGACACTGTCCCGGCTCAAACAGGAGGAAGCCGACGACCAGGAGCGTCTCAAGCAGTTGCAGCCTCAGTTCGACGCGCTGATGCTGCAAGTTCCGCAGCCGGCCGACGCCGACGTGCCCGTGGGCATAGACGACACCGAGAACGTCGAGCTCCGACGCGAAGGCGAGATTCGACAGTTCGACTTCGAGGTCAAGGACCACGTCGAGCTGGGGGTCGCGCTGAACATGATCGACATTGAGCGAGGCGTGAAGCTGGCGGGTACGCGGAACTACTTCCTCACGGGCGACGGGGCCCTGCTGCACTGGGCGGTGCTGCGATTTGCGATCGACTTCATGGTCGAACGGGGCTATGTGCCCATGTCGGTGCCCCTGCTGATGCGCGATGAGGCGATGCAGGGGACCGGGTACTATCCGGGCGCCGAAGAGCAGACGTACCGGCTGGAGAAGGACGAGCTGAGCCTGGTGGGCACGGCGGAGGTCCCGCTGACGGCCTATCGCATGGGCGAGATCCTCCAGGAGCACGATCTGCCCCTGAAGTTCGTCGCGCTGTCGAGCTGCTTCCGTCGCGAGGCGGGCGCCGCCGGCAAAGACACGTATGGGCTCTATCGGATCCACCAGTTCGACAAGGTCGAGCAGGTCGTGGTCTGCCGGAGCAGCGACCAGGACAGCGCCGCGTTTCACGAGGAAATCCTGGCCAACTCAGAAGAGGTCATGAAGGCCCTCGGCCTGCCCTACCGCGTCGTCGCAGTCTGCACGGGCGACCTCGGCCGGGGCCAGGCGAAGAAATATGACATCGAGGCCTGGATGCCGTCGCGCGGCGACTACTGCGAGACGCACAGCGCCAGCAAGTTCTACGACTTCCAGGCTCGCCGGATGAACCTGCGGTACAAGGCGGCGCAGACGAAGAAGAACCTCTTCTGTCACACGCTCAACAACACGGTCATTGCCTCGCCGCGCGTGCTGATCCCGCTGATGGAACTGTACCAGAACGCCGACGGCTCGATCACGATCCCAGAGGTTCTCCGTCCCTACATGCAGGGTCGAGAACGCATCGCGGTATAGCGCCATACCCATGGCCGCCAGAGCCCTGAACCTCGTATGGACGCCCAGGGCTCGACCGACGGGAACCTCTGTCACTTCTTCTCGACCTTCTGCCTGAGCCGATCGGTCGTTTCATCCAGATCTCTCCGGATGCCCCTGAGCTTCTCTCGCGGCGCTTCGATCTGCGCGCCCGCGTCCGCCGACAACGCTCTGGCGTCGTCGATAACGAACGGCGTGATGAACACGATCATCTCGTTGTTGACCTTGCTGACATCATAGTGTCGGAACAGCGGCCCCATCAGAGGCAGGTCACCGAGCAGAGGCACCTTTCGCTCGGTGGTGCTGTCGGTCTGGAACAGGATGCCGCCCAACATCAGCGTCTGGCCGTCTTCGATGATCATGTTGGTGGTCGTCTCCATGACGCGTCGCGTCGGCTGCCCGTTCACGATGTCACCGGTCAACTGCGACAGGAGAACGGTCAGGACCATGTCCACATCCTTCTCGGGCGTGATGCTGGGGCGCACCGCCAGCCTCATGCCCACGTCCTGAAACTCAAAGTTCGTCGTAACTCTTCCGCCCTGCTCCGAGACCGAGAAGTTCGTCTGAAATGCGACGCGGTCGCCCTTGAACAGGGTGGCCTCTTCGTTGTCCTGCGTCCAGAGGGCCTGCTGATTCAGAATCTTGGCGTTGACGGTTTTGACGAGGAAATCCACCAGCGCCGTGATGTCCGTTCCGGCCGCGATGGTCCCGGAGCCTCGTTCCTGCAGAAGGTTCAGGCTGGCCAGTGCCGTGACGGCGTTTTCCCCGATGTTGCCGAACACTTCGGCGGGGTTCGAAGACAACTGGATGCCCAATGACGTAAGATCGCGGTGGTCGACTTCCACAATGATCGCCTTGATCATCACCTGCTTGCCGGGCGTGTCCAACTGCCGGATCGTCCGCTCGATATCGGCCTGGAACTGCGGTGGCGCCAGGACAAGGATCGATTTGCTGCGCGGATCGGGAACGAACCGCACGCGGCCGATCACGTTGCTCAGGGGCTCTTCGTCCACGTTGCGTCGCGCGCCGGCCGACCACCACGGCGTGTATTCGTTCGGGCTGGCCCCCTCATCCCCTTGGGCGCGTCCGCCGGTCTGGCCCTGGCCTTGCGTTCGGTCGTCCATCGAGTATTCGCGGAGCCCTTGCGGCGTCCGCCGGATGCGGGCGGTGGTTCCCGGCTCGTTGAACATCGCGTTGAGGCGTTCGGACAGGTCCTCGGGGTCGGCGTACTGCAACTGCACCACTCTCGGGATCTCCGCCATCTCCTGGCGGTCCAGTTCATAGATCAACTGCTCGATCACGTCGTACGCCTGCGGGATCTTGCTGATGACGATGATCTTCTTCGTGCCCGGCACATCCTCAAAGGTGAGCTGGCCATAGAGCGGGCCGATGATCCGTTTGCGCTGGTCGCCGCCTCGGCCGTAGAGGATCATGCGAATGAGGTTCGCCGAACTGTCCTGGTCTTCGGTGAACAGCCTCGTGAGCAATCGGCTCATCTGAACGGGGTCGGAGTTCTGCAGCTCGATGATGCGCGGCTTGACCGCGTCGACATCCAACGGCACATCCCATTCCTTGATCTGCTTCTCGATCCTTCGCATGTTCTCGGGTGAGGCGATCACGGTGACCTGTCCCATCGTCGGAAACGCGATCACCTTGACCGTCTCGGCGTCCGCCCCTCGGCTGCCACGACCGTAACGGTAGTAGTAATACGTGTCGTACTGCGGGATTTCTTCCCCGTAGAGACTGTCGATGTGCGCCTTGATCTGTTCGGGATCCGCATATTCCAGAGTGAACCGCTTCGTCTCGAAGGTCCCGGTGGGGATATCGATTTCGACGATCAATCGCTTGACCATGTCCCGAAGCTCGGGCCGGCCGAAGATCATGATCTGCCGCGAGGTCTGCAGCGGTCGGACCAGAATGCTGGGGGTCAGTTGCGCCCCCGGCATGTCTCGCAGCGCCTGTTCGATGCGGCTGGCCACTTCCTGCGGATCGGCGTAGGTGATGGTGACCGTCTCCGACTCCGACGCGACCGGCTCTTCCCGATCCAGCTTGGCGATCCATTCGCCGACTTGCTTGACGTCTTCAGCCGAACCTCGCACGATAATCCAGCGGGCCTTCGGAACCGGGATCAGCACGAGTGGGATGTCTCCGGCGCTGATGACAACGGAACTAGCCGCGCCGCTTTGCGCGGCGCCACGACCGGCCGGTGAGGGGCGGACGGTCCGCTGAATGCTGGCAGGGGCTCGGCCCCGACCGGTCGGCATCGGCGCTTCGCCCAACAGCATGCGAAGCAACTGGACGATCTCCGCCGCGTCGCCGTACTCGATTTCGAAGAACTGCTCGACCGCACGACCGCTCTCCGGCACATCGAACTGCTCGATGATCCGCTGGATAGACACCAGGTCGCCCACGGTATCGATGACCAGGAGCATCCCGCTGCCTTCATCGACACTAACGTGCCCGTACTCCCCAACCAACGGCTGGATGATCTGGCCCATCTGGCCGGGAGGATAGTGCCGCAGCCGGAAGAACTTGCGAACGATCTGGTCCCGGTTCTCGACCATCGCCAAAGGCTCGTCGGCCCCGAGCGTCGGAACCACGCCCAGCTTGGCGTCGGCAATGGGCCTGAGGAAGAGGATGCTGTCGGTTTCCTCGACGACGAAGCCTTTCATGCGCAGCGCGCTGTAGATCGTCGCCAGAGCCTGCGCACGCGGCAGCTTCTGCGGCGCGTAGATCGTGATCTTCTGTTTCATCGCATCGTCGTGCGGGATCACGGTCTTTCCGGTCCACTCGGCGATCTTGTCGATGATCTTCTTCATCTCGACGTCTTTGAGGTTCACCGCCTCCATCAGGTCGCCGGCCTCATCCGTTTCGTTCGGCTCGTCCACGTCGGCCGTTCGCCGCCTCCCTCCGGCCGGACGGGCGGGCCGCGCATCCGGATCGGGCGCAGCCGTTTGCGGTTTCTCTGCGCTCGGGTCGGCGGTTTCCTCGGTATCCGAGGTCACGTTGGGCTCTTCAGCCTGGACGTCGGCGCTCTCTTCCGGCTCGTTGGGGCCGGGCCGTGGGACGCCGGAGAACGCCGCTTCCGCCGTTTGGGTCACAGGCGACAGATAGGGCTGGGGGACCGAGAAACCGATGCGCCAGACGATAATCCCGGCCATGGCCAACACCAGAGTCCACAAGAGTAGTTTCGAGCGTTCCACGTCGTTCTCCTCGTATCAATCGCGGTTGGTTGTGTCTGCGGTCCTCAGTCCCCATCGGAGGCATTCGGTTCAGCCGCCGCTGGACGTGGCCCATCCGAACGATGCATCCCCGACAGCATCGCACGGAACGCCTGCTTTTCCTGCTCCGACATCTCAGGCCATCGCCGCGAGATTTCCTGCAACTGTTGGGGCGACAGATGAGGGACCTGGCCCGGCTGGCGACTCTGCGTGCGCAGTTGCGCCCGCAAGGCATCGCGACGTTCTTGTCGTTGCTCTTCCGTCAACTCGGCGACGGCGGCCCGTTCTTCGGCTCTCTGCTGCTGGACGGCTGCCAGTTCTTCCGGGGTCGGGTCCGACCGGCGCTGCGTCATCAGACGGCTCGAGGCCGGGACATCGACGGTCGGTGCGACGTTGGGCTCGGCAACCACCTGCGGTTGCGGTTGAGGTTTCGCATCGCCCATACGGGCCTGGCGGATCAGCAGGCCCAGGCCGCAGGCCGCCAGAAGCACGGCTACGACCAGCACGCCGGTGACAACCACATTGCCTTGTTTCATATCGGTGAATCCCCTTCTGCGCAGGCCCCTATCGCATCCGGCCTTTGGTCGGTCCGTCACAGATTCCCCATGCTTTGGACGGCCTGCTGTTTCTGTTCGTCAGACATCTTGTTCCATTCTTCCATGCCCCGTGCCTTCTCCTCGTCCGAGGCGCTGTTCCACCGTTCGAGGAGCTTGGCCCTCAGAGCCGGCGGCAGTTCCACGCCCATCCACCCGAGCGGGTCGTCGTCGGTTGGTGTCGCAGCGACCGGCGCGTCGACCGTCACGACTCGGCCGCCCCGCTGCGGCCTCGGACGCTCCGACGGTCTCGATTCGGTCGGCTCGCGGGACCGTGGGGCCTCCGAGGGTTTGTCCTCGCCTGCCAGTGGCGAGAAGACTTTTCTCTGATCGTCCCATTCGATCGTCACCTGCGTCGGCTCGATCAGCACGATCGTGGCATCGCCGACCTTCTCTCCAGCCTTGTACCACTTGTCGCCGACGAGGACCTCGCGGCCTAAGATTCCGTCGATCTGCTTGACCGGATGTTCCTTCGGGGGTTCCTTGGTGAAGACGTTCTTCTTCTTGAGCGTCTCGGCGATCTCGCGGGCCTCGTCGAAGTGGGTCCCAACCTCGTTCAACTGCCCGGCGCTGCGACCCATCGCCTCTGCGACGACGCTCTCGGCGTGAGCGGGGCCGGCGAAATAGCCCACCACCCGTGCCGCCGCCCAGGCACCGCACAGGACCGCCACCGCGAGCAATCCGGATCGTACGAGATCCATGTGTTTCCTTCTGGTGGTCTCGTCGGCCATGGTCTTATCGTCCTCCCAACTGCCGCAACTGAATCGCGGGCCGCCGGATAAAGCTTGAAACCACCAGATCGATTTCGACGTTCTGTCGCTTCTCCGGCGGTTCCTGGGGGTCGAAGCGAATGCGAAGTTCTTCGACGGCCGCAAGGTACGGGTTCTCATGCACCGTCGCCAGGAAATCCAGCAACTGCCTCAGTTGGCACTTGCCGCTGCAACGGATTCGTATGACATCGTACGGCAGATCGGGCTTCTTGCGCAGCGGCAGGATCGTCAACGGCTCGGTCTTGATCCCCGCCTTCTTCAGTTGCTCGTGGAGACGATCGCGCAGGAGGAACTGCTGCTGCTCCTCGATCTGCGGCATTTCCGCCACCGGGACGATCGCCAGCAGCGCCGCCTGTTTGCTCGGATCGGTGGTCATGGAGGCGAGCCGGTCCCTCGACGACTTCAAGGACGCCCGGACTCGCTCCCAGCGATCGAGGCCCTGCAAACCATAGTGCAGGCCCAGAATCGCCACTGCGGCCACCGCTCCGAAGACAAGCATGCGCGATTCACGTTGGGTCAGTTTTCTCGGCATCATCCATCCCGGCCGAAACCTACAGCTCGGCCCCCTTCTTCGTAAAATTCCTGTAGTGAAAGACCATGGTAAACCGGATCTTCCTCGTCCGGGCGTCCGAGGATGTGTTCGTTATTGTCACGTCGTCGATGCCCTTGCGGCCGAGCAGGTTCGCCTGAAACACCCACATCTGCTCGGCGTTGTCGGCCTGCCCCGTCACCGTGACGGCCTGTCCTTTTCGGAAGTGGAACGCGTCCACAACCACGCCCGGATTCTCCCCGTCGCTCATCTCGGCAAGCAGGCCGAGCAGATCGGGTCGGTGACGGGCGATGGTGCGCAGGAGCGTCTGCCGTTCGCCGGCCTCCTGAAATTCGGGTCGGTTGACCAAGGCGGTCAAGCGTTTCTCGCTGGCGAAATCGACGGCGGCCGAAACCGCGACGAACACCACCAACATGACGACCGCCGCGATGGCCGCCAAGGTCGTCGAATACCGCGCCGATCGACTCTTCTTTTCGCGATGGGCCCGTCGAATCGCCCCGAACAGGTCCAGGCCCGTTGCGGGCGCGTCCAGCGTCATCAGACCCAGGCCGAGAGGCTCACGGTAGCGATGGAGATCCGCCGGCGTCAGCTCTGCGGGCAGCTCCAGCGTCTGCGACTTCGGCACGCTGACCCGGGCCGTCACGCCAGCCGTGCCGAGGGCCGCGACAACGCGATCGATCCCGTCGGCCCCATCGGACAGGACGAACACGGGCCCGGCGGCCGACTCCGTCCATCCGAACGAGGCCAGGACGGTTCGCATGTCTTGCGCGAACCGCTCGATGACCTCTGACCCCTCGGCCGGATCACCGTCTCCGCCAGTGACGGCCGACAGGTCGATCATTCCGGTGTCCACCACGGCACTGCTCGCCACCAGACCATTCAGGGCCAGACAGACCTGCGTGTGATGGACGCCGATACTGACGATCGACGCCTGCCGTTCTCGCTCGCCGAACACCTCGTGCCAGGTCCGAGCTGTGCCTTCGCACGCCGGGACGATGGCCTGCGGACCGAACGGACGCACCTCCTCGGCAAACCGGTGCAGGATATCCCGTCGCGCCGCCGCAATCGTCACGTCCGCCGTTCCGTTGACCGAGGGCAGCGTTCGCCAGGCGACCTCAATCTGGGAGGCCGGCAAAGGCAGCAGCGATTCGACCTGCATCCGCACGATCGCGGCGGTTTCTTCGCGCCCCACGCTCGGTGCCGCAATTCGGTAGAACGCCACGGCCGCAGAATCGAGGCCGACGACCGAGGTCTCACCGCCCTGAGGGGCCCTGGCTGACGGCTTCGATCCAGCGGCCAGACCGCACTCGGCGGCAAAGGCTTCCCAACTGCCCCCTTCGACGGGCATCGACTTGGCCCAGAGGACCTCCTGGCTGCCGTTGCGCTTGCGCAGCGCGACCGCTTTGAACGCCGTATCGTCCTTCACCACGGCAATCACCGAATGCGCTGTCTTCATATTCCGACTCATCAATAGCCCGCTCCATGATACCAATAGAGAATTCTGCACGGCGTCTCGCTTCGGTCCACCACGCACTCGCTCTGCATCGTGGCCCCGCTGACGTCGGCCGTGGCATAGCAGCGAACGGTGAACACGTTGGAACGCACGGTCAGTAGGCCGGCGATACTCTTGAACCGATCGATCGTCATCGACGGAACCTTCAGCACTTCGGCGACGCTCTGGAATCCATAGAGATATCCAGACCGCTCCGCGACGATGCTCTCGGCGATCTGCTCGGCCTGATCGCCCCCTCCGAGGAGGGTCGTGAGAACCTCCCGGCCGGCGGTGTTGACATTGACGGTTCCCTGCAGCGTCGCATCGCCGGAGGTTGTGATCCGGTCAGCGATGCGGCTGAACGTCTGGAGGTCGATCGGGTCGGCGCGGTTGCCGTCATCCCCGGCATCCTCCGGAGGCTCCGACGGGCTGTTCGAATTGATCAGGCCCGCGATGTTGTCGTATCCACTGCCGCGATTCTGTACGATCCAGCGCGCCTGCGGAGCACTGAGGCTCAGCCCGTTCTGCAGTTGCCCTTCATCGGCCTGGTTGATGTTGATCCGATTCTGACCGTCGGCATCGACGTTCCGCTCGTACGAGTAGCACGTCAGATACGCGATCCAGCCCGGATCGGCACGATGGTCCAGGCCGCCGCCCGTCTGACTCAGCCGGGCTTGCCCGCTGCCGCTCCCGCCCCGGCCATAGAGGAGATCCTTGGTCACGCCCTTGACCCGAAGCAACTCCCGAATGGTCCGGAACGGGCCGTTGCGAATGGTATAGGGGAAGGGCAGGTTCTCGTAGTATCCGGCCTCGGCCCCTTCGGCGCGCGGCGTGTCGTCGCCGTCCCGCCAATCCAGGATCGCATCGGCAATCGGCGTCTCCATGTACGGCAGCGCCAGCAACTGCTCGCGCGTGGCCGTGTTCACGTTGAGCTTACCCGCCTCGTCGATCACCTCGACGTTGTAGGTGCACCGTTCCAGCGGGACGTCGATGTAATCGTCGTCGTTGTCGCTCCAAAGCTCCGACAGACTGTCGGTGGCCCGACTGTCCTCGTTGAGAAGGCCGATGGCGGTTTCTGTCCCCGCCCGGCAGGCCCACTTGCAGCGAACTTCATCCACGGCGGCGGTCGCCATTTTCATGTCCAGACGTCCGGTCCGGCTAACAATCGCAACCGTGGTCGTCATCAGTACCACGATCCAGAGCACCATCACCAGAACGACGCCCTTGCAGTCCCGACGGGCGTATCTCCACACCGATCCGTTCGTTCCGTTTGGTTTCGCCGGGCTCATCGTCCTCGTCCTCGTCCTCCCCGTCCGCCCTGCGCAGGTTGACGGTCCCGTCGGCCGGGGGCGTTGTCCTGCATCATCTGCGCCGCGTCGGCCGCCTCAGGCATACGCGGGAAATTGACCATGAAGGTCTCCACAACGGCGGTGCCGCGCCCCGGCGTCAACGTCGCCAGCGTCACTTCGATCAACTGGGGCAGCGACCGCATCTGTTCGGGCCACTCGGTCGTCCACTGCCGGCCGTCGGAGAAACGCACCTCAAAGGCATCGATGTTCTCCGCCAGCGGGGTCAAGGTCCCGCCCGGCTGGCGATCCTCATCCGGATTGGGCCAGAGCCGGCGGTACAGCGTGGACGAACCGGCCTGATCGCCGGCGGCCGTCTCGACAAACGCACTGCGGCCCAGAATGTACTCGACCTCGTACACGTCCCCTTCCGGCTGTCCGACGCGGGCGTTGGCCCGGCTGACCGTGTGGAACCGAAGGAAGGCCCCTGTCCCATCGCCCGAGCCCTGGGAAGCGCCAACCAGAGGCATGCTCCGCACGTCCCGGTCCCGATACAGGTTGGCCAGGTCCCGCGCCAGCATCCGAGCGGCAAATCGGACTTCCGTCACCGTCTCCGTGTCGCGGGTCACGATCTGGGCGCCGTCCGAGACGGCCCGCAGCGCGCCGACCGCCACCACGGCGATGAACGCACTGATCGTCGAGGCGACCAGCACCTCGGCCAGAGTGAAGGCTCTGTTGGCAGCGGTTGGCGCTCTCATCGTTGCGGCGTCTCCAGAGTCGCCAGCGTGCTGGTTCCGTTGAGTTTGGTCTGCACGGCAATCTGACGCGGGCGATTGCGCTCCAGCCATCGGACGGTAACGGTCACGAGATAGACGTTGTCGATCCCCTCGTATTCGGTGCGCACCGCCCAGGCGTACCCCGGCTCCCACTCCTCGACCACCCCTTCGGTCTGCCCCTGTTCGATGAAGGCGTCGATCCCGACTGCGTCGATCAGGGTCAGTTGTCGGTCGATGATCGATGCGGCCGCCTCGTACTGCCGGTTCAGGCGCGTCTGCGTCAGGGTGCCCGAGCTGACGGCGCCCAGCGCAAGCACGGCGCCGCTGAGGATGACGCTGGCCACAATCGTCTCGACCAGATTGAAGCCCGAATGTCTTGTAGAGGTTGTGCGAATCACCGTTCATCCAGATCAATCACTGCCATTTGCATTTCCCCGGCGGCGCCCCGTCGCAGCGTCGCCTTTCCTGTCGATGCGACCACGGCAATGGTGTAATGCGTCTTGCCGTCGCCGATTTGAACGACGGCCGACTCGGCCGAGCCGTTCGGCAGAAACACGATACGTTGCCCGGCGCCGACGTCCGAGGTCTGCTCGGAGGCCTGCGTCAGGATCCGGACGTCCTCGAACCTGACGTCTCCTTCGAACGCAACCGGCTTGGCGTAGTAATCCCGGACCACCACCGACTCGCTCTCGGTCGTCTGTGGGTCTGCTTGCGCGGTCATCAGGGCGAACCCTCTGTTCTCGGCGTCCAGATGCAGCTCATATGGCCGGCCCTGCTCGATCGCCATGATGCGAGCGTACCGCGCGTGCAGCAGGAACTGACGGGCCGTCCGTTCGACCAGAAGCCTCCTGTAGCTGCCGGCGTACATCCCACCACCCAGGCCACCGATCAGAGCGATGATGGCCACAACGAGCAAGAGCTCGATGAGCGTGAAGGCCCCAATTCCGCGGGGCCTTCCAAGAGTGAGTTTGTCTCCGTGCATCTATTGCACCCTGCGAGGGTATTAGAGGTTGATGATGTCGGCGTCCTCGCCCTCGCCCCCTTCCTGGCCGTCCGCACCCAGGCTGATCAGATCGAAGCTGCCGGGGTTGTACTGGCCCTCGGAGATGTAAATGTACATGTTGCCCCACGGGTCCACCAGTTGGCTCTGCCTCAGATAAGGCCCCTGCCAGCGGTCAGCCAGCTCGGGCGGCGCCACCAAGAGGGCTTCGAGACCCCCTTCCGATTCGGTCGGCAATCGTCCGCAATCGTATTGGAAACGGGCCAGCGAATCTTCGATAATGGTCATCTTGGCCCGCGCGATGTCCGCCTTGGCCTGGCCAAGGCCTCGGAACATGCGCGGCGCCAGCACAGCGGCCAGCATCGAGATGATCAGGACCACCACGAGCAGTTCCACCAGTGTGAACCCTCTTCGCGTTCGTTTCGTTCGCATCATTCGGTGCCCTTCTTGACTGAGATTCACTGATCGATTTCCCTATTCACACAGGCTGCATCGCTTCGGCTCTACATCGCTCCGCCCCCAAGCGACATCATCACAATGGGCAACAGCGCTGCCAGGATGATGAAGGCGATAATCACCGCCAGGACGAGGATCAACGCCGCCGGAAAGACCGCCATGAAACGGCTGACGGCCGCGTCGGCGTCCGCGTCGAACGTATCGGCGGCGTTCAACAGCAGTTCGTCGAGCTTGCCCGTCTGTTCCCCGATGGCGACGATCTGAACCAGCAACGGGGGAAAGCATCCGGACGCTTCGAGCGGGTCGGCGAGCGATTCACCTCGCTTGACCTTCTCGGCCACGTCGTCGATCCGGCGGGCCAGCATCTCGTTGCCCAGCGTATCGCGGACGACGGCCAAGGCCTCGAGGATCGTCACGCCGCCCTGCGTCAGGGCGCCCAGCGTTCTGGCGAAGCGTCCGACGGCGATGGTCCGAAGGACCGAGCCAAGCACCGGGATGCGCAGCTTGAATGCATCCCATTCCACGCGGCCGAGCGTCTTCGTCCAGCGACGGAAGGCATACGCGGCGGCAACCAATGCGACAATCGCCACCCATCCTCCGGCACTGGTGAACAGCACGCGCGCCAAACCACTGATTCCCAAGAGAATGCGGGTGGGCGCCGGCATCGCGGCCACACCCACGTCGACTGTATCCAGAATCTTCGGGAGAATCCCGACGACCACCACAACCGCCGAGGCCAGACCGATCGCGAGAACGAACAGAGGATAAGCCGAAGCGTTCTTCATGTTCGTCCTGACCTTGTCTTCACGGGCCAGGATGCCCGCCAACTGGGCGGTGGTCTGCTCGAGGATGCCGCCGGTCTCGCCCACACGAATCATCGACAGATACAGCGGGCTGAAAACACCTGGGTGTTCGGCCATAGCCTCGGACAGCGACTGGCCCGAATGGACCGACTTGACCAAGTCATCGAACAAGCGCTTCATGCCGCTCTTTCGCTGCTGCTTGCGAATCAGTTCGAGACAGTTCAGCAGAGGCAGTCCCGCCCGAACGGCCGTGCTCAACTGCGTGGTCATGGCCAGCACGTCCTTGCCGGCGATCCGGCCGCCGCCCAGATTCACAAAGGCAGATCCCGCCAGCGAAGAGGCCCCCTCGTCGGTCTTCTCGCCTCGCCGGGCCTCCTGCATCAGGTCGGTGACGAAGTGACCGCGATCGGTCAGCAGGGCCACCGCGCTGCGACGATCCGCCGCCTCCACGGAGCCGGACACGTGCATCCCCCCTCGATCCACTGCTTTGTAGGAAAACTGACCCAAGATCCACTCCCTGGCCAGCGCGTTTCCCGCCGGCCCGCCACAGCCGAACGGAAGCCATCGCTGCTTCTCAATCGTCTTCGGTGATGCTCTTGGCCACTCTGAATACCTCTTCCGGGGTCGTCATCCCCTGCATCACCTTGCCGATGCCGTCGTGCACCATGCTGATGTGGTCGGCTGGAGCCTCCCGCACGATCTGCTCGGTGGTCGGCCGCGTCGCAATCACTTCCCGCAGCTTCGTGGTGATGCGGAGCAACTCGAAAATCCCGACCCGCCCGGTCAGCCCGGTCTGATTGCACTCTTCGCAGCCGGCGCCGTGGTAAAATCGGGCCCCCGGCCGGATTTCGGTCGAACCGCCCAGATTCGCCAGGAGGGTCTCGTCGGGATGATAGGGCTCTTTGCACTTCGGGCAGATCGTTCGCACCAGACGCTGGGCGAGAATGCCTTCCAGCGAGCTGGCCAGCAGGAACGGCTCGACCCCCATGTCGATCAGACGCGTCACCGCGCCGGCCGCATCGTTGGTGTGCAGCGTCGAGAATACCATGTGGCCCGTCAGGGCCGCACGGATCGCGATGTCGGCCGTTTCACGGTCGCGAATCTCGCCGACCATGATGATGTCCGGATCGTGTCGGAGGATATGGCGAAGCCCCGTGGCAAACGTCAGTCCCCGCTTGGCGTTGACCGGCATCTGGTTGATCCCATCGAGCTGGTATTCGACGGGGTCTTCGATCGTGATCATCTTGACCGCCGGTGAGAAGATCTCCTTCAAAGCCGCATACAGCGTCGTCGTCTTGCCTGACCCGGTCGGCCCGGTCACGAGAACGATCCCATGCGTCTTTCGCAGACATCTGGAAAAGCCGTCGAGCGTCTGCCGATTCATGCCCAGATCGCCGAGATTGATCAGCGAGGCCGTCCGGTCCAGCAGACGCAGTTCCACCGCCTCACCGAAAACCGTCGGCACCGTCGAGACGCGGATATCGATCTTGCCGCTGTTGCCCATGAACTCGATGTGGCCGTCCTGCGGGACGAACCGCTCGGCGATGTTCATGTCGGCCATGATCTTGATGCGGGAGACGATGGCCGCCTGGAGCCGCTTGGACGAGGGCGTCTTCTCGACGAGCATGCCGTCGATCCGATACTTGATCTTCACCTCGTGCTCGAATGGCTCGATGTGAATGTCGCTGGCCCGGGCCTCGATAGCCTCGAAGATGATGAGGTTGACGAGGTTCACCAGAGACGGCTCACGGGCCAGTTCGTGCAACTTGGCGGGCGAGAAGTCACCGCTGCCGCCGTGTCCTTCGCTGCGATGTTCGGCCGGGGCCAGGTCGTCGAGCATCCTGGCCACGTTGCTGCCGTAGAACCGCAATACCGCATGTTCGAGCTGGCTGGGTTCGGCGTAGTACCGCTGCACGAGGCACCCGCTGACAAGCCTCAGGTCTTCCATCACCTGGGGCCGAAACGGGTCGACCATGGCCACGGCCAGACGCCCGTTCTGACGCCACAGAGGCAAGATGGTGTACTTGCTGACCAAATCGGCCGGGACCAAGGCGATTACGTCGGCCCCGATCGAGACCTCCGACAGATCGATCTTCTCAATACCGACCTGGATCGCCAGCGCCTCATTCAGTTGGGCCTGTGTAATGTACCCCAGATCCAGGAGGATCTGCCCCAGACGCTTATGCTTGACCTTCTGCTCGGCCAACGCCACGCCCAGGTCGGCCTCGTCGAGGTAGGCCTTCTCACACAATAGCTCGCCGAGCTTCTTTCTCTTGACGCCGCTGCCCGCATCCATCCGTATCTCTTGACCTCATTTCAACCGTGTAGATTCCGCAAAGACAGCATAATCGAAACCGCCCTTTGCGTCAACAGCGACAAGCTCCGCCGTGGCGTCGGCTTTCGTCGAAGCCGCCATGGAGGCCCCAAGTGACTCGATCCATCACCCGATCGACGCGGACGCGCCATCGCCTTGTAGGAGGCCGACGTGCGGCCGTAGGTCCGGTGTAGACATACACTCCACGCACCTGCCGCCTTTTACCCTCCTATCAGACGCCTGCAAGGGCCGTTTTGTTACAGGAAAATGCCCGTCCCATGCATATTCACGGCCCCTCCGAAGGGTCGGCCGGTTTTGGCGGAATCGCCTCGCAGCCACAGAAAATTGATTTGACACCATGGTCGGGCCGCACCACAATCGAAATCGGAATACATAATGGTGTTTGGGTGTCTCCAGGAATCCGTCGGGCTGTTCGGATCCGAGGCTCAAGCTGCCGGCGGCCAAAGCGGTTGTGTCGTTCGTCCTTATACATAGGTCTTGTCGACGTGAAGCTGAGGTGGCCACAGGACGGCAGCCGTCTCAGAAAGCCGAAGCGTACGGACGCACGCAGAGAGCATGCGTAGTTCACTGGAGGAATAGGCAAGGATGCGGATATCCAGGCGAAGGGCGGGTGGCGACCGATCGCGGCCCTGTCCGTTTTGGGGGTCGTATCGAATCATCCGCGGGCCCACGGTGTTCCCGGATTGCGACGGAGACACCATACTGCGGGCGCCGATCGTCCCGGGCGGTCGCCGACGCTTTGCCGGTATCCACAGGGAGGTGGCCATATGAGGCTGGAGAAAAGAAGACCGTCGGGAAGAGAAAAGGATGACGAGGCCGTCAAGCTTCTGGCAAAGCTTCGAGAGCAGTTGTACAGCTCGAACGTCTCGATCGTTCGCCAGAGCGCCTTTCACCTGTCCTGGATGCAGGAAGATGGACTGGACATTCTGACCGAAGCGCTCTTCGGCAACGCGCCCCGCCGAACCAAAGGCGCGGCCGCATACGGACTGCGCAAGATGCGCGGCCGCATGCGCAAGAAAGCCGAGGAGACGCTGATCGAAGGACTCAAACACCCCGACGGCAAGACGGCCGAGATCTGCGGCAACGCCCTGATTGTGCTCAAGAGGGGCAAGCAGCCCGGCAAAACCGGACCGCGCAGCAAAGGCAAGAACGCCAAGATTCCGATTCGCGAGATCTCCAATAAGAGGCGACCGAAGCGGACGCCCCAGGGGACCCGAAGAGCAAACGACCGACCGACCCGCCGACGCTGACGCCGTCGCCCGTCCCCATCCTTGATCGCCGCCAAGGCTCGCACGAAATGTCGAAATGTGTTGCGGGAGGATTTCTCTTGACAAACAGTCCGATAAATGATATGCAAGGCCTCGTTGGCGTTCCCTCACAGGAGGAGGGCTCTGCCGAGAGCCACCGAACGGAACGGTGGTGTATTCAGGGATGAAGGCGTGTCGGCAATGCGTGGGACGGTGTGCGCCGTCTGGGCGCATGGGCAGGACCGTCGCCAGGAGACACGGACGTGAACTCGCAGGGAGGACGAAAGCGACCGCGACAGGGGGTCAGGTTCGCAGAAGTCGCATCGTCTGCATCCGCACGTGCCTTGGGGGTTGAATTGGGGGGATCGAACGCCGTCGCGCTCGGTTCCATTCGGAAGAACGCACTGCAATGCCGCTCGCTTTGCGCGCACACGGCACGGCTCGGCGACCACAACGTACGATTGGCGTTCCCACAAGACGGCAATCGACATCTTCCTTTCTCACTTCGTGACGCTCGCGTCGAATGGGCCGTCTCGGCAACGGAGTGCTGAGCGACCCGCAAGGCTTGGCGCCGGAGGCATCTGGACCCCTCCGGCGCCAAACCGCCCGGAACGCACCTCCGGCCGGTTCGATCATAGAGAGGGAAGACAAGAGGTCCCGGCGTCCGTATCGCTCATCGCGTCCGCCGACGAGTTTCGCCGGGATGGATGCTTGGTCGTGATACAGAAATGGCCGTCCGCAAACGTCATGTCGTCGATGTCCACGCCCCGAATCCAGCCCCGAACGATCCGGTTGACGTCCACGTACAGCGCCGGATACTCCCATCGGCCCCCGTGTTCGCTCAAGCGCAGCGAATCGACCATCTTCTCCACGAGCCAGTCGAATGTGTCGATCAGACGGTTGGTCACCAGTTCAAACGCGATGTGACCGTCCTCGAAGCCGGCAAACCGCACGCTGACCCGGACCGACTTGAGCACGGGCCAGGAGGTCTTGACCTTCAGCTTGATCTCTTCGCCCTCCGTGTCGATCTCGGTCACCTGGTCCGGGATCAATTCGTTGGCGTGCAGAATATCGAGAAGCTCATCCGCCGATAGAACGATCTTTGCCATAACCTTGGATTCCCCTAAACGCCAAGCCGTATCTTAGCATGCCCCGGCGAAAAAAGAAGGTCGAAGCCCTCAACTCGGCGACTTTGTTCGCGATCGACCGATCGACCGACGGGACAATTCTTCTTTGCCTTTGCGGCCCCGGTGCGGTAGCTTGTCGCAAGTCGTCCGCCTGCTCGCCGCCCGCCCGCGACCGGAGGCAACGCCGTGCCGCTCCTAAGGAAATAGACGCATGAAACGATCGACGATTGTCGCTGCATTTTGCCTGTCTTCGTGGACCGCCCTGGCCGCATCGGCCGATTCCGCGCGGCTCGCCGCCGCCGCACGGGTCGGCACCCTCGGCCTCGGTGGAGACCTCATGGTCAACGTCCTGCCCGACCTGAACCTCCGTCTCGGGGCGGGGTGTTTTGACCTCAGTTTCAGCAGCGAAGTGACCAACGTCGAGTACGATGTCGATCTGGACTTGTTGACCTTCCCGCTGCTGCTCGACTGGTATCCGTTCGACAACAAATTCCACCTTAGCGCCGGGATCGTCCTGAATCGGACCGAGGTCGACCTGGACGGCCGCTACAACGGCACAGTCACCATCGGCGACCGGACCTACACCGCCGAGGAGATCGGGACGCTCTCCGGCGATCTGAGCTTCCGCGACGTGGCACCCTACATCGGGATCGGCTGGGGCAACGCATTCGGCAAGAGGGGCCATTGGGGCATCGTGACCGATCTCGGCGTCGCGTTCGTCGGATCGGCCGACGTCGCCCTGTCCGCCTCCGGCCCGCTGGCCGACGACCCCGCCTTCGCCGCCCACCTGGCCCGCGAGAAGAAAGACCTCAAGGACAAGGCCGACAGGCTCAAGATCTACCCCGTCCTCTCGGCCAACCTGTATTTCCGCTTCTGACCCGACCCACTGTTGGCGCCGCATCGCAGTCCGTCACGGGCCCAGATGCGTAGATGCGTTGGGTCAAGCAGGAACGTGCCGCACACCCCCGCAGCCCGCACGCCCCCCCCCGCCCCCACCTGTGTGGCTGACGGGCTACTTGCGGCGGGGTTTCAGGACGTGGGCGGCCATTTTCGGGCGGGCCCCCAGGGTCTCGGTGAAATGGTGGATCAGGACCGCTTCGATCTCGTCGAGGACGTTCTCGCGGGTCTGGCTGATCTGGCTGAGATTGGCCAGGGTCCGGGCGGCCGGGCCGCTGAGCCGGACCCGCTCGGGGAAGTGCATCTCGCAATCGCGGCAGACTAGCCCGTTGGCGGAACTGCTGAAGTAGCTCTCTTTCCAATCGGTCGAAAACGATCTTCGGCAATTGGCGCACGTCTTGAGGTTCGGGCGCAACCCCACCTCCCGCAGCAGGGCCAACTGAAACAGGACCAGGCGCAGCAGGATGTCGCGACGCGGTCCGGCGGCGCTCTGCTCGTCGAGGTCCTGGATCAACTGGACGAACTGATCGAAGAGAATCAGATGCGGATCGCCGTCGTGGGTGAGCCGGCCGAGCAGCTCGGCAGCGAACAGCACGCTCTCCAGGGCGAAGAGGTTCCGCCGCAACCCCCCTCGCGTCGGCTGCTGCTGGTACTCGGTCAAGGTCGCCAGCTTGTCCTTGTCGGCGCCCGTGAAGACGATATCACCATACGACAGGACCTCGATCGGTCCGTCGAAGGCCGACTTGGCCCGCTTGGAGCCCTTGGCGATGGCGCTGATCTTGCCCGTGAGCCGGGCGAAGAAGGTGGCGATCTGCGAGGTCTCCGAGTAATCGACGCAACGGATGCAGACGGCGCGGTCCTTGGTCAGCATGGCTACTCTTCCGGAATCTTGCGGATCGTAACGCGGTTGATGCGTCGCGGTTCGGCCGAGGCAATCGTGAACTGGAGGTCTTTGTAGTCGAAGTGCTCGCCCGTCTTGGGGATATACCCCAGACGAGAGAAGACGAAGCCGCCGACCGTGTCGTAGTCCTCGTCCTCCGGAAGGCTCAATTCGTACTCATCATTGAGATCGTCTACATAGGTCCGCGCATCGACCTCAATCGTATTCTCATCGACCTGTTTGACCGACGCAGGCGGTGTCTCCTCGTACTCATCGGTGATCTCGCCGACCAGTTCCTCGATGATGTCTTCGAGCGTCACAATGCCCGCCGTCCCGCCGTACTCGTCGAGCACCACGGCCAGATGCAGCTTCTGATTCTGAAACTCATGCAGTAGCGCACGCAGGGGCTTGGTCTCGGGCACGAAGTACGCCTCCCGCATCCGATCGCGCAGGCAGAATTGGCCCGGGTCCCGGCCGATTTCAGCCAGCAGATCCTTGGCGTAAACGATACCGACGATGTGGTCGATGTTCTCCTCATAGACGGGAATGCGGGAGTGGCCTGCCTTCTTGACGACCTCGAGCACCGTCGGCAGATCGGAATGGACCTCAATGGCAACCAGATCCGTGCGTGGCGTCATGATCTCATCGGCGCAGCTCTCGCTCAATTCCAGGACGTTCTCGATCATCTCCTGCTCTTCCTCGTCGAACGTCCCTTCCATTCGATGCTGCTCGAGGTCTTCCAGAAACTCCTCGTGCCTCACCTCCAACTGCTCCTCAGGAGTCGCTTCGGCCACGCCGGCCAGACGGCGCACGAACCCATCGTACAACTGAAGAATGTATAGGACGGGAGTCGCCAGAAGCGCGAAGAGCATCAGCACGTGGTAGGTCCGGCTCAGGAGCTTCTCCCCGGCGTGCTTGGCCCACGCATGGGGAATGGCCAGACTGAATACGGAGAAGATCGCCATCGCGATGAAGAAGACGAGAACGTAGCTGCCCAAGCCGAGACGCCCGTCCCGGAGGGCCGAGAGGATCGCAACCAGCAGCAGCAGCGAGCAGAAGTTGGCGACGAGCCGATAGAAGGAGCACGCAAGGATCAGGCGGTCGGCGCTGTCCACCAGCGCATCGACAAGCTTGGGCCTCTCCTGTCCGTTGGCGGCCTTGAACGCTTCCTGCAATCGCAGACGCGAAAAACCGCGCAGTGCGATGGCGTTGACGGAAAAGAACAGTGTCGCCCCAACGAGCAGGCAAATCAGTACCACGGCCCAACCGATGAAGCCCACGTGCGATTACCCCTTCAATTCAATCCCCAACCCGGACCGGCACCCTCTGCCGGTCCATTACGACGACACACGGCGATTATACACGACTCCGAAACCGGCGTGTTGCAGAATCTCGTCTTCCGTTTCGTGCATTCTGCGAGCCTGCTCCGGTGCGCCGTCGTCGAAGCCCAACTGGTGCAGCAAACCATGCGTCACGTACAGGGCCAGTTCCGCCAGAGCCGAATGGCCCCTCCGGGCGGCCTCGCGTGCCGCTCTCTGGCCGTTGATGACGAGTTCGAACGCTCGCGGTGCATCCGAATCATCGGCATCCGACAGGTCGAAGCTCAGGCAGTCCGTGGAGCCCTCATCGCCGAGAAACCGCCGGTTCAACTCAGCAATCTGCACATCGTTCACAATCCCGACACCGACGGTCGCCCCGGAGATGCCGAATCTCTCGCAGATCGTGCGGATCAGCGACTCCAATGCAGGGCCATCGGCCGGCACATCCTCAGCCTGCCATGTGATCTGAATCACGTTCATGGTCCGCTACGTCTCGGCCATCTTGGCCACCTGCGGCTTCGACGGCGGCGATAACGGCGCATCGGCGGGCGTCGGGTAGGCGATTCGCCCGTGGTAGTGGGCGGCCAACGACTTCGACATGCTCGCCTCGATTCCGCTCAGTTCGCGCAGGGTCAGATCGCACTCGTCGAACTGTCCGTCCTGCAGCCGCTTCATGGCGATATTGTGGACAACAATCTCGACCTTGGCCAGGGTCACTTCAGGCAGCGAGCGTACCGCGCCCTCGACTGCATCACTGAGCATAATGATCGCGGCCTCTTTCGTCTTCGGCCTCGGACCGGGGTAACGGAATTCGCTCTCGCACGGAGGCGCCCCTTTCGGTCGCTTGCCCACGGCGTCCGAGTCCTCATGCTTCTTGATGGCCTGATGATAAAACGGCTCGACCAGCGTCGTGCCGTGGTGTGTCTCGATGAACTGGCGCAGCACGCCGGGCAGCCCGTATTCCCTGGCCATCTCGACGCCGTCCTTGACGTGGCCCACGATGATCAGCTGGCTCATCGTTGGAGACAGCTCCTTGTGCTTGCTGGTCGATCCCATCTCGTTTTCGACGAAATACTTGGGCTTGTTGATCTTGCCGATATCGTGGTAGTAGGCCCCGACCCGGCACAGCAGCCCGTTGCAGCCGATGGCCTCGGCCGCCGCCTCGGCGATCGAGCCAATCAGCAGACTGTGGCTGAACGTCCCGGGCGCCTCCATGGCCAGCTTCTTGAGAAGGGGCTGATTGGCGTCGGAGTAGTCCAGCAGCGTCATGCTGGTGGCGATACGGAACGTCTTCTCGATCAGGGGCAGCAGGCTCTGAATCAACAACCCGCCCAGGAACGCAGCCAAGGCATGGTGGCCGGCGGCCCATACGACCGACACGAGATCCTGCGGCTCACCGAGGAAGTTCAAATACACCACGGACGACGCCATGAAAAAGACGGCCACCCCCGCCATGGCGCTGACCTCCAGCAGTTTCATGCGGGTGCGGATCTCCTTGAGCGAGAAACAGCAAGTCCCCACGCCGCTGGCCATCGTTAAGAACAATCCGATGCCCTGAAGCTGGAAGCCATCGCCCGGTCTGGGGCCCACCACCAGGCATGCAAAGATCGCATACAACGTGGCCATCCCGACGGCGAATCGCTGATCGTAAGCAATGACGAAGACGATCGCAGCGACCACTGCGGTGCCGGTTCCCCAACTGGGGGTCCAGCGCGATGCGCCGCTGGACAGCACGGCGACCTTGAGCGTCCCGAGCAGCACCAGGAACACCCCGATCAACACGATGGTCCGCGTGTGATTCTGCAGAATACGATTCGCGTAGTGGTAGACGTAGAACGCGGCCCCAAGCGACAGAAAGACAACGACCACGAAGAGAGCCCCGACGGTCCGATAGCGTCCTTCACCGACCATCTCAAACGAGAGAATCGCCGTACAGGCCACGACAAATCCCAACCACAACAGGATCGAGAGCACCGCATCCCTGCTCGTGGGTCGGGAAAACCGAACCGGGCGTCCGGAGGAGATGGTCCGACGCACCTGGTTGCGCCGGGGACTGGTTTTCTTGTTCAATAGACCCATCGAATTCAACTCGTTACGACGAAACAGGAATCCGGATCGGTTCCCGTCGCAAGGGTGGCTCCCGGCTTATGCGCGTCGCCGCGACCCTGCCTGTTTCTGCGATCCCTGCTTCTTTCTATACGCTCGCACTATATTCTGCACGAGCCGGTGCCGAACGATGTCATGCTGATTCAGCGAGACCACGCCAATGCCCTTGATGCGCCGCAGGGTTTCGATCGCCTCGATCATGCCACTCTTCTGGACGCCATCGAGGTCAATTTGTGTGATGTCACCGGTGATGATCATCTTCGAGCCGTGCCCGAGCCTTGTCAGGACCATCAGCATCTGAAGGCCGGAGGTGTTCTGGGCCTCGTCGCAAATGATGGCGGCCTCGTTCAGCGTCCGACCTCGCATGAAAGCCAATGGAATGATCTCAATGATGTCGAGATCCATGAACTTCCGCATTTGGGCGAAGTCCATCATGTCCTCGAGCGCATCGAACAACGGGCGCAGGTAGGGGTTCACCTTTGCCTGGATGTCGCCCGGCAGGAATCCCAGCTTCTCGCCGGCTTCGACGGCCGGGCGGGCCAGGACGATGCGGCGGATCTGCCGCTTCTTGAGCATCGAGACGGCCACGGCCACCGCCAGATAGGTCTTGCCCGTCCCCGCCGGCCCCGTGCAGAACGTCACGTCGTTGTTCAACATGGTCTCGACGTACTTCAACTGGCCGGCGGTGGACGGCTCGACCACCTTCCTGGAATAGACCGTCACCGCCTCCCCGTTGTCGGGGCCGGCCGGCAGCGTGCCCTGGTCGATAAAACCGGTCACATCGTCACTCGTCAGTCTTCGATATTTCAGCAGGTGTTTCTGCATCCGATCCACCACCTCGGCGGCCTGATGCACGCGTTCCTCCGTGCCACTGATGATGAGATTGTGTTGACGCGCAGTCACTTGGACACCAATGGACCGGCGCAGTTGCCGGAGATGACTGTCGGAGGGCCCGAACAGCTCAAGCTGCTTGCTGCTCGGATCGAGTTGTACGATAACTTCCAAATTGCTCCTCGCCCAAGCGATCGTGCCTGGTTGCTTGCCCCGGCCGGGCCGTCAGGCCACCAGGCGGAAGAACAGATAGCCGAACGGCGCCGCCACCAGCGGCGAATCGATCACGTCCAGGATCCCGCCGAAGCCGGGAACATGGTTCGCCGAATCCTTCTGCTGAGCGTCCCGCTTCATCATTGACTCGGTCAGGTCACCCAACTGTCCGATCACGGCAAAACACCCGCCGAAGACCACAGCCCACGACCACGCCATTATACCAAATGCGGCCGCAAATGTGAGACTCGTACCCATGGCCAGGATGATTGCCCCGGCCAGCCCCTCCCAGGTCTTACCCGGACTGATGCGAGGCGAGAACTTGTGCCGGCCGAACAGTTTGCCGAACGTGAAGGCCCCGATGTCCGAAAACTTCACGACGAACATCAGCATCAAAACCTCCCAAAGCCCCACGTCTACGCGAATCCCCACCACGAAGGCCGCCAGAAGGCCAAGATAGAGGATGGCCAGACAACTGACGCCGCAATTGGCCAGGATGCCGTCGGCCCCGTACCGCCGATACTGCCCCCACACCAACGCCAGGAGCGAGAAGATCAGTGCGAACAGCAGGTATCCATGCAGCGACACACCGAGCCACTGTGGCCAATACCACGCCGTGGAAAGCAGCACGACCCCTCCGATGCTGGGCCCCAGAAGAACGCGCAGGCTCTTGCCGGTCGCAAGGTTGGCGAATTCGACCGTCGCAAGCGCCATGACGAACGCGACGAGGGCCGTCAGCAGCGTCCCCCGCACCGACTTGTCGTCGCCGGTCGCCGCAGTGACCGACCCGTCGAGCCAGCCGTCCAGGATGACGAGGCCACCGAAAGTCAATGTCATCAGAATGCCGGAGAATATCCTGTGTTTGAGCATGGTCGCGGGCACCATCGATTCGATGTCTGGTCCGAAGGCAGCCGAACGTACGGCTGTCTCCTCCTGCAATGCGATCATCCGCGAGAGGAAGGCCCTGTGCTGAGGGCCCCAAACCGGCGATCGCGCTGGGCGTAGGCGACCATTGCCTTCTCGAGAGTCGCCTGATCAAAATCGGGCCAGAGCGTGTCGGTCACGTAGAATTCGGAGTACGAGATCTGCCACAGAAGGAAGTTGCTCACGCGTAGTTCGTTGGCCGTGCGAATCAGAAGGTCCGGGTCGGCGAGGCCTTTCGTATAGAGGTGGTCGCTGACGCACTGCTCGTCGATGTCTTCGACTCGCAGCTCTCCGGCCCGAACGCCCTGAGCCATGGCCTTGGCGGCGTCCACAATCTCGGCCCGCCCGCCGTAGTTGAGCGCCATCGCCAGGACCATCCCCGTGTTGCCTCTGGTCAGCTCGCCGGTCCCTGCCAGTGCATCCGTGACCGATCGAGGCAAGCCGTCCATTCGGCCGAGGTGAACGAAGCGAACGTTGTTGTCCATAAGACTTTGCCGGATGCTGACCAGGTAGTTGCTGTAGATGCGCATCAGGGCGTCGATCTCCGCCTGCGGCCGCTTCCAGTTCTCCAGGCTGAACACGTACAGCGTCACGGACTCGATCCCCAGATCGACGCAGCGCAGCGAGATCATCTCGGCCGTGCGGGCCCCCTGCCCGTGGCCTTCGTACCGCGGCAGTCCCCGGCGCTGCGCCCATCGGCCATTGCCGTCCATGATAATCGCGAGATGACGAGGCATCAGCTCCGGCGGCACTCCGAGCCGCTCGGCGGTCACTCTGCGTTTCTGCTCCATATTGCTCATTGGCAACGACCTGTGCGAATTCCTTCGATCCGGCCCTGCAGGCGCAGGGCATGATAGGTTACGTCCGGACCAGCGTCTGGCTTCGCCCGGGTCCGACGCCGATCATCTCGACCGGCCGTCCGACGATCTGCTCGATTCGCTCGACGTACCGACAGGCGTTGGACGGCAACTGGTCAAACGCCGTTACGCCGGCAATGTCCTCATCCCAGCCGGGCAGCGTTTCATAGACCGGCCTGGCCCGGGCCAGCCGGGTGATGTTGGCCGGGAAGAACGTCGTCTCCCGCCCGTCCACCTCGTACGCACGACACACCTGCAGTTCTTTCAGACCGGTCAGCGTGTCGAGATGCAGCAGCACGAGGCTGTCGATCGAACCGATTCGAACGCCGTATTGCACCGCCACCGCATCGAACCACCCGCACCGCCTGGGCCGGCCGGTCGTCGTACCATATTCGTTGCCTGCGTCCCGGATATACTGACCGACTTCGTTGTCCTGCTCGGTGGGAAACGGCCCGGCGCCGACGCGGGTCGTGTAGGCCTTGATCACACCGATGTACTGGTCCACCATTCGCGCGGGCACCCCGCAACCGGAGGGCAGGCCCAATGCGCTGGAGTTCGAACTAGTCACGAACGGAAACGTCCCATGATCGAGGTCCAGCAGCGCGCCCTGCGCCCCTTCGAAGAGGAGGGACTTGCCTTGCTCGATGGAGGTGTGCAGCAGCTCCGTGGTGTCGGTGACGAACGGTCCGAGCCGCTCGGCGTAGCGTCGGCACTTCTCGAGGATCGCCGAGGCGACCATCGGCTCGGCCCCGTAGAGCGAGCCAAAAAGCTTGTTCTTGTAAGCCAGGACAACGTCGAGCTTGGTCTTCAACGCATCCAGGTCCCGCAGATCCCCCATCCGCACGGCATAGCTGCGTCCGACTTTGTCGGCATAGCATGGGCCGATGCCGCGAACGGTCGTGCCGATCTTGTGCTCGCCGAGCGACTCCTCGCGGAGCTGATCCTCGCGTTTGTGATAGTCGAGCACCACGTGGGCGTTCTCGCTGATGAACAGGCGGCCGTCGAGCGAGATACCGCGTCCGGCCAGCCCGTCGATCTCGCCGAGCAGGATCTCCGGATCGACCACCACGGCGTTGGCGATCACACACGCGACACCCGTGCGAATCGAGCCGCTCGGCAACAGGTGCAGCGCGAAACGCCGCTCGCCGATGACCACGGTGTGCCCGGCGTTCGACCCGCCGCCGAAGCGGACGACCATGTCGCACCGCTCGGCCAGGATATCGACCACCTTGCCTTTGCCCTCGTCACCCCACTGCAATCCTACCACGCAGATATTCATTGAATCCGTGCTTCCCAAAGCATACCAGAAACGAGTCCAGAAAAAGCAAACCGCAATAGCCTACAGAGGCAGCCTATTGCGGTCAATCAAATATTCAGTCGTTCGCACCCGGAGAGCTCTCAGGTGATCTGCGCGACCAGGTGGTCCAGGATCGCCCCGAGATTGTCGTACTGGCGGTCCGTCAGTCGCTGTCTCCTCTCGGCGCCGGCGTTGTCCTTGTAGACGATGGTGAAGAACCCTTTGCGCCCGAAGTGGGTCTTATCGATGGCCTCAATGGCATCGTAGGGAATGCGCTTCTTGTCGGCGATGACGAGCTCCTTCTCGTCGGCCACCAGCTTGCGGCCCCGCACAGCGTAGAAGTAGACGCCCACAAAGGCCGCCACCGCCACCAGGACGGGCGGGGCCTTCTGATTCAGGACCAGTTCCCACTGCGGGTTGCCGTCTTCGTCGGTGTATTCCTCGATGAAACTCTCGCTGATGTAGCCGTCGTAGGCGAACCAGGCGGCCATGACCAAACAGACAACGATGTAGATTTTGAAGTTGGTGCGTTTGTACTTGCTCAGGGGCGCCTCTATGGCCATGCTCCTCTCCTTATCGGGCTACGTCGAACGTCGCTGCGCGATGACCTCCGTCAAGGGTTGTACGAAGTGGTGCACAATCCTCTCGGCCATCAGGCCCTCGGCCAGTTGGCACTGGTTCTCAAACGAGGCCAGCGCATCGAACTTGGCCTCCGGACTCGGAAACTGCCGGACGGTCAGTGACAGGGTGATCGCGTCTTCCCGGCTGGCTTCTTTCTCGCCGGGCTCGTAGACACTGGTCTTGGACTCGACGCTGACCCGCACCTGGGTCCGCATGTCCCGCGACAGCGACACGACCATCGCTGGCGAGAAGACGATGGGCTTGCTGTGCGGCAGATCGAGCAATCCATTGAACGCGCTGGCCCCGAACAGGGCCTCGGCGATGATCTCATCGTGATGGCCGGCGCAGTCGAAGTCCATCGCGAACGACAGGTCGATCGAGTCGACGTCCAAGGGCGTGACACCGAGCATATACGGCATCAGTTCGAGGACCAGCCGGTCTTGGCGGTAGGCCTCTTCGAACGTCGAGGGATTGGCCATCCCCGAGCCGATCCGGTCGCCTTCGAGGCTGATCCATCGGTAGATCCCCGCTGCATGGTCCTCTTCGAGGTAGTAGTCGTTGTTGTCGCGACGTAAGAACCGCCCCATCGTCGGAAACTGCTTCTGTATCCGCTCGAAGAAGGTCAAGACCGTGTCCCGCTCCGTGGGCAGATCCAACTCCGTGTTGACGTAAAGGTCAACGTAGAAGTCGTCACAGAGAGAACTATAGCTATTCGCGGACATGGGGGCCGAACCCTCCATTTTATCTACTGTGTCACGTTCTCGGACCGGTCCTCTGGGATACCCGAACTGGAAAACCCCGCCGGCCCATGTCAATTATACGCTCGAAAAATGCACTTTCCCACATATTTCCGGCCGATCCTGCGAAATCCCTTGTGGAAAACGCCGGCTCGGCAAGCGGCCGGGAAGGCGGCAGCATACCCAGCCTTCCGCCGACAGAAATCCCCCTACGCGACAAGGAGATAGATCATGCTGCCGGCGGCCAAGGCGTAACAGTAGAAGCCGAAGTAGCGAAGCTTGGCCCGCTTGGAGACGATAAGAAGGAGCTTCAGCGAGCCAACACCCACCACAGCAGCCGTGACCGCCCCTGCCAGTGCGGAGGCGATGCCCGCTCCTTCGGCGCCGACGCTCTGCCAGTGCCCCACCGTCTCCAACACGGTCGCCCCGATAATCGCCGGTATTCCGATCAACATACTGAACTCGACCGCTCGACTGCGTTGCAGACCCAGCAGGACGGCCACGCCGATGGTCGCGCCGCTGCGCGAGATCCCCGGCAGCACCGCCACACCCTGGGCCAGGCCGACGAGGATGGCGCTCTTGAGCCCGAAACTCGCCAGATCGAGCGGACTGGTCTTCCTCCGGTCGGTCAGCCACAGGAGCGTTCCCGTGACCGCCCACATCAGGGCCACGACGAACAGGCTGCCCCTCGCGTCGATGAAGAGCTTCTTGAGCGGCAGCACGAGGGCCGCGGTGGCAACGTTGGCGGCCACAATCATCAGAACCAAGCGGGTCAACGACAGTGCCCCCGCCGATGCGCCCGCTGCGTTGGATTCGTCCCCGCCGAGCGAGGCCGGATGTTTCAGGAATTGGAACAACGGCTTGCGAAAGACGATCAGGACGGCCACCACCGTGCCGACGTGGGCCGCCAGGTCGAACAGCAGCATCTCCGGGCTTTCGGCGTCGAAGCCGAACAGCGTCTCGAACAGGACCAAGTGGCCCGACGATGAGACGGGAAGGAACTCGGTGATGCCTTGGACGATGCCGAGGAAGATCGCTGTCAGGATACCCATTCCATCTCCAAAACGTGCCGGACCATCGATGCTGTCATCCGGCGGCCATCCATAGCTTCACGACGGCCGCAAGAACCACTGCTGCAAAGACGCCGGCAAGCAGGTCGTCGGCCAGCACGCCCCAGCCCTGGGGCAGCGACTCCAGCTTGCGTATCGGCCAGGGCTTGGTGATATCGAAAACCCGAAACAGAAGAAACCCCATCGCCGCCACCAGGCAGCATTGCTTCAACGACAGGTCAGCCGGCAGCAACCACGGGATAATGAGGAAGACCAGCGCCTGACCGGCCACCTCATCGACAACGACCTCGCCGGGATCGGCCTTGCCCGCCAGCGTCGCCACAGCGGGAACACACGCCACACACGCCACCGAACCGGCGACGACAAACGCCGCTATCACCGCCGTGATGACCGCCCCCGACACATCGAGATGCCCCAGCACCGCAAACGCCACCACCGGCGGCAGCGACCCCCACGTCCCCGGCGCAACCGGCAGCCAGCCCAGTCCAAAACATGATGCAATCAACCGTCTCCAGTTCATAGGGCCAAGACCATACCCCACAACCGCCCCCAAGTCAAAAGGAAACAGCGTGTTCATGTTGCGCATGCGCAGGCTGAGGATCGGATAGGATCGATGCCCCGGATGCGGCTCAACTCTGGAGTTTGCGGAGGATGTGGCGGGCGAGGTGCTCGTTGACTTCGCGATGTCTCGGCACGGGCTGGCACATGCCCGTCCTGGGGTTCTGATACCAGTCGTGGCGCTGCCCATGACGCAGCAGGACGCATCCATCGTTCTCCAGCCGCCGGACCAGATCTACTCGCTTCATGCGATTCGCAGCTCCGCCACGCGCCGCACGCCGGGGATTCGCCCGCTCGTCAACTCGTCGTGGAGGTCCTTGAGATTCTCTTGAAGCTCTTCGATCGTCTCGCCCTGCGTCATGTAGTCGGGATACTCCTCCAGGTGCCCCAACCACATGCCATTATCCTGCCAGTAGATGTAGCGAATCGTCTTCATCATTTCAGTCTACCATTCTTCGACGCGAAGCACAAGTCAACTGGACTACCTCCAACGATGGTCTTCTCGCTCTATGAAGGCTCGATGCCGAGCACCTTGAGGGCAAAGCGGTCGGTCATGCCGGCGATGTAGTCGCAGACGGCGCGTGGGAGGCCGTGCTGGGGGATGAATCGCTGGAAATAGCCGGGCATCAGGTCGGGCCTGTTGCACAACCGCTCGAAGATGCAGGCCAGCCGCCGGCGGGCGTCCTCGGCGTTGCGGATGAGCGATTCGTGGTGGTAGAAGCGCTCCAGCAGAAACGTCTCCAGGACTTCCAGCTTGCGGTCGCAGTGGGGGGACAGGCCGATCACGTTCTGCGGCCTGGCGCACGCATCGAGCGGGGTGGCAATCCCCGCGGCGGCGATGTTGGCGGCGCTGGTGGCGGTGCAGTCGCCGACCAGGGTGTCGATGATCGCCTTGGCTGTGCGGGTCCGGCGAATCGTCCAGTCCTCGATCGCGTCGGCCTCGATCTGGCGTTGCGCCTCGGCAAAGATCTCGATGTGCCCCATCCGCTCTCCGTCGAGCAGGCGGGCCTTCATCCCGTCTTCGAGATCGTGGCAGTTGTAGGCGATGCGGTCGGCCACGTCGGCGATCTGGCCCTCCAGGGTGCCGTTGGCCTCGGCGAACGGGTCGCCCTGGGGGACATCGTAGCGGCTCTTGTGCTTGGCCAGGCCCAGCCGGGTCTCGTACATGAGGTTGAGGCCCATGAACGCCGGATAAGGGTGTTCGAGCAGTTCCACGATGCGCAGCGACTGGGCGTTGTGCTCGAATCCGCCGCAGTCGGCCATCAACCCATTGAGGGCCGCCTCGCCGGCGTGCCCGAACGGCGGATGCCCGAGATCATGCGCCAGGCAGATCGCCTCGGTCAGCGCCTCGTTGAGTCCCAACGCTCGGGCGATGGTCCGGCCGATCTGGGCGACCTCGATGGTGTGGGTCAGGCGAGTACGGTAGTAATCGTCGAGCCCGGGCGTGAAGACCTGTGTCTTGCCTTCGAGCCGGCGGAAGGCCGAGCTGTGGATGATCCGGTCGCGGTCCCGCTCGAACGCCGAGCGATATCGATGCGGTGCCTCGGCGGAGACGCGGCCCTTGCTCGCCGCCTCCGTCACGGCATGTGATCGAAGACCGTCGGTCATTTCTGCAATCCAGGCAGGCTGTGCTCGGCGCTGACGACCTTCAACTCTGCCAGCAGGTCCACCAGAGACTGGCTGACGACGTCGGTGTCGCTGCAGACGTTCATGAAATTCGTATCGCCGTCCCATCGCGGGACGACGTGAATATGCATGTGGCCCGGCAGGCCGGCGCCGGCGCAGCGGCCGAAGTTCAGACCCACGTTGAACCCGTGCGGATTGATCGTCATCGACAGGGCCCGCTGCGATTCGCGAACGAGCTTCATCAGCTCGGTCATCTCCTCCTCTCGGGCGTCGTCGAGGTCGGCGATGTGTCGGGCGGGCGAGACGAGCAGGTGTCCGTTGTTGTACGGATAGCGGTTCAGCACGACCAGGCTTCTCTCGGTCCGCCACAGCAGCAGGTTCTCGTCGTCGGCTTCGGGATGGGCGAAATCGCGACAGAGGAAGCAGCCGTCGCCCTTGTCGAGTCCGCGGATGTAGGGGATGCGCCAGGGCGCCCAGATGTTGCTCCGTTCCAAGGTGCAATGCCTCCCAATGCAGTCGATGCCGGCCTCACGGGGCCAGCAATTCGGTCGTCAGCGTCTGCTCGATGGCGATGTGCGGGTCGGCCCGAATCCCCATCGGCGGTAACGACGCCCTCATTCGCAGGGTGTATTTCTGGTCGCTCGCGAGAAGGCGGCCGGCGTCCAGGTCGAAGGACTCCCGTCCGGCCCCTTCAAGGGCAAGCACCTGATAGCCGCCGAGAAAGCCAAACGTCCCGCTGACCTGGAACCGCCCGGCATAGGGGACGGGCCAATCGCTCGGCACTGTGTCGGCAGGCGCATAGGTGCTCTCGATGATCGCAACCTGTCCGTCATCGTGTCGGATATCGCTGAGCCGGTAGACAACATCGCGGGCCTTGCGCACGACCATCGGCAGGGGCACCGGCAGCTTCGACGTCCAGGATTGGCCGATCGACACGCCGTCGGCGGGATCATCGACACTGGCGATTGCCTCCCAGAGGAAGCATTGGCCTGCGACGAAATCGCCGATCATGTCGGGGTTCTTGATGCGCCCGCCCGAGAGTCCGGAACGAAACGCCCTTTCGCCCAGCTCCTGTACGAGCGCATCCAGTTGCGAGCGATCAACGATCTTACCCCGCGAATCGACGGTAAACGAGAATGCTCTCCCGACTGCCGCTTCGGCGGCATCGGCGCCTCGATAGCGACCGCTGCGCTCGACCGAAACCGATTCGCACACGGCGCGGATCGTGCTGACACCATATGGATCCACGCTTTCGGGCGTGTATGCCGTGACCATCTCCAGACGTTCGAATCGCCGCTCGATTCGGTCGTCTCGGCTGGCATTTGGGTCCCAGTCCAGCCTCATGTCTCGATATGAGACAAATCTATACCGCAGCGTGCGCCCCAGCTCGAAATCCACCGTCGAAAAGACACGCTGCCGGCCTCGGACCTGTGCATCGCCCCCGACACGGCCGCTCCTGCACCCCAGCGAAACCGCCAGAGCTGCCGTAAGCCCCACCCTAAGCGTCGTTCTCCATGCCATGATCTTCACTACCGAACCCGCTCGAGTCTGTACAAGTGACTCCTGGCCATCCGAATGGCCGCGGGATTGGCGTCACCGTCCTGGACCGCCTGCTGGTCGATCGCCACCCATTCGGTGTGGAACTGCTCGACATAGGCGTCAATCCGCCCCACATCCGGATCGAACAGCAACTGCCCTTCGTAGCTGTCCAGTTGGTCGAACAGGCCCCCCGCAACCACCTCCGGCTGCTCCTGATGCAACTGCTCGGCGGCCGCCGAGGAGGGAATGCCCCTCATCACCACGTGCGCCAGACGAGCCTTTCCATCGACCTCGACCCGATCGAGGGTGTATAGCCGCTCGTACGCCCTGGCGCCCATCCGGCCGAATGAGAACAGCCTAACATTGCTCCAGGTGTCACCGGGATGGACCGTCTTATCCTCCAAGGCCATCAAGGCCGGAACCTCATGCCGGTCCCGGATCTCCCTCTCAGAGATCAGTCTCAGCGCCGTCTGGTGTTCCGGCGAACCGCCTCTGATGGAATCGCCGATGCCGGCAAGACCATCGACAGAGACGACCGCTCCCGTCGGCGTCATTTCCAGTTGGTAACTCCGCCCAATCAGCTTGGACAAGGGGCCTTCACGATCCACGTCTTGCGCGCTGTCGAAATCCAGGACGACCGTCTCCCGCGAGCGGCCCAGGTATCTCACTGCCAGGATCCTGACCTCGACCACCGCGTTGCCGTTGTCGTCGACGCGATCGTAACGCTGCTCGAACGTGATCTCCACGCGATTGCCGATCGCGCCGCCTCGAAAGACGTCGGGCTTCCTGGATTCGTCCCCCTCCCATCGAACGGCCGCCTCGGTCTCCGTGGTCACCTTGTACGTGACGGACCGGCCTGGAACGAACCGCAGGACCAGATCGAGCGCGGGCTCCGATCCCATCGCGTCATCGTCCTCGTCTGCCAAAGGCCGATCGGGCGCGGCCGTCGGCTCGCGGGACTCCATCCTGACCGGATCGCTGGATGCCTCCGCTTCCGGCGGCACGCTCTTGCAGCCCGTCAACAGCGCGATCAGGCCGAGCACAATGCCTGCAACAGCAACACGAATGCCCGTTGTGCGTATCATGTAAGACCCTACTCATGCGTTCGACTGTCGCGTGTCTCCAGATCTGTGTCCGATGCCAATTATAGGGGCCCTCTGGAGTCAGACAACGATTTTCCTTTATTTGCCATCAGGCCCAAGCTAAACTCTGTCGTTTTGATCTGCAGCATCTGCATCAACCGGTTTTGGAGAGAAGACAATGAGAAGCGATACCGTCAAGAAGGGCTTTCAGCGGGCGCCCCATCGCGGCCTGCTGCACGCATGTGGCTTGAAGGATGCGGATTTCGACAAGCCGTTCATCGGCGTCGCCAACAGCTTCTGCGAGGTCGTGCCGGGCCACGTCCATCTCAACGAAGTGGCCCGCGTCGTGAAAGAGGCGATTCGCCAGGCCGGCGGCGTGCCCTTCGAGTTCAATACGATCGCCGTCTGCGACGGCGTCGCGATGGGCCATACGGGGATGAAGTACTCGCTGTCCTCGCGCGAGATCGTCGCCGATTCGGTCGAGACGATGGTGCGGGCCCACTGCTTCGACGGCCTGATCTGCATTCCCAACTGCGACAAGATCATCCCCGGCATGTTCATGGGCGCCGTGCGTCTGAACGTGCCGACCCTGTTCGTCTCGGGCGGTCCGATGAAGGCGGGCAAGACCAAGGACGGCAAGACGGTGGACCTGATCAGCATCTTCGAGGGCGTCGCCCAGTTCAACGCCGGCAACATCAGCGAAGGGCAGCTCAAGGAGCTCGAATGCGCCGGCTGCCCCACTCAGGGCAGTTGCTCGGGCATGTTCACCGCCAACTCGATGAACTGCCTGTCCGAGGCGATCGGCATGGCCCTGCCCGGCAACGGCACGATCCTCGCGGTCGATCCGAAGCGGCAGGACCTGTACAAGGCCGCCGGCCGACAGATCGTCGAACTGGTCAAGAGAGACATCAAGCCGCTCGACGTCATCAGCGACAAGGCGATGGACAACGCGCTGGCCCTCGACATGGCGATGGGCGGCTCGACCAATACGGTCCTGCATACGCTGGCCATCGCCAGCGAGGCGAAGATCGCCTACGACCTGGACCGGATCAATGCCATCTCGGAGAGATGTCCCAATATCTGCAAGGTTTCGCCGTCCAGCACGATTCACATCGAGGATGTCGACCGTGCCGGCGGGATCAGCGCGATCCTCAATGAGATCAGCAAGGTGCCGGGGCTGCTGAACCTCGACTGCCTGACCGTCACGGGCAAGACGCTGGGCGAGAACATCGCCGGCGCGAAGATCGAGGACACCGAGGTGATCCACCCGCTGGCCAACGCCTACTCCAAGACGGGCGGCCTGTCGATCCTGCGCGGCAATCTGGCCCCCAACGGCAGCGTCGTCAAGAGCGCCGGGGTCGCCAAGGCCATGCTGAGGCATACCGGTCCGGCGGTCATCTTCGAGAGCCAGGAAGAGGCCTGCGAGGGCATCCTGGCCGGCAAGGTCAAGGAAGGCGACATCGTCGTCATCCGCTACGAGGGCCCCAAGGGCGGACCGGGCATGCAGGAGATGCTCAGCCCGACCAGCTACATCATGGGCGCCGGGCTGGGCGAGTCGGTCGCACTGATTACCGACGGGCGGTTCAGCGGCGGCACGCGCGGCGCCTGCATCGGGCACGTCAGTCCGGAGGCGGCCGTCGGCGGGCCCATCGGTCTGCTCAAGAACGGGGACATCATCGAGATCGACATCCCCAACAACACGATGAACGCCAGACTCTCCGACGCCGAATGGGCCCAGCGCAAGAAGGCCTGGAAACCGATGGAACCCCGAATCAAGGAAGGCTGCCTCGGCAAGTACGCCGCCATGGCCACCAGCGCCGACACCGGCGCCGTCCTGAAATGGTAATACGGAGCAAGCAGCGTTTGGTCGAACATTGTTTTGCGTGAGGCATCGCCTGAGCGTATCATAGATGAGGTTGCGTACTGCAAGCGCAGTGCTGTAGTGTTCTGGCACGTCCTTATGTGTACGTTTCTCTGGTCGAGACAATTATGCTGACTCGCTTGAAGGTGTCGGGATTCAAGAACCTTGTAGATGTGGACGTTCGTTTTGGGCCGTTCACGTGCATCGCCGGCCCGAACGGCGTCGGGAAGTCGAATCTCTTCGACGCCATCCACTTCCTGAGCGTGCTGGCCGATCGTCAACTGATGGAGGCCGCTTCTCTCGTCCGCAATGACGAGAACAGCGCCAGGGCGGCAGACATTCGCAGCTTGTTCCAACGACAGGGAGAACATTCGGAATCCGTGATGTCGTTTGAGGCGGAAATGATCGTTCCCTCCGAAGGCATGGATGATCTGGGACAGGAAGCGAAGGCAACGAACACGTTCCTTCGGTATACATTGGAACTCGCGTATCGGAAGGATGAGAACGTTGGTTCGCTCGGTTCTCTTGAAGTGTTGAAGGAGGAACTTGACTACTTCAAGGTAACCAACGCAAAGAGAAACCTCCTGTTTACACACACTCACGATTGGCGAAAATCAGCGGTCTCCGGAGAACGAAAAGGGAAGCAATTCATATCTACCGAGGGAAGCGGTGAAAACCGCATTGTCCGTCTCCACCAAGACGGAGGTAGCCGAGGTCGTCCTCTGTGGCAAGTGAAGAAGTTGAATAGGACAGTGCTTTCAACCACAAATACATCCGAAAGTCCAACTGCCCTTCTCGCACGACGTGAGATGCAGTCCTGGCGTCTGCTGCAACTTGAGCCCTCTGCGCTACGCAGGCCCGATGAATTCTCGGCCCCGACAAGGCTTGGTGCCAATGGATCACATCTCGCCTCCACCCTGTACAGGCTGGCACATCAAAATGGGCACTCGGAATCTGACAGCGAGGCAGACTCGAGGGTTTGTACGAGTGTGGCAAATCGCTTGGCGCAGCTGATTGATGATGTCTACAGAGTCGTCATCGACCGTGACGTGAAACGGGAACTGCTTACCTTGAACCTTGTGGGCCGCGACAAAACGCCTCATGCGGCCCGTTCGCTTTCCGACGGAACGCTGCGGTTTCTTGCCTTGGCTGTTCTCGAGCAAGATCCCGAGGTCCAAGGGGTTCTCTGCCTCGAAGAACCAGAGAACGGCATCCACCCTGCGCGCATCCCTGCCATGATAAAACTTCTTCAGGACATCGCCTCCGACACCAGCGAAGCAGTAGGGCCCGACAATCCGTTGCGACAGGTCGTTGTGAATACGCATTCGCCGGCCGTAGTCCAGCAGGTACCTGAAGACTCGCTGCTGGTGGCCGAACCGCGTGAGATGATACGGCACGGACAACGGTTTTCGGGCGTCCAGTTCAGCGCACTTCCTGATACGTGGCGAGCGGAATCAGGCGAAACCAGGATATGCAAGATGGGAGATTTACTGAGCTATCTAAACCCGGTCGCCAGATCTGAGCTTGAGTCCGGTATGGATGTCGGTGGGGCCCAGACACGGCACAGGCGCCATGGACAACCCAGGCGTGTGATCGACCGTCCAGATATTGCTCCATACTTTCCTGGTTTGGAGCCCTTCTGAGAAATGCCCACTGCTGATCTTACCTGTACCCTACTTTCCGATGGCTCGTCCGATAGAGCACTGATGCCGATATTGCGATGGTCTCTTCACTGCCATCTCCCCCGGCGCCCAGTACAATTGAAATGGGCGGATATGCGCCAGTTGCCGCGGCCACCAAGAGAGTTGCACGAGAAGATAGCTGAAAGTCTGCAACTTTATCCTTGTGATCTTCTGTTCATACATCGGGACACCGAAGGTGGCTCGATAGACGACAGACGTAGTGAGATCCATCACGCTCTGAATCTCGCTGCGCCGACGCACCCAGGAGTCGCCGTCATCCCCGTACGAATGATGGAAGCTTGGCTGCTGATACAGGAATCTGCCATACGCAGGGCCGCTAATAATCCGAACGGACGAACGGCCCTTGCCATGCCCCGGTTACGAGAAATAGAAGACATCACCGATCCCAAGAGCGTGCTCCATGAGATCATACGCAAGGCGACTGAGCTTGGAACCCACCGCAGGGATCGCTTCGATGTACACTACGCGGTGCATCGAGTTGCAGATTACATTGAAGATTTTTCTCCTTTACGTCAACTGTCGGCTTTTCGCGTTCTGGAAGAGCAGATCACCACAACCATCACAGGGCGCGGTTGGGTGGCTTGACCTCAAAGTCCGATCGCCAGAAGGATCAAGAATACACTATGGCACTGCCGAGCGGGCATAAGAACAGGACAAAATGGTATGCGGCGGGGTTGTGCTTTGAGTGTACGGGGTGTGGGGCGTGCTGCTCGGGGCCGGGGGAAGGGTACATCTGGGTGACGCGGCCGGAGATCGAGCTGATCGCCAGGCACCTGAAGACGACGCCGGGGCCGTTGCGGCGAGAATACCTTCGGCGGGTGGGCCTGCGCACCACGATCATCGAACACGAAACGACCAGGGACTGTATCTTTCTCAGGACGATTGGCGGCCGCAAACAGTGTGTGATTTACCCGGTCCGGCCGAGCCAGTGCCGAACGTGGCCGTTCTGGCCGGACAATCTCTCCGGGCCCAACGCATGGAACAGCGCCGGCCGGCGGTGTCCGGGGATCAACCGAGGACGGCACTACAGCGCCAAGCAAATCGAACGAATTAAGAGTAACAGACAATGGTGGCTGAATCAGAACGATACCGCCGAGTCGTCGCAGAAGTAGCGGTTCTCTACGACTGGATCGACATGCAGCTTCAGCAAGACCGCGAGCTGGCTGGGACGTGTGCGGCCTGCGGGGCCTGCTGTGACTTCGCAGGCTACGACCACCTGCTGTTCGTCACGCCGGGGGAACTGATCTACCTCGCCGCCAAGCTGGACACCTCAAACCTCAAGCAGATGCCCGGCGACCGCTGTCCGTACCAGGAAGAGGAGCGATGTACGATCCAGCAGCATCGGTTCACCGGCTGCCGCATCTTCTGCTGCGACGGCGACCGCGAATTTCAGGCCGAGCTGACGGAAACCGTCCTTCAAAAGCTCAAGGACATCTGCCGGCGCTCTGAGGTCCCCTACCAGTACGCCGACCTGGCGACGGCGCTGGCGACCTTCCCCACCGGCATCTGTTCATCGGCAGCGGGCAGGCGGCGAGACGCCGGGGGGTGACCATCGACCCTGTCTCGGAGAACCGCCGGGCTGAGGGCCTCCGCCTGCGGGGTGGCGGCTGTCGCGGGACGACATGGCGGTCCCGCGTCACCCGTTCAGAATCCCCAGAAACAGTTGAAATCCTCCCCTCTGTGTGGTAAATATTGCTTGTCTGCGACACAGAATGGCGGGGAGCTGGCATGTGTGACGTAACTCGTGTTCTGAACGCCATCGACCGGGGGGACGCCGGGGCTACAGACGAGCTTCTGCTCCTGATCTATGAGGAGCTGCGCGTCCTGGCGGCCCAGAGACTCTCCCACGAGCCCGCCGGCCAGACCCTTCAGGCTACGGCCCTGGTCCATGAGGTCTACCTTCGGCTGGTGGGGGATGACACGCAGAGGTGGAGCAGTCGCAGTCACTTCTTCAAAGCGGCGGCCGAGGCGATGCGCCGCATTCTGATCGACAACGCACGACGCAAGAAGAGCGACAAGCGCGGCGGGAATCATCAGAGGGTCGAGGTCCAGGACGCGGTTTTCTGCGTTCGAGAGGCCTGCGCACCCGAGAGTCTGATTGCCCTGGACGAGGCTCTGGCTCGGCTTGCCGAAACCGATCCGGTCAAGGCCGAGGTGGTCAAGCTCCGCTTCTTCGCGGGTCTGACCGTCGATCAGACCGCCGAGGTCCTGGGGATCGGTGCCACAACGGCAAAGCTGCACTGGGCTTACGCACGCGCCTGGCTGCTGCGGGAGATCGGATAGCGGGCGCCTCTGGCAGTCCAGGCAACTTTTTTTGCGATTCTTCAAGAAATCCCCGTCCCATCGTGAGCTCGATTACGCGTTGATAGTAGACCGGCTTCAAAAGGAGTCCGATGGTGCAGTATGAAGAGAATCCGGAAGAGACGATCTTCAAGGTCGCCATCCAACGCCAGGACCGCGATGAGCGTCAGGGTTATGTTCTGGAGGCTTGCGGCGGCGACCGACGACTATTGGCCGACGTCGAGACGCTGCTGCACTACCACGATTCGAGGAGCTTTCTCGATGTGCCCGTGTTTGACACCGATGGCGGCCTGGATGAGCCATTGGTGACCGAGGGTCCCGGGACGGTCATCGGGCGGTATAAGTTGCTGGAGAGGATTGGCGAGGGGGGCATGGCGGTGGTGTACATGGCCGAACAGGAGCGGCCGATCCGGCGGAATGTGGCCCTGAAGATCATCAAACTGGGGATGGACACCCGGCAGGTGATTGCCCGGTTCGAGGCCGAGCGGCAGGCCCTGGCGATGATGGACCACCCGAGTATCGCCAAGGTGCTGGACGCCGGAGCGACCGAGACCGGCCGGCCGTACTTTGTGATGGAACTCGTCCAGGGGGTCTCCATTACCAAGTATTGCGATGGGAATAGTCTGAGCACAAGGGAGCGATTGGCTTTGTTTGTGCAGGTCTGCCATGCCGTCCAGCACGCCCACCAGAAGGGCATCATCCATCGCGATCTGAAGCCCTCCAACGTCATGGTCACGCACCATGACGGCAAACCCGTGCCCAAGGTCATCGATTTCGGCATTTCCAAGGCCACCAACCAGAAGCTGACGGAAAAGACCCTCTTCACCCGCTACGCCCACATCATCGGCACACCCGCCTACATGAGTCCGGAGCAGGCGGAACTGAGCGATCTGAACATCGACACACGCACGGACATCTACTCGCTTGGCGTACTGCTCTACGAGTTGCTGACCGGGACCACACCGTTTGGCGAGGAGGAACTTCGCAAGGCCGGGTACATTGAGATGCAGCGGGTCATCCAAGAGGAAGAACCAACCAGGCCATCCACAAAGCTCAGCGCACTGGGCGAGTCATTGGCGGACATCGCGAAGCAGCGTGGCTGTACCCCCGATCTGCTCCGAAAAGCCGTTCGCGGGGACTTGGATTGGATCGTGATGAAGTCGCTGGAAAAGGACCGCGCCCGGCGGTACGAGACCGCCAGCGGCCTGGCTGAAGACATCCGGCGGCATCTGGAGCACGAGCCGGTATTGGCCGGCGCGCCGAGTGCCTGGTATCGAACGAAGAAGTTCGTCCAGCGGCATGCCATGCTTGCGGTCTTTGTCGTCGCCGTGGGGATCGCCCTTCTGGTGGGCCTGGTTTCGAGCATGGCGATGTACCTCCGGGCCGAACGGGCGCGGGCCGAGACCGAAGCCGTCACCGCATTTCTCACCAACGACTTGCTCGCGTCGGTGTATCCAGAACGCGCCAAGGGCCAGGAGGTGACCGTCCGCTACCTTCTCGAAACGGCCTCCACAAACCTGGACGGCAAGTTCGCCGGCAGTCCGCTCGTCGAGGCGCAGGTCCGCCAGACGCTGGGGTCGACGTACGCAAGGATGGGAGACCACGAGGCCGCGCAGCCGCACCTGGAACGTGTTCTGGAAATCCGCCGCGAACGACTGGGCCAAGAGCACCCGGCCACGCTGGCTTCGCTGGATCAGCTCGGCATGCTTCTCTGCAACTGGGGCCGGTATGGGCAGGCCGAGCCGCTTCTTGTCGAGACGCTTGCCGCCCGAAGGCGCATCCTGGGTGAGAGACATCACGACACGCTGGAATCCATGGCCCATCTGGCCTGGCAGTACATGTGCGAGGCCCGTTTCGAAGAGGGCATGACCCTGGCCGCCGAAGCACTGGAGGCCGGCCGCTCTATCCTGACTGAGGACGACCCAATTCTGCTGCGGTCCAAAGGTATTCTCGCGACCGGATACGTGACCACCATGCGGCACGCGGAGGCGGTCTCTCTGGCCCGCGAGGGTTACGAAATCAGTCGTCGCGCATTGGCGGACGAACATGAGATCACTCTGTTCCTGGCCAACGTGCTCAGTTGGGCTTTGGAGGGCGACGGGCAGCTTGATGCGGCGACGGCGTTGGCCGCCCGGACGGTGGAGCTTGCCCGATGGATCGTGGGCGAGGAACACAGCGTAACGGCCTGGGCGATGAGCAATCTGGGTGCGGCCTACCGCGCCCAGGGGCGCTACGACGAGGCCGAGGCGTTCCTGGTCCGATCGTTCGAAGTCGCCGCGCAACTGGGCGGGCCGGACCACACGGGCACAATCCTCTTCGGGCTCAGGCTTGCCAGACTCTATCACGCGCAGGAGCGGTTTGTCGAGCACGAGGAGCTGATCGTCGGCCTGGTGGAGGCCAGCCGTCGGACGCATGGCGAGGACCACCCGCAGACCGGGTACATCAAGTACTGGCTGCGGATTCGCGCCGAACAGCTTGAGGCGTTGGTCCAGCAGCAGCGCGCCGCCGGCGACCACGCCGCCGCCGAGGCAACCGCGGCCCGGCTTCTGGCGGTGCGAAAAGCTTGGCAAGACGCCGGCAGCGAACAACCTCCGTCGGGAGACGGCCCGAGCCCATAGCCGACTCTGCCGAACCCCGACGGGGCTCGACGGGAAAGGAGTTTCTTGAATCGCGAGTACATCGTCGTGGCGCAGAGGGTCTGCGCACATAGAGGTCGCTGTGGGCGATGTCCTTCAGGCGACCCCGGCAACAGAAGAAGCGGAGCCAGTGGACAAGTAGAACCGGCATCCGTCGTGTGCGGGTGCTGAAGTACTGCAACGGTCTTGGAGAAGGAGGTGTCGTCATGGTCACACAGAGAAATGTCATTGTTCTGTTGGTCATTGTGCTCCTTCTCACGTGCGTCTCTGGCGCCAAACGCATCGCGTGTGTCGGGGACAGCAGTACATTCGACATGGGGGTCGACAGGTAGGACGCATATAGCATGATGCACTTGAGTGCCACCAACAATGGAGGCAGACAACCATGCATGTGACATACAGACACCTGTTACGCTTAACCGCCATACCTTTGGTGATATTGGCATCAGCGGGTGGCGAATCCCACATATTCGCCAATGAGGCACCTGTGGCCAATGCCGGCCTGACACGATACGTAGCGAAGGACACCGTGCAACTCGATGGGAGCAGATCGTATGATCCCGATGGCGGCCCGCTAGCCTACGCCTGGACACAAACATCCGGCCCGCCCGTGACCATCACGGAGGCCGACACCGCCACCCCCACGATTGGCGGATTTGTTCAAACCAACGCGATTCAGGAGTGCACGTTCGAGTTGGTCGTCAACGATGGCGAGCTTGTGAGCCGCGTGGATGTGGTGCGTGTCCTCATCGTACCAAGGTTCGGCAGCAATACTCTGAGATTGGAGAACGACACATTTGATCCTCATAAACCCACCATAATATACTTCGGCGGTGGCGACTGTATGAACGGATTGGGCCAATACAGTGCCAGCCCCTTCGCAGATCCCCATTGGCTGGCAAGTGCGAATATCGTGACTTTTCCAGATGGATATAGCCGAGATTTTGCTGGTCAGGGTACTTACTACCAATATGGTGACATGATCTTGGTGTACCTGTGTGCTGTGGCTCCGGACTACAGGCAACTGATTCAGACATCCGGCTGGAGCACGGGCGGACAACCCGCCATAGATGTTGGGCGGCGTTTGAATCTCATATACAGGGATAGACGGTATGCAGTAAACCGCGTCACATTGTTCGACACAACACCGTACTGCCGAGATTACTCGGAGAGCATACGGGCATACCTCAGCAGTTCTGTTGATGGAGAGCCGTGTTGGGTTGACAACTATGTGAGTTCGTCAGGATACAGCGGAGGTCCTGTATATCCGCATTTCTATGACAGTGTACTGAATGTCTGGTTTGAAACGGGAGTGGGCAGTTCGCCCTATGGCTCGGCCGACTGGTGGAAGAAACACCGGCATGCCCAAGAATGGTACAACGAATCTCTTTCTCAAGAGAACATGAGGAGCTTTAATTCCGGGGTCGTGGCGGGTGCCTACTGGTCTGTGATTGGCCCCGGCAAGAACCTCCAGCTTGCGTCGACCCCAGGCGATCAGACCTACAAGTTCCAGTGGTTGGGGTGGAGTCCTTCAGGTCGTCTGGATTCCTATAACGCGGCCGTTCACCCGGGAAGGCTTCCAGAACCGGTCACGCTCCGGATGTGGCACCATACATCCGAGACTTCGGGGGACATGGAGGGGGCTGTTCTTAGCTGTGACGTGAGCGAGAATGCAGTGGGCTATGAGCTTCTCTCTGGCTCCGATCCCCACGACGTCTTGAACTACATCGTTGTGGCGAACAGCAACACTCCCCCTGTGATTCCTCTGACCATGCTTCCTCCGTCCGACACATGGTGGACCGTCAGGGTGCGCGACGTCTATGGATCTACCATCCACGCCGACCCTGTGCGTGTGGATCTTCCCTTGGGTCTGATTGCGTACTGGCGGATGGATGAGACCGAGGGCACAGTTGCACCCGACAGTGCGGGGTGGAACGATGCCACAGTGATGGGCGAGGCCCTTTGGTGGCCGGAGGGCGGCGCGATCGGCGGCGCCCTGGAGCTGGGTGGCTTCCCCGACTTCGTTGCAGCGAGGTTTGTGCTCAATCCATCCAGAGGCTCGTTCAGCGTCTTTGCCTGGATCAAGGGTGGCGCGCCCGGTCAGGTCATCCTCTCGCAGGACAGTGACGCGAACTGGCTGATGGCCGACCCCGCCGCCGGGGCACTGATGACCGAGCTCAAAGGCGCAGGACGCGATGCAAAGCCGCTGATCTCTGCGTCCATCATTGCCGACGGCACATGGCATCGCGTCGGTCTGGTCTGCGACGGCGACAGGCGGACTCTCTACGTAGATGATGTTGTCGTGGCTGAAGACACCCAATGGGCTGGTCCGGTGGGCGGCTCCGGCGGCCTGAACATCGGCTGCGGAGCGAACCGGGAGCTTGGCACCTTCTTCACCGGCCTGATCGACGAAGTCCGCATCTACAACCGCGTGGTGTGGCCGTAAGACACCTTCCTGCTCGGCGTGTACACGGGTCGACTCTTCTTCGGGAGGGCCGGCCCACGGCCAACGACGCCAGATCGGAGATGCGATCATGCAAGACATGGAAGTTACATGCCGCAGGCATGAGGGAGGCCTCAGGCGTTCGCTGATGCAGGTGCTCTATGCTGACGACGAGAAGACAAGCACCGGGACGGTTCGGGCCATCCTCGATCGATTCGATGTGGAGGTCACGCCGTTCGACAGTGCGGCGGCGCGTCTCAATGGCCCGATACGTCCGGCTGACCGTCCTGAGCAACTGGGGAGGAATCTCGCCGCAATACGGCCTCAGCGAAGTCCGCTTCTTCTACACGCACCCGGCTGCCATCGAAGCCGACGCATCAGACAACTGAGCAAGACGGCATCCGCCGTGTGTGCGGCCGCCGATGGAGAACAACTGTTTCTAAGAAGGAGGAATCATCATGAACGCAACGAGAACGATTGTCCTGTTGTCAATCATTGGGCTGCTGGTCAGTGGAGCGCCGGCACTAGGTCAGAGTTCAGAGGTGAACAAAGAGGCTTTGCGGCGTATCAACCAGGAGGCCTGGGGCCAGGGCCGACTGGCCGTGGTCGATGAACTCGTCGCCCCCGATTACGTCTACCACGAGGCGGCGTTGGGCGAAATCCATGGTCCAGAGGGTCTCAAGCAAGCCATAATGGTCTTTCGGACGGCATACCCTGACCTGCAGTTTATCATTGAAGACATGATCGCCGAAGGGGATTTGGTCGCCGTGCGCTGGTCCACCTCGAGCACACACCAGGGTGAGCTCATGGGCATCCCTGCCACAGGCCTGAAGACTACGACGCTCGGCATCAACATCGCCCGCTTCGGTGCAGACGGCAGGGTAGTCGAAGAGTGGAGCAGTTGGGATGTGATGGGGCTCATGCAGCAACTGGGAGTGGTCGCGCCCCCTCGTTCCGGAGCGGAGGCGTACATCTGGGGCGCCGATTCAGACGTGACGGGCGATGCCGGCGATCCCGCACTCAACCGGCTGCTGGTCACACGCATCGTCTCACAGTTCTGGAACGGAAAGGACATCGCCGGCTTGCTGGAGACACACAGCACCGAGGCCATCGCGCACAACCCTGTCATTCCGGCAAGCCCGCTCGATTTCCATGCCTACAGGCAGGCGTGTTTGGAACAACTGGTCGCCTTTCCGAACTTGCACGTTGCCACCGATGCCCTGATCGCCGAGGCAGACAAAGTCGTGATTCGATGGACGGTAACCGGAACGCAAAGCGGTGCGCTCATGGGCATGCCTGCGTCAGGAAGAGCGGTTGAGTTCAAGGGGGTCACGATCTACCGCCTGGCAGACGGCAAGGTTGTCGAGACGTGGTGGGCGTATGATGCTCTCGGCATGGTCGAGCAGATCACCTCGCCGCCGGAATACTCACTCGAAGGGGCGTGGATCACGAACGTGCCGACCCCGATGGGAAATCTAATCTTCGCCGGAAGCTGGAGAGCGCAGGATAGGGCCGGAACGATGTTCACGGCAGAGATGGAGCATGTCAACACATACCCTCTGCTCTCCGATCTGTACCCCGAGGTGGACGCGTCTAAGTTCTCCAGCGTGCTGGGCGTGAAGGTCGGGCGCAACACATACGAGATGACGGGGCTCGAGTATCACACGAAGACGGTCGCACCCGGCCACACAGAAATCGTTGGTATCGCGGTTGTGCGCGGCACGTTCGAGCAGGTAGGACCGGATCTGATTCAGGGCCAGGGGACGGGAGCGTACTACCTGGCGTCACAGGATGCCGACCAGGATGGATTTCCCGACGAGGGCCAGGAGCCCATGGTCTGTGTGCCGTGGGAATGGACGACGAAGCGTGTGACCATGATGCCCGGCTGCGTGCCAACGCCGATGCCGTGAAGCGCTGCCTTGTAGCCAGAGAAGAGTTGAAAACAGTTTGGGCGAGGGGCTGCGATGTAGATGCGTTCGCAGCGATCTCTTCCTCTTGTGAAAAGGAGACAGCATCATGAATAGAAGAAGCAAGATAGTTGTCCTGTCAGCCATTGGCATCACGACTCTTGTCCTGACCACCGGCTGGAGCGTTTTGGCTGGCAACCCCTGGCCGCCGGAACCTTACCAGGTATACGCCTTGGCCGGAGCGTGGGCCGAGACGAGTGACTTGGATACGCCGGGAAACATCACCATCATGCTGTACAGTCCCGAAGATCCGCGGTCAGCAATGGGATCCGTTCTTTCGACGGAGATCAACTCCGATCCAACGTTCGGTGGCATGATTCCGGGCGCCACCTCTCAGACGCCATGGTTTGGCACATATCAGAGGACGGGGCCCGATACCTTCCAGTCCAAGGTGGTTAGCTACGTGAAGAAGGATGAGAAACCCAGTCCCTTAGGACTCGTAAAGAAACGGATTCGGATGTTATGAGGTATTGGGATCAATCGTGTAGTTCCAGTCTGGGCAGACCTCGTGTCGCTGAAGCCGGATCGTCTTCATCTGTGCGTTGGAGATCTT
>Ga0334890_1000587_pt1 | contig 63105 bp, 51 predicted proteins | sample GraSluR1_MG_3_FD_207220 | JGI IMG/M metagenome (GOLD analysis project Ga0334890, IMG submission 207220) | Sludge microbial communities from methane-producing bioreactor in Wageningen University, Netherlands - Granular Sludge_31_08-R1 | ecosystem: Engineered > Bioreactor > Anaerobic >... | reverse complement strand
GTTGCCGTGGGCTCCGGTGTAGGCGTTTCCGTGGGCTCCGGTGTAGGCGTTGCCGTGGGCTCCGGCGTGGGCGTTGCCGTGGGCTCCGGCGTGGGCGTTGCCGTGGGCTCCGGCGTAGGCGTTGCCGTGGGCTCCGGCGTGGGCGTTGCCGTGGGCTCCGGTGTCGGCGTTGCCGTGGGCTCCGGCGTGGGCGTTGCCGTGGGCTCCGGCGTAGGCGTTGCCGTGGGCTCCGGCGTAGGCGTTGCCGTGGGCTCCGGCGTAGGCGTTGCCGTGGGCTCCGGCGTCGGTATCAGCGTAGGTTCCGGCGTCGGCGTAGGGGGATAGAGTTCTCCATAGAGAGGTTCGTACTCTGCGAACTTTCGGGGGTTCAGATAGTAGAGCATCGCTTTAGAGTGATCGTGATCCTTTTCGCTCCCGAGCCTAAACCAGAGGGCCGCCTTACCGAGATTCACCGCGACACCCTTACCCTCCACAAAGGCTTTCCCCAGATAGAACGCCGCCTCACCGCTTCCTCTTTCGTAGGCTCGCTCAAAAATCTCCAGGCTCCGCTCATACTCTCCCGCTTCAAAGAGGGTTTTCCCGCGGAAGACGAGGTCCTCCGGCGTAGGCGTGGGCGTAGGCCCCTCGGTAGGTACTACGGTGGGGGTGGGAGAAGGGGCATCAGGAAGGGGAGAGGGGGTTGCCTCCTCGGGATCTCCCGAAGAGACCCCCGGCAGAGCGGGGCTTGTCGGAGAAGGTTTCTCCGCAAGTCTCGCAAGCTCCTCTTCGGAAGGCTCCAGAGAAATATCCCGCTTACGCAGAAACTCCTCCGCCTGATCGAGATTCTGGCCTGCGGCGGCACGAATCCAGCGCACCCCGAGATCCGTATCCTCTGAAACTCCCCGGCCATAGTAGAGGAGCACCCCATAGTTAAACTGCGATGCCGGATACCCAAGATCCGCCGCCTGGGCGTAAAACTTCGCCGCCTCGGCATAGTCGCGCGAGACTCCGCCTCGGCCGTAGTAGTAGTCGCCGCCCCGCTCGTTGAGCACCACCGGATCCACCTGCTCTACTCCGGTCTGCACAAAACGGTCAATGAGGCGGCGCAGCACATCCTGTTTGGAGATCAGAATCCCCGCCCCCCCCAGGAAGAGAAGCACTGCCATACCGAGAGAAAGCCCGATAAGCCAGTAAGGGTGCCCCTCCTGCTGCAACTCGTAGATCTGTTCCTCCTCCTCGGGGGAGACTCCTTCGGAAAGCTCTTTTTTCTGCAGATCCTGAACACGAACATCCTGGACATGGTCCGCAGGCTCCTCCCCCGGAGACTCTTCAGGCTCCTTCGGAAGAGGCTCCGGATCCTCCGGAGAAGAAGAGGCTTTTTTCTGTTTTTCCTTGGGATTTTCTTCCTGTTTTTTCCCCGGCTCCCGAGAGACCATAGGACTTTCAAATCCCCCCTCATCGGCACGAAGAGGGAGTTCCTCTAGCGATTCCCGGAGAGGAAGGGAGTAGCCATCCTCCGAAAGGGGTTCCGCCCCGAGAGAGACGAGGGGGAGAGTCCCGAAGGGATCCTCCTCTCCCAAAGCCTTCCCGAGAAGGGACCAGAACTCCCGTATACCGGGGTAGCGATCTTCCGGACGGAAGGCGAGCCCCCGGAGAAGGATCTCCCGCAGCGTAGCGGGAATGCGCTCTTCATCTTTCGGGGGGAGACGCATCTCAGAATCAATCCACTCCACGGGGTCTGTGAGGAACTCCCCGGTGCTCACCCGGAAGAGCAGCGCAGCCAGGGTAAAGAGGGTACTTCTCTCCGAGGGTTCCTTACCTCGATAGAATTCGAAGGGGCTGTACCCTCCCATGGGGAAGGGGAGAAACTTTTCCTGATTTTCATCCCACTCCCGCTGAAAGGAGCCGAAATCTTCGAGGAGAAGCGCCCGATCCTGAGAACGCACCCGGAAAGACCAGGGGCCGAGGTTGCAGGGAAGATCGTGCTTTTCAAAGAGCTGATGCAGGAGCAGCACCGGAGGTGTCAGAAGACGGTAGCCCTGCTCCCAAGGGAGAGGGGCCTGGAGGTTCTGGAAAAACTCTCCCAGAGAACGCCCCTCCACGTACTCCGTCACACGCCAGATGCTTCCGCCGAAATCGAAAAAGTTCCACAGGGGGATCATGGCGGGCTCTTTATCGAAGGATGCAAGGATCTCCGACTCTCTTCGGAAAAGCTCTCTTCCTTCGGAAAAGGCCTCGGCTTTAGAGGGGGTTACAGGGAGAACAAGCTTTCTTTCGGGAACCCGGCGCACCAGACTCTGGGGGTGATACTCCACAAGAGTACAGCGTTCGGAGTGCAGAGAATCCCACCCCATATAGGCGATGAGGAAGGAGCTGCTCCAGAGAGGGTTGCCGAGGAAATAGCGCCCCTCAAGAACGGTACTGTGAGGCAGGTGGAGAGCACTTCTGGGGAGATTCCCCCGCAGGGTGCCGCAATAGGGACAAGGCTCGTCTCCCCGGTGAATACGCATACATCCTGGACAATGATCTTCGGGTCTCAAGAGACGACTCCTCCTTGTTCCATATCAGGCATGACAAGACGGGAGGGCAGAGCCTCCCCCGCCATAAGACACTGCACATTGACGGCTCCATACGACACTCTCCTCTGGGAACCGTAGAGTGGCTGCTCCCGAAGATTCTCATGGCAGAGGGGGCATGGCCGAACAAGAGGAAGCACCCCGGGAGAGGCCGCCGCCGTAAGGAGTCCATCTTCCAAAAAGATTGATTCAACATACTTCCATAACCGTTCAAAAACTTTTCCCCCAAAAAGTATTCGCACGCCTTTCCCCCCCTGAATGTTCGCGTTATCTACAGGTTTTGCAGATGCTACTGAAATACAGTGATTATCCGGCCCTCCCCTTCGCCCCCGCCTGGGGTACCATCGCGGCGGATCGCCGAAGGCTCTCCAGAAGCTCCCATGCCGCAAAGGGCTTGGGACAGAGTCCGTACCCACGCTTGCGGCACTCCTCCAGAGTCTCCCGGGGGATTCCCTCCCCCCGGAGAACCACCACCCTCCCGGGCAATCCCCGGGGGAGATCAAGATCTTCATATCCGAGGAGAAAGAGCCCCTTTTCAGGGTTTTTTTCTTCCTTTAGCTTGATAAGCTCTTCAAGATTCTCCGCCGTATGCACCGGCCACTGCTCCCACTGAAGCGTTCGAAGAGCGAAAGCCCGCACCGTGGCATCCCGCTCCAAAAGAAAGACCTCCGGTAGAGGGTCCTTGAAGGAACCCTCTCCGGACTTTTCCAGCATGTGCGGGGAACCCTCTTCTGGGGCTCCCTGGAATCCCTCGATTTTGGCCATAAGCCCGAGAGCCTGGGAAAGCTGGTCATGCAGGGGCCCCTTCTCCCGGCTCTGCTCCGCTACACCCCGAAGAATACGGCCAAGCCGCTCGGCATGTTCCCGGAGCACCCCCAAGGAACGCTCCGCGTGGCGCAGACGCCCCTCCAGAGCGGCCTGACGGGAGAGGTCCTGTAAAAGACTTACCACCAGCTGGTGCCCTGTATGCCCCTCCCGGAAGAGAATCTTCACCATGTGAATCCGCACCCCCGGAACCCCGTGAAAGGGGACCATACCGCAATCCAGAGAGCGCTCCTCCCGAACCACTTGAGCATCCTGCTCCTGAAAAAGGTCCTGAAGCTCCCGGGGGAGAACGGACTCCCCGGAGGAATGAAGTATGCGCTTGCGGGAAATTCCGGTAAGTTCTTCCATAAAAACATTCCAGAAGACGTACCGTCCTCCTCCGGTGATGTCTCTCCCCATAATCCCCAGGGGGAGCTTTTCCATGATATCCCCCAGCAAGCCGGAGCGGGAAAAGTAATGGGGAGAGAGGGTGTTTTTTCCTCCAAACCCCTCGGAAGCCTCCTCTTCGGAAGAGGAGCGCAGCTTCTCCCCTTCTTCCGGAACCTTGGCGGCACTCTTTGCCACAGCTCCGGGGGAACCCTTCTTTCTACGGATACGAGACACATCTCCCGGCATGATCTTCCCTCCCCAGTAAAAGCCCCTCTCCCCAGCATTATACCGTTACTTGGCATTTTTTCGTAACCTTTGCGAGTTTACCGCATGAAACCTTTTCGGCTCTCTCCGCTGTTATTCTTCCTCCTTCGCCATGTAGGGATAGGCAAAATCCTTGGGAGGGGTAAAATTTTCTTTGATGGTCCGGATGGAGGTCCACCGGAGAAGGTTGTGCATGGACCCCGCCTTGTCGTTGGTCCCCGAGGCCCGCCCCCCTCCGAAGGGCTGCTGCCCCACCACGGCGCCGGTGGTCTTGTCGTTGATGTAGAAGTTTCCTGCGGCGTAGCGCAGAATCTCCGCACTCCGTTCCACGGCACAGCGATCCAGAGCGAAGATTCCCCCGGTAAGCCCGTAGGGGGAGGTCTCGTTGCAGAGGTGTAGCACCTCCTCGTAGCGCTCATCCTCAAAGACATACACCGTAAGAACAGGGCCGAAGATCTCCTCCTCCATGAGGAGGAACTGGGGATCCTTGGTGCGGAAGATGGTGGGCTCCACAAAGTATCCCTTGCCATCCTCCGCCTTGCCTCCCCAGAGAAGCTCCACCTGGGCACTCTCTGCAGCAGCCTTCAGAAAGGATTGCACCCGCCGGAAGGCCTTCTCGTCGATGAGGGCCCCCATGAAGTGGGAGAAATCCTCGATATCCCCCAGGGTTACCCGGGCAAGCTGTCGCCGCATCTCCTCCAGAAGAGGCTCCCAGAGGGAGGCCGCCACGTAGGCCCGGGAGGTGGCAGAACACTTCTGCCCCTGATACTCGAAGGCTCCTCGAATCAGCGCCGTGGCGGTGGCGGCAATATCTGCGGAGCCGTGGACCACCGCAAAATCCTTTCCTCCGGTCTCCCCCACCACCCGGGGATAGTTGCGGTATGTATCCATATGAGAAGCCACGCTCTTCCAGATCTGCCGGAAGGCCCCCTCGGAGCCGGTGAAGTTCACCGCCCCCAGCTCGGGAGAGGAGAGCACCGCATCCCCCATAATCCGGGAATCCCCGGGAAGGAAGTTGATCACCCCCGGAGGAAGCCCCGCATCCAGAAAGATCCGCATAATTTCATAGGCCGAGAGCACTCCAGTGGAGGCAGGCTTCCAGAGCACCGTATTTCCCATAAGGGCGGGGGCCGAGGCGAGATTGCCTCCGATGGAGGTAAAGTTGAAGGGGCTCACCGCAAAGATGAATCCCTCCAGAGGGCGGTAATCCATACGGTTCCACACCCCCCGGGACTGATCCGGCTGGGTGGCGTAGATCTGCTGCATAAAATAAACGTTAAACTTCAGGAAATCCACCAGCTCGCAGACCGCATCGATCTCGGACTGATGCACCGTTTTGCTCTGTCCCAGCATGGTGGCGGCATTCACCAGAGCCCGCCGCTCCCCCGCCAGAAGCTCCGCAGCCTTCATAAAGACCGCCCCCCGCTCTTCCCAGGGGAGAAGGGACCAGATCTTCCAGGCTTCACCGCAGGAAGCCACCGCCGCCGCCACCTCTTGGGGCCCCGCCTTGTGATAGGTAGCCACCACCTGCCCGTGATCGTGGGGGAGGCGAACCTCTCCGAGATCTCCCGTACGAACTTCTTTACCCCCGATGATAAGAGGAATGTCGAGGGGCTTTTCCTTGAGACTCTTCAGAGCCTCCCTGATCTGCCGCCGCTCGGGAGTACCCGGAGCGTAGGAGAGAACCGGTTCGTTTTCGGGACGGGGAATCGAAAAAAGCGTGTTCATGCGCAATCTCCTCTCGTGAACATAGTAAACATAGAGAACCTCGCCAGCTTTCCGCAACATCTCACAACACCTTCAGGGCACAACCCGGGGACTTCTCGAAAACAGCCTTCGGGAGGTTCCACCCTTCCGGCAAAGCCGCAATAATTCCGTGCAGGACTGTGCGGTAACGAAGAAAAGACAAGAAAGCGAACAGAGGATAGAAAAAACTGAGAAGAGGTTCTCCGAGAAAAGAACTAAGGCTTCGCACACTCCCCCACTATCAAGAATAGTATGCTATTCCTTTTTCGTAAACCCCGAATTCCTCGACAAAAACATCGAAACAGCATTATACTTCTTTACGAAGTACTTCTTTATCCGAAAAAACCAGGGTTTTCGGGACCTTCGCGACTTTTAAGAATTTCACAACTTTTGACATTTCTGCCGGGGACTCAAATCTTGAGGGGCCCTTTCTCTTCATAAAGAAAATCTACCCCAAGAATACACATCCAAGGAGGCACTTCATGGGTATCGCCACAGATCTGATTATCATCGTTCTTGCGGGGCTTCTTGGGGGGCTTGTGGCCCGGCGACTCAACCAGCCTCTCATTATCGGGTACATTCTGGCGGGAATCGCCGTGGGGCCCTTCACCGGGGGGATCACGGTCTCGGAGATCGCCGAGGTGGAACAGCTTGCGGAGATCGGAGTGGCCCTGTTGCTCTTCTCCCTAGGGTTGGAGTTTTCTCTTAAAAGCCTGAAACCGCTTCGCAAGATCGCTCTGGGGGGGACGGTTCTTCAGATCGCCCTCACCCTTCTGGTCTGCTACGGCCTGGGACACGTTATGGGATGGAACGTTCTCGCTATCCTCTGGTTCGCCACCGCCATGGTCTCCTCCAGTACCGCGGTGATTCTGAAAACCCTCTCCTCCCGGGGGCAGATGGGAACCCTCTCCAGCCAGGTTATGCTGGGAATGTCCATCGTGCAGGACATCATGGTGATCCCCCTCATGGTGATCCTCATGAACATGAACGCCTCGGGGATATCTCTGGGAAGCGTTCTCTTTCCCCTGGGGAAGGTGCTTCTCGTAGTGGGGGCCATGCTCTTCGGCGGGGCCCAGATCCTCCCCAGGCTCATGCAACACGTGGCAAAGTGGGAATCCCGAGAGCTTTTCGTCCTTGCCGTCACGGGGATCGGCCTGGGGGTGGGGTATCTCACCTACAAGCTGGATCTCTCCTTTGCCTTCGGAGCCTTTCTTGCGGGGCTGGTGCTGAGCGAATCCGACTACGGCCGGGCAGCCCTGAACGACCTGATTCCCGTGCGGGATCTCTTCGGGCTGCTCTTCTTCGTCTCCATCGGCATGCTTCTGGATCCTCTTTTTCTCGTGAGCCATCTCAAAACCGTGGGGCTTCTTCTGGGAGGGGTGCTTCTTGCGAAGGGGCTTATTCTGGGAGGCACCGGGCGGCTCTTCGGATACCGCAACGTGATCCCCCTGGCCATGTTTCTGGGAATGTTCCCCATTTCGGAGATCGCCTTCATCGTGCTACAGCATGGCCTGGAATCCGGGGCTCTGGATCAGACGGTCTACGCCACCGCCCTGAGTGTGGTGGTGCTCTCCATGCTTTTAGGGCCCCTCGCTACGGGGCTCACCGCCCCCGCCTACCGCCTGATCAAAAAGCTCCGCAGTTCCCCCAGGGCCGCTACCATGATCCTTGCAGCTCCGGATCTTACCAACCACGTGATCATCGCCGGAGGGGGATCTCTGGGGGCCCGGGTGGGGGTGGTGCTACAGAGCCTGGAGCACCCCTACGTAATCATCGAACCCCACCACGCCACCTTTCTCCGGGAGCAGAAGGAAGGGCTCCGGCTGCTCTACGGCGACCCCGGACAAAACGTAATGCTCCAGGCAGCGGGGGTGGAGCGGGCCCGGCTTCTTCTGGTGACCCTTCCGGGACGCATGGCCATTCTCGATGTGGTCAAGGGAGTGAAAAAGGCCAACCCAAGGCTCCCCATCCTCGCCCGAGGGGAGGGCCCCGAGGAGTGCCGCCTTTTGGAAGGACACGGGGTAACCCGGATCATCAACCCCGAGCTGGAGGCGGGGCTGGAGATGGCCCGGCAGACCCTGCTGCAGCTCAACCTCCCCGCCACCCTGGTGCTGCGGGAGATCGAAGCGTTGCGACGATTAAGCTCCTGGAATCCTCTGGAGGTTCTGCCGGAGCATCAGGCCCTGCAGGATCTCCGCAACGCCAGTAATCTGTTGCAGCTGGAGTGGCTCTACATCCACCCAGAAAACCCTCTCGGGGGAAAGACCCTTGCGGAATCCGCCATACGCCGGGAGTTCGGCCTCTCGGTGGTGGCGGTAAAGCGAGGGGAGGAGTTCTTCTCCAATCTCGACGGCGCCTTTCAGCTTCTTCCCGAAGATTACCTGGCGGTGGTGGGAACCCACGAACAGAACCAGCGCTTCCTCCGCACCTTTTCGAAGAAGCGCGAGTAAAACGGGAGTAGCGCCATGATGATCTTGAGAACAAGGAGGAAATGCTGATGAAACGCTGGGGTTTGCTTGCCATACTGCTTTACGGGATCTGCGTGCTGGGGATCTTTCTCTTCGGGCTCATCCTCTGGGAGGGGGTGGGGGTCTTCGACGATGCCAGAACCTCCCGGGGACTGCTCTTCTTCTTCGCCCTCACGGTGCTGCTTCCTCTGCTTCTCGGAGCGGGGGGGCTTCTACTGGTGCCTGTGCGGGTGGAGGCAGGGCGCCCCCTAGGGCAACGCAGCATTGTTACCGCCGCTCTTCTGGGCTCCCTCCCTATGGGGCTGCTTCTTCTGGGGTTTGTTCTCTCTCTGGGGCTGCTTATCTGGGGGGAGGCCCGGGGGGGGACTCTGCTCTATAGCTGGCCCGTTCTGATTCTTCCGGTTCTCTTCTGGCTTTTGTGGGGGTGCCTTTTCTACCGCTATCTTTCGCAAAAAGATCCCGAGGCCTTTCTTTCCGGGGCTACATCCTGGCTTCTTAGAGGGAGCATTCTGGAGATTCTGGTTGCTCTGATCAGCCACGTGGTGGCCCGGCATCGCCAGGAGTGCTGCGCCCCCTTTTTAACCTACTGCGCCATCGTGGCGGGGCTTTCCGTGGCGCTACTCTCCTTCGGGCCAGGGCTCTTTTTTCTCTTCCTGCGCAAAATCCGAGAGAAGCAGCAAAAATTGGAATAAGAGAACCTTTTTCCGCCCCTCCCGAAGAGATCGCAGGGATATCGGGAATATCCGGGATACCAGGAAGAGAACCCATATGTTCTTTTTATCTAACATATGCTATTCTCTCCGAAAGCAACACATTTTCTTTAGGAGGTGCACATATAATGATACGACATAAGGCTCTTTTTCTTTGGATGGCGGGACTGCTCTTTCTTCTCCCCTTTGGCACGGGGGCTTGGGGGGAAGAAAAACCCCTGAGCGTGACGGTGGCCATTCCCCCCCTGCAGTTTCTGGCTGAGCAGATCGGGGGAGATGCGGTGACAGTGCACGCCCTCCTCCCTCCGGGGCGGGATCCCCATACCTATACCCCTCTGCCAGGACAGCTTCGCGATCTGGCCCAGAGTTCCTGCTTCTTCTACCTCGGACTTCCTCTTGAGAAGGATCTTCTCCGGGCAGGGGGAACCGGAGAACATCTTCGGATCGTCCCTCTTCTTTCGGGAATTACCCTGCGGCAGATGGAACATGATCATCACCACCATCATGATCACGCTGAGGATCATGGAGATAACCATGCTCACGAAGATCACGAAGATCACGCCCATGATCATGAACATCAGAAAGAGGAAATCTTGCCCGAGGCGGAGGGAACTGCCCATGAGCAGGAGCATCAGCATCACGAAGGTCACGCACATCATGACGAGAATGATCTTCCGAGCCTGGAGGGGTACGATCCCCACGTATGGCTGAGCCCCCAGAACATGGCCATCATGGCCCACACCATGGGGAAAGCGTTCCAGGAGATGGACCCCCTACGAAAGGAGGCCTATGCCGCCAACACGGAAGTTCTGGTAGATCAGCTGGAGGTGCTCCACGGCTATCTACAGAGCGTGCTCAAACCCGTGCAGGGGCGGACGCTTCTGGTCTTTCACCCCGCCTACGGCTACTTCTGCCATGCCTACGGGCTGCAGCAAATGGCGGTAGAGCGAGAGGGAAAGGCCCCTAAAGGGAAGGAACTTTCGGAGCTTATCCAGACCGCCCAGAAGGAGCAGATCCGGGCCATCTTCACCCAGCCCCAGTTCGACAAGCGCACCGCCGAGACCGTAGCCTCCGCCATAGGGGCCCGGGTGATCTCCTTCGATCCCTTCCCCAAGGATTACGTAACCTATTTTCAGACCATGGGGGCGATACTACGGAGGGAGCTTCAAGCAGAACCCGAGAACAATGCAGCCACAGAGTAACAGGGCAACGCCGCAGATCAGGAAAGGAGCCTTTTCAAGGTGACAGAAGTAATAGAAGTGACGAAAGCAAGAAAAGCAGCCGAGGTGACGGATGCAATAGAGGCAGCGGAAACCAGAAAAAACAGACCCATCCTGGAATTTGAGGATCTTTCCTTTGCCTATGAAAGCCGTCCCGTTCTTGAGGGGGTGAATCTCTTCGTGGGGCCTCGGGAGTTCGCCAGCATCGTGGGACCCAACGGAGGAGGAAAGACCACCCTTCTCAAGCTGGCCCTGGGGCTTCTTACCCCCTCCAGAGGGCGGGTGCTTCTCTTTGGCGCCTCCCCGGAGGAGGGGCGCCACCGGGTGGGGTACACACCCCAGCACGCCCTCTTCGACCGGGCCTTTCCTATCTCGGTGCTGGAGGTGGTGCTTACGGGAAGGCTCCGGGGCCGGGCCTGGGGGGGATATACCGGGGAGGATCTTCAGGCAGCCCGGAAGGCCCTGGAACAGGTTCGGCTCTACGATCTGGAACGGCGTCCTTTTCAGGCCCTTTCGGGGGGGCAGCGTCAACGGGTGCTCATCGCCCGGGCACTCTGCGGTAATCCGGAGCTGCTCCTTCTAGATGAACCCACCGCGAACGTGGACCCCGACACGGGGGAACAAATTCTATATATTCTTCAGGAGCTGAACGAATCCATGGCAATTCTGCTGGTCTCCCACGACGTGGGGTTCGTCTCTTCCGTGGTGCGAAGCGTGATCTGTGTGAACCGTCAGGTGGTGATGCACCCCACCCATGAACTTTCCGGGGCGCACCTGCAGGATCTCTACGGAGAGAACTACCGGGTGGTGCGGCACGACAAACACCATGGTTCCTCTCTCTCTTCGGTCTGCTGCTTCTCCGGGGAGGAACCTCGTGTATAGCCTCAGCGAACTTTTCTCGAATCCCGCCTATACCTTCCTCTGGCTTGCCCTGGGGGTGGGGGCCCTCGCCTCGGTGGCCTTCGGGGTGATGGGCACCTTCGTGGTCACCAAACGGATCAGCTATCTCGCGGGGGCCATCGCTCACTGCGCCTTCGGGGGTATCGGCCTGGGGCTCTATCTGCGACACGCCTGGGGTTTTGCCTGGGCAGGGCCTTTTTCCGGGGCTCTGGCGGTAGCTCTGGGATCCGCCCTGCTTATCGGATGGATCGGCCTGCGCTTTCAGGAGCGGGAAGATACGGTGATCGGTGCCCTCTGGGCTATTGGCATGGCAGCGGGGCTTGTCCTTCTGGATCTCACTCCGGGATACTTCAGCCCCACCAGCTACCTTTTCGGAGACATCCTGCTCATCTCTGCGGAGGATTTTCGGACGGTGCTTCTGCTGGATGGGCTCATTCTCGGGGTGGTAGCTCTCTGGTACCGCCAGCTTCTGGCGGCAGCCTTCGATGCAGAGTTCGCCCTTCTTCGTGGCATTCCCGTGGGATTTTTACACCTTCTACTGCTCTGCCTCACCGCCCTTACGGTGGTGCTCATGGTGCGCATCGTGGGAATTATCCTGGTGGTGGCCCTGCTCACCCTTCCTGCAGCGGTGGCGGCACAGTACACCAAGCGCTTCTTTCCCATGATGGTTCTGGCAGTGGTGCTCTGCCTACTCTTCACCAGTGGAGGGCTCCTTCTGAGCTACCATGTGAACCTCTCCAGCGGGCCGGTAATCATTCTTCTGGCGGGCACCGCCTATCTTTGTAGTCTGGGGATACGCCGGATCCGCCAATAAGACATCCCCCGGTCTTTGTGGAGTATGGGAAGAGAGGGTCTGGGAGTTCCCCTGAAAAAGAGGGCTCCCAGGCCCTTTTTTCTTTTCCAACACCCCGGAAAGCATTTTTAGTTTGACAAATCTAACAAGCACCCCTATAGTTAGCGCCATCTAACTATAGGGGGTAACTAGGCACGTGTGCCGAGGGTACACGCTCCTTCGAGCCCCCCTCAGGAAAGGAGCGACAACTTTTTATGCTTCACACAAAGGTAACCGCACTTTTAGGTACTCTTTCCCTTCTGCTTTGGGGCATCCCCGCTTCGGGAGAGACGGTTTTCACCGATCAGGGAGGACAGGAGATTGTTCTTTCGGAGCCCATCCAACGAGCCGTCACCATCCCCATTCCTTCCGCCAGCATGTTCATTGCCATGGATGGGGGAACCTCTCGTTTGGCGGGGATGCACCGGCTCTCCAAAAGCGCCATGAAGGATTTTCTTCTGGGGAGGTTTTTTCCGGAGGCCCTTGATATCCGAGATGATGTGGTGGGAGAAGGATTCATGCCCAATGTGGAAACCCTGGCTGCCCTAGATCCGGATATTGTGTTCCAGTGGGGAAGCTGGGGAGAGGACATTATCACCCCCATCCGGAACGCCGGGCTTCGGGTGGCACTCTTTCAGTACGGCACCCAGGAATACCTGGAGGGATGGATTTCAATGTTCGGAGCGGTGCTGGGCAAGGAAGAGAAGGCCCGAACCATTCTCGATTGGCATCAGAATACCCGGAAAAAGCTGGAGCAAGAAGTAGCCGCCATTCCCCAGGAAGAGCGCCCCAGGGTGCTCTATCTTCTGCGATACGCCGCAGGACTCCAGGTCTCTGGAAGAGATACCTATAACGACTTCTCCATTGCTCTTGCGGGAGGAGAGAATGCAGCCCGGGAGGCAGCACAGTTCGCCGAAGTGAACGAAGAGCAACTTCTTCTCTGGGATCCCGAGGTAATCCTTCTCAACGGTTTTGAAAAAGGGGTGGCCCCGGAGGATCTTTACACCAATCCCAAGCTTGCCAGCCTTTCAGCGGTGCGAAACCGGCGAGTATATAAAATGCCTCTGGGAGGGTACCGATGGGATCCCCCCAACCAGGAATCCCCTCTCATGTGGCAATGGCTTGCCATGGTGCTGCATCCCGAAAGGTTCCATTGGGATCTCCAGAAAGAAATGACCGAGAAATACCTCTACCTCTACGGAAAAGAGCCCACTCATCAGGATTTCGAACAGATTTTCCAGGTAGCCATGAATGGGGACAGTCTCGGTTACGAGAAGTTCCTTCCCCAAGAATAGGGGGAGTTTCCCAAATCCATGAGCCTTTTCAACCGTAAAACATCCCCGGCTTTCTGGGCCGCTCTCGGGATCCTCGCCATCGGGACTGCCGTAATCTCCCTGGGAATCGGACGCTTTCCCATATCTCCCGTAAAGACCGGAGGGATTCTCCTCTCCTTGGGGATTCCTCTCTCCCCTTTCTGGGAGCCCCGGGAAGAGGCCATTGTCACCCTGATTCGGCTTCCCCGCATTCTCGGTGCCTTTGGAGCCGGAGCAGGGCTTTCCGTGGCAGGAGCGGCACTTCAGGGAATTTTCCGAAACCCCCTGGTGGGACCCCAGATCATCGGGGTTTCCACCGGGGCAGGCTTCGGAGGAGCTTTAGGGATCATGATCGCCGGAAGCACCCTTTCGGTGATTTTTTCAGCGTTCCTCTTCGGCCTTCTTGCCATGCTTCTTGTGTGGGGCATATGTCATAAGGGAGGCAAGGGTTCTCTTTTGGCCCTGATCCTTGCGGGGGTAGTGGTAAGTGCCTTTTTCACCTCCCTCACATCGTTGCTCAAGTATGTGGCGGACCCCTACGACAAGCTCCCCGCCATCGTCATGTGGCTCATGGGAAGTTTTGCCACCGTAACCTACGAGAAGCTCGCCCTGGGGCTCCCCGCCATAGTGTTCCCGGCATGTCTCCTCTATGCGGTACGTTTCCGGATTAACGTTCTCTCTCTGGGGGAGGAAGAGGCGGAGTCCCTGGGAATACATCCTCTGCGGACCCGATGGTTCATTCTCGCCTGCGTCACTCTGATCGCCTCCGCCACGGTGGCTCTGGCGGGTATCGTAGGGTGGGTGGGATTGGTAATTCCCCACATGGCCCGGGCTTTCGTGGGGGCAGACCATCGACATCTTCTTCCCGCCTCGGCCCTTCTCGGAGGAATCTACCTTCTGGGCATCGACAATCTTGCCCGGGCTGGCACGGCGGTGGAGATTCCCCTGGGGGTGATTACCGCCCTTATAGGAGCCCCCTTCTTCGCCCTGCTCCTTCGAAGCAAACAGAAAAAAGGAGGTTTCGAATAACCGTGATTACCGCACACGACTTGGGGTTCCGGTACCCTTCGGGGTCCTGGATTTTCAAAGACTATTCCTTTCATCTGAAACGAGGGGAGGCCCTCGCCATTCTCGGCCCCAACGGCCGGGGGAAAACAACCCTTCTCCGATGCCTTCTCGGCACCGCCTCTCCTGAAAGGGGCTCCCTGGCGCTGGGGGGGTCCCGAGGGTACGTTCCCCAACACGCTCCGGTCTCCTTTCTCTCCTACTCCGTTCTGGATATGGTTCTCATGGGACGTATCCGCCACATGGGGTTCTTCGCCTCGCCGGGGAAGAAGGATTTTTCCAAAGCCCGGGAAGCCCTGGAAAAACTCAATATCCTCGACTTTGAGAACCGACCGTTCTTTGAGCTGAGCGGCGGCGAAAGGCAGCTCGTTCTTATCGCCCGGGCCCTCGCCTCGGAATGCTCCCTTCTCCTCCTGGATGAACCCACTTCAGCTCTGGATTTTCGAAACGAAAAGATGCTTCTGGGCACCATGAAACGCATGAAAGAGGAGGGGCTCACCCTGGTTTTCACCACCCACGCCCCTCACCAGGCGATCCACGTGGCGGACAAAGCCCTTCTCATGTTTTCCCCGGAGGAATATCTTTGGGGCCCCGTGGAGGAGGCTCTTTCGGACATCCACCTCCAACGGCTTTACGGAACGGATATTCGAAAAATCCATGTCCGGGATCACGGACTCAATCTGCGCACTATCATTCCCATCTACTGCTGACAGCACGACCCAGTAATCCAAAAAACGTTAAAGGAGGGCTATCCATGCCCCGCACCATAACACGCAAAGCGCTACAAACCCTGTTTTACAGCACTCTCACATGTCCCTGCCCAGTAACGGAAGAACGGGAACGGGCCTTCATGACCTACCTTCTCTCCTCCAAGGAAGAGGTTTTCGACTTTCAGGAGGTGTTGACCATGGCGGACAAAAACCCCGCCCCCACTCCGGTGCACCTCTTCCGCAACTTCTATGTGGATCGCAGAGAGGATCTCCAGAACTTTGCGGTGGAACAAGAGGATGTGCTGCGCTACTTTGCCTCCCACTACCACTTCGAGCGTTCCGTATCCTCTTACAATCCCTGCACCCTCTACTGTCACGCTTCGGCCTATCTTGTAAGCCACATGCTGCTTCCGGTAACTCTGGAGGCGGAGGGACGCGTCGTTGCAGCGGAATGGCGGCACGAAAAATACCGCATTCGCTTCGAAAACAACGTATTTCTTCCGGGGGCCTTTGGAAAAGATGCGGAGGGATCAAAGCTTGGAGCAATCCACCTGGGAGGCATCGTCACAGATCTCACCTCGGAAGAGGCGGATTTTCTGAACCGGCGTCTTGAAGACATTCCGGAATTTCTCGTCATGGCATCGGAATCTCCGGTAATCGACAGTTCAAAGCTTTACAAGGGAAGAAACCATACCCAGAGCACCCTTGACCGGGTAGGGCGGCATATGGAGGTGTAGATGTTCTTTTGTTCGAAAAGCAAAAGAATCACGTGCTACGCAGAAAACTCAGGCTGGTTTTGCTTAAAAACCAGCCTGTTTTCCTCCTAAATTCTTCGAAATCTCCTTCGCCGTTTCCATCACCAGAGGAGCCAGATCTTCCAGTTTGCGCTCGAATTTACTCTTTGGTCCGGAAATGATAAGCCCCCCCACAAGATGCCCCTCTCGGAAAAAAACAGGAGCTCCCACGGCGGTTCCTCCTGGGTTGATCTCTTCCACACTTACCGAAAATCCCTGCTGTCGAACATGATCCAACTCTTTTCGAAGAGCCACAGGATCAGTAAGAGTATTCTGGGTGTATTTCTCCAAGGGCCCCGAGAGGATTTTCTCCTGAAGCGATGACGCGCTATGAGCGAGAATCACCTTTCCCACAGCGCCTGCATGAAGGGGGAGCTTACCTCCGATGCAAAAAGAAAATTTGAGGGCATGGGGAGACTCCACCAAGTGAATGCAGCGGGCCTCCTCTCCATCGGGAATGACGAGAACCGTGGTTTCTCCAGCTTGTTCCACCAAAAACTTCATAGGCTCTTCCGCGGCAATCACCAAGGCCTGCTGCAACCTCCAGGTGTCTGCAAAAATCAAGATCCTAGCCCCAGGTTGGTATTTTCGAGTTTCTCGATGCTGCGACACCCATCGATCCTCCTCCAGGGAGGAGAGAACGCGATGTACCGTACTTTTGGGTATGTCGGTTTTCGAAGCAATTTCCCGCAGATCCATACTCTCGGGATTCTCCATAAGAGTCTCAAGGATTTTCATTACTTTGTGAGCAAGTCCCGCAGGAGCTACCAACATGAAGTTTCCCCTCTCTCTGCATTTTCCGACATTTTGTGTTTTGGAAAACGCCGGTATACGAAAAGGTTTTCCTTTTTTAACAAGAACAAACCCCAGAACCCTCTTTACTACACAAGCCATGAAGAAGGCTCCCCAACACCCCCGCATTATGCTGGAAAATTACCGAAAAATCCAGCCTTCGCAATAGCTATTTTCTTTTTCCACTCATCTTTCCAAACCCCTTTACCATAACGTTTCAAAAAAACACAACTGCTGTTGACAAACAAAATGCAGAGTAGTATTTTAAATGGGACGATTGTCCCATTGTGCAGAACGCTTCTTCTCCAGGAGGATTTTATCATGAAAGATGCTCTTTCGTGGGGAACGTGAAGAACGGTGGGAAACTGGACGGCATCGCCGGTAGTGGAACGGGAGACGACACTTTTTCTCTGGGAAGCCTCTGGCGGAGGAGAATGTTTTTTTATCGCCAGCCGAGACAGTAAAAGCCACTGCCTCAAGGAGAGCAACAATGATAAACATCTTGGGCAGGCGGCAAGAGACTTTGGGGGGTGATCCGACGACGGGAAGAAATTCCCGGACAGACAAATTTTCCCGAAAACATTTTAGGTACTTTCATGACCACGCGGAAGAGGAAAATTTTCAATCCGGACTCTTGGGTTGTTCCACATTATATTGTGCCTTTGAATGGGAGCCTCTGCTTGTGTGTCCCCTCGGCTCCGAAAGTGGCGAACCGCTCCCTTGCTTTGCTGCTCCGGCCCGTCGCCCCAGATGCGCCGTCCAGGTGCGCAGCTGGGGCTTGCCAGCACGTCCGCCTGCCGCCAGGAGGCCCTCCGCAACGCAAAGCTGCACTCGCCGACCACTATGCCGCTGCCGGGGACACACAAGCTCCGGATCCCGCGCTCATTCAGGATCATAATATAAGTAGGAATGATCCACTCTTACAAACATTATTCTCGCCAAACAACGGACTTTGCGCAGGGGGGTGTTCATAAAAATTCCGGAGATCCCCTTTGAGCGGAATCGTAACTCGCGGAATCGCGACGGTAGCCAATACAGAAAACTCACACCACATAGTCCGGGAGAAATTTATTCCATATCGGGATAACCTAAATAACTGTCACATGAGCCCTTTATTTCAAAAGAACGCTTGTTATCCCGCAGTGCTCGTAAGGAGGGAATTCTAATCCATGAAAGCCCCAAACAGTGCAAAGGAAACAACGAAATTTGTTCACATCATGAAGAAGTTTGTTTTCGACAGAAAAGAGGTTACATTCCGATCAATCCTAATAGGTCTTCTCTTTGGAGCCATCTTGGCGTGTTCGAACGTTTACCTGGCCATGAAGGTGGGAGCCTTCAACCCCGGCTCCATTCCCGGTGCCATTCTCGGATCCGGCATACTTCACTCTCTCGGATCCAAGGCCCTGATTTTTGAAACCAATATCATACAAACCGTCACCTCCGCGGGAGCTAATTTCTCCGGGGCTTTTTTCGACTCCATCCCCGTGGCTGCAAGCTTCGGTAATATGCCGGGGTATTTCTCACTTTTCCTGTACCTCGCCTTTGGAGGCATGATCGGCATTTCCCTTACCGTATTGTTCCGAAGATATCTTATCGTAGAGGAAAAGCTAGCATACCCGAGCGGGATCGCTGTGGCAAACACTCTTGAAGTGGTAAGCAAAGGCAAAGAAGCCTCCCGAAAAATGAAAATTCTTTTTGCGGGGCTCCTGGTATCCTCCTGTATCGTTCTTTTACAATCTCAAATTTTCAAGGGCATCCTACCCTGGAGCGTGGATTTGGCTCCTTTTCTGCCAAACGGGCTTATGTTCGGCGTAGCCTTGTCACCCCTATTAATTGGTTTCGGATATATGATGGGCATGAAATCGGCTCTTGGCTATTTTATCGGAAACGCTCTAAGCGGTTTGGTTCTCGGCCCCATGCTTTACAGCAGAGGCGTGGTGGACGAACTCGCATGGGCTCCTATCGCCAAAGTGTTGGCTTCTCCGGCCTCAGGCCTGCTTATAGGCGGCACATTGCTCGCCATGCTGATCAACTACAAGTCCATATTAAGAGCCTTCGGGACTTTGAGCAAAATAAAGGGCACCTCCGATGTGAGCGAAGAGGAGGATTCCTCTGATGTCGATCTTCCCGTGTCCGTACCGTTTATGATAATTCTTCTGGGGACATTCCTCCTGAGCTTCTTCTTCGGAGAATACGCTCCTGTGATAACCTTTCCCTTTATCGCTCTCGGCGCCTTCTTCTTCGGCCTCGTGGCCGCAAGAACCACGGGAGAGACCGGACTCTGCCCCACGAGCCTTTTCGTCTGGATAGCCATGGCTCTCATCGGAACCTTTGTAACCAAAAATCCCGCCATCATCGCCTTTTTGGCGGGGATTATAGCCGTTTCGGTGGGCCAAGCGGCGGATAGCATGAACGACCTGAAAACGGGATATCTTATCAAGGCAACTCCAGCTTCCCAGCAGATGGTACAGTACATCGGTCTTCTGGGAGGAGCTTTGGCAGCTCCTCTTGCCTTCACGGCCATCGTCAAGGCCTACGGAATATTCAACGAGCAGTTTCCCGTACCTTTCGGCATGGTAGCCAAAGAAATCGTCACAAGCGTATCCCAGGGTGTTAACCCCTTTGACACGGTCACTCTGGGGATAGGCCTGGCAAGTGGAGGAATACTGAGCGTTTTCAGTCTGCCGGCTCTGCCCATCGGACTCGGGATGTTCGCCCCGGTAACCTTTGGCATAACCGTTCTGGCGGGCGGGCTTATGCGAAAGGCCATCGCGGCAAAAGGGGAACGCCCTGAAGACGATGGCATCGCCTTCTTTTCGGGGATGCTGGCTGGGGAAGGCATCATGGGCGTTCTCATCGCTGCCATTGTAGCCTTTCTCCTATAACCTGAAAGGACTTTTTGCCAATGCCCTATCAGACAAATACGTTTTCCATAGTTGCCTATGACCCTGAAACGGGTGAACTGGGCGTAGGGGTCCAATCTAAATTCCTGGCCGTGGGCTCTCTGGTGCCATGGGCAAAACAAGGCATAGGAGCCATTGCAACCCAGGCAAAAACGAACTCGGGATTCATAGAAAAGGCCTTTTCCCTTTTACAGGACGGCATGAGTCCGGACAACGTTATTTCCTGTTTACTCCAAGAAGATCCCCATGGAGATATCCGGCAAATCGGAATCGTAGATTCCCAGGGACGCTCCTCAGCTTATACCGGAAGTAACTGCGTTGGATGGGCAGGACATAGGAGAGGGAAAAACTACTGTTGCCAGGGCAATGTACTTCTCGGAAAAATTGTCTTGGATACCATGTCAGAGGCCTTCGAGCAAACCCGGGGAGATCTTGCGGATCGCCTGCTCGCGGCACTTGAAGCCGCCCAAGAAGCGGGTGGAGAGCGAAGAGGAAGACAGTCCGCGGCCTTGGTTGTCGAAAAATCTTTCCACGGCATGTTGGGAGAATCCCACCGCTATATAGACCTTCGGATAGATCATAGTTCCTGGCCTATTCATGATCTGAAAAAACTCCTTCAGATGCATCGGGTAGATTACGCCCCAAACCACCGAGATAAATTCTATCCTTTCGAGGGAGAAACCCGGGAAAGAATCCTGGCGATTCTCACAAACCTTGGATACATCAGAATTCTCAAGGACCATGACTCTTTGGAGGATGTCTTGAAGAGACTTTCCGAAAAATGGGACAGCACACCGGCGTTTTGCGAAAAAGCCATAAACGGAAACCTCGTACATCATCTCGTCAACATGTGGTATGACACAGAATATGCGGGGTTACAAGAAAATCCACTCTAGGAACAAACGTTATCGGCAGTATGCCACTTCCTAGGGAGAATATCCGATTTTTCGTAGTAGCTGTTTTGCACTATAGAACTATTCGCAAGAAGCGTTTTGAATAAATTAGCTCTTGTAGAAAAACATCTTGCATTTACATTCTGTAAAAAGCATTTTCAAGAAACTTTTTCATTCGAACTATCGTCGAAAAAGGAAGTTTGGTGCAACGCGGAATGTTTTTCGAATAAAAACAACCTTTTTGGCCGAAAAACAACTTAAAAGAAGCTCTAAAACAAGGCGTAACTAATGTCAAATAAGAAGAGCCTGGGACTCCTCGGAATATTCCAAGGACTCCCAGGCTCTTCTTGCTGATGTCACGAAAAAAATGCTTCAGGAATCTTCGATCACTCTAGGACTCCGAAAAGGTAAAGACCGAATCCCAATCGAAACTTCCGGATTCCTCCAGAGATTTGGGCCAATTGCCGCACCACGAAGGAACCCCGGGGCGCTCCACCCGATCAAGACTTGGGGTATAGGGTTTGAGATCCAGCACCGGAGAGCCATCCAGAGCATCAATGTAGGCGAGGTGAAGTATCCCCCTCTGATAGTCCAGGGAGAGCAGCTCCGCGCAAGAGAGAGCCAGAGGATTGGGGCGATTTGGTGAGCGGGTGGCAAAGATTCCCATCACCGCCGGGGCACCTTTGTAGGGAGAGCGCTCCTGAAGCCTTCTCCTAGCCTCGGTAGTATCGCTCTCGGAGAACCACCACAGAATCTGAAGATGGCTGAAACCTGCCAACCCCTCCAGGGCGGGGATATACTCTCTCTCCAGCTCCACCCTCATCCCCTCCGCATCGCTTCGAATCGTCCCGATCTGCACCACAGTACATCTTTCCATACATAAAACCCCCTCGTAGAATTATCTACGGCGCCGTGCATCCTAGGATAGCCTTTGTTTGATACACTTCAAGCTTTTTCTTGAGAATCCGCCTGAAGAAGGGAAATTCTCCCCCCTCCGTTGAGATTATTGACGTACTTTTGACATCTCCCCGGTAGGATGAGGAAAATTTATGCATTTCACGGAGGCATGACGATGAAGATAGAACTTACGGTCAATCACGTTCTCCGGGTGGTGGAGGTAGCCCCGGAGATGCGTCTTCTGGACCTGCTTCGGGACGTTCTGGGACTTACCAGCGTCAAGGAGGGGTGTTCCGAAGGAGAGTGCGGGGCCTGCACAGTGCTCATGAATAACAAGGCGATAACCTCCTGTACGGTGTTGGCCTTTCAGGCTCAGGGAAGCTCCATTCTCACTCTGGAGGGACTCGCCGAGGGAGGCGAGCTGGATGTCCTGCAGCAGGCCTTTCGGGATAACGATGCGGTGCAGTGCGGCTTCTGCACCCCCGGCATGATCATGGCCGCCAAGGCTCTGCTTCTGGAGAACCCCTCCCCCACGGAGGAGGAGGTCCGCCGGGGGCTTGAGGGAAATCTCTGCCGCTGCACCGGCTATATCCCCATCTTTCGGGCGGTGCGAGATGCGGCGGAGAGGCTGGCAAATCATGCGCGCTGATCGCCCCGTTTCCTTAAAGGAGCTTCGGGAGCTTCTGGGTCAAAAGCCCCAAAACCTCCGGTTTATCGCAGGAGGCACCGATCTGGTGCTTCATCTGCGGCGTTCTCCCAACGAAGATCTTCATCTGGTGGATCTCTCCTCCCTGGAGGAGCTACGGCAGATAGCCCTCCGGGGGGAGGAGCTGGAGATCGGTGCAGGGGTGACCTTTGACGAGCTGGAGCGCTCCCCCCTGGTACGCACACACGCCCAAGGGCTGGCAAAGGCGGCCTCCCAGGTGGGATCTCCCCAGATTCGTAACCGAGGGACTCTGGGAGGAAACTTCATGAACCGCTCCGCCGCGGCGGACGGGGTTCCTCCTCTTCTGGCTCTGGAGGCCCAGGCCTTCGGAGAGGATGCCACAGGGGCGGAGCATCTCTTTTCTCTGGAAGATCTCGACACTTCCGAGCACCCCGCCCTGCAGAACCCTCTTTTTCTTCTCAAGGGCTTTCGGCTGCCTCTCGCAAAGGGGAGATACTCGGACTTCGCCAAGGTGGGGAGTCGCACGGGGGTCACCATCTCGAAGCTCAATCTCGCCCTGAGCTGCAGCTTCGAGGAGGGGCGCATATGCTGCCCCCGGATCTTTGCGGGATCCCTGGCCCCCTACCCTCAACGCTGCAAAGAGGCGGAGGCTCTTCTGGCATCGGATACGCCGGATTACGAAAGATTCCTTCGAAGCCTGAGCAATTTTGTGGAACAGACCATCCCCTCCCGGGGTTCCATGCCCTACAAACGAAGGGCAATCCAGGGACTCGGAGATGATCTTTGGAAGCGACTTCAGGAGGTTCACTCATGAAAAAGCCATCTTTTCGGTATGTGGGGCATAACATTCCCCGGAACGATATGATGGAAAAAGTTACCGGAAGGCTTCGCTATCTCGCAGACCATCCCCCGGGGGGTACCGCCCACGCCCGGCTTCTGTACAGCTCCATAGCTCGGGGAAGGGTAGTAAGCATAAACACCGAGGAGGCCGCCAGGGTTTCCGGGGTGCTTCGTATCTACACCCCCCAGGACGATCCCGGGATCTTCTTCAACAGCGCCACCTCCTTTCCGGATCAGCCGGATCTTCCGGATGAGCGAGTCTTCACGGAGACCCCTCTCTTTGTGGGGGATACCATAGGGGCGGTGCTGGCGGAATCCGACGATATCGCCCGGAAGGCCCGGGATCTGATCCGTGTGACCTATCAGGAGGAGGAGCCTTTGCTGGACCCCGAAAAAGCACTGGTGAGCCCCTCCCTCCATCCGGGGCTTCCTTCGGTGCTGGAGGGAACCATAGCTTACGGAGAAGAACCTTCTCTGGCAGAATCCACCCTGGAGGTGCAGCACACCCTAAGCACTCCCCGGATTCATCACGCCGCCATGGAAAACCATCTCTGCCGGGCCTATCTGGATTACGGGGATGTGCTGGTGGTGGAATCCCCCTGCCAGATGATCTTCAGCATCCGCTTCGTGCTATCCCAGATCTTCCGGCGCCCCTTGAATAGAATTCGAGTTATCAAGGCCCCCATGGGGGGAACCTTCGGCGGCAAACAGGAGGTGATTCTTGAGCCCCCCTGCGCTCTTATGGCCCTGGATTCGGGGAGGCCCGTACGGCTGGTGACGGATCGGGCGGAGACCATCCGAAGCACCCGGGTTCGAGGGGGTGCCATGGGCAGGGTTCGCACCGTGGCAAATCAAGAAGGGCTTCTGCTGCACCGGGAGGTGGACGTAGTCTTTGATGCGGGGGCCTACGCCACGGGGGGGCATCGGGTCACCCTGGCCATGGGGAAGAAACTCTCCCGGCTCTACCGGATCCCCTCACAACGCTACCGTGGGCGCACCACCTTCACCAACACCACCCCCAGCGGGGCCTGCCGGGGGTACGGCTCTCCCCAGATTCACGCCATCACAGAGATCTCTCTGGATCTTCTCGCCCGAAAACTAAAGATGGATCCCGCAGAGCTGCGGCTCAAAAATCTCGTCTATCCCGGAGATCTCGATCCCGCCGGGGGGCCCCCTCTGGGAAACGCCCGGATTCGGGACTGTCTGGAGCGAGGCATGGAAGCCTTTCGGTGGAAAGAACGCTCCGCCCTCCCTTCCGGAGAGGGGCGGTACCGCCAGGGGGTAGGACTCGCCTGCGCCACCCACGGCAACGGCTACTACGGCACCCCCTACCCGGACTTTCTCTCCATGGCCCTCCGGCTCTGTGAAGATGGCTCGGTGCTGGTGAATGCGGGGCTTCACGAGCTAGGGAACGGCACCCTCACCACGGTGGCCCAGATCGTGGGGGAGGTGCTGGATCTTCCCCCGGAAAAGATCTTCGTCACCGAAGGGGATACCCAGCTCTCCCCCTTCGATGCGGGATGCGTGGCCAGCCGGGTAACCTACGTCTGCGGCGCCTGCGCTCTGGAGCTGGCAGAGAAGGTGCGTCAGCGCTTTATCCGCCAGCTTGGGGAGGTTTTCGAAGCCCCCCCGGAGGAGATCCGCCTGGAAAACGCCAGGGTACATCTTCCCTCGGGAAAGATCCTCTCCTACGGAGAGGCGGTCTGCGGCATCTCCAAAAATCTCCGGGAGGAGGTGGGGGAATATCTGCACTACAAACCTTCGGGAAATCCCGCCTCCTTCGGGGTACACTTTGCGGCGGTGCGGGTGGATACCTACACGGGGCTGGTGAAGGTGGAGGACTTTCTGGCGGTGCACGACGTGGGGCGGGCCATCAACCCCCGGCTTCTGGAGGGGCAGATCTTCGGAGGGGTACAGATGGGGATCGGCATGGCCCTCACGGAGGAGCTTCTCTGGAATGCCCGGGGGATACCGAAAAGCGACTCCTTCAGCCGCTATCACCTTATCAACTCCCCGGACATGCCCCCGGTACGGGTGCTTTTGGTGGAAGAAGAGGAACCCGGGGGGCCCTTCGGCGCCAAGAGCATCGGTGAGATCTGCACAGTCCCCACGGCTCCCGCAGTGGCAAACGCAGTAAACGCCGCTCTGGGAACGGAACTCACCGAACTTCCCCTCACCCCGGAACGGATACTGAGGGCACTGGAGGGGCTAGAGGCTAAGGGCTAGTTGTTAGTGGCTAGTTAAAGACAAAGGCGAGAACAAAGGCAAAGGCAAGAACAAAGGCAAGGGCAAGAACAAAGGCAAGGGCGAGGACGAAGACCCACATTAAGAGAAGGGATGATGTTATGAAACCTGTTGTTCTCAACGGCAGTAGCCTCACCATCGAACAGGTAGCGGCAGTAGCTCGGGAGGGAGCCGAGGTAACCCTCTGCCCCGAAGCTCTGGAGCGGGTGGAGGCCTCCTGGAAATTTCTCTACCAGGTGGCCACCTCGGGCTCCCAGAAGGTCTACGGCATGAACACCGGGGTGGGGGTAAACAAGGATCAGGAGATCACCCCGGAACAGTATCGGGAGTACAACCGCAACATGCTCCTGGCCCACTGCGACGGCATCGAACCCTTTGCCACGGAGGAAGAGGTTCGGGGGGTGATGCTGGTGCGGCTGAATAACGTGCTGCTGGGACGCACGGGGATGCATCCCAAGATCGTGACGCTCTTTCAGGAATTTTTGAACCGGAGGATTCACCCTCTACTCCCCCTGCGGGGCTCCGTGGGAGAGGGGGATATCACCTGCATGTCTCTCATCGGCCTGGCCATGATCGGGGAGTGGGAGGTCTACTACCGGGGGAAGCGCACCGCCGCCTTGGGGGCTCTTGAACAGGAGGGGCTTGTCCCCATGGAGCTGGGCCCCAAGGATGGACTCTCTCTGGTGAGCACCAACGCCGTGGGGGCAGGACTGGGAGCGTTGCTGCTCCAGGACCTTCGGGAGCTTCTGGATACGGCGGATCTCGCCTATGCCATGACCCTGGAGGGTTTTCAGGGAAGCGTCTCCCCCCTGGATCCCGCCCCCTACGACTACCGCCCCTATGAGGGACAACGCAAGAGCATGGAGTTCGCCCGGAAGCTCCTGGAGGGGAGCTACCTTTGGAACTCCCAAGAGGCCCAGGCCCTGCAAGATCCTCTGAGCATCCGGTGCAGCCCCCATATACATGGCGCGCTTCGGGATTCTCTGGACTACGCCACCAGACTTCTGGAGATCCATCTGAACAGCTCCGATGACAACCCCTGCATCCTCTTCGAAGAGGGACGCATCGTCCCCTGCGGCAACTTCGAACCGCTTAACTGGGTACTGGCCTTCGAAATGCTGGGTATCGGCCTGAGCCACCTCTCCCGCACCGCCGCATCCCGCACCCTGCGGCTGGGCTCCCCCCGATTTACGGGACTCCCCCGGTTTCTCACTCCGGGGGATGGCCGGGTGCACGCCTTCGGCACCATTCAAAAGGTCTTCTGCTCTCTGGATGCGGAAAACCGACACCTCGCAAACCCCGTATCCCCGGATTACAGCTCCCTTTCGGAGGATATGGAGGACCGGGGAAACAACACCCCCTACATCATGCTGAAAACCGCCAAGATGCTGGATAACCTCTATTACATCCTCGGCATGGAGATGATCCACGCCGCCCAGGCGATAGATCTCCGCAAACCACCCCGGCTTGGTAGGGGAACCAGGGAAGCCCTGAAAATCCTTCGAGAAAAAATTCCCTTTCTCGATAAAGACCGGAACCTCTCTCTTGATGTTGTCTGCGCAAGGGACCTGCTCCGCCGGGGAAAACTTGTGAAGGAGGTAAAGAAAATCTTTGCCTGACCATCCCTTTACCGTGTCGTTTTGACGCATTTTTGACGTTTTTTTGACCTCCCCCCTCTACTCTCTTGAGGCGGGAAAAGTTCGCAACCTTCAGGGAAAGACGTACCGTTTCAGAAAATCACATCCACACCATACAAGGAGGGAACACCATGCAGGAGATGCAGGGCAACAACAACGGAAAGGTGGTTATACGAAAGGGAATATTCATCCCCATATCCCTTGCCTTTGTTGGGATTATTCTTCTGGGGCTCGTAGCCCCCAAGATGTTCTACGATGCGGAAAACGCCATTGTGAACTTCGCCTTTCAAGATTTCGGCTGGCTCTTCCAAATCTCGGGAAATCTCTTTCTCTTCATCTGTCTCTTCTTCTGCTTTTCCAAATACGGGGATATCCGCTTCGGGGGGAAGGACGCCAAGCCCGAGATGAGCGTGTGGAACTGGTTTGCCATCTCCCTCTGCGCTGGCATCGCCACAGGAATAGTCTTCTGGGGAATCGCAGAGCCTCTCTATCACCTTATGGATTCCGGGGTTTTCGAAACCCTGGGGATCACCCCCAAGACCGAAGAGGCCGCCATGTTCTCCATGGTCACCACCTACATCCACTGGACCTTCATCCCCTACGCCATGTACGGCATCTGTGGACTGGGAATCGCCTACGCCGCCTATAACATGAACCTTCCCTACCGTGTAAGCTCCACCCTCTACCCCCTGGCGGGAAAACATACCGAGGGAGTCATCGGTGCCGTGGTAGACGGGCTCTGCCTTCTCGCCATCGCAGGGGGCGTGGCGGCGGTGCTGGGGGTGGGAACCATGCAGATCTCCAGCGGCATTCAGATCATGACGGGAATTCCTGCGGGAAAGACCATGTGGGTGGCCGTGGTGGGCTCCATCGTAGCGGTCTATGTCATCTCCAGCTATACGGGACTCAACCGGGGGATTCGCTGGCTCTCGGATAAAAACGCCAAGATCTTTCTCGCCCTTCTGGTCTTCGTCTTCGTCTTCGGCCCCACCCGGTTCATCCTCTCCCTGGGAACCCAGGCGGCGGGACACTTTATTGACGACTTCTTCGTACGCACCCATTATCTCAGCCCCGTGGACGGCTCCGCCTGGCCTCGCTGGTGGCCCATCTACTACTGGGCTATCTGGCTCGCCTACGCCCCCCTCATCGGCATGTTCCTCGCCCGGCTCGTGAAGGGGCGTACCATCCGGCAGTTCATGTTCATGAACCTGCTCATGCCCGCCTTCTTCGGATTTCTCTGGTTCTCTGTCTTCGGAGGGGCCGCCATCCATCTAGAACTCTCCGGCCAGGGGCTCTGGGAGGCCATTCATGAAGGGGGACGGCTCGCCCTAGAGCGGTCAGTCTTTGAATTCCTCAAACACTACCCCCTCACCACCATCATAAGCTGGACCTTCATGATCACCGTGTTCATCTCCATCGTCACCATGGCGGACTCCATGACCTCCACCGTGGCCTCTCTCTCCACCACCGCAGCGCACCAGGAGGATAAGGAGCCCCCCGCAGCCATGAAGATCTTCTGGGGCGTGGTGATGTCTTCGGTGGCCATTATCAACCTCATCAGCGGTAGCGGAGGGGGCGAAATCAGCGGCATCGACGCCACCAAACAGATCGCCACGGTGGCGGGATTTCCCATCCTCTTCCTCATGCTGATTATGGCCTTCACCATCTGCTGGATGATCATCCGGCACTCCCAGGGAGAAAAGGTATTGCTTATCAAGGAATAGCGCCACAAAATCCTTTTTGTTAAGGTTGAGTCGCTGGGGCGGTACCCACAAAAGCGGAAAGCCCTTCGCAAAAAAGTGCCTACTGCCAGCACTGCGGAGGGCTCTCCGCTTTTTCCCGTGGCGACCTCAGCTTTCAAACCAGCAGATCATCAATACGCTTTATCATGTGGGGGATTTTTTTAGCCACGTAGATCTCCCGGGCCTCACGAAGATAGGCTTCCCAAGGCTCTTGGAGAAATTCTTCCAGCGGTCCTTCTGGAGGGGCCTCTCTCTTGAGATTCCCCTTCACCCAAAGTTGCAGGGCCATCCAGTACCCCTTTTTGAGCGGAATGGAGAGCGCATCCCCCCGGCGAAGAAAGGTCACCGCCTCCTCCTCTTTTCCCGCCTCCCCCGCCTGGAGGGCCAGGAGGCTGAAGAGGATACCGTTCCCCCGCCACCACTGGCACTCCTCTAAAATGCCCCGGGCCGCTTCGAGATGAGCGGTAAGGATATGCCCTTCCCCTAGATCGTAGGCCGCATGGGCCGCATGGCTGTGAAAGAAGCACCCTCCCCGATAGATTCCCTGGGCCTCACACTCCTCCAGACAGGCCTGATGGATCTCCAGAGCCCGTCGAAACTCCCCCTGATGATGCCAGGCGAGCCCCTCATAGCTTCGGGCCGCAGCCTTCTGGAGGGTATAGGGAGCATCCAGGGCTTCAAGCTCTTCAAAATGAGTCACCGAAGCCCGAAGAGCCTCTCGGGCGCCCTGAAAATCCTGACTGTAGATCCGGGCAAGCCCGAGAAAGCGCCAGGCCCCCGCCTGAGCGGGCTCATCCCCGGTTCGGCGGGCAAACTCCAGAAGGCTACGGGCGTGTTCTTCCAGCAGGGGCCCCTCTTCGATCTGAATGGCGTGGTAGCAGAGATCCCGGAGGCAGTCCCGATAGAGTCCGGGATCCATGTCGTAATCTGCCCACTCCAGAGCCCCCTGCACGAGCCGGGTTCCCTGATGGTACTCCCCCCACCAGAGAAAATACCCCCCCAAAAGGGATCTGTACTGCATCTCCAGATGCTCCAGCTTTCGGGCATCCTCTCCCCCCTCCCGAAGCTCCCGAAGGGTGGAGCGAACGTTCCGAAGCTGCTCCAGGGTCTGCTTCCACTCCTCCAGAGCGGTGGAGGAGCGGCGGAGCACGTCATCGTTAAAAAGAGGAAAAAGCTCGTAGTTAAGCTTAATATGCAGCCGGAGCTTCCGCAGGGTGTAGTCCAGCTCGGGAATCCGCATCCCCCCCTGGCGGCAGTGGCTGAGAATTCGGGAACCCAGAAGATCGTTCCAGACCCGGCTTCCCATATGCTCCATGAGAAGCTTCGCAAGCCGGCGATGCAGGGAGAGGCGCCGCACCTCCGAAATGGCATCGTAGAGATGCTCCTTCACCCGGACATGCCGAAACTCCAGAAAGAGCTTCCCCCCCTCTTCCAGCCGCTCCCCCAGAATGTTCATACTCCGAAGATGCTCCGCCATAGAAGCCATCTCTCTTTCGGGAAATGCCGTGAGATCCCGCAGAAAATCCCACTCCCCCTTTCCCCAGAAGATGGAGAGGCACTCCAGGAGCTGACGCTCCTCCTCCCGGATCCCTCGAAGGATCCCCTCAATGGTCTCCCCCAGGCTAAGAGGCACATCCTCCAGAGAGGCCCCTCGCCGAAGAAGCTGCAGCAGCTCCGCCAGAAAGAGCGGCAGCCCCTCGGTACGCTGAAAGATTCGGTTCAACTCTTCGAGAGCGAAGGAGCGCTCCGGAAGATAGGCTCTGCAAAAACCCTCGGTCTCCCGGCATGTGAAGGGTGCCACGTGGAGAGTACAGCCCCGAATCCGCCCCTCCCGGCTCAGGGAGTGCAGCAGCAATTCCCCCGGTGAAGAAGCCTGTTGCCGGGCGGTAATAATACAGATCACATCCCCGGGATTGTGAAGAAGAAAACTTTCGAGCATCTCCAGAGAGGCCGCATCCATCCACTGAAAATCCTCCATTACCAGAAAAACCCGCATCTTTTTTCGAAGAATCCGAAAGAGCACCCCCAAAGCCTGCCCCAGCCTTGCGGGGGAAGCGGGCTCCAGGGAGGTGCTTTTCCACTCCAACGAGGGGAAGCTCTCTCCCAGAAGAGAGACATGGAGGGAAGGAATTTCCAGGGCCTGACAATCCACCTTTCGGGGAAGCTCCCGAAGAAGATCGTTCCAGGGGAGAAGAGGATAGTGTCCTCCTCCGGGGGTACTGCCGCAGGAGAGCACCAGGACATCACGGGGAAGGGTACAAAGAAACTCCTGCACCAGAAGGCTCTTGCCAACCCCAGCCTCTCCCGCGATGTACACGCACCTGGGACGGGGTGCGGTGCCTTCGCAGAAGGATCGAAGCCTTTCAAGCTCCTCAAGACGACCGAAGAAAGGAGGCTTTCCGGAAGACTCCTCCTTTCGGGAAGGCTCTTCTCCGGAAGGAGGGGGAACATGTTCCCGGGCAAGACGGGCAAGAAGAGAGGCGTAGCACTCCCGGGTCTCTTCCGAGGGGAGCACCCCCAGCTCTTCCTGAAGACGCTCCTGCAGATGATCGTAGACCTGGATCATCCGGCTTCTTCGCCCCATCTGAAAGGAGCAGTACATCACGAGACAGGCAATCTCTTCATCCAGATCATCCCGGGCCAAAAGCTCCTCCAATCGGGGGAGAAGCGCCGGCAACTCCTCCCGGGAGGCCCCACGAACCCGGTGCCGAAGCCCCTCTCGATAGAGCCGGGAAAAGAAGCTTCGTTTTTCCCGAAGCCAGGCCTCAAAGCCGGGACATCCCCCCAGGGAAAACCCCTCCATAAAGGTACGCCCCAGAGATTCCAGTTTCTGGGGAGAGAGGGCTTTCAGAAATTCCTGACTTTCCAAGCCCTCCAGACTGTTCGAACTATTCAAGCTGGTCAGGCTCTTCAGGCTTTCCAGACGCTCCGAGGGTTTCGAACACCCTCCACGCTCCAAACCCTCCAAAAGATGAAAATCCGCCTCCATGGAGAGGGACCCCAAAAGGATGCGCTGCCGATCCCCCTCAAGAAATCCTGAAGGAAGTTCCTTCCGAAGCTGGTACAGGGCATTGCGCAGATTTTTAGAGGCCCGCTCCTCCTCCCGATCTCCCCAGAAGAGATCCGCCAGTTTCTCCCGAGAGCCCCGGCGTTCCACCGCAAGATAGCAAGCCAAGGCCTCCACCTTGCGGAAGGGAAAGGCTAAAAGCTTTTCTTGAACGTAGAATCGGGGTTCCCCTAAAAGCTGTATGCGTAAAACCACCTAAAGATCTCCTTACCCCGCTTCGCCCAGCACTCGGGGCGCCGTGGCGCTCAAGGCGGAAAAAATTTCCTCCATAACCTGCTCCTTTCCCGCAAAAAGCTCCTCGGGGCCTCCGGTGTGCAGATCGCTGAAGGGGGTTTCGTAAAGGGCAGAGGGCTCCATGACTCCCCGGGAGGTGAGCTGATCAATAATGGTTTCGATAAATCGGATCTGCCCCGTGGAAAGGCTGTGATCCGAAAGAAAAGAGGAGAACAGCTCCTGGGCCGCCCGACGATCCAGCCCCACCAGACTCCGCACGAAGTGCACCAGCGAGGGAGCACCCCTCTGGGCAAGAAGCCCCGAAAGAAGAACCTTTCCCTCCTCTTCGCCGATACGCACCAGAGTCTCCTCCAAACTCTCAAGATCTCTGGGGGTAAGGGGCTGGTTAGTATACAGCTTGCGGATCACCAGATCATCCCTGTGGCTCACAAGATAGGCCGTCACCTTTTTGGCATACTGCTCCCCGGTCATCCGGGGCATATCCGGGTTTTCCTCCCGAACACGCAGCACCGCATCTTCAAAATCCGTATACACCAGGCTCCGGGAAGATTTATCCAGAAACACCATAAGCCCCCGCAGACGAAGCCGCATATCCTCCAAAGCCTCCAGAGAGATACACTCCCAAAATTCCATCTCCTGAAGCCGGGCGAGGTAGGAAAGCTGCGCCGCCACGGGGGGAATGGCCTTTTTCTCCTCCAGCAACGCCGCCAGAGCCACCACCTGACGGCGGTATCTTTCGAAACGGCTTCCATCCCCCTCCAGTGAGGCGAGCTGCATGTTCAAAGCCTTGAGATCAAACCGCCGCAGCCGTTCATCCTCCTCTTTTTCGGAGCTTGGAAGAGAGGCGAGCCGGGTGTTAAGGATATGCCGTTCTTCCACCCCCAGGGAGTTCCAGGCCTCTCGATTCTGGAACCGCTCCACCTCCCGGCGGAAGGGACGCACCTGAAAATTCTGCCACGGCATGGCACTCACCCTGCGGTGCAGCAGATCCCTCAGGGCAATACGCAGATTTTCCTGGGGATCTTCTCCGGGGATATCCTGCAGGCCCCCCAGAAGCCGTACCCGGTACTGAAAAAGACGGGTATTGAGTGAAGAAACCGCAGAGGCTTCTATCCCCCGGGGCTGTTCCCGAAAGAACTCGAAGTTACCGCAGAAGTCGAGGATGCAGAAATCCTTCTTATCCTCTCCGGGGCCGAAGAGATCCGGGCAGAGCCTCGTACCCCGACCGATCATCTGCCAGAACTTGACTCGGGAATACACGGGCTTGAAAAAGACAAGATTCAGCACCTCGGGGATATCGATCCCCGTATCCAGCATATCCACGGAGATGGCGAGGTGTGGGGAAGCATCCTTTATCGAAAAATCATCTATCAGGCTCCCGGCGTAGGAGGTGTAGTTATCGATCACCCGGGCAAAATGCCCCGCATAGTGGGGGTAGTGGTGGTTGAAACGCTCTTCGATAAAAAGAGCGTGCTTGTGGTTCCGGGCAAAGATAATGGTTTTACCAAGCCGATCCCCTCCCGCCACCTTGTGCCCCCGCTCCATAAGGTTCTGCAGAACCTTATCCACGGTATCCCGGTTAAAAAGCCAGGAGTTAAGGGCGCTGGGGTTCACGTGCTCCGGCAAAAATTGCGGCTCCTCCTCCCCCCAGTCCAAACTCTCCCACCGGGCCTGTTCCTCCGGGGAAAGGTCCTCGTAGCGAATCCCCTCTCTGGGAAATTTCAAATCCACCGCGGTCATTCGGTACGGCACAAGATAGCCATCCCGCACCGCCGAATCGAGTTCGTAAGCATCTGTGGGCACCCCCGTTTCGAGGTCGAAAAGCTCGTAGGTGTTTTTATCCAGCTCTTCCCGGGGGGTAGCGGTAAGCCCCACCAGCAGGGAGTCAAAATAACGGAAGATGGCCCCATACTTCTGGTACACCGATCGGTGGGCCTCGTCGATAATCACCAGATCGAAAAACCCCACTCCGAAGCGGGGAGAGTTTGCATCCCCCTCCTCTTCCAGAAATCCCATCATGGTGGGATAGGTGCAAACGTAAATCTGACCGGGAGTATCCTTCTCGGTCACCAGATTCACCGTGGTGGCCTCGGGAAGATGAAGCTTGAAGACCTTCACCGCCTGATTCACCAGAGCCACCCGATCCGCCAGAAAGAGAACACGTCTGGCCCACCCCGCCCGCTGGAGTACATCCACCAGAGCGATGGCAGTACGGGTTTTTCCGGTTCCCGTGGCCATCACCAGCAGAGCCTTCCGCCGGGCCTGGGAAAAGTGCTGAAAAATGCTGCGAAGAACCCGCTTCTGGTAGTGACGGTTTACAATGCTCTCCCGAACATCCTCCACCGCCAGAGGGCGCCGCTGGGCACGGCGGAGAATAAGCCGGGTAAGATCCTCCCGGGAGTAGTACCCCCCCACCTTTCGGGGGCTGTATTCGGTGTCATCCCACATCCAGAGATCGTAGCCGTTGGTGTAGAAGATAATGGGGCGCTGACCAAACTTTTTTTCCAGACAATCCGCATAAAGTTTGGCCTGTTGCCGCCCCTTTTCGGCATCTGCGGTGGTGCGCTTGGCCTCCACTACCCCCAGGGGCTTGCCGTCCTCTCCCCAGAGCACGTAATCCGCATACCCCGTACCGCTGGGGGTAGGCATACCTTCCAGAAAATACTCCCGATCTTCCTGACGATCCAAAAACCATCCCGCCCGGCGGAGATCCTGATCGATGAGATAGTGCCGGGTCTCCGCTTCGGAATAGTCGTGCACATCCGGGGTCTGTTCCGTCCGGGCTCGTACCCGGGCAAGCTCCTCTTTCAGAGTCTGAAGCTCCGAATCCAGAGTATCCCGCTCCTGCTGAAGGGCAAGCCTTTCCCGGCTTTCCCGATCCCGCTCTTCCTCCAGAGCCTCCAGCTCTTTGCGTGAAAGAGGTTTTTCCTTCAGAGGCCCCTCAGCCTGACAAGCCTTACAAGACTGGAAAGAAAGATCTTCGTCCTTCCAGGCGATACCCTCCGAAAGGGCTTCGGGCATGTAGGTGCGCACCATCCAGTAGCAGAGATGAAAGAGTTCCTTCACCACCTGCAGAGCCTCCCCTGAGGTGACGGGCTGGGCACTGTGCACCGCCCGGTTGCCTGTTTTGAGAATGAGTCGTGCTTTGTGAAAGAGGGGTTGTGGAAGGAGGTTGGCAAAGCGGGGTTCGTGAATCAGGGTGCCCAGTCGGGTATCGTAGGGCATGGTAAGGCGGGCATCGTGTCGGTAGAGCCAGTGTACCGCCGCCTCCAGACCGAACCGGGCATGAAAACAGGCTCCCCGGGGATCATCCTCAAGGTTTCGCTCCGCCTGGGCGGCGGCCTGGGCTATCTCTTCGAAAAGGGAGGGGAGAAAGGCGAAGTTACTCATGGGCATCTCCTTCCGGGCTGCGAGTTCGGTAAGCCTGGCTCTCATGATTGGGCTGCTGGGGAAAGCGGCGCTCCAAAAGCCCTTCTTCCAGCATGGGTTTGATGTAATACTGGCGAATATTACTGATAGAGCGATTTGTTAATTTTGAGATTTCCCCTATGGAGACGTAGCTCTGCGAACAAATACTCAAAATAGCTGATCTGAGAAGCTTTCGAGAAACTCTCTTTTTTCCACGAACCGACGCCACAATTTCCTCCAGGGAAGGGCTTTTATTCAGGTGGTCTCGATTCTTATTGTAGGAGCTTGGGGTTAAATCACCCGTTTCAGCATCCTTATTGTAGGAGCTTGGGGTTAAATCACCTGTTTCAGCGTCCTTATTGTAGGAGCCTAGGGTTAAACTACCTGTTTCAGCACTCTTATTGTAGGAGCTTAGGGTTAAACTACCTGTTTCAGCATCCTTATCATAGGAGCTTGGGGTTAAACTTTCTAAGCTCGGCTCCTTATCTTTGGAGCTTAGGAGAACTTCGCCAGCCTCCTTTGCTCTATCTATCAAAGGAACTTTCGCCAGATGATACGTGGTGCCTCGTCCCTGACCATGGGAAACCAAAAAACCTCTCTCCACCAGGCTTTTCAGGAGAAGCGTAAGATCTCGGGGGTGGATATCCACGGCCTGTTGCAGCCGCAAATGCGTCACAAAATTTTCAACATGTGCGGTGGCGAGAATGCCCCGCTCATTTTCAGAAAGGTTTCTGTAGGCATCCCCAAAAAGAGCATCAAGGGCATGAAGGGTCTCTTCCGGCACCACACTTATGGTGCGTAAACGCAACGTGGTGCTTTCAGGCTCCCAACACTCTTCAAAATCCGGGGCTCGATAGTGTTGGGATTTCCAATTTGCCATCACTCGGGGAATACCCGACCCCGCCTGTTCACAGAGCCCGATAAATCGAAACATCTGGAGCACTGCCCGATTGCGGCAGTCACTCCTTCCACCCTTTAAGGCCCTGAGAAGTGGCACACGCATCCGTCCAGGATTACGAAACTCGAAATATTCCGGGGCCTTCAAAACCACAACAGCGGTGCTACAGGAATAATCCGCATGGGCAAGGGCATTCACAAAACTCTCCCGCAGGGCTTTATGAATGGGTGTATCATCCTTACGCTCGAATCCCTCCAGACAAAAGGGCACCTTTACATCCCGGTAGAGCTTGGGAAGCACCTTAAAGAAAAAGGAATAGAGGTTTCCCGGCCACCTTCCGTCCGGGATAACCCTATCAACCCAATCCGTCACAGAACCCACAAAGGGAAGCTCTCTGTAATCAAGAAAAAAGTTCGGCACCCCTTCTCGTATGGAGACATCCTTTCCAAACATCAGCAAACCCGCCAGGGTAAGCCCTTCCACTCCGGAGGTTCTATCTTTTCCCCAGCCTCCGATCTGACACAGAAACTCCATCTCTTCAGAAGCACTGTAAGGGTGATCGGGGTTAAAGGCCAAAAAACGCTGACGATAGCTCCTGAAGCTTTCCATGTGAAGATCCTTAAGACCAAAACCCGGGAGGACACGGGCATCCCGGGATTCTTCTCCCTGCTCCGCCATCATTCTCCGTACGTCTTCCTTATGGCAACGCATATCTTCAGAGCCCAGACGCTTATAGGTCCCTTTGAGGGGGTTCTCCGTGATATAAACCGGGCGCTCTTGCCGGGTAGCCTGGGGCACCTCAATTTCTACGACCCATTTTCCATCACCAACAGGATGTTTCCTCACGTCATTTTGAGAAAGAAGATTAACGCTCACCTTCTCCCGATTATTGAGCTGTCTCCAAAGATCCGTAATCACCGCATCGGGGTTTTCCATTCCCAAAATTTCAAAACCCCCGCCCTTTTTCTCCGCCACACCAAGCAGCACCGCTCCGCCCTCGGTGTTGGCAAAGGCGGAATAGGTTTCCCAAAAATCTTTGGGAAGCTCTCCCTTACCGCTTTTGCCGAGACCCCGCTTTACCTCGGTTTCCAGGTCTTCCCGTAAAATATGATCTTCGGAAAAAAGGGGTTCCATGGCTACAGTTCTCCGTTAAATGCTCGCTGTTGCAGAGAGCCGAAGAGATCATCCAGTTCCGCAAGATGCGCCTTCATGGCAACCTTTTGCCGCTCCACGGATTCCACGATGGCAGCAAATTGCTGTTGGAGGGCGAGGGGAGGTTTTTGTACAGGGATAGATTGAAATTCTTTAGCATTAATATTGGCCATCCCAACGATGTTTTTGCATTTGTTTCTCAAATAATTTTTCATCTGCGGAGTATTCATAAAAGCCGCTATATACTCTGGACTTGCGCTGTGGTTTGCAACTCCTCTGATTAAATAACCAGCAAAAGCCATGGGTTCGTCATTTCTATACACTGCTGTTTTTCCTACAAGCTCCTTACTATTGGTTCTATTAAATAAAATTTGATTTTTATACGCCAAATGTTTAGGCTTCTCTTTATCTGATAGGTCCATGTATTTTAGATCTGAAAAATCAAGTTCTCCTGAGTACGTCATATTTCCCATTCTAATAACAGGGTATTGCTTTTTATCGGCGCTGGCCTTTTTACTTGTACCGTAATTTACCGACTCCAAAAGATCTCCAACAACGCCCATATTCCACCCCATGGGGTTCGTCACGGGGTCGCCGAACATGTGGAGAAAGGTGGCCTGGAGAAAGGTCTCCAGTTCTTTCAGGGTTTGCCGCCGTTTGGCCCGGAGAGCCTCCGCCGCATCCAGTATGGCGGCGATGCGTTTTTGTTCCGGTAAAGGAGGGAAGGGGATCTCAAACCGAGATAGCTTTGTTTGCGTAATGCCCTTGACGGTTGCCCCGGAACCATTTTCTTTAATTCTTTCTGACAAACCCAACATCGAGTATAGTAAATAACGTGTATCCACTTTTCCCTTCGGGATCAATGCCTTTAAATCTTGATTTATCGCAACGTCAATAATATTAATAGCAGCTTTACCCAGAGCCATACGTGTGGGAATAATAACGTGTCCCGCAGGGATAAGGTTAGAAGAACTTGCATCCAACCCTTTCTTACTGATCTTATCTTGTGTATCTCGTATTTCTAACGATTTGAAATCTTTTACTGTAGCCCAAGGGATTTCACTTTCCCAATACTCAAGAATATCTTTACGCGGTGTTCCTCCTCCACGAAAACTAACGATATCTTCAAGTTTTACTTTACCCCACCTCACGACAGCATCCCCTCCAGCTCTCTCCTTTCCGCTACGAGTTCTTCCTCCAGCTTTGCCAGCCGGGCGAGGATTTCTCTGGGGTGGTCGTATGCCACCGCTTCGTACGCCACCTCTTTATAGCGGTTGAGGGAGAGGTCGTAGTCGTTTTGGGCGATCTCTTCTTTGGGAACAAAAAAGCTTTGTTCCGTGCGCTGGCGGGTTTTTTCCGCCTCAAGATTGCTCCATCGGGTGAGGATATCCGGAATGTCGTTGTGGTCGGGCTGGGGGGTGCGTTTGTCGTCCAGGGTATAACCATCGGCCCGCATATCGTAGAACCATACGTTATCGGTGCCTCCGGCGTTGGTTTTGGTAAAGAGGAGTATGGCGGTGGAGACCCCCGCATAGGGTTTGAAAACCCCCGAGGGCATGGAGATAACTGCCTGGAGCTTCTGCTCTTCCAATAATATTTTTCGCAATTTTTTCTGAGCTGTATGGTTATCAAAAAGAACCCCTTGAGGAACAATAACCCCCGCCCGGCCTCCCATGCGAAGGAGGCGCAGAAAGAGGGCCAGAAAGAGAAGCTCCGTCTTTTTGGTTTTCACCGTCTGGAGTAGCTCTTTAGCAATAGATTCATAATCCAAGCTACCTTTGAAGGGGGGATTGGCGAGCACCAGGGAGAAGCGTTCTTCCATCTCCTCCCCTGCCTGGGCCAGGGAATCCCCGTAACGGATGTTGGGGTTTTCCACTCCGTGGAGCATCATGTTCATGCTGCCGATGCGGAGCATGGTGGAGTCGAAGTCGTAGCCCGTGAAGGCGCTTTCGTGAAAGTGTTTCCGAGTCTGGGGGGTTTTGTAGATGGCGTCGCTGTGGGTGTGCCGCAGATATTCCGCCGCTGCTACCAGAAAGCCCCCGGTGCCGCAGGCGGGGTCGCAGATGGTATCCTCGGGCACCGGGGCGGTGAGGGCCACCATCATTTTAATGATGTGCCGGGGGGTGCGGAACTGGCCGTTCTGCCCCGCCGTGGCGATTTTGCCGAGCATATATTCGTAGAGATCCCCCTTGGTATCCCGATCCGCCATGTCAATACTATCAAGCTGATCCACCACGTTGGCCAGCACCCGGGGGGTGGGGATCATGAAGAGGGCATCCTGCATGTGGTGGGTGTAGGTGGAGGCGGCTTCTCCGTTTGTGCTGTGTTTTCCCAGGTTTTTGATAAAGGGGAAGACCTGGTCCTTCACTGTGAGAAACATCTCTTCCGGGGCGGTCTGTTTGAACCGAGACCAGCGAAGAGGCTCCTGATCTTCCCCAAAGATGGGGTTTTCCAGGGGCTTCCCGGTGCGGGCCGCCTGACGCTCCTTGCGAGTGTGCTGCTCATCCAGCCCCTTGATAAAGAGCAGGTAGGTGAGCTGTTCGATCACCGAAAGGGGGTTGGAGATCCCCCCGGACCACATGGTGTCCCAAATGCGATCTATCCGGGATTTTATTTCGCCTGTTATCATCTTTGCGGCACCCTTTCAACACATTATTTTCCTTTTTTATTATAGCATCTCAGGAATACCGAAAGAAAGCAGGAACGGCGATGGCAACGACGACTACCCAAAAAAGCGCTGGGACATCTGATCCAGAAACTCCTTGGTGTGGGCTTCGGTGTGCAATCGGGCGGCCTCGGGGTTTCGGTTTCGAATGGCTTCGGCGATATCCCGGAGGGATCGGCGGAACCAGTCGTAATCGGTGATGACATAGCGAATGTACTGAAGGAACCGGGCGGTACGGGTGTTGAGCATATCCAGAATTTCGATAAGCGTTTCGTTTCGGGAGCAGAGCCGGGCAATCCGGTGAAAGCGCTGATCGTCCTGAATGCAGAGCTTGTAATCCTCCACGATATGGTAGGAGGAAAACCTTTCGATGATGAGGAAAAGCTCTTCTATCTCCTTCTCGGTGGCTCGTTTTGCCGCCAGCTCCGCCGCCAGTCCCTCCAGATTCTTTTTTACCTCGTAGGCATTTTTTACCTGCTGCAGGTCGATCTGGGTCACAAAGGTACCTACCCGGGGGCGGGTCTCCACCAGGCCAATCTGGGCGAGCTTGATGAGGGATTCCCGTATGGGGGTACGGCTTACCCCAAACTCCTCCTTCAAATCTTTTTCGTTGAGCATGCTCCCCGGAGGAAACTCCAGTTCGATAATCCGCTTCCTGATACTGTCAAAAATTGCCTCACTACTCTGGAGCACAAGCATCATCCTTCTGTCCTGGGTGGACCTGTTCTTTATGGTACTGAAGAAGAGTACAAGAGTACTGAAAAGGTATTATATCAGGAAGAGAACCCCTTCAGATCCTTTCTAAAGAGAACTTTTTGCGCCTCCTGGCCAGCAATCGAAAATTTCCGCCCACACTCTATCCCGCTCTTCTTCGATGTGCCGGATATCCTCTTCTTTGAGATGGCGATACCGTTTCTGCCTCTGGAGATACGCACCTATGGGGGCAAACTCCTTGGAGCGGCGGGTAAGCTTGAAGGCTCCCTTTTCGTATTCCCCAAGGAAGATCAGCCCCGTATCCACCGCCTCTTTGGCGAGATCCACGGTGATCTCCGGGGGATATCCCCATCCGGTGGGGCAGGGGCAGTAGACCTGAAGGTAGGAAGGCCCCTCGGCATCTTTGGCTTTCTGCACCTTGGCGAGAAAATCCTCGGGGTAGCCGATGCTTGCGGTGGCAGCATAGGGTATGTCATGGGCCGCCACGATGCGGAAGAGGTTCTTCTTCTCTCCCAGATTTCCCCGCACCGCCCTTCCCGAAGGAGTGGTGGTGGTGGAGGCCCCGAAGGGAGTAAGGCCGCTGCGCTGAATTCCGGTATTCATGTAGGCTTCGTTATCCGTACATATGTAGATAAATTTGCGTCCCCGGTCGATGGCCCCAGAGAGGGCCTGTAAACCGATATCCGCAGTGCCTCCATCCCCCGCAAAGCCTACGGAGAGGCGATTTTTCTTTCCCAGCGCCGTAAGCCCCGCCTCAACTCCCGTGGCCACCGCGGCGGTGGCCGCAAAGGGGGTGATGGTGGCGTTGTTCCGGAAGGCCATGTTGGGGTAGATGAAGGAGACCGCCGCCATGCATCCCGCAGGGAGAGAGAGGTACGCCTCGGGACCCAACACCTTCAGGGCAAGACGCAGAGCCAAGCTTTCGCCGCATCCCCCACAGGCCTTGTGGCCATAGAAATGTTCATCCTCGGGCAAATTTCGGGCATTCCACTGCATTATACGGGGCACCTCCCATTGAGATCATGAATTGTCGGGGTTCCGGCATCCGCCTTTTCGAGTATGGAGACCATCTCCTCCACGTTCTGTCGGGTTATATCCCGCCCCCCGAGACCGCCGATAAAGTTGAAACTCCGGAGCGCCAGGTTTTTCTGGTGGAGGGCGGAGTTTATGTTGGTAAAGAGGGTTCCCTCGTATCCGAAGGAAAGATCCTTCTCCAATACCCCCAGCACCCGAGCCCCCGCACAGGCTTTGGCGAGAGCTTCCGTGGGGAAGGGACGCACCATGCGAAGCTTCAAAAGCCCCACGGAATGCCCCTGCTCCCGCAGAGCATCCACCATAAAGCGCAGGGTGCCGCAGATGCTTCCCGCCGAGAGGAGCAATACCTCCGCATCCTCCGCTCGATAGCTCTCTAAAGCCCCACCCCAGGAACGGCCGAACCGGGCAGCGTACTCTTTATCAATCTCTTCAAGGCGTTTTTCCGCCCTCAGCATCTCCAGATGCTCACGAATCTTGAATTCCTGGTTATGCTGGTTTCCGGCGGAGATGCTCATGCTCATGGGGTGGTCATCATTCATCATGTGGGGGTGTACCCTGGGGGCGGGGAGAAAGGCATCCACCTCCTCCTGAGAGGGAATATGCACCTTCTCATAGGTATGGGTAAGCACAAATCCATCCAGATTCACCATCACCGGGGCGAGAATGGTTTCATCCTCCCCGAGCCGAAAGGCCTGCACCATGAGATCCAGCGCCTCCTGGGCATTTTCCGCAAAGAGCTGAATCCACCCGGAGTTGAGCATGAACATCACATCCATCTGATCCCCGTAGATGTTCCAGGGGGTGGCCAGGGCCCGGTTGGCGTTCATCATCACGATGGGAAGCCGAGCCCCCGAAGCGTAGGGAAGGCACTCTCCCATGTAGAGTAGCCCCTGGGAAGAGGTGGCGGTGAAGGCCCGGGCCCCCACGGAGCTGGCACCGATGGAGCAGGACATGGCGCTGTGTTCGGACTCCACGTGGAGATACTCGCATGCAAGCTCTCCATTTTGAACAAACTCGGCGATCTTTTCCACCGCCTTGGTCTGGGGGGTGATGGGATAGGCGGCGATTACCTGGGGCCGGGAGAGCCGCACTCCCCAGGCCACCGCTTCATTGCCATTCAGAAAGGCATAGCTGCTCATTCGGAGCCCTCCTTTTTCATGGTGATGGCCTGGAGTTTGCACTCATGGGCACAGATGCCGCACCCCTTACAGAAATCATAATCCACCTCGAAGGTTCCTTCCGGGGTTTTGTGGATGGCTCCATCGGGGCAGAGGAGATAGCAGCGATGGCATTGCACGCATTTTGCCAGATCAATCACGGGGCGAAAGACCCGCCACCCCGCGTTTTTTTCGGTGATATAAAAGGAGGGGAAGCTGCTTCCCAGGGGAAAATCCTCCAGGCTATCCAGCTTCGGCACCGGAGACATCTCAAAATTCCGCATAGATCAACACTCCTTTCCCACAGAGAAAGCCGCCTGAAAGAGGGCAAGGTTCCCCTTGGCAAGGGAGGCCCCCATGCTCTTTTCGATGGCTTTCTCACAGGCTTCCCGGGAGACCATTGCAGGGGCTTTGGCAGCCAGAAACCCCAGCATGGCGGTGTTCGCCATGGGTTTGCCCAAAATCTCCAGAGCCATTCCCGTGGCATCCATGGAAAAAACCCGGGGATCTTCAAAATGCTTTGAGGAGTTGATCAGCACAAAAGCTCCGGGCTTGAGATCCTCAAGATAGGCTTCTTCCCAAAGGGTTTCATCCAGAAAGATAATGACATCGCACCGATCCACCTCGCTGCGCAGATGGATGGGGTTCACGTCAATGCGGTTGAACCCCAGCACCGGGGCACCCCGGCGTTCCGGCCCGAAGGAGGGAAAAGCCTGGGCGTAACGATCATCGTAAAGGGCTGCGGCGGTACCGAGAAGCTTGGCTCCGGTGAAACTTCCCTGACCGCCTCGGCCATGCCAACGTATCTCGTACATGGGAACCTCCTTGTATTGTTCTAGTATATTACAGACGCATCTTTTGTATATCATACCCCCAAAGCTGTCAACCCCGAGACGAAAGCCGGAAGATCAGAGGCACGGGAGCAGGGGCAGGGATACAGGGCCACAAGCCACAAAGCTGAAACCACACGATGGCAGACACAAAAAAAGCCCCCTTCTTCAAGGGGGCCAATAGTCATTATAGTACATGAAGATACCGTGTGACTCTTTAAGGGGTGTCCGTTGCTATTAAACCACATCACCCGGTAACGTGCATGGGAAGCGGAGTCGGAATGTCGAATTCTTCGATGAGCTGGTTAGGATATTCCGACACTACGGTGCCCAACTCCAACCTCGAAAAATTTTGTGAAATTTCACAGATTCTCAGGCATGTCAAAAACACGAAAGGGCCTCGGAAACAAAGGAAGTTTCCTTCATTTCCAAGGCCACCATCAATCTTTCTGCTACGGAAGAGACCTTACAGCTCTCGCCTGCCGAGAAGATCAAAGGCTTCCGGATTTTCCGAAGGCCCCCCAAGAAAGGAAATCCCCTCCGTCCAGGCCCGAAGTCTTTTCGCAAAGGGCGGATCCGGCCACTGCTTCCTCACCGCCGCCCGGGAGAGGCAACCGCACATAAGAGATCCCCAGTAGGCATGAGGAGACCCCGTTCCCAGGGCTATGGCGAAGAAGAAAAAACAGAGAAGGGCAAAGAGATTACGATAGAATTGCATAAAGCTCCCCCTTTCGGATACTACGTATTATCCTGCTCAAGCTCCTATGTTACCAGGGCACTCCGAGAATCACGTGAGGGAGAAAGAGTACCAGCTTGGGACAGTAGGCTGTAAAGAGAAGCACCGGCCCCCAGCAGAGCAGAATAAACCAGAGGGCGGGGGTCATCATCTCGTTGATGGGGGCGTTTCCTAATCGCCCTCCGAGATAGAGCACCGGTGCGGCAGGTGGCGTAATACACCCCAGACCGGTATTCACCCCCAGGATAGCGGCATAGTGGATGGGGTTGAAGCCGAGTTCCATAATGATGGGCATGAGCACCGGCGTAGTAAGCACCACCACGCTGATGTCGTCCATAAGCATCCCCATGATCACCAGGAAGATATTGATCATGAAGAGAATAATCCAGCGATTTTCCGAAACCGCATAGAAGAGGTGCAGCATCTTGGCGGGAAGGTCCTCCAGAATGTAGAGACGGCTCAGCATGGAGACCGAATAGAGCATCACCATGATAACTCCGGTGGTTATGGCAGACTCCACCACCACATCGAAGAGCCCCCGCCACTTCAGCCCCTTATAGACGAACATCCCTACGGGAATGGAGTAGAGCACCGCCACCGCCGAAGCCTCGGTGGTGGTCATGATGCCTCCGTAGATTCCCCCAAGGACGATCACCGGAAGCATGAGAGCCGGGATGGCCAAGCGCCCCCGCTCCTTAAAGAGCCTCCACTTCGCCGCCCCATCTCGCTTATGCGCCACCAGAACCTCTTTGTTATTCCGGAGAAGCCACATGTTGACAAGGCAGATCAGAATGGTGGTAACGATTCCCGGCACCACCGTGGAGAGGAAGCACGCCAGCACGGACTGGCCGCTGATCCAGGCGAAGATGATGAGGGTGGCATTTGGCGGAATAAGAAGCCCGAGAAGAGAGGCGTTCGCCATGAGCGCCGCCGCATGTCCCCGAGGATACCCCTCCCGGCGGAAGCGAGGGAACATGATGGAACCGATGCAGGAGAGGGTGGCGCACGCAGCGCCAGAGATGGAACCGAAAACCGCGCAGGAGATGGTCCCCACGATTCCCAGCCCGCCCCGAAGATGGCCCACAAAGACATCCACCAGATCAATAAGCTTCTCTCCAATGCCTCCCCGTTCCATGATCCCTCCCGCCATGATAAAGAGGGCGATGGCGATAAGCGAGACCGAGTTCATCTGGGTGAATCCGTAGGGGAGGAGCTGACTTGCAGCATATCCCGCCCCGTCAGGGCCTCCGAAGAAGATGAGCCACGCCGCGGAGGACATGAAACTCACCGGCACGGGAACCCCGATGATGAGGGTTGAAAGCAGAATGAGCAGAGCTACATAAATCATGAGCGGTTACCTCCGAAAAGGGCCTTCAAGCTCCGCAGCAGATCCATGAGGAAGTAGAAGGCCATGAAGATGAGCCCCAGGAAGATGGCAAGGTAGGATGTCCAGAGAGGTATGCGCCAGATGGTGGTTTTCGGCAGGGCGATCCCCGTCCCCAGGGGACCCATAAAGCCGAACATGAAGAAATCGTAGCCGTACCAGACAAAAAGCAGAGAAACCCCGAGGGTGATAACGCTCTTGAGCAGCACCAGAAGACGCTTGAGAATTCCCTCGGGAAGATAGGAGTTCACCAGATCCGCCGAGACGTGGGTGCCGTTGAAAGCTCCGATGGCGGCACCGGAGAAGTAGAGCCAGAAGGCGAAGAGCTTTACCCACTCTTCATAGCCGTAAAGATCTCCTCGCAGCACATAGCGCACAAGGGTGGCGGCGCTGATGAGTATTGCCAGAGTGATAGAGGTACTGAAACAGACAAGAGAAAAACCCCGGATCACAATCTTATCGAAGAGATTTTTCGGCACCCTTACGGGAGCGGGCTCCATTTCGGTCTGATTAGTGCATATATGGTCAGCCATAACGTTACGCCCCTTTCGACAAAAGGGGAGAATCCCTTGAAAAAAATCGGGGATTCTCCCGTAGTTACTTCATAACAACAAGGAAAAGATACTCCTATTTAGGGGCAAGCTCCTTCCGGAACTCATCCATAAGCTCTTTACCCATGTTCTTTTCCAGCTTGGGCCAGGTGCTGGCGCAGGCTTCGGCGATGGGGGTAAGCTCCTCTTCGGTGTAGGTGAAGACCTGAATCCCCTTCTGCCGCATAAGCTCCATGTAGTGCTCATCTTCCTTCTGGGCGTTCACGATGCTCTTGGCAGTCGCATTGTTCACCGCATCCTGGATGATCTTCTGATCCGCCTCGCTGAGCTGGTTCCACACCTTGCCGCTGATCATGTAGTTCAGGCATTCCAGGGAGTAGTTGGTCATATACCAGTACTTAAGCACATCTCCGAGAATGGTATAGGCTGCAGAGACGGAGAAGCCGTTCATACCGGAGCAGACACCGGTCTGCATGGACTGGTAGACATCCGCCCAGGGAATGGTGACAGTCTGGTAGCCCATGGCATCCGCCGCAAGCTTGTAGACGTCCATGTTGGGAACCCGAATCAACACTTCTTTATTCACTGCGGGATTAATGGGCTCCACTGCGGGCTTGGTGGTGCCGGTACCGATCATTCCTTCGATATAAAAGCCGAGGAGCTTCACACCCAGCCGGCTGTTCAGCTCGTCCATCTTTTTGAAGAGCCACCCCTCGGGGGAGAAGACTCGGGCTACATCGTTATAACCCCGAACATAACCGTTGATATAGACCAGCTCCAGCCGAGGATCAAACTGGCTGGGGACGGACATGCAGGACATATCCATGGTCCCCCGGATCTGCTCTTCGTAGATCAGAGTGTAGTCTCCGAGCTGGCTCGCGGGATAGACACGAACCTCAATACGCCCGTCGGACTTCTCAGCGATCTCCTGGGCGATCTCTTCCATAAGCTTGGTGGCAGGGTGATCTGCAGGAGACTGCCCGGCGAACTTGAGTGTGATCTCCGCCGCCGACGCCAGACCGGCCAGGGAAAACATCAGCGTACAAGCCAGCAGGGCTACTACAACACAGGAATTTTTCATCTTTTTCACGAATCTCGCTCCTTTCAAATGTGTTCCGCCCCAGAGGCGGAAACAATACCGCATAACATCGCTTCACAAACCTCTATTTCCGGTTTTTCAAGCCCCTCTTCGAAGGATATGGCTCCATCTCTTTTTCGCCAAATCGAAGACATCCCCCCTCAAATCTCTCATCGTTTGAAATATCAGCAAGCTCCCCTTATCCTCTCCCGAGCCCTCGCTCTTCTCGGGAAAAGGGTGTTCTGCATTTGCTTCTTTGCATAGATCCCTTTTATAAAACCTTGCAATCATGGGGGAAAAAGCAGAAACGCACAGAAGGCATTCATTTATTTTTCTGCAAAACACGGAAGCATTTTCAGGCTCGTCTAGTATATCACAAACTACCCGCACTCCATACAAGACTCGAAAATATAAAAAAATAAGTGCAATTTTTAAAGAGGCGGTGCCGAAAGCCACGGCATCGCCCTTTTTCTCTCGCCGAAAAGTATCTCGCCCATCCTCTTTTTTCAAAATTTCGCGATCAAAGGGGGGAGCCCCCCGGCACGAGGAGGCCCCCCCCTTTATAAACAATCACACGTCACGAAACTTAAGGGAGAAGATCCACGAGGGCCTTCATGTTTGGTAACTCCTCCTCCACCCCCACAAAGGGGAGAGAAATCCCCCGATCCTGCAGCATAGCCCGGAAAATATTCATGTAAACCCCGCTACCGGAACTTTTCGAAGCCTGGTGTTTCTCCTCACCGCAGGATCCGCCCTGGTAGCCCGTACAGGTCCAGTCGACCCCGCAACTTGGGCTTCCCTCCACTCCGAGCACCCCCAGCACCTTATAGCCTGTAGCAAGGGCATCTTCTATCTGGTAGACCACGGGCTTGAGGAGCTTTCGGCTGTGCGAGCGGAAGGCGGGAACATCGTACTGCTCCGCAGTCATCCCCCACCGGCACATCCCAAGAAAGGTGCACTCCGGACAGGGAAGCTGGAGCAACCCCGCCCCGATCTCAAGAAAGGGGAGAATCACCTCGTTCATGGCTCCCCGAAAGGGGGCCAACCCCTTCACCTTGGCGTTGGCATTCAGAAGGCAGTGAGCCACCACGAGAAAGGTACCGCTACGGTGCATATCTCAAAACCTCTCTTTACGAGTCCTGGGAAGGGTTACTGAAAAAGGGATTGTTTCCCTTGGTGAGCATATGAGCGGGAAGAGCGGGAATAAGAAGGGCCACCACCACAGAACACGCCACCTTATCCAGAAGATTCCCCACAATACGGGGGATGAAGGCGGCGGTAAAGATCCTGTGCCCCGAGGTTTTCAGCCAGAGAAAGATGAGATCCGTGCCATCCCCGGTAAGTCCTGCGTAGAGCCACACCGCGATAGGAGTGCCGATAAGAGGGGCGATCACCGCAAGCAGTAGCCCGGTAACCACCGCCACGGGAAGGGTAAACCGGAATTTTCGGGCCACCAATCCCACCACGAGGCCGATGGCCATATTCACCAGAGCGAAGGGAATGTTGCGGGGATTGGTAAGGGCTCCCTGCACCACATTGGTAACCATGCCGATGAGCACACCGTAAAAGGGTCCTAAAAGCACCGCTCCGAAGATGGTTCCCAGGGTATCCATAAAGAGCATGGGGATGTGGAGCAGATCTACCACAGTGCCAAGGACAAGGTTCATGACGATACAAAGGGAGCTGAAGGTAAGGCTGAAGGTCGATTTCTGCATGATAGGTTTATTCCTCCTTGTAGAGTAGAGCTTTTTCTTCTATTCCCTCGGAAAGTCGAGGGAATTCCGGCGTTTTTCCGCATTATTAGCACAATCCGCAGGGTTTGTGCTATCCGGAACAGTTTTCCAGGCAGGAAAAAGCCCTCACAAGGAGAGAGGTTCCTTTTAGAAAGGATGAGAAAAGACAAACTCTCTCGAAAAAATGGGGCTCTTCTGCCACAAAAACGTTCCGTGCATGCCATGCACGGCATCATATCCTCATGTCCTTCGGAGAGTCATGCGCTTTACCTCCTTTATTCGGAGAATGATACAACAGCACCTTGGGTACACCAAAAAGGGCTCCCCCATGGTATCGGGAGAACCCAAAATGTCAATAACTCCATTTGCAAAATTTTCCCTTAGGAAAATCTCGTCGTAAAAAGCAGGGTCCCCCGCAAATCCGGGGAGACCCCGCCCAGCTCTTGCTACGATTATCCGAAAAAATTAAATATACAGATCTCGTTCCCCCCGGGAAACTCTTTCGTAAAAGGCTCCAAACTCTCCTTGGAGGTTCATCTTTCCGATCTCCGGATCCCCCGCAATTTCTTCCATCTCCCGGCGAATCACCGCTTCCCCCGCCCGGCGGGTCTCCTCGCTGGCGTAGTCGTCCAGCCACTCGCGGAAGGTAAGTACTGCGTTGAGCTTGCAGAACTTACCTTCGCGACCACTTTTGAGAAGCCCCATAATTTTATCCCCCGTACGGCCGCAACGGTACCCCGCGGTACAGAAAGAGGTGATCAGCCCCATCTCCGCAAACTCCCGAATCACTTCATCCAAAGAGCGGGTATCCCCGAGAAGGAACTGCTGTTCTTCTTTCTTCTGATCCGGAGAAGCCCCGGCATATCCTCCGATACCAATACAGGTGGAAGCATCGGTCTGGGTGATGCCGTAGGGAAGAAGCCTCCGACGCAAATCCCCGGGCTCCCGGGCGGTAAGGATCATCCCCGTATAGGGGACGGAGAGGCGAAGAGCGATGATGATCTTCTTCAGATCCTCCTCAAAAACCCGGTAGGGGGTACTGGCGGCAAGATCGTTGCCTCCGGAGGGATTGAGTCGGGGAAAGGAGATGGTGTGCGGTCCCACCCCGTCGAAACGGTGCTCCAGCTCCCGGGCATGAGAAACCAACCCCATCACCTCGAAGGGCCAGGAATAGAGTCCGAAAAGTGCTCCTATTCCCACGTCGTCCACCCCCGCCTCCATGGCCCGGTGCATGGCATAGAGGCGCCAGCGATAATTTCCCTTCACCGTCCCCGGATGCAGCGCGGCGTAGCGCTCCCGATGGTAGGTCTCCTGAAAGACCTGAAAGGTTCCTATGCCTACATCGAGAAGGGGCTTAAAATCCTGGATCTTTAACGGCGCAGCATTCACGTTCACTCGACGGATCTGCCCCACCCCTTTTCGCCCCCGGGTTTGTACGGAATAGATCGTTTCGATGGAACGAGCCATATAGGACGCGTCCGAGAGAGGGTGCTCTCCGTAAACCACGATAAGCCGTTTGTGCCCCAGGGAAGTAAGCACCTCGGTCTCCCTGGCAATCTCCTCCATGCTGAGGATCCGGCGCACCTCTTCGGGGTTCCCCTCCCGAAAACCACAGTACGTGCAATCATTCACACAGAGATTCGAGCAATAGAGAGGAGCGAAGGTGACAATGCGGTTATCGTACACCTTTTTCTTGATCTCCCCTGCGGTATGCCCCATCTCCTCCCATAGCTCCGGATCCTTCACGTTCAGAAGGGCCGCGGTCTCCCGGGTATCCAGAGTTTCGATCTCCCGGGATTTGGCAAGGATATCCCGAATTTTCTTCGGATCCGGATTCCGGGCCTCCTCAAGCTCTCGCTCTATCCGCTCCTGGTCGATAAAATCCCTTCCCCCTTCGAGATAGCGATCAATCTCCTCCGGGGCAATGGCCTGATCTATCCACTCCTGAACTGCTGTAGAACGCATAAAAAAACTCCTCCTTCTCCGTCAGGACAGCCCCGGCAAAAGAAGAAGCTCCGCCATAAGAGAGTTTTTCCCTCTTGCCCCTATGGCATTTCTCCTTTCCGCCAGACAGCCCCTCCGGATGAGATAATATTATGGTGGTTTCTTTTTCTTCGAAGTCGGGAAAACCCCTTCTTCCCAGAGCAAAACCACCCACCCATGCTACCATAAAGAACCCTGATTGTGAACAACGGAACAAATAGGGCGAGGCACACCCCGAAGATACTCGCCATCGCATTTTGGGCCGCAATCAGCGCATCTGCCCAGGCGAGCAGATGATTTCCCCGCCCCGGATTTCGCCAGAAAAACCAGCACCAGCGGAGCCTTGGGGATAAAAGGCTGGTTATCGCAGGCCACCGTGGCCATGATCAAGCAAAACCGAGAAAGAGAGCAAGGGATCTGGTGACCCCCACCATATGATCATCCGAAAGATAGCCTAAAACCCCGCCGATCTTGCTCCGAGAAACGGTGACGGCCTTGTCTATCATGATCTGAGATGGCTTCACAAGACCGTTGCTTCCATCTGGCTCAACGGCATAGCGAAAAATCGGCGTTTCCCGAAGATCGCTGGTGACAGGCAGCAAGGTTACCGAAGGATGTTCATCAAAAAGATCAGACTGGATAACCAGGGCAGGACGAGGCTTTCCATAGTCCCCTTGAAGAGCTACCACCACAAGATCTCCTCGCCTCATTCCCAACCCTCGGCATCCATGGCGGCTTCGATAAACTGCAGCATCTCCTGCTCCAGAGAATCCTTCTGCAGCATGCGGGACTGTCTTCGGCACTCTTCCACAAAACCAGGACGCCGCACATCGGGAACCCATATCTGCACAGGACGCATCCCCGCTTCAGCCATGGCCCTTCGGTATGTACGCACTCTCTCATTCACGGACAAAGCCATACCCTCACCCCCAAGAGATTGTTACATGTAACAGTATGCCCTCCAGGAAGTTCTGTCAATCCTGAAAATCTCTTTCTCCACCATGCAGCTCCGGCTCCTTGAAGGGCGGTTTTACAAATGATGTGTCACGTGGCATGTAATGGAGCCTCCGCTCATGTATCCCCTTTGCTCCACGAGTAGCCGAGCCTCTCCCTTGCTTTGCTGCTCCGGCTCTTGCGTTCATCAAGTGCCACATGCCAACGCAAACCGCTCTAATCGAAGTTTTTCAAATACTCTTGTACGGATCGGGTCATCTCCAGAGAAAAATCCGACATGTATTTGCGCTTGCAAAAGGCCTGGATATGCTTGTCAAAATCGTATTCAGGATCGCCGCTCTGCTCTTGGTGCATCCGCCGGAGGGTTTCTTCACTGAGAGGTTGGTAGGTATTGTGCTGCACCACATACTTTGCATCGAACCTTTTCGGCTTCTTCCGATTTTTCTGCTGCTCCGTGGGATATCCGAAGACGAGCATGGTGACGGGAAAAACGTACTGATCCAGATGCAGAAGTGCCTCTACACGCTCTTTGTTTTCCAGAATATCCCCGATGTAGCAGGATCCAATCCCCAGAGATTGCGCAGCCGTCACCGCATTTTGGGCCGCAATCAGCGCATCTGCGCAGGCGAGCATCAGATCTCCCAGCCCCGGATTCCGACAGGGAGCCCCGGCATAGCGGTAACAGTCAAGCCACCGCCGGCAATCCGCCAGAAAGACGAGCACCAGCGGAGCCTTGGCGATGAAAGGCTGGTTGTCACAGGTGAGGGCAAGTTCGTTTTTGATCTTTTGATCCGTGATGTGAAGAATTGTGTAGAGAACCTGGTTTCCCGCCGTGGGGGCCTGAAGGGCCGCCTCAAAAATCGTCTCCCTGTCTCTCTCGGAAATCTCCCGTTCCTCATAGGCCCGGACGGATTTTCGCTCCAAGAGAAGCTGCATCACATCGTTCATGGGGACAGCTCCTTTTCATATGTTTTCGCAGTATCTCAAGAGACACGCATATACGCAGAGAGCTACAGAGACCTGCAAGCAAAAGTATAGCAGGTAGGTTTTCCTTTCTGCGATCTTCCGAGGGTCATGGGGTATAATTCAGAAGCCACATATCGGCAGATCTTCATGATGCCATCCTCATTCTTCCAAGGAGGTTTTCATAATGCCCTCGTACACGCTCTACGGCCCCGAAGATTTTCGGATATGCCCCTGGAAAAACGGCCAGGGGAGCACCACGGAGCTTTATGCGGCTTACCCTCCGGGGGAGGCGGATTATCTCTGGCGCATCAGCATGGCCGGAGTGACCCAGGACGGAGATTTTTCGGATTTTTCGGGATACGATAGGGTTCTTCTGCTTCTGGAGGGGGCGGGGATGACCCTCTTTTTCGGAGGTCACGGCACATGCCAACTGCAAAAACCTCTTGATATGGCCCGTTTTTCCGGAGATTGGGAAACCCGGGCGGTGCTCAAGGAGGGAGGCATCCGGGATTTTAACGTCATAACCCGGCGGGATGGCTGCCACGCCGAGGTTCGAACCTTCTCCGAAGAAAGCTTCTCCAAAGAACAGGAGTATCCTCTGGATTTCCGGGGAGATCACCTGTTGCTCTATCTCCCCAAAAATCCCGGAACTCTTCACGCCTCCTCGGGAGAAAACCTTACCCTTCCGCCGGGACATCTGCTGCATTTCGCAGGACCCCAGAAAGGGCGCTGGACTCTCCGGTGTGGGGAGGGTATTGAAGTGGTGATTACAGAAAGGGTAGAATAGTTACGAATCACCTTGCGTTTTCACCCCCCATCCCGTATTTTTGTACTTCACACCATACCTTTGCTACGTCCAAAGGAGTTCTGCTAACATGGAAAACTACACGTCCATACCCTCCCGGCAAAATGCCGTAAAAGGCATCCTTTTCGTTAATCTCGCCACCCTGCTCTGGGCCAGCAACATCGTGGTAGGGCGCACTCTCGCCTCCTCCATCGGCCCCCTGACTCTTTCCGCAGCTCGCTTCTCCCTGGGAGGGCTTTTTTTTGCGCTTCTTCTCTTCCGGAATTCCCCGGAAAAGAAACTCCCCTCCTCATCTCAAGAGAGATGGCTCCTTCTCGGCATGGCCCTGGCAGGGGTGGTGGCCTTTTCGCCCCTGCTCTACCTCGGTCTGCGGTATACCACCGTCGCCAATACAGCCCTCATCAACGGCACAGGCCCCCTCATGACGGGGCTACTCGCCCTGGCACTGCTTCGGGAGCCCATGTCCTTCCGGCAAATCACCGGGGCCTGTATCGCCCTGGGAGGAATTTTTCTTTTGCTCTCTCAAGGCTCCCTGACCTTTCTCGAAGGACACCACATCAACCGGGGAGATCTTTTCGTTATTATGGGGGTGGCTCTCTGGGGGCTCTACTCGGTGCTGGGAAAGATGTGCATGCGAAACTGCTCTCCCCTGAAGGCTACCGCCATCTCCACCTTTATGGGGCTTCCGCTTCTCTATGCCCTTGCCTTGGTAGAACTCCAGAGCTTTCCCGTACAGTGGAGCCTCCCTCTTTTCGGGGCCATACTCTACGTGGGGATCGGGCCTGCAGCCCTGGGCTTTTACGCCTGGAACGCCGGAATAGCCCGACTAGGGCCCAGCGGGGCCATGGTTTTTTACAACACCCTTCCTCTCTACGGCACTCTTCTGGGCTACTTTTGCCTGGGAGAACCTCTGGGAATCTTCCATATCCTGGGGGGAGCCCTCATCATCGGAGGAGGTCTATGGGGATCACTCCGGAACGAAAAAGCACCTTCGACAGAGGACAACATGTAATCTGCCATAATGGAATACTATCTTTTCCCAGGAGGACCATACATTGCCCATGAAAAGTAACCTTTCCGCCCACCGCATAGAGCAGGATCTTCAGGAGATCAACCGCCCCGCTCGGGATCCCCGAGGGGGGATTACCCGGCTCTCCTACTCCCGGGAGCACGCCGAGGCCCTTTTGTATCTCCAGAGGGAGTGTCATGCTTTGGGAGCGCGCTGTTTTCTTGATGAAGCGGGAAACTTTGCCGCCCGAATAGAGGGGACAGAGCCGGAGCTTCCCTTCTTTTGCCTGGGCTCTCACCTGGACAGCGTGAAAAGCGGGGGGGAGCTGGACGGTATCGCCGGGGTGGTGATAGGCCTTGAGGTGCTCCGGCTGCTACGAGAGAGCGGCACGAAGCTCCACCACGGGGTACAACTGCTGGGCTTTGTGGAGGAGGAGGGGGTTCTTTTCAAACGGGGACTTCTGGGAAGCCGTTTTTTCTGCGGCGAGATGACCCTGGAAGATCTTCGCAAACTTTCCACGGATTCCGGAGCCTCCTGGGAAGATATGGCAAAGGATTTCTGCGCCTCCCTGGAGCCTTTCATGGACGGGCCTTTTCCGAAAGATGCAAAGAATATGGCTTTTTTCCTGGAGCCGCATATCGAACAGGGGCCGGTACTTTTCGAGAGGGGGATCCCCCTGGGGGTTGTCTCCTCCATCACCGGCACCAGCATGACGAACATCACCTTTTACGGCGAGGCGAACCATGCGGGGACCACCCCCATGGCAACCCGGAAAGATCCCCTTCGGGGGCTGGTGCATGTGGGGCATTTCCTTGAAAAGAGAGTGGAAAGGGTTCACAGCTCCGCCGTGGGCACCATCGGGCACATCACACTGGAACCCAACGTAGCCAATGTCATCGCCTCTCGGGTCTCCTTTACGGTGGATCTTCGTTGTGTGGACAAGGAAGAACTTCTGGAAATGCTCCAGGAGCTGGAGACATGCTGTTATGAGGGGGCGGCGAAATTCAGACTGAAGGTGGAGCTGTTTCCCGGGCACCGGGTGATGCCTCTGGAGATGGATGCCTCACTCCAGAAGGATCTGCTCGCCGAGGCGGCATCTCAGGGAGTTCGGGCCACCTCTCTTCCCAGCGGGGCGGGGCATGATGCTCTCTCCATGGGGCGTCTCGGGAGAACGGGAATGCTCTTTATCCCCAGCCGGGAGGGAAAAAGCCACTGTCCCGAGGAGAGCAGCGATTACAGCCATATGGGAAATGCCGCCCGAATAGTGTGGGGGATGCTGCAGAGGCAGGAAGAAGATCTCCAGAAGGGAACATAACCCGAAGAGAGCTTACAGAGGGGATCTTTCAAGACACAGTTCCGTTGATTGTGCCAAGCTCCCTGAGAGCCTGAAAGGCAATGGCGGCATATTTTCCTAATTTTCCCGGCAAGGCAGCAGAATCCGCCATTGTGCGGGTGGCTTATACGTACCTGGCATCAGAAGTTTCCAAGAACCCCGTAAGCCATCCGACATCTTTTTCCTTCTTGCATCCCCAACCGCTCTTATCGTAAAGGCAGCAATCACCACCTGGAGATATTTTCATATATTTCACAAACTGCACACTTTTCTGCCCTATTTAGGGGGTGATATTATCACTGCACCGTCACGCTCATCGTAAAAACTATTGACAGACGAATGAGGAATCACTACACTTATAGACCAATTATGCTTGAGCCTCATGTGGGAAAGCTTGGGTGGGGCAATTGTTCGAGTGGCGGAATCGTCTGTGGTTCGGGAAAAAATCAGATTTACGGAGAAGCGTGGCGAAATTCCCATAACAAAAGTCTATGTCAACTAGTTTTCAATTCGGAATGGAGGGGATCACCTGTGAAAATTAAACGGATTGTGCTTGCAGCCTTTTTTTTAGTTCAGCCTTTCTTCATAACCAGCGCTCTCGCCGAAAGGGTTGTGGTGTACGGCCTTAATGCCATGCCCCTTTGCGGAGTTACGGAGGGAAAGCCTGTGGGTGTGACAGTAGAAATTCTCCAGGAAGCCACCCTTTACGGAGCTCCCGAGTTCGAATTTATTATGGATGTGCCTTGGCTGAGGGCGCAGATGATGGTACAGAATCCCGGCGATGAGCTTAATGCCATTATCCCCTTTTCACGCACTTCGCAACGGGAAGATACCTTCAAGTGGGTTGGCGAACTTATACAGACTCAGTTTCGGTTCTACTCCTTTAACCGGGAAACTCCGGTGCTTTCAATCGAAGAGGCCGCGGCCACATCCGTGGGTGTTGTCCGGGGCCATGCGATAATCCCTCTGCTTGAGGCACTGGGTATTAACCGGCTGGATGCAGCTTCTGATGCAGAAAACAATGCAAAAAAGCTCCAGCACGGGCGCCTTGATACCATTGCAGAGTCTGATTTCATTGCCTTCTACAACTGGCGCAAGATCGGTGAAGATACGAGCCATCTGCAGGAAGGCCTTGCGGTGGGTGAGCTTACCCGTGTTTACATAGCTGCAGGCCTCCATTTCCCGGATGCTACAGCTGAAAAAATTAAAGACGCTCTTAAAAAAATGAAAGAGGATGGCAAATTGCAGGAAATACTGAATAGGTGGCGGTAAACACCCGCGCAAAAGGTAAAAGGGCAACCTGCTGAATCCGTTTACAGATCGCCGTGGAAACAAGCAGGGATACTTGTCTCCGCCTGACAGCCGGAGATGATGCTTGGGTGGTTGGTCACGGATCGCAATCAGAATCTCCTCCTCCTGTTTTCTGTGTAGCTACAGAAAGCAGGAGGATTTTTGTTGCTTCAGCCGTCCACAGACCTTCACAAAGAGTCAGGCTTTTCGCTATTCCGTGAGGATAACCCGAGTTCAAGCCGACAGTTTACAGAAGGGCTCTTTCGAGGCGCAGTTCAGTTGATGATGCCAAGCTCCCTAAATGCCTTAAGGGTGATTTCGGATCTGTATTTTCCAAACTCTCCCGGCAAGGCAGCAGAATCGGCCACTATGCGAGTGGCATATATGTACTTGGCATTACGAGTTTCCAAGAACCCCACAAGCCATCCGATGTCTTTGCCATTTTTGCATCCCCAACCGCTCTTACCGTAAAGGCAATAATCACCGTCTTGAGATATTTTCATATATTTTTTTACAAGATCCACGTTCTCCCTTTGGAAGGGAAGCTCCATCTGGCACAGTTTTGTCAGAAACACCACCTGATTTTGCGGGGAAATCTCCATACTGCCATAATTCCAGAAATCCGGCCCCTCCTCGCTCAAATCCAGGTTTCCATACCCTATTTCGACCAGATATTTTCCATAAACTTCTCTGGAAATACGCTTGGAGATTTCCACGTAAAACCAAATAACAGAATTTCTAAAAGCCTCTTCAAGATTGGTGTCCGCATTCCACGAGGAAACGGCCTTCCCCTTAAAAGTTTTGTCCTCCCCGTCCCATTTCAGAATTTCATAAGGTGTTAGGACTTTTTCTTCCAAGGCGATGAGAGAATGGAGTATTTTAAAGGTGGATGCGGGAATCGACCCTACAAGAGCGTCCGCCTGGTCGCTGTATATCCACTCATCCGCTTCCGGGTTATATATGGTAATACTTCCCGCAATTCCTTCGTTAGAGAACAACCGTTCAAGAGATTCGCCGGCGAAAGAAACCGGGGATCCCGCAAAAAGCAACGCCAAGAGTATGGCGATTAATCTCATCATGAACACCTCTTTATTGATCGGCCACAGAGAACCTTCCCGCCCCCTATGCCTCTTTCTTTGCTGTTCCATGGAGCATGGATAATCGGCCACATATTATGAGGCTCAGGAGTGCACGAACGTGGAAAATGCCGTTTGATTACATCCTCCTGAAGCTGTTCGGAGCCTCTTCAGAAGATCTCGGAGGGAGCCTTCTCTCCCAAATCCTCTGCAAACCGGAGGAGATAGCCATCGGGGTCCTGCACGAGAAACTCCCGACTCCCACAGAGCACGTTCTTCACAGAGTACCAGTTTCCCCGAACATCACGGAAGAGGGGATATCCGCTACGGCGGAGCTTTTCTAGCAGGGGAGCTGCCTGATCCACCTCAATTTGAAAGTTTATCCCCCTTCCGTAGGGATGCTCAAGAGGTCCGGTTTCCCAATGGTAGTTGCGCTCCTCCAGCATCAACTGTGCCCCCTGGAGGGATATCAGAGCAAAACGCTCCTCTTCCCGGGCATATGCCACGGAAAACCCCAGCAGATTCACGTAAAAATCTATGCTTTTTTCATAATTTGATACGCTCAGCTCGGGAATCAGCCGGTTAAATTCCATCTACGACACCCTCTTGCCCTTACCCTCGCATGCTATGGCGTTGCTCTCCTTGAGCTGCAGGATGCATTCGCCTTTTATTTTTCCGAAAGTTTGCGGATAGCCTCTTCCAAAGCCTGGTTAAACTCCTCCTGGCGATACATCATGAGAAAGTGATCCGCCTTTTCGAGGATGATGGCATCGAAGGAGTGCATGTGCCGTCGGTTAGCTTCAGCGTTGGGGGGCCAGAGATCCCCAGTAACCACTATGACCGGAAGGGGAATTGTTTCGAACATGGTGGCCAGCTCTCCTGTAACGTAGAGGTCGAACATGTTTTCCATGGCGCTCATGGCCACTTCGGGAGGGGCCGCCGCCATATCCCGGAGCACCCATTCCTGAAGAGCCGCGTCCGTATCGGGGTAGAACATGGTCTTCACGAACTCCCGGCAGGCTCCGGGAAAGTCTTCCCCAAAGGGGGCGAGCATACCCTCTTTCTGTTCTGCCGAGAGGGGATACTCCACATCCCCCAGGGTATCGACCCCGATAAGCCCCAGCACCTTCTCCGGCATGAGCCGGGCGGCCTCGGCGATAACGATCCCCCCCATGGAATGACCGATGAGGACAACCTTTTCCGCTCCTAAGGCTTCCACCACCGCTTGAACATCCTCTCCGAAGGAGCCCATGGTGTAGTTCGAACGCCCGAAGCCGGAGTGACCGTGCCCCGCCAGATCCACCAGGGCTATCCTGTATTTTTGGGAAAAAGAGGAAATCTGGGCTCTCCAGTAGCGGCTGTCACAGCTCCAGCCGTGCACGAAGATGAGCACCGGTTCGCCTTCACTCCCCTGGCCGTAGACCTCGTAGGATATGGGGGTTCCGTCTTTGGAAGGGGTTACTTGGGGCCAGTTCTCCAGAGCTTCCAGAGACGCAGAAAAAAGGAAGAATAAAGCAAGGCATGTAAAAAAGATTTTTCCATATTTTCCACGAGAGGTAGCTCCTTCCACTTTGGGAACCTTATAAGCAGCAACTCTTTCTGAATGTATCATGACACATCACCTTTCCATTTTAAATTATATTCCCGGGCACTTTCCTTAGGCCCATTTTTGTATTTCCACGATATTGCCCTCAGGATCCCTAGCGTAAACCACATGAAGTTCTCCCACCCCAGGGATGTCGCCCTTAACGGTATATCCCACGGTGGATCCCCCGTTATCCAGAACCTCTTTAAGACACTTTTCCACATCCTCTACAGCAAAGGCGATATGGCCGAATCCCTCCATATTGATCTCCTTCCCGAGGTCGTTAATGCTATTAGAATACTGGAATATCTCCAAAGTCGCCCCTCCTTCCGAAGTACCCGGTAAGAGAAGATGAATCCCCTGGATGTGTGCCCCCTCAAGGCTCGTTAATGCGTCGAGCCAAGAACCCTTCAGATCCCGTTCCGGAAGTTTCGGTTTGCATCCGAAAACGTCCGTGTAAAATCGAGCAAGCCTCCGCCAATCCTTTGCCACGATATTTGTGTGTACGTACCGCGCATTTCCCATATCTTCCTCATTCCTCCTTCGAACGTACTCCCAACCATCCATACATTTAAGCCGCAAGGCGTGAGGTCAAGTAAGATCAACCTTAAGAGCTACTGCCTTAGGTAGCGCATCCGCTTAAGAAAAACATCAGACATTTTGAGCTTTTAAAAAACACACGTTCTCCTCTTTGAGTTCCCTCAGGAAACCCGATAATTTATCGGCATCCAGAACCTCGTACAAAAACAACCAAAATTTATCTTGATTCCTCTTGGAGAAGCCTAACAGTTCATTTGCTTTTTTCCTGAAAATATCAATTTTACCGGTCATATTTTGATGACAAAAATATTTATGAGCTAACAACATAGAGACACAGTCATTAAAATGTACAACTTGCCCACAATCAAAATCTTCTAATTTAACTCCATACTTGATCGCATAATGAAAAACAAAGGCAAGCGAGTCCATAGAGCCTCTTTGTATGGATCTTTCAAAAAGATGCGATAAAAATTTTTCAAGAAAATAATCATTATCTGCAAAAAAAAATACATATTCTTCGAGTAGAGGTAGAAGATACGGGCAGCTCAGCGCAATTTGAGTAATTTTCTTGATATAAAGTCTTCTCGCGCGAGTCGATAAGTTTTTTTTTGCAATGACCTTAATTGCATAATTTAACGGGGCAAAATCGTTGTTTTCCATTGACAAACTACGAGCATAATCAATGTATAAGCTTACAGATGTAAAGCCAATCTCTTCGCGTTCTGGAAAGGAAAATTGTTTCAATCGACCAACCCAGTCATAATCCGTAAAATCTTGGTATGGCACGATTCTCGTCTTTTTAGCATTTAAAATAAGCTCGTATTCTTTTAATTCAAGCACCAGGGTCCTCAAGAAATCATTGGCCTCATTTTCATCTTTGGCAAAGAAAAGATAGTCATCAACATGGCGAATAACCTTTAAAAAACCTTTCTCTTGTAGCGCAAGATCTACTCTTGAAAGAATTATTTCAGAAATAATATTTGATGTGTGAGGACCTATGAGAAGGCCGTTGGTTTCATCATCCTTAATTGAACGAGAAATCGTATCCAAATCGTTTGGCCAAAGATCACCTTTTTCGCATGGACATGGTTGCTTGTCATTAGTTTTACAATTCTCACCCTTATTCTTTTTTTTATTAAAGGAATTACACCGATGTTGTTTAGCCCAAACTTTTCCTTTTACTGCCCATGGGATCGAGTGCGCATACACACTTGGGAAAAAAGTTGAAATATCAGCAGAAACAACGTACTTACACCCCAAAGCATAATCCAATAACAATTCTTCCTGTTGCCACCTCTCAGAACCAGTGTAACTCATTTCAAAAATACGTTTTTTATCCCTAATTCTTCTTACATGGCAAAAATTAAACTTTTCAGGTTGTCCTATGTGCCTATTAATCAATTCCCAGTTGCTCTTTACACAGTAGCATAATTCCCAATACGGCTTCGGGTGAGGTATTGCGAGTTGTCTTGGGATATTAGTGTTCCTTGTTGCCTGATATTCAACATAGGCATGACTGCCGTCACAATCTTTCGAAAGCTTCCCCTTTTTTGCGAATTCAAGCAGGCCTTCTGATGAAAAACATGACGGCAATTTATCTGCAAACATGCCATGCCCTAACAATGCTTCAAAAACAAAATCAGAATCCAGTAAATCCGGATATGCGAGACTAGGCATTCTCAACCTCCTTGAATTTTCATGATTCTCAACCTTGCTCGCCATTCGCCAGCGAACATTTTTCAGGCTCCTCGCTAGATCGTATGGATAGCCTCACAGAGCAAATGCAGCATTCAAGCTAGCGGGCTGTCAGGCAATACGTCGTGGTAGTTTTGCGCAACGGAGGAATGCCATAGACAGAAACTCCCACGAGACATCTCAGAACACATCATTTGTAAAACCGCTCCGCCTTTTCGTGTCCCTACGTATTCCAGCTTTCCTTGATCACCTAACTTCTTGGCAGCCGAGGGGCATGGTGGTGATAGCGCGGGTCCTCGTAGGGAGCCACCTCGAAGGGGATAGGGAGATCACTAGTGCGTCATTCCTGCTTATATTGTGGCTTTGGGTGAACTCCAGGAGCCAGAGCTTGTGTGTTCCCGGTAACAACCATAGTGGTCGGCGAGCGCGGCTTTGCGTCGTGGCGCGACTGCGGCGACGGGCCGGAGCAGCAAAACAAGGGAACGGTTCGACCACTTTCGGAGCAGAGGGGACACATAAGCGGAGGCTCTCACCCAAGGGCACACTATAACGTGGAACAGCCCACTAGAAGGGAGAAGACCTTTCCCTCATCCAGAAGCTCTTCGTTCTATTTTTGCATTCTGTTTGCCATGCTCATTTTAGAGACCTCACAAAAACTAATTCAGTTCCAGAACCTTCATCTCTTTACGGTCATGCTTGCCGAGTTATTGTCAAATCTGGTGTATGAGGGCTCAAGCGGCGTCCCTCCCAGATTGTTCCGTTACCGGTAATCCATCTTTAAAAACGACTCCGCGGATTATTTCTCCGAGGAGCTTGTAGCCGTTAATGCGCTGCCACCTCT
>Ga0334890_1000584_pt1 | contig 63315 bp, 61 predicted proteins | sample GraSluR1_MG_3_FD_207220 | JGI IMG/M metagenome (GOLD analysis project Ga0334890, IMG submission 207220) | Sludge microbial communities from methane-producing bioreactor in Wageningen University, Netherlands - Granular Sludge_31_08-R1 | ecosystem: Engineered > Bioreactor > Anaerobic >... | reverse complement strand
CGCCCCCTTTCGCCTGCTCGCCTTCGCCGGGCGTTGCAACCATGCTTCGCCAACGCTCGCTTTGTATATTTATGCAACCCTTATGCAACAAAAGGGGTTTTCGCAGTGGAGCCAAACTTAAAGTGTTGGTGTTACGGCTTATCTTTCTATGGTAAGAATCTCCGCAAAGCCGGTGATTTCGAATATTTCCATGATGGTTTCATTTACCTTGACAATCACCATCCGGCCTTGCTTGTTCATCTGCTTCTGAGCCGCCAGAATGACGCGCAGCCCCGCACTGGAAAGGTAAACCAGTTCGGCAAAGTCCAAAACCAGATCATTTATATCGACCAGGCTCTCTTTCAGCTCTGCTTCCAACTGGGGAGCACTATTGCTGTCCAGCCGTCCCGCCAAGGCTATAGTCAGTTTGCGGTCTTCCTGAGTTTTTTTAATGTCCATCGTATTTGCTCCTATCCCCAAATATTTGGTGCAACACTATTTCCTTGATTACTCGATTAAGAGATTTCTTCATCAAATAAAAATAATCCTGCTGTGGTAGAAAATTCTTACGGCTAACAGGAGAGAATCCCAGCAGCCAGTCTGCTAAAAGGTGACGCCGGGGGTAACGCGGGGATGATCCGTTTTAATCATTCATCTTCATCGTCTTCATCTATGTATTTCGCCTCATCCTGCTCATTCGAAAAGCGTTTAAATTCTTGAATTGCTTCGTTCAAAAAGTACCGTCCGCCTGTCACCCTTGCCGGATAATTCCTGTAGGAGCGCCCGGGTTTCCGCAGTGGCGATGCCCGTTACTTCCAGCCTATGATCAGCCTGAAACTCTGCCGCCATATCTCTGGTTTGCCCGTCATACATCTTGTTTGCCTGGCAATTATAGCCCAGTGCGATAAGCTGCTGTTGCATTTCCAGGACATCATCGCCGGTAAACCCTTCCTTTAAAAAGGGTATTTCAAAGGATTCAGCCATCGACTTCAAGTGCCGCAATCTTTCATCAATGTTTTCCGGGGTAACTTTATATGCTCCGGTCTTGAGCCCATTACATATCAAATCTCCGCCTGCCGGTGCATAATGTACCCTATCCTTATAATTGTCAAGATTGTCGACAAAGCCTTCCAGGTCGCTGAACATATGAATCTCAGCGTTGTCGTATTTTAATATACTGAGCATGATATCTTTATGGATGGCCAAATAATCATCGACCGTACCCTCACAGACCAGGTCATAGCTGTTCAGAATACTTATACAGGGAACAATAAACACAAATTTGATCTCAGGATTCTCTTTCAGAAAGGGAATGATATTCTGCTCAATATTTTTTTTAGCTTTTGTATGATAATCGTTCTTCACTGAACTCTTATCAGCCACCTTGCCATGACGGACGTAGATGCTGCGGGCAACAGCCAGGGTACTGTATATACTGCTGCTCTGACTCCTGTCCACCTCAAACACTGTTTTCGCGGGAATCTTATCCCGCTTATCATTTCCCGGCTGAAATTTATCGCTTAAGCAGCTAATCAGTATATAGGCGCTCATTTTCGATACATCTTTATTTAAAACATATTTAACATCATCAATTGGATTGAAGTTATAGAGATATAATGGGATATCGCCTTCATACTCCATGTGCAAATGGGGAAAGTTTAACTCATAATAGATGGTTTGCAATCGGTTCCTTTTTAGTGCTTCCTTTATAAACAGGGCATAAATGTTGGATCTGCCTGCTGATTTGCTTAATGAGACAACCCTGAGTCCCGACTGTTCACCCAGCTTATCACTGGAAATAAAGTTCGATAACGACGAACCGACGATCACCGCCTCAGTAGGAGTGTTTTTAACGCGGCCAATCAGCCAATACATAGCGTATTCCTGGGTGTATTTATAGTAAGGCTTCATTTCGGAAAGCGGTGAGTGATACTGCATAAACGGATCAACGATAATGTTGACTATCATCAATACCAACAGACATACGGATGTAGCTCCCAAAACAAAAACGACCCATTTCTTTTTGTTCATCACCACACCCCTTAAAATCCCTGGTAGATAAAGACCGAAATCGACGACATGGACAGTATAGAGCACAGCAGCAGAATCACGGTGAACACGGCGTTGACCATTGTGGGTTTAAACTCGATCTCATGCAAATTCTTAAACAAAAGGATAATGACAAAGGTGAAAGCCAAAAACAACATCATATCAAGTGCATTGACCCATGCACTGGAGTTCACCACATGAAGCAGGCTTTCCAACCCGGTGATTACCGGCACCTTAAAACATGCCAACAGGGTTTGCGAAACCGCCAGAGTTTGAAACTCCGCTATTCTTTTGATAATGGTAAAACCCTGGGTGATAGAGTCCGCTCTGAAGAACACCCAGGCAATGTTGACAAATAAGAAGGTTAAAAACCATTGCAGGATCTTATGCATCTTATTCCATTGGGTTGTAAACCTTCTGGTCAAGACACTGGCCAGGCCATGCAGGAACCCCCAAAGAACAAAGGTCCAATTAGCTCCATGCCAGAAACCGCTGATCAGGAACACGATCATAATATTGGCGTAAGTCCGGAATGACCCTTTGCGGTTGCCGCCCAGCGGGATATATATATACTTGGTCAGGAATCTGGTTAAAGTAATATGCCACCTTTTCCAGAAATCCTGAATCGACAGAGCTTTATAGGGTGAATTAAAGTTGATCGGCAGCTTGATATTGAACATCAGTCCAATACCTATGGCCATATCAGTATAACTGCTGAAGTCAAAGTATATCTGGAAGGTATAAGACAGCATTACAATGAACGCATCCAGAGAGGTTAATGAGCCAACCGAAGCATAGCCCCAGGTCACCGCTTTGGCAAAAACATCGGCAATAAAGATTTTTTTAGCCAGACCAATAGCGAACATCAAGATACCATATGAAAAATTTTCGTAGTTTATACTATGATTTTTCTTTTCGTTAAGCTGGGGCATGAATTCGTTATGTAAAACGATAGGCCCTGCAATCAAGCGAGGGAAAAAGGCCACAAAAACCGCATAGTCCAGGAAACTGTAATCCGCGGTTTCTCCCCGGTAGGAGTCAACCGCATAGGCAATTTGCTGAAAGGTCAGAAAGCTGATACCCAATGGCAGGATGATATTTTTCAGCTCAAATGAAGCCTGAAACAGCAGATTCATATTTTCGATAAAGAAATTGAAGTATTTAAAGTAAAACAGTATCAGTAGATTCAAACCGATTTCAATAAAAAGAAGCCACTTTTTTTGCGGAACAGTTCGCCCGGAGGCCAGCAATTGTTTCGAAAAAAAATAGTTTAGAAGTATGCTGGCGCTAATGATATAAAGATATCTAAAGTTGAAATATGAATAAAAAACCAGGGACATGACCAGGAGCAGAGCTTTGGCCAGCAAGTTCCATCCCAATTTATGCAATTGATAATAAGCGATTAATGTAAATGGCAAAAATGCCAGGATAAATATGTACGAGTTGAACTGCAATTCCGTACCCCTCTGAATAGTCATTCACAACTATAAGAATTGTCGTATCCTCGACTATATTATCACATGAATGAGGGTGATAGTACCAGGTAGTATGTCAAGCCCTTAAAAAGGATTGTTTTATCCCCGATGAAGTCCGGGAAAACAGCATCAAGCACGCCTTGAAAGCGGAATACCATTTCATACAAAAATGGCTAAATAATGGGGCAACAAGGGAAGAAATTATTAAAAAAGGACAAATAATGGGGCAAAAACACCTCGGTTTAAGTGCTGAAATCATTGAGGTTATTTCTGATATGGATAATTATTTCAAATATGACGGTCTGTTGTCAGGTTTGAAATGTTAAAATAACTACAAAAGGGAAAGGTTGGAGATGGATACATGGGTAATGAATATGTAAACCTGACATTAGATAATTTGGAAAATGAACATTTGTGTTGCGCCATTGCCGATAAAAAGCATCAATGCGGTGTAGAGGTAAAAAAAGCCTGGTTGAGAGAGAGAATCGCTGAAGGACATGTTTTTAGAAAATTAAATGAAAAAGGCAAGGTTTTTATAGAATACGCTCCTCTTGATAAAGCTTGGGTTCCTGTTATTGGCGATAACTATGTATACATCTATTGTCTATGGGTTTCAGGAAGTTTTAAGGGTAAAGGTTATGGAAAGGAACTGCTTGAGTATTGTATAGCTGATGCGAGGAAGCAAGGCAGGGCAGGAGTTTGTGTTATCAGCTCGGAAAAGAAAAAGCCGTTTTTATCAGATAAAAAATTTATGATAAAGAACGGGTTTTGTAGTGTTGACACTATTAATGACGAATACTGTTTATTGGCTTTGTCATTTGACGGAACAAAGCCGCAATTTGCAGATAATGCAAAAATACAGGGTATAGCAAATAAGGATTTAACGATCTACTACGGTATGCAATGTCCATATATTCCTAATTGTATTGAACAAATTGAAAGCTATTGTAAAGCAAATCATATACCGCTCACTCTAATAGCGATTGATACATTGGAAAAAGCAAAGTTGGTTCCTTGCATTTTTAACAATTGGGCTGTATTTCACAGTGGTAAGTTTAAAACGGTACATTTGCTGAATGAGGGATATTTAAAAAAGATGCTTTAGGGTGCAGGGAACTATAGCAAGCCTCAATCTGTTTTTTTAATATGTCCCTAAGTCCCGATATGTCGGGCTTTCAAAGTGCTAAAACATGGTCGGGATGACAGGATTTGAACCTGCGGCCTCCTGGTCCCGAACCAGGCGCTCTACCAAGCTGAGCCACATCCCGACGCAAGAAATATGATATCAATTAAATCGTCTTTAGTCAATATCGCCCCCACATAACTGCACCCGCTCAACCGCTGAGCACTCTCCAATCTTCCCGACGGGCATGGGAAAGGAGTCCGGGATCAGGATTAACTGCAACCGGTTCTCCCACCATTCCCATCACCTTTACATCAGCCACACTATCGGCAAAACAGCGGCTGGCCTCCCAGTTCACCTCCTGCCCGCCAAAAGCCTCCTGCAAAAGTGAACACTTACTTTCCCCATTTATAAAAGGAGTATCCCCTTTAGGATCGAATATTCCGTCTTTAAAGGCCAGTCGTGCAGCTATGACTGTGTTCAGGCCCAGATCAGCCGCCACCATTTTCATAAGTTCAAAATAAGAGCCGGAAAGCAGCACACAGTGATAACCCTGGCTTCGGGCCAGGCTGATCTCTTCAATTATCCTGCTATTGAAGTGTTTTCTCAATCCAGGATAGGCTTCATGAAAGAAAAGTGTTATCTCCTCAGCACTCATCCCGGAGAACAGGTAGTTGAACTTTCTGAATGCAGCTGCTTTCATTCTCTCCCGGGATATGAGTCCAATCCTGTACCAGAGCAAATCCGGAGCTATGGAAAGATAAACCAAAAAGTAGCGTAATATAGATCTTTTTTGTCTTATCCATTCCCGCCCCAGGCAAGGCAGGGTATCCCTGCTCAAAAGGGTTCCATCAAAGTCAAATATCGCCAGTTTCATTAATACCTCCGGAAATAGTTCTGAACTTAGTAATATCGATTTATATCCTGCTTATACCAATAGCCTCCTCAATTTGGCACCACTTGGAAGGCTGGAATTCTTCTTCCCTCTCTGTTAATGCTGCTAAGCTGCAGTGCCAGGCCCACCTGTAATTCATCAAAGGGCAATCCCGGCAGATGGGCCAGCATACGAGGGCCTTCCGCCAGCTCTACCAAAGCCAGAACGTAAGGAGTATCTTCCTTAAATTCCGGCAGGGCACTGTAGTGAACCACGGTATATGAATATAGTACTGCCTTTCCGCTAAGCTTTCTCCACTCCCAATCTGATTTCAGGCATTTAGGACAAAGGCTGCGTGGGTAAAAAATATAATCCTGACAATCAGGGCAAAACTGCAAATAGAGTTCACCCTCATCCAGTTTCTTCTGATAAAATTCCCGGTATTCCATAAGCTTACCCTTCCCTTCCCAAAATCAAACTGCATTCCGTACTAAAAACTCCCCCATTGCCGTTGACAAAGGCCAGGTGATTTTTCTTCACCTGCCGTTTTCCCGCCTCGCCGCGCAGTTGCCGCACAGCTTCGGTGAGATGTGACATGCCCCCGGCATAGGAAGCCTGGCCACAAGAGAGCTGACCGCCATGGGTGTTGCAGGGTAGACTGCCCCGGTAGGTCAAATCAGTTGACTCCACAAAATCCCCGCCGCTCCCTTTGGGACAAAACCCGGCATCTTCCAGGGTTATCAACACTGTTATGGGGTAACAGTCATAAAGGGAAAGTAACTCGATATCCCCCGGAATCAGTCCTGCCATTTGAAAGGCCCGTTCAGCCGCCATCTTTACCGGGCTGCTAGTCAAGGAGGGGGCATAAAGGATGGAATTATGGGTGCAGGCTTCGCCCCAGCCCAGGATAGATATCGGAGAATGGGGCATATCGTAAGCTTCCTCCAAGCGGCTGACGGTTATTGCCGCCGCACCACTGCATGGGCGTACAATCTCCAGAAGATGAATGGGGTCAACAATCATGGGAGAAGATAATATCTCTTCTATCGTAATTGCTTTCTCATTAAAGAGGGCATATGGATTAGCCAGGGCATTCGTTCTCTGGTCTACGGCAATTTTAGCCAACTGCTCCGCTTTGGTTCCATATTCAAACATATGTCGCCGGGCTACCAGAGCATAACCGGAGTTGAAGCCCATCGGTCCCAAAGGCAGTTCATAATCTATTTCCGCCTGCGACATAACCGCTATCTTTCCTTCCCGGGTATTAAAGACCTGGCTGTCCCACACCCCTCCGCTCAGGCAAAGGCAGTGCCGGCAAATCCCCGCTGCTACCAACATTGATGCCCGAGCCACCGTTCCAACAGCACTGGCTCCTCCTAATTCAACCGTATTTAGGAAAACAGGTGAAAACTGTACGTATTCCGCCACCTGCGCCGGCCACATGAAGGAAGTGTCCTCACTGGGAGGAGTAAGCAGCAGTCCGTCAATATCCTTCTTGCCCAGCCCAGCATCCTTTATCGCCAGGGCTGCTGCTTCCGCCAGCAATTCCAGGCTTTTTCTTCCCCCGGAGTTTTTTATCGGTCTTAACTCACCTATACCAGAGATAGCAGCTCTTTGACCAGGTGCCATATATATTTCTCCTTTCAAAAGCGAAACATGATGATGGTATTTCCCCTATAAATTTAATTCAAGGAATATCAAAATGTGAACAATAGAACCCTGATTCCGCTGCAAAAAGTAATAATTATGCATCAGCTTGCATAAATATTCCGCTCGCAGTCTCCGCATGGGCAACACCAACACTCGCTTTGCATATTTATGCAACCCTATGCAGCAAAAAGGGGTTTTTGCAGTAGAGTCAACCCTTAATATTCAAACATTTCTATCTTACTTGCTTAACCTCTGATTCCCAGGTAGATAAAATATGCCCCAAGGGCTAAAAGAAAAACACCGCAGCCTAAGATTAAGATGCGAAAAACAGAATCGTTCAAAACCCTGCGTCCCCCGCAAATCGCTGCTGCCACCAGGGAATACCAGCCCAGGTCGGCCAGGATATGACCGGAAAAAAAGGTAACAATCCCGGCACTTCCACTTTTTAGAGCCAGGCTGAGATAGCCTAATCCAATGGTAAGCCACCACAAGGACCAGTAGGGGTTGGCCAAACTAATCAAAATGCCCCCGGCCACCGGATGTAAACTTCTTCCCCGAGTATATTTTCTCGATGGCTCCATAACTGAGGGCGATACTATTTCTGAGCGTGCATCGAATTTTGAGCTTGCATCAAAATGGGCAAGAGCCTCACCTGCTTCCTCCTCCTCCTCAGCTTTTAATTTAAACGAGGAAAATGCTCCCTGCAATCCATCCCTGACCAGGCTCAAACCCATCAAAAGGAGAAAAAACCCTCCCAGCAGGGCTATGGTGTGAAATACCGCCTGCTGTTTCAAATATACGGACAAGCCGCCCAGGATGGCCAGAATCAAGGCCAGTTCAAGAATAGCATGTCCCAGAATGGTTAAGGGTGCCGCCCGGAATCCCCGTTTAAGCGTTTCCGCCACCGTAAAGCTCAGCAAGGGTCCCGGTACAATAGCTCCCGAAAGCCCAGTAATAAAAGCAGTAGCGAAAATAAATAATAAAGTCGTGGTCCAATCCCTCCTGTATGATATTCTTCTCCTGCTGTCAGCCTGGCTTTATCCCCGGCAAAGCTTTATTCTTTTTTAAGCATCGGATGAAACTGCGGAGCAGTTTCATCACAGCACTTGCAACGAGGGCGGGTGATTAGAACCCGTTGCCTGTTTTGTTAATAGGACACCGCTTAAAGAAGCAGGGGACGTAATTCACCTCGTTATAGCAGGTTTATTTAGCCTGAATATATAAAATAATAAACTATAAGGACAAGCCCGTGGGAATTTTATCCTTGAAACTTCTGTCTTCGGATTCCATACTAGTATTTATAGTCGGCTATGATTACCAGTCTTTAACCCAAGCTTTTATATCTCCATAGCGCATTAATCTAATCTGTTGGATTATGAGCTCGGCTCAAGCATCTGACAAAAATATGTCTTGATGAAAGGAAACAATTAATGAAGCGCAAGATTTTCCTGGAGAAATATGCTTTTGTTGTCGTCTTGCTGCTCGTCATTATCCTGGCCTTGGCCTGGGTACTGTGGAACCGACCACCCTTGGCAGCAAACGCGGCTCTCCCCCGTCCGGATGCCCTGGAGCTTTTACTGCTTGCAGCTATCGGCATTATGGCTGGTTGCTTCGGGGGCTTGCTGGGCATCGGGGGTGGAATCATCATGCTGCCCCTGCTTAAGTTCGGCTTCAACTATTCCACCACTATGGCCGTTGGCACCACCCTTTTCGCAGTTATCTTTACGGCTATTTCCGGCGGTTATGCCCACTTCTTTCGCGGCAACGCTCACCGCCCGAGCATAGCCTATATTTCTCTGGGAGGAGTTGGGGGTATTTTACTGGGCTCCTTCTTTTTCCAAATGCTGGCTACGCAGATGAAACTGCTCAATCTGGTTCTGGGCCTTTTCTTTGTGTTCCCCGGTTTTTTTATGATCTGGGAAAGCCTTTTTTCCCGGCAAAATGAAGCAGTGGAAAGTCAAAACATTAGAGAAAAACCATTAGGATTATCTGTTCTTGGTATGACGGTAGGTTTTCTAACCGGCATTCTGGGCCTGGGGGGAGGATACCTGCTGGTTCCGGGAATGACTTACTTTTTCGGCTACCCGATTTACCTGGCCGTGGGTACTTCCCTGGTTTCAGTAATTCCCATAACCATTGTGGGGGGCAGTATCAAGCTGCTGCAAAGCTATGTTTTGCTGGAGGCCTCCCTGGCCCTGGCGGCAGGAGCCATAATAGGAGCCCAACTGGGAGCAGCCAGTATAAAAAATTTCAAGCCTGCTACCCTGAAGTTTCTTTTCGGGCTGTATTTTTCCTATGCCGCCATCCGGCTTATCAGCAGTTTCTGGTTCTAGATTTACTCATTCTTCCTTCCCATCCACCAGTTTTTTTAATCTTTCTCCCGGCGAATGGCAACCGGCCAGCTGCGATCACCTACTTATTTCCCCTTCCATGAACCAATTCTGCAATGGCTCCAAAATAACGGAGCAGGTCCATAATAATCACATCATTGTGCCCGGCTCCGGGGATTACCAGCATCTCCTTCTCCTGGCTGCCCAGTTGCTCAAATACCAGCTTCCCTTCCCGCAGGTAGACCAGGTTATCTTCCTCCCCGTGAATCACCAGAGCCGGAAGCCTAATCTCTCCCAGCATCTGCAGGCATTCCTGCTCTATCGGTTCCATTACCCGGTAGTCAGCGGGCAATTCCAGACCTTTAATCAATCTGGTTAAAGAGGCAAAGCCGCTTTCAATAACCAGTCCCCGAACTTCCTGTTGATAATGAAAGGCCAGTTCCAGGGCGGAAATGCTCCCCAGCGACCGGCCCATGAGCCAGAGCTCGGGATTAAACTCCCGCCGGGAAAGTTCCTCTCTCACCGCGCGAAAAATCCGGTGGGCATCCTCAACTAAATGAACAAAAGTGGGACTGCCGTTGCTGCCCCCATAACCCCGGTAATCAGCCACCACCAGGTTTATTCTTTGCGCGTTGTAAAGCCGGGAAATTTCATCGTAGTCGCTTACCACTTCACCGTTGCCATGGAAATAGAGCATCCAGGGCCATTCTTTATTTCCTGGATAAAAACGGCAGTGAACAAAAACTTCTTTTTCAGTTTCTACCGGCACCTGGAAATCAAAACTCCCCGGCGGAGCGGGACGGAGTTCCCTGCGAGGAAAAAATAAAAAATCCAGCAACACTGGCTGGTCTAACAAAGCATAATCCGGCATAATCATCCCCCTTTCGCAAGCCTTCTGGCTTCTTAAAAGAATTCGCCATATTTAGGCTTAATTCCTGCTTTTGGAAAACTTAGATTGATTCCACTGCCAAAACCTCTTTTTACAACCGCCGACCAACAACCAATAACCCCTTGCCCCATTTTTTAACAGATAAATAAGATTTTGCTTCTTGCAGTGGAATCAGCCTTCTATTGCTGTGCTATCTCCACAACCCCCATCTTCATCAAACGCTCTTTCAGGCCGGTATCCCGGCTGCGGGGTTTGTCGTTGTTTATGGCGATGTGTAAAGCTTTTTTGCTTCCTATGATTATTACCAGTTTGCGGGCCCGGGTAACTCCGGTATAGAGCAAGTTGCGCTGCAGGAGTATATAGTGCTGTTCCAAAAGCGGAATAATCACCGCCGGGTATTCACTGCCCTGCGCCTTGTGAATGGAACAGGCATAGGCCAGTTGCAGCTCATCGAGCTGCGAAAAGTCATAAGAGACCGGATAGTCTTCAAATTCTACTTCCAATTCCTGTTCTTCCACATCAAATCGTTTTACCCAGCCAATATCGCCGTTGTATACGCCTTTATCGTAATTATTGACCAGCTGCATAACCTTGTCACCGATTTTAAAATTCCTTCCGCCCCGGCTTATTCCTGGCTGCCTGGGGTTGAGCACCTGCTGCAACTCCACATTTAAATTACTGACCCCAATAAGTCCCCGGTTCATGGGAGTCAAAACCTGAATATCCCTGATGGGGTGAAAATTGAAATAACGGGGAATACGGCTGCGGCAGAGACCCAGGATTTTCTGCAGAGCTTTTTCCGCATCTTTTTCCTCCATAAAATAAAAATCACTTTCCTCCCCGGCCTCCGGCAGGAAAGGGAATTTGCCCTGGTTGATACGGTGGGCATTATAGACTATCCGACTTCCCTTCGCCTGGCGGAAAATATCGGTTAATTCGATTACCGGGAATCTTCCCGATTCGATCAGATCCTGCAGAACATTGCCCGGACCTACTGAAGGAAGCTGGTTAACATCCCCTACTAATATCAAAATGGCCTGCGGAGGAATAGCTTTCAAGAGGTTGTACATAAGCAGGCTGTCAATCATGGAGCTTTCATCGACAATTACCACATCCGTATTCAAGGGGTTCTCCCGGTTCCGGGCAAAGCCCCCCTCACGGGGGCTGAATTCCAGCAAGCGGTGAATGGTCATAGCTTCCAAACCGGTGCTTTCCCGCAGGCGACGGGCCGCCCGTCCGGTGGGAGCCGCCATGGTAATCTTAAGCTTTAAGGCCGCAAATATACGGGTGATGGCATTAACTATCGTGGTTTTGCCGGTCCCCGGTCCCCCGGTAATAATCATTATCTTTTCACTTACCGCAGTAGCTACGGCTTCTTTTTGCCTGGCTGCCAGCTTAATCTTAAGTTTTTGGCCCACCCAATCCACAGCCTTTTCCACATCAATGGGACGAACTACGCTCTTTTCTTCCTGTAAAGCGAGGAGTAAACGAGCACTCTGCAGCTCGGCAATAAAAAAGGGCATCAAGTAAATAGCCGTGGTTTCAGCTTCGCCATCTGCTCCCGTACCCATCATAGTCTCAGCTGCCAGGCGGCGCTCACGCAGCAATTCCTCCAGAGCCTGCTCCACCACTTCAGCAGTGATTTGCAAGGCTTCTTCCGCCTTCTCCAGCAGCAAGGCCCGGGGGCAATACACATGCCCATCGTTCATGTACTGGTTTAAAACAAATACTATCCCTTCCCTGGCCCGCAGCAATGAATTGGGGTCAATTCCTAATTGCTGGGCTATGCGGTCGGCGGTCAAAAAGCCGATGCCTCGAACCTCCGCAGCCAGGCGATAAGGGTTTTCCTTTACTACCTGGATGGCCTCTTTCTCGTAACGCTGGTATATTTTAGCGGCATAGGAAGCGGCTACTCCATGCCCTTGCAGAAATATCATAATTTCTTTTACTTCTCGCTGCTCTTCCCAGGCCTGGGTAATCATCTCCACCCGTTTGGGTCCGATTCCGTTGACCTCCTGCAGCCGGTCCGGTTGCTTCTCAATGATATCCAGGGCTTCCACCCCAAAACGCTGCACTATCCTTTTGGCCATAACCGGCCCTATTCCCTTGATAAGCCCGGAACCCAGGTATTTTTCCATTCCCCGCACCGTGGCCGGTACTATGGTTTCGTAAGAATCTACCTGAAATTGCAGGCCGAATTTGGGGTTATGCAGCCACCGCCCCGTTAGTTGCAGAGATTCTCCAGGGTTTACCCCTACCATATTGCCCACTATGGAGCTCAACTCGCGTTTCCCTTTTTCTTTGAGTTTGGCCACCACAAAGTTGCTTTCTTCGTTGCAATAGCTTATCCTTTCCAAATATCCATAGATGGTTTCCATCCTGGCCTCCCATTTGACTCAAGTACATAGTATTTCCTTTTCCCTTCTTATTAATTTAGCACAAATTGGCCGGAATTGCCCTACCTAGCTTTATGCCTTCACCCGGGTAAGGCGCATGCCATTCAAGGTCACCAGCAAGGAAGTTCCCATATCTCCGGCTACCGCCAGCCACAGAGTAAGCCATCCCGGTATTACCAGAGACAGTATTGCCGCTTTTAGAAACAGGGAAAAAACTATATTCTGGCGAATAATGCGCAAAGTTCTGCGCCCCAATTCCACCGTATAAGGCAGCCGGGACAGGTCATCAGCCATCAAAGCGATATCGGCTGTTTCCAGGGCCGCATCGCTTCCGGCCACCCCCATGGCAATGCCCACCGTAGATATGGCCAAGGCCGGAGCATCATTGACCCCATCTCCCACCATGGCTACTTTCTCATATTTCTCCAGCAAAGCCCTGACAGCCTGCACCTTGTCCTCCGGCAGCAATCCGGCCTGGTACTCATCTACATTAGCAGAGAGAGCCATGGCCCGGGCGGCTCTTTCATTATCTCCACTCAAAATAATGTTCTTCTTTATTCCTTTCTTCTTCAACTGCCTTATGGCTTCCCGGCTGTTTTCCCGCAGCTCGTCCGCCAGGGCAATTATACCCAAAAGCTCTTTTTCATCCCCCAGCAGAATCAGGGTTTTCCCGGCCCCTTCTAATTCCGCTATCAACTCCTCTTGCCCTTGTATAGCTATACCAACTTCGCTAAACAAACGCTGGTTGCCGACATAGCAGCTCTTCCCCCCGATTTCAGCAGCGGCCCCCCGGCCGCTCATGGCCCGGAAATTGCTCACTTCAGCCAGTTCCAGCCCCAGTTTGCGCGCCTGTTCTACCACTGTTTCCGCCAGGGGATGCTCAGAGCGTGCTTCCAGGGATGCCGCCCGGCGCAAAACTTCATTTTTGTCAAGCCCCCTGCTACTGATAATATCTGTTATTCTCGGTTTTCCCCGGGTCAGGGTTCCGGTTTTGTCAAAAGCCAGTACTTTGATTCTCCCCATTTCCTCCAGGTGCACTCCCCCTTTGACAAGAACCCCGTTGCGGGCTGCCGTCCCTATGGCTGATACTATGGCCACCGGGGTAGATATTATTAAGGCACAGGGACAGGCTACCAGAAGCATGGTCAGAGCTTCATAAAACCACTTTTCGCCTGGCTGTCCAAAAAGCAGCGGTGGAAGCAAAGCCACCAGGATGGCCGCCAGGATAACCGCCGGGGTATAATAGCGGGCAAAGCGATCCACAAACTGCTGTGAGGGCGCCCTCTGCTCCTCGGCCTCCTCAATCATGGCAATAATCCGGTTGATGGTATTATCCTCGGCCAGGCGCTCCACTTCCACCTCCAGGGCTCCCCAGCTATTCATGGTACCTGCATATACCCGCTCACCCGGTCCTTTATCCACTGGAATAGACTCCCCGGTAATAGAAGCTTCGTTCAGGGCGGATGAACCCTTCAATATCACTCCGTCCATGGCTATTTTCTCCCCGGGACGCACTATAAAAATATCTCCCACAACGATACTCTCTACCGGCATGACCTGTTCCAGACCATTGCGGCGTACCAAAGCTTCTGCCGGAGCCAAATCCATCAAAGCTCTAACCGAGTTCCTGGTCTTGTCCATGCTGTATCCCTGCAGGGCATTACCTAGGGAAAAAAGAAACACCACCACGGCAGCTTCGGCCAACTGTCCTATGGCCACAGCTCCGCTGGCCGCCAGTATCATCAGCAGGTTCATATCCGCTTCCCAGCTAGTCAAAAGTAAGGCCAACCCTGCCCGGGCCGGCAGGTAGCCCCCCAGGACAATAGCCAGTAAATAACTGGCATGAACCCAAGGTTCCGGAATTTGCAGGATTTGCAGGCTGACCGCGATAAACAGCAGCAATCCGGATAGAAGGGTGGATAAATAATATTTATTGCTCTTCCATAAAGAAATTTTCTCTTCTGCAACAGGAGCCCCCTCCTCGCGTCCCCGGTAGCCCATTTTTTCTATTACCTTCAGGATCTCGGACAGGGGAATCTGGTGGCTGATTTTCATTTTGGCAGCGGCAAAATTCACCCGGGCATCCTTAACCCCGGACATAGCCAGTATAGTTCTCTCCAGTTTGGCGGCACAATCGGCACAGTCCAAGCCTTCCAGCCGGATTACACTGCTCTTGCTGTTCGGAAAAGCCCGCGGCGGGAAAGCCCGGGTAAAACTCGCCGGGCTATCTGCTCTGCCCTCAAAGGCCTCTTTCTCCTCCCTTGCTTCATATCCCAATAGCCGCAACGATGCTATAATCCGGGCGCTGTCGGTAAGAAACGGGTTATAGCTGTATTCCAGCCGTCCCACTTCGGCCTCAAAATGGACTTCCAGAATTCCAGGCCAGCCCCGCATCTTCTCAACCAGGCTGCTCCCATCAAGCTCTCCCTGAGCAAACAGGCACAAGCAGCCTTTCTCGGCAATATCCTCCATTCGTATAGCCCTTCCCGGCATATTAAAGCACTTCCTTCTTCATTAGTGGAGGTGTTCTCCTCACTCATTAACATGCTCCAATCCCTGAGCAAAAAGAGTTCTAACATGATCATCCGCCAGGGAATAATACACTACCTTCCCTTCCCGGCGAAACTTAACCAGCTTCTGGCTGCGCAATACCCGCAGCTGATGCGAAACCGCCGAATCAGACATATCAATAACAGCCGCCAGGTCACATACGCACAACTCCTGCTGCAACAGCGCGGAGAGTATTCTAAGCCTGGTAGCATCCCCCAGGGTTTTAAAAATATCCGCCAAAGCCATTACCGTATCTTCAGCCAGCCTCTCCCGGCGAGCCAAATTCACCTTATCTTCATGAATACACTGGACTTCACAGCAATCTTCCCCAGCCGTTGTCATTGAATCCCTCCCTTCCAATCCTACATTTGAATAATTGTTCAGATGTTGGTTTTATTATCACCCTTTCCGGCAGATTAATCAAGCAGAAAAAAGAAGAGATTTAAGGATATGGAAAAGGGAGATTGTAAGGGCATTCCAATAAACGAGAGGTTCAAAAGATAATATCATTACATTTCGACTTAAGATAAACTATCATTAGAGATATAATTACGGTATCCTGTATTTAGGAGGTTGATTATTTTGGATAAAAAACAGAAATACTCCTATTGGAAAGATATAGAAACTGCCCGAGCTATACTATCAGCGGGCCGTTATCTTTATGTGGTATTTATGTGCCAGCAATCGATTGAGAAACTAGTTAAAGGGTTGTATGTCCTATTCTGCGAAGAAGAGCCGCCTCGGACTCATAGCATATCCATGGTTTTTAAAAAAATCATTGAATTCCAACCTGATATATTTGAGGATTTGGAAGCCTACCGTAAGAAACGAGAGCAATATGGTTCCTTTTTCGTAAAACTTTTAGCATACTACATCGCGGAAAGATATCCTTCCTATAAGGAAAAGCTCTCTCAAACAGTTGACCGGCAGGAAGCTACTGAAGTTCTTACCACCACCGAGGAGGTTTTTAAATGGTTACTATCCCTGAAACAGTACGCTCCGGAGTAAAAAAATATATAGAGAGGTTAAGGCAAGAAATCCCCGTAGAAAAGGCCTTGCTATTTGGCTCTTACGCCCGGGGTACATATGATAGTGGCAGTGATATAGACCTGGCCATTTTTTCGGATTATTTTCAAGGTATGAGAAGAGTAGATGGAATAGCATTTCTTCTTAGCCGGGCGGATGAAATTGACCTGGATCTCGAACCCCTGGCATTTACTTGTGATGAGTATAGGGAGAAAATTGGATTGGTTGACGAGATTATTAGAAACGGTATTGAAATCTAAGCTCAGTAATAGAAATTATACGAAAACTAAAAACCGCGGGAAAACCCGCGGTTATAGATATTTCTGGCGCAGAAGCGTGATTAATATTATTTCCTTAGTTCCATTTCCCACTCGTTTTTGGCATCCACTTTCATTTCTACCTGGTAGCCGCTGGAGCGGGCCAGCTTACTCACATTTTCCTTGGAAACACTGCTGGTTCCGACCACCAGTAATTCCTTTACTCCCTGATCCAGAAGTTTCTTGGTTTTTATCACCGGCATGGGGCAGCTCAAACCTCTGACATCCACCTTTTCCATTTTCCCCGTCCCTCCTTAATCTTCCCGGAAGGCAAAGCCAATGGCCGCCACTACGATTATTCCGACAATGCAGGCTATCTGCCCGTAAATCCCCGGGCCTCCGGGACTTGCTGCCGCCCCGGCCGCCGCCGCTTTCATGGCTCCGGATGCCAACATGAAGTTATGACAAAAGGCAGCACCAACAATCATACCTACCACAACCGTAGCTGCATCGGTATCTCCCTCCCCGGACAGAATCAACTGTCGCAAGGGGCAGCCGCCTAACAGTGTGGCCGCCAATCCCACCAGGTAAAGCCCGAGGAAATTCCATAAGTGCATAGTATGAGCCACCGGCTGCGGAGCGAAACCGGTTTGGAAGAAGCCCAAAGCTATATTTAAAAGCAGGGCTCCCGCAAATATACCGATAAAGCCCAGTAAGAGGGTATTATCCCGGATCAGCATGAAGTCTCTGATGCCGCCGCTCAAGCAAAGACGAACCCGCTGGGCCAGTATCCCTACTAGAAGCCCGGCGCCCAGGCTGAAAGCCAGCGGAGCATACATACTGCCTGGTCCTTCGGCGCTGAAAAATATTGGTCCCCCCGCATCGGGATTGAAGACCGTGGCCTTTAATAATAGAAATAAGAAAAAGACCATAATAAGGGGCAAGGCAAGTCCTCCGGCCTGAGAATGGCTATATTCAGCCCGTCCCAGGTTGAAACCCCTTTTTAAAAAGAAAACTCCCGTTCCCACTCCAAAAATAAAACCGATAAAACCTACTACCGCGTTGTAATCCCCCCCGGCCATACGCAATACATCCCGCAAGGGACAGCCTAAAAATACCAGAGCTCCGATCATCATGAATACTCCCAGGATGAAACGCACGAAAGTGGCTGAGCCTCCCCGGGATTTGAACTCCCCGGCAAAAAGAGAAGCCAGCAGAGCACCCAGAACCAGCCCAATGATTTCCGGCCGCATGTACTGAACCACACCAGCCCGGTGCAATCCAATCGCCCCGGCAATGTCCCGTTCAAAACAAGCGATACAGAAACCCATATTGGGCGGATTCCCCAGTTTGACCAGGGTTACCGCAATAGCCCCAATCAGCAAACCAACCGTTAGTACATACCATTTTGTCCTGTCCAAAACAATCTCTCTCCCTTCTATTATAACACATGGTTATATTTATTATGTTATATAATTATGTTTCTGCATTCTTTTGATTATTCCTGCCTGGAGGATAAATTTTTTTGAAGATTTTGTTGGAAAAACAAAAAAGATTTATGAGTTGAAGGTTTACAGAATTGAACTATGATTCCGCTGCAAAAACCCCTTTTATTGCATAAGGATTGCATAAATATACAAAGCGAGCGTTGGCGAAGCATGGATGCAGCACCCGGCGAAGGCGAGCAGGCGAAAGGGGGCGAGCGGCAGGATGTCGCGAGAGCGCTATCACCCTGCGGGTACTCCTGGTGTTCCACCCTGCGGGTGTCACTATTAAGGTTGCGACCATGGATGGTAGATTAGCGCGGTACCCCTTGAGCCGTGAGACAAGCCGCAGGTGTTGCCCATGCGTAGATTGCGAGCGGTATATTTATGCAAGCCAATGAATATTAATAACTTTTTGCAGTAGAGTCAACTATCCATAAACACTAAACAGCGGCCAAGAGGGATAAAAACGCAAAAAAAGCACAATAAATTGTGCTTCTAAAAAGTCCTTCCCTGATTGTCAAATTATTTTAAAAACCCTTAATTATCTGGTGCATCACTTTCCATTTTTATCGCAGAGCCCTCGAAATCACAGGGTTCCCCTTCTCTGATTTCCCTCTGCCGCCGCCGGCAATAGCCAGCACCCATACAGTAGTTGCCCCCTTCGATGCGAATAGCTCTACCACTGCTCAGGGCATAGGCAATTTTAGCCCGGGCTTCAACCAGTATCCTCTGAAAGGTAGGACGGGAAACCTGCATTCTTCTGGCGCAGTCCTCCTGCTCCAGGCGCAAATGATCCTTCAAACGGATAGCCTCCAGTTCTTCCACTTTTATCTGTACTTCCTCCAAACAAGACAAGGGTATACCTGCCGGTTTGAAACACTCCACCCGGGGCATGTACTCAACTCGGCGGCACCTGGGTTCCCGCGCCATCTTCTTCTCTCCTGTTCTTATCTATTTTGCCAGCCATTTGGAGCCTTTGCCTGGTTTTGATTCTAGCCCGGTTTTGAACATATGTCAACGCAAGCAGGAGTAAAGGGGGCTTAAGCCCAGAACCTCATATATAGGTAAATGGCGGAAAGGATAATAGATAATATCATCAGCGGAAAGCCCAGCTTCATAAAGTCTAAAAATCTTATAGTATTACCATATCTTTCGGCGAGGCCAGCCACAATCACATTGGCCGAAGCCCCTATCAGGGTACCGTTCCCCCCCCAGGCATGAACCCAAAGCCAGAGACCACCACACCGATTCCATGGGCATCGCAGTCATTTCCCCAATGCTTTGCAGAAGAGGAATCATGGTGGCTACAAAGGGAATATTATCCACAAAAGCCGAACCAACCGCTGATAACCATAAAACCAACATACCGGTTCTAAAGGGGCTGTCCCCGGTTATCGCCAGAGCTTCACGAGCGACCAGATCAATAACTCCATTGACCTCCAGTCCACCCACTATCACAAAGAGTCCTGCAAAGAAAAATATGGTAGGCCATTCCACACTCAATAAAGCTTCCTCCGGTTCTACTTTGGTCACCAGCAAAAGTAGGCCCGCACCTGCCAAAGCTATGGTGGCCGATTCCAGGTGCAAGTACTGGTGCAAGATGAAGCCTAGCATGGTCAAGCCCAGTACCAGGAGGGATTTCTTAAGAATGGCCCATTCTTTGATAAACTCTCTTTCGTCAAGTTCCATAACCTGGGCAATTTTATCTTCACCAGCCGCCAGGTCTCGACGAAAGATCAAAAGCAGGCAGGCAATGGTTACTATCAGGATTATAATTGCCGGTAAAGCCAGGTTATTGATAAAATCCATGAAACCCAGGCCGGTAGCGCTGCCAATCATGATATTGGGGGGATCGCCAATCAGGGTGGCTGTACCTCCAATATTCGATGCCAGTATCTCCGTAAACAAGAAGGGCAGAGGGGAAATTTCCAAACGATCGGTAATAGCAAAGGTTACTGGTACCATCAGCAGTACCGTGGTCACATTATCCAGCAAGGCTGAAGCTAGCGCTGTAACCAGAGCCAGGATTACCATTATATATAAGGGGTTGCCCCGGGCCAATTTGGCCGACTTTATAGCTATGTATTCAAAAACTCCGCTTTTTCGAGTTATACCCACAATAACCATCATACCTATTAACAGCCAAAGGGTGTTAAAATCTATGGCTTCTATCGCTTTTGCCTGGCTGATAACCCCCAGAAAGATTACCAGAGCTGCAGCCACCCAGACTACTACAGAACGGTGCACTTTCTCAATAATAATAAAGACATAAGCCAGCAGGAATATTACTATGGATAGCCAGAAATTAGACATTTCAGTTCCCCCAAAAAATAAATTTGGAAGTATCTTCCCCCAAAAACAAAAACGGTAGCCTCTTAAAGGCTACCCCCCCTGGTAAGCCGGTTTCTCACAGCAGAATCATCATATCACTATTGCATTTAGCTGTGACTTAGATCACTCTGCCTGGCTACCCCGGCTTTCGCCAGAATTGCCTTGACCGTATAACTTATTCATATATACAATTATCATAACATAAAGCCGCTGGCTTGAAAAGTTTGAAAAACCGTTTGTTTAGCACTCAATCCGGTTGCGGCCCTCCCTCTTGGCCCGGTACAGCAACTGGTCGGCCCTTTCTATGCATTCGACCATCTCTTCTCCCTTATGCTGGCATAATCCAATACTTACGGTAATTCCTTCCTTTCTATCCTCGAAACCCTCCATTTCAACCTGCCGGCGGATTCTTTCCGCCACCTGCTTGCCGTTTTTTAGATTGGTCTGCGGCAAGATAATCAGGAATTCTTCTCCTCCATAGCGCCCGGCTATATCAATATTGCGCAGGTTTCTCTTTATTATTTGGGCCACCTCCACCAAGACCACATCCCCTACCTGATGGCCGAATTCATCATTAATGCTCTTGAAATGATCTATATCCAGCATCATTATGGTCAAATCTTGCTGGTAGCGATTAGCCCGGGCTATTTCCATTTGCAGCTTTTCCAATACCTGCCGATGATTATAGAGCCCGGTAAGGCTATCGGTAATCGCCTGAACTTGAAGAATTTTATTCAACTCCCGCAGTTGCTGGTTTTTCTCTTCGAGTTCTTCCTTCATCCTCATTCTCTCCGCAATATCATGAAAGACCATCAACAATAGTTTTTTATCCCTGACCTGAATCAAATCAACGGAGAGAAGACCGGGCACTTCCTGACCCGCTTTCGATATGAACTTGCTTTCCCAATTCCTTATCTTCCCCTGTTCCAACAACATTTCCTGAATCTCTTTTTTCTGAGAAATGCTCAGTATTCCCAGTTCAGAGCAGCTACGCCCTATAACTTCATTCCTGCTGAATCCCAGCGTGTCCAAAAAACTCTCGTTAACATCCAGGTAAATCGATTCATTAAAAGTAGTAATACTCATCAAGGTAGGATTTAGACAAAATGCGTGGGAAAATATCTCCTGGGATAGACTCCGGGATATGGCCTGGGGCAAGTCCAGAAGCAGCTTTTTCCCTTCTTGCCGCTCTAACTCAAGAGAGCCCCCCCTGCTGGATTTTTCAATCTCTTCCCGAATTGTTTCTAACTCAGTAATGTCATGCAAAGCTACTCCCAGAATACCGGGTTGGGGACTGAAGAATACCAGCAAAAGCCATTTTTCTGACTCTTTATAATAATACTCCCGCCTTTTCATATTACCATCCAGCCGGACAATTTCAAAAAAGTTCTGCCTGTCAAACCTGCTATCAAATACGCCCGGGAACAATTCCGGGAGCATCCGGCCCATTATTTCCTCTTTATCCAGCCCGGTTAATTTGATAAAAGCAGGATTAACCATTACTAACTCAGCGTTTTCTATTTTAGCTTCCCGGTCCTGGTTGATAATAAAACAAAAAAAAGCCAGGCCATGATTTATATTTTCCAAAACAGCCTGGTAAAAGTCCAGGGGAAAATGCATCGCTCTCTTCCTTTCACTAAGGAAAATGGCAGAGTATATCTAGTTGTAAAAAAAATAAAAAATAATTCCCGTATATTCCTTTTTTATGGAATTATAACACTACCTTGCGAATTCTGCAAAGCAAATTAAGTCCCGAATCTTGGGGCTGAAGTTCATCTATGAGATGCCATCTCATAGAACCTTCTTCCCTTATTATATTATATTTAGAAAAGGGTAATTCATGCTATGATTAATTATAATTGCTAAACAAAATTAATTTGTATAAGCTACTTGAAGGAGTATTTGTTTTATTTAATGAAAACAAGTTGTTGAGGTTGAAAATTGCGGATTTAGAATTTAAACAAAAAAAGGGGAGAATGATCTATATGCTATCGGAAAAAATTCGCCATGATATTAAAAACGCTTCCTGGATAAGGGCTATGTTCGAAGAAGGAAACCGCTTGCGCCAGATACACGGGGAAGACAAGGTCTTCGACTTCAGCCTGGGGAATCCGGATTACGAACCCCCGCTGGCGGTACAGGAAAACCTGCGCCAACTGATAATGGAGGAATCCCAGGGCTTGCACCGCTATACGGCCAATGCCGGTTACCCTGAGGTTAGAGAAAGGATTGCCGCCAAACTGCGGGAAGAAACGGGTAAGGCTCTAACCCTCGATCATATCGTAATGAGCTGTGGAGCCGCCGGAGGCCTTAATGTAGTTCTAAAAACCATCCTTGATCCCGGTGAAGAAGTTATAGTCTTTTCTCCCTATTTTGTGGAATATGGTTTTTATGTGGACAACCACGGGGGCAAAAGCGTGGTGGTGCCTACCGACTCTAACTTCCTACCGGACCTGGAGGCCCTGGAAAAAAACCTGAACCCGCGCTGCAAGGCTATCATACTTAATTCCCCCAACAACCCCAGCGGGGTGGTCTATGGGGAAAGCACCCTTAAAGCCCTGGCCGCTATCCTGGAGCAAAAGGAAAAGGAATATGGCCGCAATATCATGGTGATTTCCGATGAACCCTATACCAAACTGGTCTATGATGATACCGTGGTCCCGCCGCTGATGAAGTTTTTCCCCCATTGCATTCTGGTCAATTCCTTCAGCAAATCCCTGGCCCTGCCCGGCGAGCGCATCGGTTATATCGCCGCCAGCCCGGAAATCGAGGATATAGAAACCCTGATGGCCGGCCTCAGCTTTGCCAACCGTACCCTGGGCTTTGTCAATGCACCTTCCCTGTTTCAGAAGCTGGTGGCCCTGTCCCTGGATGAGCTTCCCGATACTCGCGAATACCAGCGGCGTCGCAACTTCTTTTACCAGGAACTGATAAAACTGGGCTTCTCCTGTGTCAAACCGCAGGGGGCTTTTTACCTCTTCCCCCGCTCCCCCCTGCCCAATGATATTGAATTTGTCCAAAAGGCTTTAAAATACAATCTTTTGCTCGTTCCCGGAAGCGGTTTTGCCTGCCCGGGCTATTTCCGTATAGCCTATTGTGTAGATTTCAAAACCATCGAGAACTCCATACCTGCTTTTGCGGCCCTGGCAGAAGAGTTAAAGCAATAAGTAACTTTGCAGGGTGGAACACCAGGAGTACCCGGCGGGGACGTTTCTATGCCCCTCTAGGCCCAGATAAATGTTAAGAGAGCAGCTACACTGGTAAAGATGAGAGCTATGAGCAGGGCAATTTTGATGACTTGCGACTCGATACCCATACTATCTATGGTAGCAGCAGCATTCTGCAGTTTGGCCGGGGAAATAACACTGGCCAAACCAGCACTGATAGCCGTTCCGGCAGTCACCACCAGGGCATCCAAATTAAGAATCTTAGAAGTCAAAATATTATACTTGGCAAAAAGAGCGATAGCGGAGGCCTCGCTGCCACTTACAAAGCCACCCAGTAAACCCAGAAAAGAAGCAACCGCCGGATATAGCCCCTGGAAAAAATGGGCCGAACTAATAGCCAGTACAGAAATCATATTCAGCTCCGGATTCTTAAGTATCCATTTTCCCCCTTCAGGGGCAAAACCTGATTTCATCATTACATAAGCAATAGCAAAGAATATGGCTGCTGAAAATACCGGTCGGGGTGCTCTGCGCCACCACTTGCGAAAAATCTCCTGCCACTGTTCTCGATTTGGCTGGATAAAGGGAATCGCCATGAGAGTACTTATTATTACCCAGGTATAGGCATTCCAGAGCATTCTTGTCATTACCGGCTTTTCCCCAGGTATGATGTGCAGGGGCATAGCCAGTTCCCGGAAAAGATAATTATGGAGCGGAGTCCAAAAATTTATGATTAAACAGCAAGTAACCAGAATCAGCCAGGGAGCCAGTGCTTTCAACAAGGACATGGACGCCTCAACCTCCAAATCCTGCTTGTTCAGGCAGGAGCGCTCCAACAGTGGTTTGTTCAATACTTTTAGATAGAGAATCATAACCAGGATGGTAACCACTCCCCCAATTACTCCCGTTAAAACAATGCCTGTACCAGCATGAGCCACCCCCACCGCTGTCAATCCCATGCTTACCCCGGCTAATATACAAGGGACAAAACCCTCCCGCATCTTGGCCCAACCGCCTACAATCCAGAGCATGCCAAATCCAATCATAGTAGAGATTATGGGCATAAAGCGCGAGAAAACCAGGGCCGATTCATTCAAGGGGGTGCCGGTCATATCGGAGAAAACCACCAGAGGGGCTCCCAGCAAGGCATAAGTACAGAGGGAATCGAAGCCCAGAGCAGGCAGGGCCACCGCTACAAAAGTGGAGTAGCCCAGGGCTACCATAATCGGGGGTAGAATAGAAACCGGGGTTGCTCCTACAGCCACCAGCAGAGTCCCTATTCCCATATTAATTATCATTATCTGTACACATTGGTTGCTCTTGGCTATGGTCTTGACAAAAACCACAATCCTCTTCAACGCTCCCGTAGATTCAAGGAAGGTGATTTGCAAAATAGAGGTGGCAACCATGAGAGAAACGGGAAATGAAGCTATGATACCGGCCAGGCTGGCAGTTAAGGCTACCTCCAGCGGGGTATCAAAATAAAACATAGCCACCAGGACTACGAGTACCCATCCTGCCAAACCACTGAGGTCAGCAGCACATCTGGCAAAAACCAGTAAAGCTAAAACTGCGATTATTGGTATAAGTGTTACCAAGACATCCATTTAAACAATACTCCGTACTACCTGTAATAATATTACTAAACTTGGGTAAAACATTGCTATCCTTGCTACTGTAATTATAACTCTACTGGTTTATTGCAAAATTCCATACAAAGAATAATACCACAGTTCCAAAAACTTTTAAACAGTAAAATAAAACCTGGCCAAACAATGGAGTTGAGGGCTTCCCACACCAGAGGATGAGCCAGGGTTTTATCCTTGTTTTCCCAAACGCGGGTTAACCAGTAATTGGGGAGGCGCATAACATCATGAAAGAGTTTCTTTCAGACTTATACCCATTCCTTTCTTGAGGCACAAAACGTCATGAAAGATTTCTTTCAAACTTCATCTCGTTATACTTTCGTCTATTACCCCGCCGTTTCTCAAATGGCTTCTTATCTGCAGCATTTTTTTATCTATCTTTTCTAAAACATCGATATACTGTTTTTCCTGCTCGGATAAGACAATAATTTTATGGATTCCCCCATTTTTTATAACCAGTCTTTTATCTCCCATAAGGGCCAATACCGGGTCATGAGTGGAAATCAAAACCAGCTTCTCTTCTTTAAGCAACAACTCGATGGCCTTTTTTCTATCTATACCGGCATTTTCAATTTCATCAATAAGCACAATAGGAGAAAGACTTAGAAGAGCGGTGTCCGCTATCATCAAGGCCCGCGATTGTCCTCCGCTCAATTGCGTAAGCGGGGTATCCCGGGTAAACTTTTCCCCGGCCAGCTCGTTAGCACATTTTACTATCTCCTGCACTACTTTTTCGACATGGTCAATCATTCTACTTTCGGCATGCAGCTTTATGAAATCATTAACCGAGAGATCCATTACAAAATTCATGTTCTGGGACAATTGAGCAACCAGCTTATTCTCAATGGAAAACCTCCTATTCATATCCGGAATCTCTCCATTGAGCAAAATCTGTCTATTGGTAGGAGTATCCCTCTGCGCCAGGCATTCTATATCAGCCAGCAACCTGCTTTTCCCCGAACCGGTAGGTCCTACTATCGATATTACTTCTCCTACTTTTAATTCCAGTTTAATGTTTTCCTCCTGGCCAAACTTATCATTACCGCCTATTATCGTTATTGATTCCACGATATTACAGGAGCTTTTTTTTAACGTTTCCATTTTATCGATAAATGCCAGGAAGTTGGTTATTAACTGCTCTCCATTAAGACCGGCATCTTCCAGCAGTTCCTGATTTATATCCCCGGCAAAATCCTTTAAGCTGCGGTTGCTATCAATATCATTTATACCAATGGATATAAAAAAATCTCTGGCATAGTCATATTGCGCCAATAGTTCTCCCAGCTTAAATGAAGCCAGATCTTCTTTTGCCAACATTCTACTCCTTTCATAACTAGAGCTTTATTTTCTTTATATTGCCAGTCTGATACTTTTCCCCTATTCTTATCTCTCCCGTACAATAGGAACACACTGCCGCGGGCATCGAGAATCTCAGTTTTTTATCTATAACACTTTCATAGTCATTAGCTTCTTTCAGGCGCAGGCTCAAATCATAGGCCCCCTGGCCGGTTATGCCATTTATGAAAATTATAGAAGCCCTGGGACTGGATTGTTTGGCTCTAAAGGCAAATACTTCCCGTTCCGCCTGCGATACTATATCCCCTTTGGTTATTACCACAATATCCGCCAGCCTTAACATAGGCCCGATTTTTTTAGGAGTGTTTATACCGGATAAATTATCTATAACGCATATGGCCAATACATCTCGTATATGTGGAGAACAGCGGTTGCATAAGCCGGCACTTTCACTTATAAGCATATCCAGCTTTTCACTAATCCCCCACTTAACACAATCTTCTATATTGGTCATGTAATAATGATCCGGACAAAGATTGCCGGAAAGGCCGACTTTCACTTTCACCCCTAATTTTTTATACATTTCATCATCATAGGTTGATAAACTGTCAAATTTAACTACGCCTATCTCCAGTTGGTCTTTTTTCAGGTATTCTATGGTTTTAATTATGACCGAAGTCTTCCCTGATGAGGGCGGCCCGGAGACCGTAACTATTTTCAACTATTACACTTCCTTATGATTTTTGTTTTTTGTCCCAGCTTTTATGAAATTCTTCATGCAATTTCTCCCCTAGAGCCGGAATATCATGTGACCTTATATAATCCCAGCCCAACCATTTAAGCTTTGCTCCTTCAGGAATCTTACTTTCAATACTGGCATTAAATACGGCTGCATTAATATCAGCACACATTTGTCCATAAGTGTTTGACACTAGATCAACGAGATAATCCAACTCCTTAACTTTATCCTTCTTAACCAGAAAAGCGATGGGGATTATTAGAGCCCCATCTTCAGGGAGAACTATGGAAACACCTTTGTTTTCACAAAGCTGGGCAAAGGTCAAAGGCATATAGTATATAGCGCCCGCTTCCCGGCTGTTAGTACCTGCCATTCTGGCCGCTTTGGCGGCATGATAAATCCCCTTTACATTACGGGCTAGCTTTTCCATGCTTTCCATCCCAAATTCTTTATAAAAATAATATAAGGGATACTCAAATATCCCTTTAGCCTCGTCTCCAAAGGCAATTATGCTGTTTTCATAAATAGGATCAAGCAAATCTCCCCATTTTTTGGGTTGGGGCAAATCCCCCAGTTTTTTCTCATCTATTAGAAAAACCATAGCCAGCCCCGCATTCAGGGTATAACTATCATCCATATATTCCTGCAGATTCCCCTGCCTGGCATCCAATACACTGGTAAAATATCCCTGGCTTACATACTTATCTATGAAACGCTTATCATATATCTCGTCAAAAGACATTGACATTATAATATCCGGCAATTTATCGATACTCTCGCTATCATGAAAATTTTCAAATTCATGCGGGGCATGACAACCATCTACAATAAATACATTGGGTATCTCTCCCGTTAGCTTTTGGCGGGCCTTTACCGTCTCCATCAACTCTTCCTTAAAATGCTCACTAACCGCACACGCCGTTTTCACCAGCAGGTTTACCGGCCGATCCGGATTATAATAATCATATTGCAGTCCCTCCATTTGACAGCCATCGCCAATCCTGGAATTTATCATATTAATGAAGAGTTCTGCATTCAGGCCTTTTACCGTTAAAACTGTACGCAACATGGTATCTTTTCCTAATGAGTTCACTAACTCTGCCGCAGAATTGTAATTAAATCCGCTCTCCCAGAATAGCTCATACAATTCGGGATAATTTTTCAAGATATCGCCAATCTTGTCTTCCGCATTTACCAGCATGCCAATCACTCCTCGTATAAAATTACCCGGCACCTAACTTTAAGCAGGAGCCGGGCAGATCTTGTTCAGTTATTTTCGTAACGCATTACTCATGAGTTCATCCAAATCCTGCTCCGATAAATCATAGGAATAGAACAATTTATAGAATTCTTTGGTCTCCTGTTCTATATCATAATTAAATTCTTCCGGATAAAGCAAATTGCCCAGCCATTTTATTCCCAGTATGCGAGCTACGGATGGCGGCTGGCCAAACCAGCTAAATGGCGCGCATGGTATTTCATACACTTCTTTATTTTTTACCGCTTCCAAATTATTAAGGCTGCTGTTTTCTAATATCTTGCTGCGTAAAGATGAACTTCCTCCTTCTCCTCCTCGTGCCTCAACTTTATTGCTTACTATTAATTGTGGGTCCCACTTAATCAACTGCTCCATCGATAAGCGGGAGCTTTGGTAAGGGCTACCCACTTTTATTTCAGCTATATTTCTCCCTCCTACTATTTCAATGAGTTCTGAATGTATATTTCCTGCTGCATAGGTCATTAAACCGTCTTCGCCACAAGCATAATATACCCTTAATTTTGCATCTTCCGGTATTTTGCCGGCAATTTTTTCAGCTTCGTTAAGGGTATTCTTACAATACTCGCCTAATTCCTTAGCCTTTTCTTCTTCGCCTAATAATTTACCCATAAACTCATATGCTGCCGGTGCATTCTTAAGGTTTCCATCGACCATAACAATGGGTATTTCCAGTCTATTCTGGGCTTCTTCCACCTTGGATTTCCAGGAATCATTAATAATTCCCGCATAAATTATTATATCTGGAGCTAGCTTTAATATATCTTCTTCATTGGCAGTATCACCCATAATGTAAGTACCCAATACAGGCAAGTCATGATGTTCTTTGATGGTGTATTTTTTCTCTAACTCTGATAACTTGAAGTTTTTGGCAATAAGTTTATGCGGATTGATGGTATATAGCATAACGGTCCCAATGGGAACCGCTGAATACACTTTTTCAATCTCTTTAGGAACAACCACTTGTCTCCCTGACATGTCAGTTATAGTAATGGTAGTACTCTCTTTTTCCGGACTGGAATTGCTTACTTTTTCCGAACCCGAACAACCTGCTAATGCCGTAACTATTAATAATAGTGAAAGAACCATTGCCAGCGTCTTATGCTTAAACCCTTTCTTAGCCATTTGAATCATACCCCTTTCTATTCATTTGAAAAACTCCAGACCCCGTCCTAAAGAAGTACTGAAAAAAATAATGTACTACCACCCCCTCTGGCAGCCGGGACGGCATATTTTCTGAAAACAAGAAACAATGGAGATATCCCGGTTTTGTTTCGTTTAATTTGTTTATATTATAGCATAGCATCCCTCGCCTACTATTTCTGTTTGTTTTTGTTGCTTATTATTTATTTCTAGGGTATTTTCGATTTTCCTGCTAAATTATGACTCCACTGCGAAAACCCCTTTTGTTGCATAAGGGTTGCATAAATATACAAAGCGAGCGTTGGCGAAGCATGGTTGCAACGCCCGGCGAAGGCGAGCAGGCGACAGGGGGCGAGCGACAGGACGTCGCGAGAGCGCTATACGACCATGGATGGGAGGTTAGCGTGTACCCCTTGAGCCGCGAGACAAGCCGCAGGTGTTGCCCATGCGAAGACTGCGAGCGGTATATTTATACAAGCCAATGAATATTAATAACTTTTTGCAGTAGAATCAATTATGTGTTTACACAAAAGGTATAATTGAGGAAGGCAGCGGGGCAAAATTCAAGCCTAAAAAACCCAGCTTTAGCTTTCCATTATCACTTTATGAAAAGCTAAACCCCAGCTGCAGCTGGGGTTTGCCAATACCATTGAATATTCTTTTTCCAATTCTTAAAGCATCAGGTAGTAGGGAATCTTAAAGCCCTGGTGATCAAACTGGCCGGAAGCCAGCAATACATCAAACAACTGGCCGGTATCCAGGGCTACTTTTCCCCTGGCGCTAATGCTGCTGCAGATGTATTTAGCCGCCGAACCCGCGGAAACCAGGGCCAGTTCAAATGAATAATAATAGCTTTCCTGGATTACCTCCTCGATATTATTCATACCGACCCGGGAGATGGCTCCCACAATATCGCAGTTATTGGCAGTTAAGAATTCAGCAAACTCGGCAGCCCGGTTGCCTATAAGTAAGACTCTCGGTTTGGAATAGGGCAGAGAATAGCGCTCCCTGAGCCCCGGATACTGATCCGGCAGAAGAATTTGCCGCAGTAGTCCGGAAGCGTGAATCATATAATGGGCAGCGGAATCACAGAAACGCATAGCATTTAATGGTATCTGCAATTTCTCCAGAACCTTAAAAAGGGTGGTTTGGAAACCCTGAATCAGCCTAATATGGGCGGCGGAGCGCCCCGGGCGGTTGGTAGTTGGAATCCCCACCAGGGTAGCCGAATGCAAAGCCTTGATCAAGTAATCCTGGGCTCCTTTATCCGGAAACTGAACCCCGGAAAGACTCAAAAAATCTTCCCAGCGACTTGCCTCATTATCACCATCCCCCAGCTCCGGATCATGAGAGAGAGCTGCCATCAGGCCAGCCCATTTCTTTAGCTCCAGATTAGTGGGAAAAACAATATCCTGAGCCAGAATAATCAGTTCCGAGTCCCCCAGGCGAATAAGAGAAAATCCCTGTTGTTGTCCCAGAGCGTAAAATATATGCTCTCCCAGTTCCGCCATATCCATAATCCGGGACTCCAATATGGCATGTTCCCTTAGCACCTCATCCCTTTTGCCCGGCGCCTTAAACTTGCTCCAGCTACGGGACCTTATCTTAAACCCGGCCCTGCCATACCCGCCCGGCAGAGCAATTTTTCCATAACCTGCAGTACTTCCATCAATTTGGGGATCAGATAGATTCAGTTTCAATCCCCGGCTATACCCATATTTCAGCTGCATAAGCCATCCCCTTTCACCCTTTCACCAACCCCAACCCACTCTGAATTATCCCATCCCTAATAGCTAATATATACAATCATGGGAAAAGGAGTTACCACTCATGCTGGAGCCAGGAATACCCCAAACAGACGAGTATTACCAAGTAGCGCATATAAAGCTGGAGGTAAAATAACTGATAAAGGACCGGTTATTCCCGAAAATCCTAATTAAACCGACCAAGCCCATCATTATGCCTAAAAACCTTGCAGCCGATTTCTAATACTCGTCCTTTTGAATTTATTTGCGTTCTCCTAACGATGAACCCTTCCCGGATGTATGGGAAGGGTTCATCATATTTTTTAATCCTGTGACCAATAAAAATACCACCATTAGTGAGGATAAGAATGCAGCGGTACTTGGCAGAGGTCCCACTCAATTCACTTGCCCTGGTTACCGTATGATTATCATTTGTAAATTATTCCCATCGTGTATTCTTCATGCTCCAGCTCCAGGTGGAAAAATTGCCAGGCTGGCATTATCTTAGAACATGTGCTTTTCCTCCCTAGTCCCCCATTACGCTTTTGACCAGGTTACGGGGCTTATCAACATCATTACCACGGAAGAGTGCCATATAATATGCAAAAATCTGCAGGGGAACAACGGCTACGATGGGAGCCAGCATAGGATTTATCCGAGGCAAGAGAATTTTTTCATCACATTCCTGGCAGTGCTCCTGCAGGTTTTCCTTGCAGATAGCCAATACCACCGCTCCCCGGGCTTTGATTTCTTTAATGTTGGCCATGGATTTATCCACCAGTTTATCCTGGCTGATCAGGGTCAGTACAGGTACTCCCTGCTCGATAAGGGCCAGCGGGCCATGCAAGAGCTCACCGGTTGCATAAGCTTCAGCATGGATATAGGAAGTCTCCTTGAGTTTGAGGGCTCCTTCCATGGCTACGGGATAATCCAAGCCACGACCCAGGAAAAAGATGCTCTGCACCTTGTGATACTTCTCGGCCATTTCTTTAATATGCTGCTGTTCTTGCAAGACATTCTCTACGATAGCATCCACAGCCAGGAGTTCGCTCGCCAGGTCTTCGAGTTTGGCCGCATCGCAACTCTCTCTCAGGGAGGCCAGATACAAAGCCAGCAGGTACATAATAAGCAGTTGAGCAGAATAGGCCTTGGTGGAAGCAATCGCTATTTCCGGGCCGGCGTGGGTGTAAATCACCCGCTCCGCTTCCTGGGCGATAGTACTTCCCGGCACATTGGTAATAGCCAGAACCTTGATGCCGTTATGCCGGGCTTCTCTCAGGGCAGCCAGGGTATCGGAAGTTTCACCGGACTGGCTAATTACTATTACCAGGTCATTGGGATTCCACAATACCTCACGATAACGGAATTCGGAAGCCAGGTCAATTTCAACCGGGATGCGAGCCAGTTTTTCTATGACTAGACGACCTACCATTCCCGCATGATAGGATGTCCCACAAGCGGCAATAATTATCTTGCCGGTATTTTTAAATACGTTATCAAATTCCAAATCGGAAAAATCCACCCGACCGTCTCTAATTCTTCCGGCCAGGGTTTTGCGGATGGCTTCAGGCTGCTCGTGAATCTCCTTAAGCATAAAATGCTCGAACTCGCCTTTTTCAATTTCACTCATATATTAACCTCCAATTTTGTTTATATTTGGGGTTATTTTAAAAACTATTACACAACTTTTTTCATTTCGATGTTCATTTGATTCTCAAAATTCAAGAAGCAGCGAGGCGGATTAGCTTTCCCGCGCTTTCCCACGCATGGCTTTTGTCACCCGCATTGCTGCGGGTCTTTGTAGCCGTGCTAACGGTGGTGGTCACCGGGGGGCATCCGCCGACAAATTCGATAAACCCCCTCCTCGTCACCCGGTACTCCGATGCTCACCAATACTGTGAATTAATCAGCAAAACTCTATGCTAATGCATATCCAATAATATATGGCATCTTCTGAGTGCCGGGGCAGGCGCTAAAATGAGCTTGGGCGTTAGGCCTGAGCTCTTTCTATGCTTTGTTGTATTTCAGCAATCACCTCCTCCAACAGGTACTGCTCTGGACCCTGGGCCATTATCCGGACCACCGGCTCGGTTCCCGAGGGCCGGACTACCAGCTTGCCCCATTCCCCCAGCCTCTCCTCCGCCTGCTTCAGGGCTTCCTGCACCAGAGGATGAGCCAGGATTTTATCCTTGTTTTCCATACGCAGGTTAACCAGTAATTGGGGCCGTTTCTCCAGGCCCCGAGCCAATTCAGACAGGGTCAGGCCGGAACGCCGGAGAACTTCCGCCACCTTCAATGAGGTCAAAAGGCCGTCTCCGGTAGTGGCATGCTCCAGAAAGATTATATGCCCTGATTGTTCCCCGCCCAGCAGGGCGCCGCTCTCCTTCATTTTTTCCAAAACATAGCGATCGCCGACTTTACAACCGGCCACCTGAATATTCTCGCGGCGCAAAGCTATATCTAAGCCTATATTACTCATAACTGTAGCTGCCACCAGCGGGGGATTCAATTCCCCCCGGCTGTTCATATCCAGAGCGCAGATCATTATAATATGATCTCCATCCAGCTCGTTGCCTCTTTCATCAACAACTATACAGCGATCAGCATCACCGTCATAAGCAATGCCTATGTCCGCTTTATGTTCCACCACCGCTCTTCGGAGCCCTTCAGTATAGGTGGAGCCGCAGCGCTCGTTGATATTTACCCCATTTGGGTAGTTGTTTATGGCTATAACCTGGGCCCCCAATCGACTCCATAATTCCGGGCCAGTGGAATAGGCTGCGCCGTTGGCACAATCAACAACCACAGTTGTACCCGCCAGGTTCTGTTCCAGGGAATAACAGGAAATAAGATAATCCAAATAGTTGTTTTTGGCCTCAGCTACCAGGTAAACCCTTCCCACATCTTCACCCTGGGGGCGCTGGAGTTCCTGGGTTCCGGCTAAAACCAGTTCTTCGATTTCGTCCTCTAGTTCATCGGGCAGCTTGTAGCCACTGGGGCCGAAAAACTTGATACCATTGTCTTCCAGCGGATTATGCGAAGCCGATATTACCACTCCGCAAGAAGCCTGGTATCTTTGGGTAAGGAAGGCAACTGCCGGAGTAGGAAGTATTCCTACCGTCAATACATCTGCTCCAGTGGAGCAAATACCGGCTATTAAGGCCGCTTCCAGCATGTCGCCTGAAATCCTGGTATCCTTTCCCACCAGTATCCGGGGTCGTTTACTGGCCTCATGACGTGCCAGAACATAACTACCGGCTCTACCTAGTTGAAAAGCTAATTCGGGTGTAAGTTCCAGATTGGCCACACCTCTTACTCCATCTGTTCCAAATAGTTTACCCAACGCTTACTTCCTCCCCATTGTAATCATTACTTTAGAAAACCCAGCTTTTGTCAAAAATGATCACTGCAAAATTATACTGCACAAGTAGCCGGATTTCAATATAAAACAAGCCATAAACCTATGTTGCTTTCCTTCCAATTACAGGATATTTTACTTTATTTACCATATGCCCCAATGCTAAGCAAAAGTTTACTCTGGGGCTAACTATGAAAGCACTTTAAAGTTCCCGGGCATTACAAACACTATTACTATTTACCTTGACTTTTCGTACAGGTTTTTGGTAAGTGGAAATTATTCTCTCCGCTACTTTCAAACCATCTATGGCGGAGCTGATTATTCCCCCGGCATAACCAGCCCCTTCGCCACAGGGATAAAGGTTATCAATATCCACCGAAGATAAGTTTTCCTGACGCAGAATCCGCAGTGGTGCTGAAGTACGTGTTTCCACTCCGGTTATAACCGCCTTTTCGCTTATGAAACCGCGCAGCTTTTTCCCCCAGTCCTCTATCCCTCGCTGCATAGTATGGCAGATTTCATCCGGAAACAATTCCCAGAGGTTGGAGGCTTTTACCCCAGGTTGATAAGTGGCCAGGGAGCCTTCCAGGGAGTAGCTGGGAAGCTGAAGCAGAAAATCTTTTAAATACTGAGCCGGGGCATGGTAGTTGCCGCCTCCCATGATAAAAGCCTGTCTTTCCAGCTTCTCCTGAAACTCCAGGCCTCCCAAAGTCTGATTGTCCCAATCGGCCGGGTTCACCCCCACTACTAAAGCACTGTTGGCAACACCGCTGTTCCGTGCCCGGTAACTCATTCCATTGGTTACCAGTTGACCAGCTGCAGAGGAAGCCCCAATTACATAACCGCCCGGACACATGCAGAAGCTATAACAGGGTCGCCCTTCTTTTTCGTGGTGGCTCAGATTGTATTCGGCGGCACCTAGACGCGGGTGCCCGGCATATTTCCCAAATTGAATGCGATCAATCAAAGGCTGGGGATGCTCAACCCTTACTCCTACCGCAAAAGCCTTGGGGATAAGACTTATCCCCCGGCGATAGAGCAGGCGGTAAACATCACGCGCACTGTTTCCCACCGCCAGCACCAGCAGAGAGCAGGGTACCTCCGTTTCATGGTTTATTATTATGCTTTCTAGTCGCGAATGGTTAACTTTTATGTCGGTTAAACAAGCATCAAAATAGCACTCGCCACCCAGGCCAAGTATCTCCTGCCGCATATTCTTTACTACCTGCCGGATGACATCAGTCCCAACATGAGGCTTCTTTACATAGAGTATTTCCTCATCGGCGCCAAACTCTACAAAACTACGCAAAACATAGTTAATCCGTTTATCGTCAATGCGAGTGGTAAGCTTGCCATCGGAAAAGCTGCCGGCTCCACCCTCACCAAATTGTACATTGGAGCGGGGATTTAGCTCGGCCTTTTTCCAGAATCTCTCCACGCTTTTAACCCGGCGGTCGATATCCTGCCCCTGTTCCAACAGTACCGGTCGATAACCATGACGAGCTAGATACAGGGCACAAAAAAGGCCGGCCGGGCCTGCCCCTACTATGAGAGGTGATTGGGTCAGGCCTTCTGTACCAGGGGTGAGATGGATAGCTCCTGCCTGTTCCTCAGGCTCGATTACTTTGGCTATTTTTTCTGGAAAAGACAGTTTATCATCAACTTCCAGATCAATAATATAGGAAAAGCAAATCCTCTTTTTTCGGGCATCTATGGACTTCCTTACCAGGCGTAAAGAACGGATCTCACTTTTGGCTATGGTTAAACGGCGAGCAGCTGCCTCCTTTAGCTGCTTTTCACTATGATTAAGCGGCAATATCAACTCTCTCAGGCGGATAATCATTCCTGCTTACCCCCTTTTTCATCTATCTTACCTATATCCACATATATCAAAACCCGGGAAGGAAAAGCCTTTATTCCCTCGGGAACCATTAATTCCAGCTCCTGGCTAAAGGATTCCTTTCTCCCTTCCAGCTCCAGTACTTCAGTATTTACTTCTTGGATAGCAGCAACTTCACTCTCTGCTCCCAGGATAGTTATGAAATCCGGCTCCATCTGCAACTTGCGAAGTTGATAACCTTCGGCGGTATTGCCGCTGCTCACTAGCTTGACACCAACCTTCTGCTCCGCTTTCTTCCGGCTGAGGACAACATTAACCTTGACTTTCTCAGGAATCAGCCGTATTCCTTCATTGATTTTCCTGCCCCCGGCATCCAGAGCCAGCAACGGGGAATAAAAGGAAGTGATTCCCTCCCGGTTCTGCAGGGATATCTGGCATTTGACCGTCTTCACTTTTTTTATGGCTTCTTCTTCCCCTTGTAACAAGCATCTTTCCGGTGTAATCACTACATCCAGGACTTCATAAGCAGGAGAAGGAGGCTTAAAAATCTCATATTTAATCGCGAGTTCTTTTTCCTGAACTGCTTTAAGTACAACTTCAACCTTGTCCGGCTCCACTGTAGCAAACAGGGCCCCCTTGACTACCTTCACATTGACCGGAAGTTCATATACGCCTTCCCCCAAACCACTTAGATCCACATAAGCAACAGTATCGCTGTTCCTTTTTAGTGAACCCCATATGCGCAGCGAAACCGTATCCGGACCACTAACCGTCAGTCCCTCGCCCAGGTTATGATATTTGAGGGGTGTCTTGATAAGCTCTTGCGGAGTAGTGGTAGCGCCCTGGCTGACCACATACAGCCAGAGCAAGATTGCGATAATCAAGGATATCAGTTTAAGTCCGGTTCTCTTTTTTGGGTCCTTTAATGCGGAATTCACCAGCCCACCTCCTCTTGACGACATCACTCCATTTCTCCCGGGCCAATAATTCTCTCCCCAGAATCTCTCTAAGGCTCAAAGGGTCCAGGTGACGCTGTATCTTGCCCTCCTGGGCCAGCGAAATAATACCCGTTTCTTCAGAGACTATTACCGCTATGGCATCAGAAAGCTCTGTTATTCCCAGGGCAGCCCGGTGGCGTGTCCCTAATTCCTTGTCCAAATTGGGATTGTCGCTTAAGGGGAGGAAACAGGCTGCCTTTTTTATCCGGCTATTGGAGATGATGCAAGCTCCATCGTGCAGCGGCGTGTTAGGAACAAAAATGTTTATAAGCAGCCCCGCCGAAACCAGAGCATCAAGGTCAACACCGCTTTCCAAATACTCCGCAATTCCCGTTTCCCGGATCAGAACCAGGAGTGCCCCTACCCGGTTGCGGGAGAGGATGTCAGCAGCCTCGCCTATCTCGTTAATAATGGCCTCATATTCCTCCATTTCAACTTGCGAAGTACTCAGGCTAAAGAACTTCCCTCGTCCTAACTGTTCCAGCAATCTCCTCAGCTCAGGTTGAAACACTATGGGTAAAGTAATAGCAAATACAATCCATAGCTTTTCCATTAACCAGTTAACCATATCCAATTCCAATGCACTGGCCAGCACCGAAAAGACCAGTAATAATACCAGTCCCTTCAGCAACTGTTCCGCCCTGGTTCCGCTTATCCAGCGCAAAATCCGGTAAACCACATAAGCTACTATAATAATATCCACCAGGCTGCGGATAATATCCCAGGGGTTGGCAAATACCCCGGAGAGAAAGCTTAAATCCAAATTATTTTCCTCCATTGAAAAATGAATTAGCAGCTGCTTTAACAGTAAGATATAAAAGGAAATAGCCTTAACACCTTACCCTAACGCCTCACTTCCAACGCTTATTCTGTAAATGGGCTGGATATTTCCTGGGGATAATGGAACACGGCCAGAACCCCTTTTTTTACGGAAACTTCCCCGCTTTTCGCGGTAAGTACATTGGATATACCGTAGGGGTTTTCCAGGTTCATCACAATATCCTCAACCTGATACTCAAAGCCCTTCTCATATACTCCCTGTGCTTCTTCACTGAGAGCCAGAACTGATACTATGTCACCCTGGCAACCTTTAAATACTATATTTTTTGTTACCAGATATACTACACATTCAGGGGAGTAGTGCATGATCTTAATTCCTTGCCGGGCCAGTTCCAGGCTAGAAAAGATATTGGCCAGGGTATGATCCAATCTTTTGCCCAGAGTTCCCAATAAAACTATCTCATCAGCGTCAAACCTGTTTGCTATGGAAAGGGCTAGCTGGGTATCGGTATAATCTTTATGCCGGGGGTACTTCCTCGTCTCTACTTGTTTGACCGTGAAATACTCCCTGACTTCGGGCCGAATGGAATCAAGATCCCCAATAATCATGGAGGGAACTACACCCATGGCAAAAGCATAATTGGCTCCCCCATCAGCACATAATACCAAATCAGCACTGGAAAAAAGATGATGGTAAAGGTCTATCCTACCATACTCACCGTTAGCCATTATTACGCATTTCATCTTTTATCTCCTCTTCTTAATCTTCCAAAAAAGGACTTTCTTCATTAATAGATACAAGAAATAATGATTCTACTGCAAAAAGTTATTAATATTCATTGGCTTGTATAAATATACCGCTCGCAGTCTTCGCATGGGCAACACCTGCGGCTTGTCTCGCGGCTCAAGGGGTACACGCTAACCTCCCATCCATGGTCGTATAGCGCTCTCGCGACGTCCTGTCGCTCGCCCCCTTTCGCCTGCTCGCCTTCGCCGGGCGTTGCAACCATGCTTCGCCAACGCTCGCTTTGTATATTTATGCAACCCTTATGCAACAAAAGGGGTTTTCGCAGTGGAGTCAATAATAAATAGATACAAGAAATAATACTCTTGCGACTAAAAGTCCTATGGCCATTCAGTCGTAGGATGCGGACTCCGGCTTCGCCTAACGGCTCGCCGCTCGTCTCGCCATCCCTGACAGAAGGGCTACCAGCCGTTCGCACCTCGTCTGCTACTCGTGCTCACGGGGTAGATGTGAATAAAAACCTGTGGTTTTTTATTCACTCCCATTCAATGAATAATATTTTAGCAGATATTTGTGCTGCTTAACACATATGCAACAACGGCTGTTCTCCGGCAAATAAAATTGACAAACAAAAACTCGTTAATTATAATTCTTATAGTTTTATTACAGTAAAGGAGGGAGCCTGTTGTCCTATATCATCACAGACGAATGTATTTCTTGCGGAATATGTGTAGATGAATGCCCGGTAGAAGCCATTAGTGAGGGTGAAGATAAATTTGAAATCGACCCTGAACTGTGCACAGAATGTGGATCTTGCGCTGATGTCTGCCCTGTAGAAGCCCCGATTCCTGCAGACGACTAAATGCAACGCTACGATTATTAATAAACAAAAACCCCTACCGGGGTTTTTCTTTTTGTCTTTTCATTTATAGAAGATATTTGCCAGTTATAGTAAACCCGGGAATGAATTCTGTCTCAATGCTTCGTATAATATAATGGCTACCGAATTGGACAAGTTAAGAGAACGGCCGATGTCCTGCATAGGGATGCGAATCTGGGTATCGGGAAAGCTTTTTAAAATAGAAACAGGTAATCCACTGCTTTCCCGCCCGAATACCAGCCAGCTATCTTGAGGGTAACTTACCTGATGGTAGGCTTGTCCTGCCCGGGTAGTGGCCAAAAAAAATACTGCCCCCGGATTTGCCTCCAGCAAATCCCCAAAGCTTACCCATAGTTGTATCTCAACCTTATCCCAATAGTCAAGACCGGCTCTTTTTAAAAAACGGTCGGCCAGTGAAAAACCCAAAGGTTTGACCAGGTGTAGAGCCGTTTTGGTTAAAGCACAAGTTCTAGCGATATTTCCTGTATTCTGCGGGATTTCCGGCTCCACCAGCACAATCTGCAACCAAGTCCCTCCTAATACCATACTGGAAAACATTATATATTAATATACATATCTTGCCCAGTCGAAAAGTCCCTGAGTTTGCCAGACATAGGCATATTGTCCCCAGGGTAAACTAGTCGAAAAGTAAAGGAGCGATCTGCTTGTTGAGGAAGAATAAGTGTCTGGCCATCTTGGTCTCTATCTTGCTTGTTTGCTTCCTGGCCTTTGTTGGCGGCTGCCAAAAGCAAGCGCAAAAGCCAGCCCCCAAACCCTTAAAACCAGTAAAAATGGCTCGTGAGGTAAGTAAATATAAGACAGAGCCAAATATCACTCTGTTTCGAAAAGCTACCGGAGAAAAACAGAATTTAAAGCTGGAAGAGTACCTGAAAGGGGTTGTAGCTGCGGAAATCGGACCCAAATATCCTCCGGAAGCACTGAAAGCCCAGGCGATTGTAGCTCGAACCATGACCCTGGCCCTTCTGGAATATGAAAATGGCACCCGGCAAAAGCATAATACCGATGCCAGTGATGACCATACAGAATTTCAAGCCTATGACGAAAAGAAAATTACCCCGGCTATTTCCAAAGCGGTAGATGCCACCCGGGGTCAGGTTCTTACTTATAATGGCAAATTCGTTTATGCCCTCTTCCACTCTCTATCCAAAGACAAGACCGCCAGTATAATCGAGGGCTTTCCGAAATTAAAAAATAAGGCCTCCGCCTATATTGTTCCGATAAAAACCAATGGTATGAAATATGCGCCGTCCAAATATAAGAACTGGACAGTAAAAGTTCCCCGCTGGGAAGTGAAAAATATTATGGGGGCTAAAGCCGGCTCTCTGGATGACATAAAAATCAGCAAGAAAGGTCCTTCCGGCCGTGCCCTGACCATAAGCGCCGGCAAGACTTCCATGCCTGCTACCATGCTCCGCGAGAAAATAGGCTTTGACCGCTTGTATTCCACGGTATTAAGCAGTGTTAAGGCAGAGGGCAATAATATCGTCTTTAAAGGCAGCGGCTGGGGTCACGGCTGCGGGATGGAACAATGGGGAGCTTATACCATGGCCAAGGAAGGTAAAAAGGCCAAGCAAATCGTGGGACAGTATTTCCCCGGCACCCGTTTGACCACACTTTATAAATAAAAATATTTAACCGGCCTGGGACACGGGGACACCTGGGACACGGGGACAGGTCCCTTGTCCCCGTGAATTTTCGCTAACCCCCCAGGGCCCGGCACTCAGTGTCAATTATATCTATTTAACTCGAAGTAATTTTGCCCAAGTGCCGGGCCACAACCTCCGATGAGTTAGCGCTCCTTCTAATCACCGACATTCTCCGTCTTCCGTCCTCCGTTTTCCACCCTCCGTTTTCTGTCTTCCGTCCTCCGTCTTCCGTCTTAAATGCTGCTCCCCGCTGCGGGCCTCATTGACGGCCGCCACATAAATGCCCAGGAGGATGAGGACTCCACCTATCATTTGGTACCAGAGCAAGAGCTCGCCAAAGACCAAAAAAGCAAGTATACTGGCTCCCACTGATTCTCCCAGTATTGATACTGCCACAATGGGAGCCTTTACATATTTTAAAGCCCAGTTGAGAATCCCGTGGCCAGCCAAGCCCGGTCCCAGGGCCAGCAATAAAAACAAAATCCATTCCCGTGGGGGATAGGAAACCAAAGGCAAGCCAGCCAGGGCCGAAGCCGGGAGCAATACCAGAACCGCCACCAGCGCTACCATAGAGGTATAAGGCCAAACATCTACCCGCACCCGCACATAGCGTCCGATGATAAAATAAACGGCAACAAAAAAACCACTCAGCAAAGCCAGCATATCTCCATAAATTCGTCCTGAACCCAGGTCACCGCCGGCAATGAGGCTGCTGCCCAAAACGGCTACTATTATACCGGCTATCACCTGCTGTTTCATCTTTTCCCGGAGAATAAAAATGGAAAAAAGCAAAACAAAAATCACCTGCAGGTTGGTAAAAAGCACCGAACTGGGAATGCTGGTATAGTTGAGGGAGCTGATCCAGAAGGCAAAATGCAGGGCCAGGAAGAACCCCGCTATTATAATTAGAATAAAATCCCGGCGGGGCATCTTCTTGATATTGGGAAAGATATCCCGGCTTCCCAGCAGGGCTGCCAGGCCAGCAGTGAAAACTACGCGATAGAGGGCAATTATCATGGCGGGCGCGGCGGAAAACCTTATAATAATAGATGATGTGGCCATACAGAGCACGGAAAAGAAAATCAAAAGATATATAAAAACCGGTCTCATGCCCCAACTCCCAGATACGACTGTATTACCCTTTCATCATTTTTTATTTCCTCCGGTGGACCCTCGGCAATCTTTCTTCCGTAATCCAGCACAGCGATACGCTCACATATAGTCATCACCAGGCTCATATCATGCTCCACCAACAAAATAGTAAGCTTCATTTCCTGCCTGATTTGCTCAATCAATTTCATCAGCTCGACCTTTTCCCCGCTGTTCATCCCGGCGGCAGGCTCGTCCAGCAATAATAAACTGGGCTTTAATGCCAGGGCCCGGGCAATCTCCAGCCGCCTTTGCTCCCCATAGGCCAGGTTATCGGCATATTCCATCTTCTTATCATAAAGACCTACCAGCTCCAGCAATTCCTCAGCCCGGCTCTTAATCTCCTTTTCTTCCCGCAGCATGGAGGGCAGTCCCAGGAGACTTTTAAAGAAACCGCTGCGGCTGATGCCGTGGCTGCCGACCCGCACATTGTCCAGAACCGAAAGCTTATTAAAAAGACGAATATTTTGAAAAGTCCGCCCTATGCCCAAGCGCGCGATATTATGGGTGGCCATCCGGTTGATCCTGCGTTCCTTAAAAATCAAATCGCCTTCACTGGGAACATATATACCGGTGATAATATTAAACAGAGTGGTTTTACCCGCCCCATTAGGGCCGATAATACCGAAAATCTCCCCTTCTTCCACCACCATATTCACCCCATCCAGGGCCCTCAAACCTCCGAACTCCTGGCTGATTCCTTCCAGGGTCAAGACTGGCATGTTTTCACCTCTTTTCGCCCCCAGCGCTTTTTAAGGTCATATATGCGGACATCACCTAAAATCCCATTGGGACGGAAAATCATCAGAATCACCAAGAGGGCTCCGTAGAAGAGAAGCCGGTATTCCGCCACAATACGCAGCATTTCCGGGGCCAGGGTAAGTATAAAAGAACCCAGAATGGTACCGGGAATGCTCCCCATTCCACCCAGTATAACCATGTTTAAAAGCTCAATCGACTTCATAAAGCCGAAATCCTGCGGATTAATATAATACATATAATGAGAGTACAGGCCTCCCCCCAGTCCGCCTAAAAAAGAACCGGCAGTGAAAGCCAGTATTTTTAAGCGAGTGGTGTCAATCCCGGTCGATGCAGCGGCTATCTCGTTTTCCCTGATAGCATAAAAGGCCCGCCCCATACGGGATTTTAACAAACGGGTATTAAGGGCGATAATGAGCAGAGCAATAAGCCACACAGTAATGAAGTTGGTATGCTGGGGAATACCCGATAATCCCACTGCTTTGCCTCCGGGTTCAAAATTAAGAAAAAATACCCGTATGATTTCGGCAAAACCGATAGTAACCATAGCCAGGTAGTCCCCTTCCAGGCGCAGGGTGGGTATGCCGATCAGAAAACCAAAAAACGCCGCTACCGCAGCCCCGGTTAGCAAGGCCATGAGATAGGAAAAGCCAAATTGTATGGAAAGAATGGCCGAGGTATAAGCACCAATACTCATAAAGCCGGCATGACCCATGGATAACTGGCCGGTAACACCGGTAATCAGGTTCAAGCCCAGAGCCAGGATTATATTTATTCCCAGCAAAATCATTATGCGCAGGTAATAGGGATCAATGTATTGCGTTAATGTAGCGTCCAAAGCATTCACGATTACACCTTCTTCGATATCTTCTGCCCCATCAAGCCCTGGGGGCGAATCAACAAAACCAGAATTAACATGCCGAAAGCAATAGCATCCTTATAGGAGGAGGAAAGGTAGGCCACCCCCATTATTTCCATTATCCCCAGGCTCAAACCACCGATCATGGCTCCCGGTATGGAACCGATTCCCCCCATTACCGCTGCCGCAAAGGCTTTTAAGCCGGCCATCATTCCCATATAGGGCCAAACCGCGTTGTAATACACCCCTACCATTACCCCCCCGGCAGCAGCCAGAGCCGAGCCTACAGCAAAGGTAAAAGAGATAACCCGGTTGACATTAATCCCCATTAAATAGGAAGCGTCCAGATCCTGCGAACAGGCCCGCATAGCTTTGCCTATACGGGTCTTTTGCACCATGAATTGCAGCCCGATCATTAACAGGGCCGAAACCGCCAGTATGAGTATCTGCATTAGGGAAAGATCCAGGGAGCCCAGATGGTAAGACTGATGGGCAATCACTTCCGGGTAGCGATGGGTATTGGTTCCAGCCATCAGGGCCATCAGGGTGGAAAGAAAAATAGATACTCCAATCGCACTGATCAGTGCCGAAAGGCGGGAGGACTTGCCCCGGAGGGGGCGATAGGCGATTCTTTCAACCAAAATCCCCAAGAGCATGCAGAAAAGCATGGCTGCCAGCATAGCTGCTATCAAGTTGAAACCGAAGAATGAAACCAGAATAAGCCCGGCAAAAGCTCCAAACATATAAATCTCACCATGGGCAAAATTAATCAGTTGGACTATTCCGTAAACCATGGTATAACCCAGGGCAATCAAGGCATAGGTGCTTCCCAGGGTCAGACCGTTCAGCAATTGTTCCCAGAACATAAATTTCCTCCCTGACGCTTGGCGCGATTATTGTTGTAAATTTTTTAGGGTTATTGTAAAAAAGTCCTCAGGGCCTTTTTACAATACCCCTAAAAGTTAGGTGATAGCCTGCCCAGAGGGCGGGCTATCACTGCACTCCATTATTTATTCAGGCTTACTGAACTTTTACTGGAATCTTTTCCAGGAGGAAGAATTCTCCGTCTTTAACCGTAATGAGACAAATCGGGCTCTTTATTGGTTCCCGATCGGCCCTGAAGGTAGTGTTTCCAGAGACGCCTGGATAATCCTTTAACCTGGCCAGTTCGTCCTTAAACACTGAAGGGTCGGTGCTCTTGGCATCGGTCATGGCTTTGGCCAGGATCATAACTGCATCATAATACTGGGCGGAGAACATATCCGGCTGTTCTTTAAATCTTTCTACATACTTTTTGATAAAAGCGTCTGTCTCGGGACTGGGCTGATCACTGCTGAAGCCGCAATAGTATATTACCTTTTCTTCCACCGCATCTTTGCCCAGTTTAATCAAGTCGTGTCCATAAAGGCCATCCCCACCTAAGAGGGTGATATCCAATCCCTGTTTTTTGGCTTCATTTTGCAACAGGGCTGCTTCACGGTAGTAGCCGGTAAATACCAGAACATCCGCCCCGGCATTCTTCAGTTTGGTAATCTGGGCGGTGAAATCCGTTTCCCCATTATTTATGGTATCTTCAATTACAATCTTCCCGCCTTTGGCCTTGATGGCTTCCTGGAAAACCGGGGTGAGGGCGGTGCTATAGCCAATATTAAGCGAAGTTATTATGGCAAAGTTCTTCCATCCCTTGCTGTTCATCATCCAATCAACCACGGAAGGAACGGCGAATTGGTCCAAAAGGGTGTTGCGGAATACATAATCCCCAATTTCTACCACACCGGTGCCCGTAGCCCCGGCGGAAAATATAACTACTTTGTTCTTTTGAGCTATATCAGCAGCTACTTTGGTTAGACCGGTACAGGGGTCACCCACCATAGCCACAACTTTATCCCTGGTAATGTATTTGGTGGCAATCAGAGCTATTTCTGAATTTTCCCCTTTATTATCTTCATAGACCCCTTCTACCTTCTTACCCAATATACCACCCTGGGCGTTCAAATCATCAATAGCCATTTCCATTCCCTTTTTACCGGGAATGCCATAGTTGGCCACATCACCGGTAGTTGCTCCCAGGAAACCCAGTTTGATTGCTTCTTCCTGGCTCTTGTCCGCATCCTTATTGCCCTCGGCTGCTTCCTTGTTGCTGCTGCAGCCGGCTAGCAACGCCACGGCCAGTAGCAGGCAGAGCAGCATGGCCCATCTCGATTTTCTTCCCCTTATCAATTTTTTACCTCCCTTTATCCTCATTTCATAATTATTACTAAAATTCGAGTTTTCTCACCTCCAAAATCAAAAAATGCACCAATTTTATATATTCCTTTCCTCGGCCCAAAATCCTGCACGAGCAGGAAAAAAAGCTGAAAAACCAGAATCTTGCAATATTGTTGAAGGATTTTTAAATATCGGCAGCAGTAAAAGCCGAGAGAGGAATATCGCGGTAATCATCGGCCTGTAAGAAAAGCTGAACCCGGGGATCAAAGCGGTACTCGTCCATTAGCCTTTTAAACATCAAATCAAAACTGCTCAAAGCTCCGCTTCCGTTGCTGTTGATGAGTCCTTCTTGTTCGGCAAAGAGCTGGGTGGCCGCCGACCCGCTCCAGCAGATGGAATAGATCAGCTGCTCGCTATCCCCCATCAACTGGCAACAGATATAAAAACGGCAGATGAGAGAGCGCCAGGGGTAAATACTGCAGATATTATCCCGTAAAAATATGCAGGGATTGGGCTTCATCCGAATAATTCCCGCTTCCAATTTCTCCGCATCAAAAAAGTCAGCGGAGAGGAATTCCTTATAAGTCAAGTGCAAATGAGCGGCCATCTTTTTAAAGGAAATAAAATCGGGAATTACATAAGCCGTCTGGCAGCAATTATGCAAGCACCCCCGGCAAGCAGCGTGGTTATCGGCGGCATAGGATTTGAACAGCTCGCTGTCATCACAGAGAGGTTGCCAGAGATCCAGCAAATCCTGAATACTGGCTTCTCCTCCTATTCTAATGCCTACCGCCGGTCTTCCCTGTTCCGTTCCGCTATATAGTTCCAGCTTCTTCACGAGTTACCCTCCACAAAACATGACAAGTTTTACTTCTACTGCAAAAAGTATAAATATGCATTTCCTTGCATAAATATTCCGCTCAGCAACCTTAATAGCGACCGAAGGGAGCATCAGGCGTACCCGACAGGGTGCAACCTAAATAGCGACCACAGGGAGCATCAGAAGTGCCCGCAGGGTGCAGGGTGAAGCATCCATGCTTCGCCAACGCTCGCTTTGCATATTTATTCAACCCTATGCAACAAAAAGGGGTTTTTGCAGAGTCATTCGCAGACTATAAATTTACCGCATTACTACTTAGCCCAAGCCTTTTATGGCATTACGGGCCAACTGGTCACAGCGTTCATTCCACCTGTCGCCGGAATGACCTTTAACCTTTTCTACTCGTACCCGATTCTTTCGCAGCAAGGGAATAAGTGCTTTCCATAGATCCTGGTTGGCCACGTCCTCTTTTTTGCTGTTCTTCCAGCCATTCCTTTGCCAATTCTCCAGCCAACCCTTTTGAATTGCATTTATAAAATAGGCGCTGTCGGAATGAACCCGGATCTCCCAACCGCTGCCCTTTATAGCCTTCAAAGCTTCTATTACCGCCATCAATTCCATACGCTGGTTGGTGGTACCAGCTTCAGCCCCGGCAATTTCTTTTTGATGCTCTCCATATATAAGTACTGCCCCCCAGCCTCCCGGTCCCGGGTTTCCCGAACAAGCCCCATCAGTGTAAATTATTATCTCTTTCATTTTCTACTCCATTTCATGCCGGGGATTGGCATTTACTCTCTCCACCGCATCAGCCACGGCAACCAGCAGCTTTATCTTTAATTCTTTTTCTAAAAAAGCGGCTTTGGAGATGGTTTCGCCTTTGTTACTGGCCACATAACGAGGTTTCATCTTGTTCAAAGCTAGCGCACAGACATCAGCCACACAGCGGTCACAACGGCATATTCCCGGGCGGTGCTCCATTATTTCCTTAAAGCATTCCCACACCAGTTCCTCCACGATATTAATAACCTTCATATCGCCTATATCCACCCGGCCCACCTGCTATTCCAATATTTGTGGCAATTCCCGCAAATTCCTACCGGATAATCGGCCTCAGGAACTTTCCACCCAGTCCCGGGGCCAAGCATATAGCGGTCATATCCGTTTTTACTCTTAATTGCCCTATTTTACTATTTCTACATAAAAAAAGATTCCCCTTTAAGGGAATCAAGCTTCCGCAATTTTTTTATCGCTGCTATCAGATTGCTTGACGAAGGATTTTACATCCCCATCCAGCAAAGCCTCGTTATCCTTTTGCCTTTCTTTATTCATGGCCCGAGCTTTATTTTTAAGTTGCTGCTGGTTATCAGTGGCATAAAAACCTGAACCTTTGAAGACAATGGCTACATTTTTACTTATCAACCTTTGCACCTTGCCTCCACAACTGGGGCACTCGCTCAGTGCTTCTTCCGTAATTTTCTGCATCTTTTCAAAACAGCCGCAGTTTTCACAGCGATAGTCATAAACCGGCATTTACATCATCCTCCATCAAATATGAATTTTAGCAAAACATCACTATCTACCGCTCCAAAAAATATTTTACACATACTACCTCTGCTTGACAAGCGAGCGGGGTTACACATTAATCAGGCTAAAATAAACAATAACCGCCATTACTCCGTTCCATACCCCATGGGCCAGCATAGTAACCAGGATGCTCCCGGTTTTTTCATAAAAATAGCAGAGTACGGCACCACCTACCGCCAGTGGTATAGTACGCCAAAAATCCCAATGGGCCAGGCCAAAAATCAAACCCGCTGCAATTGCTCCCCATAGAGGGCCAAGGTAGCCCCTTACCACCGGGTATATCATTCCCCGGTAAAAGAGTTCTTCGGAAACCGGTGCCAGCACTGCCCCCATTAGCAGCAAAATTATGAACTCAGAACCGCCTTGAACCGAACGGAGCATCTCTTCAAAAACCTGGGGCCTTATATCGGGCTGCAGGTAATTGATGGGTAGTCCCAGCAACAGTACCAGCAACATTAATAGTAAGCCACCCATAATTCCATAACGCCAGTAGTTGCTCCAGCTGGTATTTTTAAGACCCAGGTCATTCAAGCCGGCATTATTAACAAAAACACTTAGAAAAAGAACCAATAAAACTGTAACCAGAAATTGAAAAATATAAGCTACCGCAAAAAAAGCCATTTCTGTCTGCGGCATCCCTATGGCCAGCATTAAAAAGGCTATTTCTTCACTACAAAAACTAAACAGCAAGCCGGAGAACAATATTCCCAAATACACCAGTATTGGCTCCAACCAGTTCCACTTAAGCTGCTGTCCATTAATCCCTTCCAAGAAAATCCCCCTTTCCATTCTCTTTAATTATACATCTTATTTTTTCGCTGCTTTAAGGAAAAACTATTAAAGCGAAGGAGGTTGACAAGTTTTGAGTCCAATACTTTATATTTTTCTTTTAACCCTGGTGGTGGCACTTATGCTCTACTGGGTAATTTCCAGCCTGGATACACGCCAAAAAAATGAAGAACGGGAAGAAATCGATTTTCACCTGGAGACCGCTCAGGAATTGTTCAAATACCTGGAACCAGAAGAGGAAACCAGTAATGTACTCCATTTAAGCTCTCATCCCGGTTATATCCTGGCTTACTGGAGAATTAATCCTAAGCGTTGGAAACAGCTTGAAGAAAAATATGGTCCTAATATTGGGGTAAATTCATTGGCTATACGATTACACGAATCCGGTTCCAGCTCAAATACCCTTGAATTACCCGTAGAGGAACTGGACGGGACCTGCTACTTCAAATCCAGTTCCCAGCTTAGTTATTATGGGATTATTGGCATACAAAAGAACGATAATTTTATTCCCCTTATGCTCTCCAATCCCGTTTTTTCCAATGATGGGGCTGAAGTGGATTAATTATATCCACCAAAGGTTAATAAGCACCAGCAGGGAATAGGTAAAAAATAAGAGGGCACTGCTTCTTTCCATTTTCCAGTTGAAGACTTCTTTTAGCACTTTTTGTCCCTGGAAAAAACGCTTGAAGGCTAATCCAAGAACGAGTAAATGAAGCAGTTCAAAGGTGGCAAAAAGCACCGTAAAACCAAGCATAACGGGATTGGCTACTATCAAGATTACCAGTAAAAAGTAGCTTGCTTCCAATAGAAGGGATAAAAGAAGCATCATCCATATGCGGACCTGGCTCTTGGCTCCCTTCTCTATCATCCAATTAGCCAAAGAGTTAAGCAGATCCAGTTCAAAGCTCTCCGGATTACCTTTGATGATTTTAATGAAGTAAACGGAATAAAGTAAAAAGATACTTAAGGCCAAGAAGCCTAGAGTTATTTCCATTCCCTTCACAACCTTCCTCTTGCTGCCAACACCAGCCTGATTGGGACGCATTTCGCCTCGTATAAAAATATATACCAGGGAGGAAGCAAGAGCAAGGAAAACGAGATAGAAAAAAATAAGCCCCCTTAACAGGGGGCTCTCAAAACGCATAATAAAAGAGGCTATACTGCAAAACCCCTTTTTTTGTTGCATGGGGTTGCATAAATATGCAAAGCGAGCGTTGGCGAAGCATGGATGCTTCACCCTGTGGGTACTCCTGATGTTCCATCCTTCGGATGTTACTATTAAGGTTGCACCGGCTAAGACGAGCAGGCGAAAGGGGGCGAGCGACAGGACGTCGCGAGCGCGCTAACTCCCATGGACGGGAGATTGGCGCGGTACCCCTTGAGCCGCGGGACAAGCCGTTGGTGTTGCCCATGCGTAGCGCCCTGTCGGGCACAACTGATGCTCCCTGCGGTCGCTATTAAGGACGCTGGAGCGGAATATTTATGCAAGCAGAATAATATTATGTCTTTTGCAGTACCAAAATATTTTAAGCAAGGGCATCATTTAGCTCTTTGACCACCTGGTGCAAATCGGCCACCATGGAATAGTCAGCCATTTGGTGTATATAAGCATTTTCATCGGAATTGACCGCCACAATCACCCGGGCATCACGGATGCCCACCGTAAACTGCACCTGTCCGGAAATACCCAGCAAAACGGCCAGATCCGGCTGGCACTTCTTGCCGGAAAGCCCAATGACCCTGTCTTCCGGCAGCCATTTCTTATCTGTAGCCAGCGGTTTGGAACAGGCCAGTTCTCCTCCGAGCTTCTTCGCCAGGCTTTCCACCGCAGCCAGGTCTTGCTGGCTGTTCAAGCCCTGTCCTGCCACCACCAGCACCGGAGCTTCTTCTATATTTGCACTGCTGCTGTCCTTGGCCCGGAATTCCAGTAATTTAATCCGGGAAGGCAGGACTTCCACTTGCAGCTCATCGATACTGCCGCCATCCCGATCCGGGGCCGGGGCAAAAGCCCGCGGTACTATAGCCAGCACCTGCTTTTCCCCATCTATATACTGGGTGGCTACGGTAGCCCCGCCCAGCGCATTACGCTGGCAATAAATCTGCTCCCCTTCCACCTTGACTGCGGAAATATCCGTCAGGCAACCCGCTCCCAGTACCTGGGCCAGACGCCCGGCCAGTTCGCGGCCCCGGCGGTCAGAGGATAGCAATACTATGGAACAGTCCAGCTTCCCGCAAGCCTCTTTTAAGGCCACCGCCACATTGGCGGCATCAGCCGGAAGCACTGCCGGGTTTTCTATCTTATATACCCTGGCTCCGGCAGCCGATAAGAGCTGGCATTGGCTGGCATTGTTTATACAAGCCGCCTTTACTTCCCCACCCCGAGCATCAGCAATTAATCCGGCCACAGTCAATAATTCTCGAGCCAGCTTGTCTTTATCACTATAAATCAATATTCCTGCCATTTCTCCTACCTCCCGATCAGGTTTTCGCCCTTAAGGGCCGCTACCAGTTCGTCAACACTCTTGACGGCTACCCGCTTGCGGTCACTCTCGGGAGCCAGGTTGCTCTCGGTCTTTACCGGGCAGATATTACCCAGGTCCAAAGCTAAATCACTTAGGTCCAGGATTTCCTTAGGTTTTTTCCCGGCTTTTAGTATCTGGGTTACGGAAGCTATGCGCGGCTCATTAATCCCGGAAATGACCGTTATCACCGCTGGCAGTCCTATTTCCACCAGCTCCTCACCATCTTCCAGGGAACGGCTTACCCGCAAGCTTTCTCCTTGAACCTCAATAGCGGAAGCATAACCCACCTGAGGCAGGCCCAGGATTTCCGCCACTCGCGAGCCTACCTGGCCGGAATAGTTGTCTCCGCTGCCCTCGCCAAAGATAATCAAGTCTACCTTCTCTATTCGCTGGATGGCCGCAGCCAGTATTCTTGCGATCTCTGCACTACCCAGCTTATCCAGCTCATCATTGATGATGAGCAGAGCTTCATCTGCTCCGGCGGCCAAAGCTTCCTTGGCCGTATCTTCCAGTTCCTCGTTACCGGCGGAAAGCAAGACCACCTTCCCCCCCTGGGCTTCTTTAATCTGCACCGCAGCCTCCAGAGCGTTCTTGTCTATAGCCCCCATGATCCAGGGGACATCTTCCAATACGGGCTGCCGGTTACGAATCCTTATTTGCTGCAAATCAGGTATTTGTTTCATAGCTACTACAACATTCATCCTTCTATCCCCCTACTATATTTCCTAACCGAAGCGAAATTGTACTCCGCTTCCGCCGCCGGGATAATTCCATTCCAAGACCTCGGTACCGCAAGCCAGGCGGCAAGTGCCGCATTCCAGGCATCCATCAATGGTAAATTCAACGGCACCCTCGGAATTTTCGCTGTAAAGCCCGGCCGGGCATACCAGAACCGCCCTTTTCAAGCGTGCATCTTTCTCCATACCTGGCCTGATCTTTATATGAGCTTCTTTATCGGCTTTAAAAACATCCAATCCCAGCTTGGCTTTCAATCCTAATATTTCACTCATATTTTCATCACCTTCCTCGCATCCCCGAACATGGACCACAACTCGCTAAAGCCAAGGTATTGCTTTATAGTCGGGTAGAGTCGATTCTTGGGGCCGGCAGGAACAGCATATATATCCCGCATCATATTTCCCAGCATTTCCGGGTAATGTTGGAATAAGCGGGGATTTTCCAGAGCGTGAGGAGCTTCCTGGAAATTTTTGAAGTCTTCCATAACAAAACTTTGCCCCAGGAGTTCCTGGTATACTGCCAGTCCCCGGGCACTAAAGTCTTCCGCCTTTTTGGCCGCAATCACAGCCTGAGCCGCATAATAACCGGAGGCCAGAGCGTATTCCATGCCTCTAACTGTAACCCCGATGTTCATGGAAAAGCCGGCGGCATCACCAGCCAGCAGAATACCATCCCCGAAAAGTTTGCTCATGGCTTGGTAGCCTCCTTCCGGAATGGCATGGGCAGAATACTCCACGGTCTCCCCGCCTCTTATTAAAACCGCTATTTCCGGACGTTGTTTAAATTCATCCAAGAGCAAGGGAGCTTGTATGGCCGGCTGGCCCTGCATCAAATCCTTGATGCCCACCACTATGCCCAGGCTGATACTATCCTTATTGGTATAAAGAAAGCCTCCGCCGAACTTGCCCCGGGTTACCTCTCCCATAAACATACGGGCCAGGCCTTCATTGCCCTCCAGGCCAAAGCGCTCATTAATTAGCTTCTGGTCCAACTCAATGATTTCCTTGAAGCCCACGGCATAATCTTCCGGCTTACCCGGCTGACGCAGGCCGGCTTTTTCCGCTACCAGGGACAGTACACCATCACAAGCAATTACTACATCAGCATAGAGCTCATCCCCTCCGGCTACTACCCCGCTTACCCGGCCATCCACTTTTATCAAATCATCCACCCGGGTCTTGTCCACCAGCATGGCTCCTTTTCTTTCCGCCTGTTTGGCCAACCAGCGGTCAAACCTGGCTCTAAGGATGCTGTAGCTCTGGTAGGGCTCCTGGCGCAGCTCGTCTCCTTCATAATTAATGGTCACCGAGCGCTCCCGGCTCATTATAGTTACTCCTTCATGGCTGATAAATCGCTCCAGGGGTGCTTTTTTCCACAAATCAGGAAATAACTCGCGGACCGGGTTAAGATAGAGACGCCCGCCGGTCACATTCTTGGCTCCGGGGTAGTCACCCCTTTCCAGTACCAGTACCTCCAGGCCTTCCCCGGCCAGGGTATAGGCTGCCGCCAGACCTGCCAGACCGGCTCCCACTATGATTACATCGAATTTCTCCATATAAGCTTCACCTCCTGGGGTTTCCGTATTTATCTCCCCGAATAAAGGAACTCTACAATACTATTATCTTTAACCTTTGCTTCTCAAAATAGAAGACGCCACAATCAATTTTTGCATATCGGCTACCCCTTCAATTTCCGGCCCAATTATGGCATCACGATAGACCCGTTCAATAGTATAATCTCTCATAAGTCCGTAAGAACCGTGCACGTCAACCGCTATACGCGCCGCATCCACCACATTGTCGCCGCAATAAGCCTTAACCAGAGCAGCCTCAGCGGCAAATTTGCCCGGATCTTTTATGTCATTGGCCAGGCAGCCCAGGCGGTAGCACAACCAGCGCGCGGTTTCATACTTGATGGCTAAATCGGCGATTTTAAGCTGAATGGCCTGGAATTTCGCTATGGGTTGGCCCCGGTGGGTTTTTTCCCGGGCATATTTGCTGGCCTCCTCCAGTGCTGCCAGGGTTCCTCCCAGGGCCGCGGTACTGGTGCCAATCTTGCCCAGGGCAATACCCAGCAGTAAAATGGGAAAACCCTGCCCTATTTTGCCCAGCAGGTTATCCGCCGGTACTTTTACATCTTTCATATATACATCCAGTAATTGTCCCCCATGCATGCCTATTTTTTCCCAGGGCTCCGATATGGAGTAGCCTTCGGCCCACTTGTCGAGAATGAAGGCAGTCACTTCCCCGCTTTCCGTCTCGCGGGCAAAAACCACCATGGCTCCAGGATAATTGGCATTGGAAATAAAACGCTTGGTTCCGTTAAGTATATAGAAATCACCCTGTTTTACGGCGGTAGTGGTAATCTGTTTGGGGTCAGAACCGGTTCCCGGTTCGGTAAAAGCGAATGATACGATGTGCTTGGCCTTGCAGCCTGGAATCATGTACTTTTTCTTCTGTTCTTCGGTTCCAAAGGCGGATATGGCCCCCAAACCCAGGGTATGAGCAGCCATGGTCATAGCTACACCGCCGGAAACCTTGGCAATCTGCTCCATAGCCAGGACATAGCCATCATAACCCCCATCGGCTCCGCCGTACTCTTCCGGGAAGGGAATGCCAAAAAGGTCCAGCTCCGCCATTCCGGCTAAAATCTCCTCGGGAATCTTGCTCTCCTCGTCAATCTGTTTGGCTGCGGGAGCTATGCTTTTCTCCGCAAACTCCCGGGCCATCTGTTGAATTAACGACTGCTCCTTGCTTAGATTAAAATCCACAATATACAACCCCCTTATAGCCTTTTTAATATCCTGCCATTTGCTTTTGTTGCTGATTTAGTTTAGATATTAGTCATTGCTTTTAAGTATCGGAAGAAACTACGAAGCAGTTTCAACACACCACTGCAACGAGGCGGGAGATTATTAATCGCCGACTGCTTTGTTAATGGAAACCAGCCACTTAAAGAAGCGGGAAACATTTTCACCTCGTTATAAATAAATAATATCATATCTGAAAAAGACAACAAGAAGAAGATTCCAGCTATTTGAATACAAAACCCGGACAGCAAATGCCCGGGATAATAATTCCTTTTCCTGGGCTTTTTGTCTGCAGAGTAAAACAACGGTTCCTCCTAGTTGCTGTTCTTGTTCAGTTGTTTGTCTATAAGATCCAGAGAATGTTGGAATATTTGGGAAACCTGCGGTTCAACCAGCTGCCTTATATATTTATTAAATTCATGGGCCATTGGAACCAGATGACTATGAACCAGTTCCTGGCCTTTTTCGGTAAGATAAATTTTAAGACTGCGGCGGTCTTCCGGATCTTCCTTTCTCTCCACCAGGTCTTCTCTGACCAAACGATCAATTAACCCGGTAATTGCAGGGCTATCCAATTGGATACGGGTGGCTATGTCTTTCACACTGGTACCCGGATGATCCATGACATCAAATATCACAAAGCTCTGGGCGGCGGTGACCCCGTGTTCAAGACAGCGGTTGTTGTACATGCGGCTTATTTTGCGTGACAGGGCATTCAGGCGAAAACACCAAAAAGTAGTAAAGTCTAACATGCGAAACTCCTTATTCATTATATTTGGCAGATCCGGGAACATATATATTGAGGAAATACGGATTCTGTTAATATTAATTCCTTAATAATTATTATGGGAATAGTGTCTATATTATTAAACTTTATTTATCTACCTGCTGTCAAGGTGCTTTTCTCCCTTATGATGCCACTCAATCCCAATTTTTAGCCAAACCAGGATAACGACCAGGATGTAGGAAAGAGGGAAAACTAGAGCTGCGGTCGTTATCCGTTTCACTAAAAACTCCAAAAAGGCCGGTACCCCATCCACTTTCCCAATGGACAGGGTACCGGCCAAATTATGCCCTTATTATTTCTTCATCCGGTTGGCCAGGAGGCTGATCATCATGTTCTGATTCCTGTTTTCCATTACTATAGCAGCTTCCAAGCTGCCAATATCAATGTTCAGGTTAACCGCTTCCTTGGTAAGCTTCATCGCTAATGGATCCTTCTTAGCTATGGCCTGGGCGATTTCCAGGGCCGTGTCAAATAATTTTTCTTTTTCCACACAACGAGAGGCAAAGCCAAGCTGCATGGCTTCCTCAGCATTCATCCAAGCCCCGGTGTATAGGAATTCATAGGCCCGTCCACTACCGATGATGCGGGGCAGGAAATAGCTGCTGCCCATATCGGCTCCAGCCAATCCAACATTGACATAGGCAGCGGAAAAGCGGGCATCAGGAGAGATCACCCGTATGTCAGAAGCTATGGCAAAGCTGAAACCAGCCCCGGCAGCAGCCCCGTGTACCGCACAAATAATGGGCTGGGGACAATTCCTCATATTTATCTGCAGCTCGCCAATAGGCATCTGCAGGTCATACATAGCTGGAATATCAGCCATTACCTGGGGCTTAATAATATCCGCCACTTCCATACCGGCACAAAAGCCCTTTTCGCCTTCACCTTTCAAAATAACGACCCGGGTCTCAAGATCCCTTTTCAGCTTGAGCCACAGGTCGTTTAATTCGTTCAACATAAGCATATTCATGGCATTATACTTTTCCGGCCGGTTAAGCGACACTAGCAATATTCCTTTTTCCATTTTCTCTGTTTTAATGGTCTGGTAATCGTAATTCATTGTTTAACCCCCTTATACTGTAAGAATCAACTGAAAACTAAAGTCCTGTACCCGGTATCACCTCCCAGTCACCTCACCATCATCAGTCACGAACAAAATCATCCAGTGAAAATCCTTTTTCCCTAAAGAGGGTCAGGCAAGCTTCCACCACCTCGCGGTCGTATAATTTTCCAGCGTTCTGCGCAATCTCCTCCAGGGCATATTGAATACCCAGCGCGGGACGGTAGGGTCTATGCGAGGAAATGGCTTCCACTACATCAGCTACGGAAATAATCCGTGCTTCCAGTAAAATATCCGGCCCCAGCAGTCCGTAAGGATAGCCGGAACCATCCATTTTTTCATGATGCTGCAATATGATCTGGGCTACCGGATAAGGAAAATCTATCGCTTTCAGCATTTCATAAGCATTGAAGGGGTGGGTTTTAATAATATCAAACTCGATAGGACTCAAACGACCCGGCTTGGATAGGAATTCGGCCGGTATGCTGATTTTACCTATATCATGGAGGATGGCAGCAATATGTATTCCCTCGATAATCTCAGCGGGAAGACCCATTTCTTCAGCAATGGCACAGGCCAGCACACTTACTTTTTTCTGGTGTCCCGAGGTATAGGGATCACGCTTTTCCAGCATGGAGGCCAGGCTCTCCACGGTCTGCAGCAGCACATCACGGAGCTTCTTTTCCGCCGCGTGGCGGGCCCTTATATGTTCCCATTCCCGCAACCCCCGCAGGATAAAGTCGGGCAAACTGGAAAAAGCCTCCGGTGATTTAACCAGGTAATCCAGAGCCCCGGCTTTAATGGTTTCTACCGCCAACTCCTCATTACCATAGCTGGTCATCATAATGATTGGATAAGACGGTTGCTCCTTATCAGGAGAAAAGAGCTCGATTCCCCGGCCATCAGGAAGCAGCCAATCGCAAACCACGATATCGGGTTTCCTATTCTCCATGTAGATGCGGGCCTCCATCAGGTTGCTGCTGAATCTCAGCGTGAAGCGAGACTGGTGGTCTTCGAAAGCTCTTTGAATTAACTCGGTATGTAGTTCGTCATCCTCAACAATAAGAACTGAAATACGCTTTTTCATTTTACAGCACTCCTAGCTCAAGAATATTGATCGTGAAAAACAGTTCTGCCTGCTGTTTAGAATGACTATCCTGTTTCCAAAGCAAGGCATGTACTCAGTCCTTTTAAATATTCCCGGCCAATACTTTTCTTATCTTACCGGGTTGGCATTGCACTTTAGCCAGTAGCGTCCCAGTTTTAGCATCAATTCGTTGAATTGTTGAAAATCCATAGGCTTGACCAGGAAGCTGTTGGCATAGTAATTGTAGGCCCGGTAAATATCGTTCTCCGACTCGGAAGAGGTCAGTACCACCGTAGGAATAATCCTTAGCTCCTCCGCTTGCTTAATTTCCTTTAACACTCCCAGACCATCTACTTTAGGCAGGCGCAGATCCAGTAGAATAAGGTTGGGACGGGGATATTTCTCCTCCTGGCTATATTCACCCCGGTGAAATAGATAGTCCAGGGCTTTCTCTCCATCTGTGACATGAAAAACATGGCTTTTTATCTGCTGTTCTTCCAGGCTGCGCATGATAAGCTCGGCATGGTCTTCGTTGTCTTCCACCAGCAGGATATTTAGCATTGACTCATCCATCATTCTTCTCCTTTCTTACTATCGGGAACGTCAGGCAGGGTAAAATAGAAAGTGCTGCCCTGGCCCGCCCCGGCGGACTCCACCCAAATACGCCCCTGGTGAAGCTCAATAATCCTTTTAACCAGAGCCAATCCGATCCCGGTACCTTCAGTACTTTGATCTAATTTATCGAAAAGCCCGAATACCTTTTCCCGGTACTTGGCTTCTATGCCTATACCATTGTCTTTTATAAAAAAGACGCACTCGCCTTCTCCGGGGAAATATCCTATTTCAATTCGCGGGCGCTCATTGTCCCCCATAAACTTAATGGCGTTTTCCAGCAGGTTTTGTACGACTTCGGCTATTCGCCTGCGATCACCGTGCACCCAGGGCATATAAGGAGCTATCACTACCTCTGCCTTTTTCTGGCTGACAGGCCCGGAAAGTAATTCAACCACTTCATGACAGAGCCGGTTCATGGGAAAGTTGCTGTAAGGGTTTAAGATACGGCCGATACGAGAGAGTTCCAGGAGATCTTCCAGCAGTTCCTCCATCTTGCCTGAGGCATTGATAATTCGCTGTATATCTTTTTGCAGGCGAGCGGTTTTACCTTTCTCCAGGTCTTGCAGGAGCAGGCCGGAAAAACCTTTTATAGTGATAAGGGGGCTGCGCAAATCATGCGATACCGTATAGGTGAAGCGCTCCATCTCAGCATTTTTGGCTTCCAGTTCTTTTATCTGCTGCTGAATCGTGGCTTCCGCCTCCTTGCGCTCGCTGATATTTGTATAAAGAACATAGTAGCCCGAATTGGCAATAGGAATCATGGTAACCAATACCGGCAGCAATTCACCGTTTTTCTTTTTTCTCACGCTTTCCCGGCTATTGGCCTGCCCGCTGGAAACCATACTGGACATGAAAGCGGACTCTTCTTTCAGTTCTTCCGGAACCAGCACTTCCTCCAGGATAGAACCCCGGCATTCTTCAATAGTATAGTCAAAAAGTTCAAAAAAACGAGGATTGATATCCAGGATTCTATGCACAGGATCACAGAGAACGACGGCATCCAGGGTATTGTAGAAGAGCGCCTGCAGGTTGGTGCTTTGGCGATAAATCTCTTCCTCCGCCCTCCGCCGCTCACTGAGGTCGCGGATGGCCGCTGCCCTGACTTCACGATCCTGGTAGATAAAACTCCGGCCTTGAATCTCTACCGGAACCCTGCTCCCATCCTGACGCAAGGCCACGGCTTCGTAAGAATCCTTACTGCCACTCATCATCTGGCTTTTAACTATTTCCCGGGCTTCCGGCGCGGTAAAACTCATAACATCAAGCCCAATAAGCTCTTCCCGGCTGTAGCCAAACAGCTCTACTGCAGCCTGGTTGGCTTCTATGCAAATCCCGTTCTCGGAAATGATAATCCCCTCAAAACTGGCTTCGGACAAAGCCTTGAAGCGGGCTTCGCTCTCTTGCAGTATCTTTCGCGCCTCTACCTGTTCGCTTATATCCCAGGCCGCCAGCAAAATATGCCCGTCCGGCAACGCTACACTATGTATATTAAAAAAGCGCCTTTCCCCATCCCGGCGGCGCAAAACGATCTTTCCCTTGGAGTATCCTGTTTCTTTCAAGTTCCGGTTCCAGGCTTTCATGATTTCCCGGCGCTTGGGCATATCCGCCAGTACTTTCTCTTCCCAAACCAGGCTGGAACTGACTTCTTCCCGACTATAGCCAGTATATTTTATAAAACGCGGATTAACATAGAGGGTTTTCCCCTCCGGGTTGACCAGGGCAGTTGCTACCGGGTTATTCTCCAGCATAAACTGCAAGGACTCCTTTTGCCTTAATAAATCAACTTCCATAGCCTTGCGTTCATTGATATCAAAAGCCGAGACTATTACCGCCGGCTCTCCCTCAATGCTGGTATTTTTGGCCTTAATATGTGCCCAGAAGCTGTTCCCCTGCTTCCCCAGCAGTCGCAGTTCATAACTATCCTGCACCTCTTCCCCACGCTGTCGGGCCCATCCCCTTTGCCGCAACAAATCACTGTAATCCGGGTGGGCTATATCCCAAAAATCCATGGAATAGAGCTCCTCCAGGCTATATCCCAAATTCTTCTGCAGGGTTGGGTTTATATAAGCAAATTTGCTTCCTCTTATGACCGCAATCATAATATCAGTGTTTTCATTTAATTCAATCATTAATGGCAATAAGTTGTTTTCTATCATACTTTCGTCCTTATTTTGACATATTTCCATCTTTTACTTGAGTATAACATAGGCATTTTTTCCTGTATAGGTCTGGATCACGCATTATTAAACAGGAGATAACACCATCTTTTAAGCATCGGAAGAAACTGCGGAGCAGTTTCAACACAGCGCTGCAACGAGGCGGGAGATTAGAACCCGCCGCCTGTTTTGCTAATAGGCGACCGCTTAGGGGGGAACATATTTCACCTCTATACCTGACTCGTTGCCTTGAGGTAAAAATAATTTTTGGCTTTGGGGAAAGGGTGTAACGGGAATGGTTCTCTATTTATAACTGTACCGCCTGGCGGCTGCGCAGTTTGTTGATAGCTGTCTCCAATCCCTCCACCGTCAAGCTTTCCATGGGGAAAATCTCGGCGATCTTGCTAATGGTAAAGGTCCCCTCCATCCAGTTCCAATAGTTTTTGGGGATAGGATTCAGCCATACCGAATATTCAAAATGCTGGCGCATGCGTCTAAGCCAATCAATTCCGGGCTTATCATTGTAGAGGCCCCACTCTATAATGCCCCCAACCCGCATCAGTTCATAGGAAGACATGCTGGCATCACCCACAATAATAAGACGATAATCACTATCATAAGTTTTTAAAACATATTCCGTTTCCGTATAATCAGTCAAACTACACCTGGGACCGTGGTAAAGCCAATCATAGATGCAGTTATGAAAGTAAAATATTTTTAAGTCTTTAAAATGATTGGAGCGGTTAACTGCGGTAAACAGCTGGTTGCACAGGCGGCTATAAGAAACCATGGAGCCTCCTGAATCCATCAACAATAACACCTTTATCCCATTCTCACGCGGTCTTTCCCAAACCAATTCCAGCCTTCCCGCATTATTGCAGGTCTTGTCGATGGTTCCATCCAAATCCAGTTCAGTCCGGGCTCCGTCCAGGCGGGTAGTAAACTGCCGAAGCTTCCTCAAGGCTACTTGAAACTGGCGAACTCCCAGGGTTTCATCGGTGCGAAACTCCTGGTATTTTCTCATTCCTGCTACCTTAACGGCGGAAAGGCTGCGGGTATTGCCTCCGATGCGTATGCCACCGGGATGATAGCCGGAATGACCAAAGGGAGAAGTGCCCCCGGTACCTATCCAGCGATTGCCCCCATGATGTTCCTCATTTTGCTCCGCCAGTCTTTCCTCCAGCATTCGCTTAAGTTCATCCAGATCCAACTGCTGGTGATTGGCCTTCATGGCTTCAGTTACTTCCATCTCCGGTAATTCCTTGTCCAGCCATTCCCAGATTTTTTCCGGCAGGCCTTCCGGAGTTTCAATATCACCGAAGAAGCTGGCAAATGCCTGATCAAAGCGGTCATAGTGGGCTTCGGTTTTAACCAGAACCGCCCGGCAGAGATAATAAAAGCCGGTAAGGCTGGAGCCAGCCATACCAGCTTCCAGAGCCTCCAATAATAATTGCCACTCGTTGAATGAAACCGGAATACCGAAATCTTTAAGGGTATAATAAAATTTCGTGAACATAATAAACCTCACTTCCCGGGCAAACTGTATAAATGCTTAATAAGAAAATAAGATTGATGTCACTGCAAAAAGTTATAAATATGCATTAGCTTGCATAAATATACCGCTCGCAGTCTTCGCATGGGCAACACCTGCGGCTTGTCTCGTGGCTCAAGGGGTGC
>Ga0334890_1000581_pt1 | contig 63565 bp, 63 predicted proteins | sample GraSluR1_MG_3_FD_207220 | JGI IMG/M metagenome (GOLD analysis project Ga0334890, IMG submission 207220) | Sludge microbial communities from methane-producing bioreactor in Wageningen University, Netherlands - Granular Sludge_31_08-R1 | ecosystem: Engineered > Bioreactor > Anaerobic >... | reverse complement strand
AGCGTTCGTCCTGAGCCAGGATCAAACTCTCGATAAATTTACTTATCGAACCGGCGCTCTTCCTCTTCCTCTCGCTCTTCTCCTATAAAACTGTCAAGGTGCTGTTCCCTCTACGCCCGGCCTCATGGGCCTTCGGAGGGGCGCCGTTTCAGCGACGCGAGGGGTATAATACCACTTTTTACAGCCTTGTCAACTCTCTTCGACGCAAAAAATCATTTTCTAAATTCGCAGCTAAATCAACAATCTTTCCCGGGTCATTTTTCAAGTCGCCGCCGACGTATTTTTTGTTTCGGAGACTGCGAAAGGCAACGGTCCGGATAGTTGGTGATGATGACGTCCACTCCGGCCGCCTCCATCTCTCTCGCCCGCTCCGTCGTATTGACGGTCCAGCAGGCAACTTTCAATCCGCGGGCATGCGAGTCTTGTACCAGTCGTTCCGAGACGTATTCGTGGCATGGGTGAAGACTGTAGAGGCCGAGGTTCTGTCTTTTCGCGTACGAGAACGGAGCGAGAAGGACTCCTTCGTACAGCATGCCGAGGTGAAACGCCGGATTTTGCTTTCGCATCAGTTTCAGGCAGTCGTGATTGAACGAAGAGACTATTGCGGTTTCAACCCGTCCGTAGCGCTCGAGGAGAGAAGCGACCCTCTCTTCGAGTCCGGGCCGATCTCCCGGCCTGCTTTTCAGTTCAACATTCAGCGGCATTGCCGGAGGCGTCATCTCGAGGACTTCTTCAAGTCTCGGAACTTTCGTTCCAGCAAATTCGTCCGAAAACCACCGCCCGGCATCCAGCCCTCGAATTTCTTCGTACGAGAGATCCCGTATTGCTCCGGTCCCGGTCGTGGTGCGATCGACCGTCCAGTCGTGATGAACGACGACAACGCCGTCCTTCGTCAGCTGTACATCGAACTCGAATCCGGCGCACCCCTGGCGGATACCGAGCTCGAAAGCCGGCAACGTATTCTCAGGGGCGTGTCCCGAGGCTCCCCGGTGTCCAAAAACAAGCACGATCGATTCCTTCTTTCCATAGAGGATTTCTAAAGATGCGGAGCACGCTGCGAGGACGTGCTCCGCCTGAGATACTAGTACAAGAGGTGAGGCAGAAAGAGCGTCAGTGCCGGAATATACGTCACGATCAGCAGAGCGACAAGCAGGGCGATGATGAAGGGGATGCTCTCCCTTATGAAGTCCGGAATGGCGACTCCGGTGATCGAACATGTCGTGAACATCATCGAGCCGAAGGGCGGCGTGACGCCTCCGATCATGATGTTCACGATGACGACCAGACCGAAGTGGACCGGGTCCACTCCAAGGCCGACGACTACGGGAATCAATAGCGGAGCCAGGATGATCATGGCCGCACCTCCCTCCAGGAACATCCCCAGAACGAGGAGCATGAGGTTGATGACCAGGAGCATCGTGTACTTGTTGTCCGCGATGTCGAGAAGCAGAGCCGCCACACTCTGCGGAATCCGCTCCCAGCTCATGTAGTAGCCGAAGACCGAGGCGGCGACGATGATCAGGACGACGGTGCTCGTTCCGTAGACAGTATCCTTGAGGATGGTGATGAAATGGTGCGGACGAAGCTCACGGTAGACGAAAAAACCGACCAGGGTACAGTAGAGCACCGCGATGGCCCCCGCCTCGGTCGGGGTGAACATGCCGAAACGAAGTCCAAGGATAATGCCCAGGGGCATGAAGAGAGCCCAGGAGGACTCTCTTACCTGCCGCAGCATCTCCCCGATCGTCGCTTTTTTCTCGCGGGAAGGCTTGTATCCTCTTTTTCTGGAGACGATGCTGACCGCGATCATGAGCGTACAGCACATGATGAGCCCGGGAACGTATCCGGCAAGGAAGATCTTGTCGACGGAGACGCGGGCGATCAGCGCGTAGATGATCAGGTTGATCCCCGGAGGAATGACCGGCGCGATAGCCGACGACGCGGCGGTGATCGCCGCGGAGAAGGCGCGGTCGTACCCTCTCGCTTCCATTTCAGGAACGAGTATCTTGGACTGCATTGCCGCATCGGCGTTGGCGGATCCGGATACCCCGCCCATCAGGGTACTCAGCACTACGTTCACCTGGGCAAGCCCCCCGGTCATGTGGCCGGTGAGGACATCGGCCATTTTCATGAGCTTGGAGCTGATTCCAGCGTAGTTCATGACCGATCCGGCCATGATGAAGAAGGGGACGGCCAGAAGGGGAAAGGATGCGGTGCTGGTGATGAAGCGTTGAAGGATCAGGTCGACGGGGCTTCCCGTGTTGATGAAGGTGAAGTAGGAGAGCGCCGCTCCGAAAAGCGCGTAGGCGATGGGAATACCCGAGAAATACAACACAAAGACGACAATCACCGGAAGGAATTCCATCTGCATCACTCCTTCTCTGCCTGTTCCGCAGGAACCGGTCCTCCGCTTCGCATCTCTTCGATGAAGAATGCCACGGAGTGAAGCGCCATCAGACCGAATCCCGCTAAAAGCGAGGAGCTCACGTAACTCGACGAGATACCCAGCACCGCGGTCGGTTTTATCGAGGACGCCCGGACGAAGACGACGCTCAGGTAGACGATGTAGCTGTTGAGGACGATCATGATCGCGTGGGCCAGCAGGCGCATCGTCTTCTTCAAGCTCTTCGGCGCCAGCTTCGTCAGAAGATCTATGCTGATGTGCATCTTGTGTTTATGGCACGCCGCGGCCCCGATAAAGACGCTCCAGACGAAGCAGATGGTCGCCACCTCTTCGGACCAGAAGATTCCCTTGTTGAGCACATAACGAAAAAAAACGTTCACGATGACCATACAGACCGTGATGCTGATGAAGAAGGCGCTGATGATCTCCTCCGCATAACTGAACAATGTGCGCGCGATGTTTTTCATGGCCGACAACCCCTTTGCGAACGGCAGACAGTTCCATCGAGTGAATCGGCGTCAGGGAGAGGGATATCCGCTCCCGCTCCCTGACGAATTCTTCGATCATTTCATCTGTATCGGGGATACTCCTGTTACATTTTCGCCCGAATCTTCTCCAGTTCCGCCTGAAGCTTGTCGTAGATTCCGGGAGTCAATCCGGGGAATGTCTCGTAGATGCTCTTCGTCGCCTCGGTAAAGGCCTTTTTGTCGACCTCGTTGAACTTCACGCCGTAGGATTCGAGCTTGGCCGTGACATCTCCGAGATCCCGCTTGCCGATCTCCACCATCTCGAGTGCGCCCTTCGCGAACTCTTCCGCGACGATCTCCTGGTACTGCGCGGGAATCTTGTCCCAGACCTTCGTCGAGATGTAGACGCCGCAGGTGCCCAGGAAATGCTGGGTGCGGGCCACATTTTTCAGGAGTTCGTAGACCTTGGTACCGATATTGGTGAATTCGGAGCCTTCAATGCCGTCGACGATGCCCTGCTGAACTCCCGGAAGGGTTTCCGCCCAGGGGAGCGGCGTGACGGTCGCGCCCATGGCGGTGAGCGTCTGGATGAAGAGCTGGCTTCCGGGGGTGCGGAGCTTGACACCCTTCAGGTCTTCGGGCGTCTTGACAACCTTGTTGGTAATGACGTTGCGGAAACCGAAGACATACTCGAGCGCGAGGATCTTGATCCCCTTCTCCTCCGCCCGCTTGATCATGTCCTGGACCAGGTCGGTCTTGATGATCTCGACGTACTCGTCGTACGAGTTGTAGAGCATCGGCCCGACCAGCGCAATGAAGTCGGGAACGTAGTCGCCGACGTAGGAGGGATCTTCTACGGAAATGAAGTCGGCTCCCCGGACGACCTGCTCCATTCCGTCCTTGTAGACGGCGATCTGTCCCTGGGGGAACGTCCGGATCTCGATCGCTCCGTTCGTCCTTTTGAGAATCCGCTCCGCTACCCAGTCCATGGACTTGGTGAGCTGCTCATCCGGATGAAAGACGTGGCTCAGGCGCAGCACCAGCTTAAAATCCGAGGCCTCCGCCCGAGTTCCGAACCCTGCCGCCGCCATCACGACGCACAGCAGTACTGCAACGATCCAAACATTTCTTGCCGTTATTCGCTTCATTTCCAACACCCTCCTTCATGAAATGAGTTTCTTATCGCGAAAGCGGCGGTCTGCACAGAATCAGTGCATTCCGCCGCTTCCGGATACATATGCATGGAACGCCAAGACGTCGATCATAAGAAAATGGCAGGGTCTCTCCTTCAACCTCGGAACACCTCCGTGGAAACGTCGAAAAAGGGAGAAGGCTGCAGGCGGAGCGTGCCCTCTCCCCGTCGAATATCGTGCCGGGTTGTAATATATCATAAAAACAAAAACTTGTCGTTGTCTTTATTTTGTTCGCTCTTTCAGAAGAAGGAACCGGTCCTTACCCGAGCCATCCTCTCGACTTTTCGATGGCCTTCTTCCAGCCGGCATACATCTCTTCGCGCTTCTCAGCGGGAAGGGATGCCGTGAACTCCCTGTCGATCTTCCAGTGCGTCCGCAGTTCGTCGAGGTTTTTCCAGATCCCCGCGGCGAGCCCCGCGGCGTAGGCGGCCCCGAGCGCAGTGGTCTCGCTGACGACGGGGCGGACGACGGGCACGCCGAGAATATCCGCCTGCAGCTGCATCAGCAGGTTGTTCCTGACGGCGCCTCCGTCGACCTTCAGCGCCGTCAGGGGGATGCCTGAGTCTGCGTCCATGGCCTCCTGGACATCGCGCGTCTGATAGCAGATGCTCTCAAGCGTGGCGCGGATGATGTGTTCCTTGGCGATATACCTGGTGAGACCGAGAATAGCGCCCCGCGCGCTCATATCCCAGTATGGCGCATAGAGGCCGGAGAACGCCGGAACGAAATAGATCCCCCCGCTGTCTTCAACCTTGCCCGCGAACCATTCGGAATCGGGCGCGTCGTCGAAGAGGCGCAGGTTGTCCCGAAGCCACTGCACCGCCGCGCCGGTGATCGCGATCGAGCCCTCGAGCGCGTACGTTGCCCTCCCCTCTTCGAGGCCGTAGGCGACGGTGGTCAACAGTCCGTTTTTCGAACGAACCGGCGTTTCGCCGATATTCAGGAGCATGAAGCACCCCGTGCCGTACGTGTTCTTCGCCTCGCCCTGGTTGTAGCACGCCTGGCCGAAGAGCGCCGCCTGCTGGTCGCCGAGGATACCGGCAACAGGAATCTCCGCTCCGAACGGTCCTTTGGGGATCGTCCTGCCGTACACGGAACTGCTCGGCCTGATGGACGGCAGCATCGCCCGCGGGATATCCAGGAACTCCAGCATCTCTTCGTCCCACTGCAGCGTCTCGATATTCATCAGCAGGGTCCGGGAGGCGTTGGTGACGTCGGTGACATGAACGCCGCCTTCGGGGCCTCCGGTGAGATTCCAGAGAAGCCACGTGTCCATCGTGCCGAAGAGAAGTTCTCCGCTCGACGCGCGGTCGCGCGCGCCGGGAACGTTGTCGAGGATCCACCTGATCTTCGTACCCGAGAAGTAGGGGCTGACGACCAGGCCGGTCAGATCGTTGACCTTCTTTCCCCAGCCGGGCTTTTTTTCCCACTCCGCGCAGAAGTCCTGCGTTCTCATGCACTGCCAGACAATGGCGTTGCAGACCGGCTTTCCGGTGTTCCTGTCCCAGACGACGGTCGTCTCGCGCTGGTTCGTGATGCCGATCGCGCCGATCTCGGCGGGCTTCACTCCACTGCCTCCTATGACTTCGCGGACGACATCCTGGACGCGGGACCAGATCTCCATCGGATTATGCTCCACCCACCCCGGCTTCGGAAAGATCTGCTCGTGCTCCATCTGGTGCGAACGGAGAGGCGTTCCTTCGCGGTCGAAGACGATGGCCCGGCTGCTGGTCGTTCCCTGGTCGATAGCCACAATATACTTCCTTTCGGACATAGCAATCCCTCCTGCATCGGATCCGGCAATGTGCGGACGTTGATCCCTGCAAGTATTATACCCTTCTTTTACACTTGACGAACGCCAACGGCATCTGCTATCATTTCGTTACTTGCAGAAATGACGAAATATAAGGAGAGATACTCTTGGACTCTTTACTTTTAATTATGAAAGCTCTCGGCGAGAAAAACAGGCTTCGTGCATTCCTGGCACTCCTGGATACTGAGGAGCTCTGCGTCTGCGATGTGGGGGAGTTCCTGGAGCTTGCTCCGGCAACGGTTTCCCGCCATATGAGCCTTCTCTGCCAGGCAGGGCTGGTCGACTTCCAAAAACGGGGGAGGTGGGTCTACTACCGTATCAGCCCCAAGGTCGATCCCGGACTGCTCCAGTGGATACGAAACGCCGTCGAAGACTCACCATCGAGACCGGAGGACAGAAAAAAAGTCGGAGAGATTGTGAGGTTCCACAGGGAGTTCGGCAGCTGTTCATCCGAAAAGGGAAAAAATCCGTGAGCGAGAGGTTGAAGACGCTCTCTTGCCGCGAGGGGAATTCGTGCCGCGGCCCCGGGCGTTCGAAGATGGGATCACAGACCTTCATCAGGAACCTGTCTGCTATTGAAAGATCGACAGGATAATAAAGGAGATGAAAAGAGAAATGGACGACATTCGCAACTACGTGAAAGAGCGGTACGCCAGGGCGATCACCAACAGCGCCTCGTGCTGCGGTGCGGGAGGCTGTTGCGGCGGGACGACGGACTCATCCGGCATCCCGGGCATGACGCGCGGAAACTACGACAGCTCCACTCTCGAAAAGACGCCCGGACAGATGGCCTACCAGTCGTTCGGCTGCGGCAACCCGTTCACAGAGGCCCGCATCCATCCGGGGGAGACCGTTCTCGACCTCGGGAGCGGCGCGGGGCTGGATCTCTTTCTGGCATCTGAAATGACCGGGCCGACCGGCCGGGTCATCGGGCTCGACATGACGGACGAGATGCTTGCGACCGCAGCGGAAAACCTTAAGGGACTCGACAACATCTCCCTCGTGAAGGGGTACATCGAGGAGATTCCGGTCGAAAGCGGCTCGGTGGATGTGATTATATCCAACTGCGTCATCAACCTCTCCCCCGACAAGGGAAAGGTCCTCAAAGAGGGATTCCGAGTCCTTCGCCCCGGCGGACGCTTCTGCGTCTCCGACACGGTTTTTCTCCGCCCGGTGAGCGAACGTGCCGTTCAGAACCTCGAGGCGTGGTCCGGATGCATCTCGGGAGCGCTTTTGGAGACGGAGTATGCGGAGAAAATGAGGGAGGCGGGTTTCGAGGAGATCGAAGTGCGGCGCACAAAAATCCACTCGTTCCCCGATGCACTTGCGGCCATGGCCTTCCCGGAGCTTTCGGAGGAGGAACGACGGGATCTCGACGGCGCTTTGGCCAGTGCGATCATTCTGGGAAAGAAACCTTCCGTGAAACTCGAAGAGGGACTCGACTACACGATCCGGCGGGCCCGTTCCGAAGATGTTCCACTCATAACCTCTCTGCTGGAGGAGAACGGGCTCACATCTCTCGGCGTCGCAGAGGCTCCCGGAAATTTCATTGTTCTGGAGCACTTCGGTATCGCCGCCGTGGCCGGCATGGAGGTTCGGGGGGATGCGGGACTGCTCCGATCTCTTGCCGTACGCCTGCGGGATCGGAAAAAACGCTTCGGAGAGCGGATGACCGCAGCCATCATCGATAAGGCCCGCGCGCAAGGTGTCCGGACGGTTTTTCTCCTCACCGGGACAGCGGAGCGCTTTTTCGAAAAAGCGGGCTTTGTCACGGCCCGGAGAGAGGATATTCCCGCTCCGCTGATGCAAAGCTCGGCGCTGGACAAGATCTGTCCCGAGAGCAGCACCGTCATGCTAAAAACACTCTCTATGTCAGGAGGAACGAATTCCAATGCAGGATAAGGCATGCATCGTCAAAGAAGCGAAAGGGCTCGGTTTATTTGAAAAATACTTGACCGTCTGGGTCATCCTCAGCATTCTGGCCGGAATCGTACTCGGAAAGATCGCCCCGGGATTCGCGAAGGCCCTCGACGGAATGGCTCTCCGGGTGGGAGGCGCCCCGGTGGTCTCGATCCCCATCGCAATCTGCCTCTTTTTCATGATGTACCCCATCATGGTGAAGATCGACTTCGCCGAGGTCGTGAAAGCGGGAAAAAGTATCAAGCCTGTGGGGCTGACGCTCTTCATCAACTGGGCCGTAAAGCCGTTCACCATGTACGCCATCGCCGTTTTCTTCCTCGGAAGGCTTTTCCTCCACTTCATCGGTCCCGACGCGGTCGATCTGGTGCGGCTTCCCTTCGGTCTCGACCTGGCGGAGGGAGCGACATACGGGCTCGGCGTCGTCGTGGTTGAAAACGGAGTTCGCATGCTCTCGGTCCCCCTGTGGAGAAGCTATCTCGCGGGCTGCATCCTGCTCGGCATCGCCCCCTGCACCGCGATGGTGCTGGTCTGGGGGTATCTCGCCAAGGGAAACGACGGACACACGCTGGTAATGGTCGCCATCAACTCGCTCACAATGCTTTTCCTCTACGGGCCGCTTGGCGGTTTCCTCCTCGGCGTGGGTCGGATCCCCGTTCCCTGGCAGGCGCTGGCGCTTTCCATCGCGATCTACGTAGCGCTGCCTCTGGCCGCGGGGTATCTCTCCCGAAAGTGGATTCTCGGGCACAAGGGGGAGGTCTGGTTCCGCGAGAAGTTTCTTCACGTGCTCACGCCGGTAACGATCACCGCGCTGCTCATCACGCTCGTGCTGCTCTTCTCCTTCAAGGGGGAGATCATCGTCGCCAACCCGCTGACGATCCTCTGGATCGCAATCCCTCTCTTCATTCAAACAGTGCTGATCTTCGGCATCGGCTACTGGCTTTCGAAGAAGCTCGGTCTCACCTATCAGGACGCCGCGCCGTCCGCCATGATCGGAGCATCGAACCACTTCGAGGTGGCGATCGCGACGGCAACGATGCTTTTCGGCCTCTCCTCGGGGGCGGCGCTGGCCACGGTTGTTGGGGTCCTTATCGAGGTTCCGGTGATGCTGATGCTCGTCAGGTTCTGCAACAAGACGACGCACTGGTTCCGGCAGGGGCTGTAGCGCCTCGGAGAATACAGCGAGCGAAAAAACAATTTCCGGCAGCTCCGGCCGGCCGAATTCCAAAGCGCGCGCCTCCTACGGACGGCGCGCGTTTTTGACGCACCCGGAAAGTTCTTCGATTACGGAAAATCAGGGATTTTCACGGAGAGCGTTCTTCCGTTCTTCTGATACAATGATTGAAATTTATACTCCTCAGGGATACAGGAAGGATGAGAAAGAGATGAAGAGAGCCCTTTTCCTTGCGCTCATCGCCGTAGTATTCTGGATGCTCCCCGGCGGCGCCGAGGCCGCCCCGGGGAAATTCGACCCGGAGAGCTATTCCGCTCCGAAGATTGAAGACCTCTACCTGGTGATCATACGGGACCCCGACGCCCAGATCCTCGCACTGCAGCGCGGCCAGGTGCATATTCTCGGAGACCTTCACCGGCCTGTGGACGTCGACGCTCTCGCGCTGGACCCGAAGGTGAACCTCTCCCTCGCGTCGGGATTTCACGGATTCTTTCTCGGTTTCAACGTCCGCACCTTCCCGTGGAACCGCGTCGAACTCCGGCAGGCCGCATGGCAGTCTCTTCCGCGGGAGCGGATCGTGCGCGACCTCTTCGCGGGATACGCGGAACCGCTCTCCACGTTCCTGCCCCCGGTCTCGCCCTACTATCAACCCGATGTGACAGCCTACCCCTTCAATCCCGACGCAGCCAGAAAACGCCTCGCCGATGCCGGCTGGACATGGAGCGAGGACAACGTGCTCGTATCGCCCGAAGGAGAGCGGATTCCTCCCCAGAGGCTTCTCTCTCCGACCGCCTCCGTGGCTCCAACAACGGCGGAGCTCGCGGCACGGGCCGCCGACGCCCTGACTGCGATCGGAATTCCCGTAAGTTCGGAGCCCATGGATTTCGCCACGATGATATCGCGCCTGAACGAACGGAACTTCCAGATGTACGTCCTGGCCTGGCAGATGACCCGGGATCCCGATTCCCTCTACGCATTCTATTCATCCAAGATGGATATTCCCGGAGGATACAACATTCCCGGAATATCCGATCCCGAACTCGATGTCGTGCTGGACCGCCTCCGCTTCGCCCCTGACGCGATGTCCGCTTTGGCGGCGGCCTCCGAGGCACAGAAGAAGCTGGCCGAACTTGCCCCGGTGGCGCCGATCTACAGCCGCTACTCGATCTCGGCAGTCAGCCGGGAATGGAAGGGAACTCTGGTTACGGACCGCGTCACGGCGGACAACACCTGGAGCCTGCTTGCCATGGAACCCGCAATCGGCCCCATGCGCCCCCTCTACCTCGTCCAGGGGGAGGAACCGAGGGCGCTCAACCCGTTCACATCGAGCTCCGCCTACGACTGGCAGGTACTGGGACTGATCTACGACTCCCTCATCGCGGTCCATCCGTACACTCTCGAGACCATCCCCTGGCTGGCGAAATCGTGGAGCATCGAGACGCGGCACGACGACTCGGGGCCGCACACCATCCTCACCTTCCATCTGCGGGAGGGCGCGCGGTGGCAGGACGGAAAACCGCTCACAGCGGACGACGCCGCTTTCACTTACGAATATCTGCGGAAGAACGGCGTTCCCCGCTACTTCGACAACGTGGACAATATCGACCGGATCGAAACTCCGAACGACCTGACGCTTGTCGTGACGATGAAGAACGTGAGCTTCTGGCACCTGCACCGGGTCGGCGGCATTCCGATACTGCCGCGGCATATCGTGGAGAAGGTGGACGACTGGCGCAGCTGGCTTCCGGCATCGGTGAAACATCCCGAGAACTCCTCGATGACACAGCTGGTCGGAACAGGGCCGTTCATCTTCCGGGAATACCGTGCCGGGGAATACGTGCACCTGAAAGGGAACAAGGACTTCTGGCTGGGCCGGCGGAGGTGACTCTACCGTGAATTACTGGAACAGAAGGATCGCCAGCGCGATTCTCGTGCTCGCTCTTGTGCTGGTGTTGAATTTTCTGCTCTTTCGCTTGATGCCGGGGGACCCCGTGGCTTCGATCATAGATCCCCGCTTCTCTCCCGAGGCGAAGGAGCAGCTGCGCCGGATGTACGGACTTGATCAGTCGTTGCCGGTTCAGTTTCTGATGTACGTGAAATCGACGCTCTCATTCGACTTCGGCATCTCCTTTCTCACGGGACGCCCCGTGATGGATGAACTCCGGTCCCGGGTTCCCAATACGGTCTTCCTGCTCGGAACGAGCCTTCTGCTCTCCTCGTTTCTGGGAACGTGGCTGGGAATGAAAGCGGCGCTGCGCCGCGGAAGCATACTCGAAAAGTGCGTCCTCTGGATCGGTGCGCTCTCCTTCTCCTTTCCTTCCTTCTTCGTCCAGCTCGTGCTGCTGATGTTCTTCGCCTCGATGCTCCCGGTCTTTCCGCTGCGGGGGACCCTCTCCGTACCGCCTCCTTCCGGCGGGGCCGCCCTGCTCTTCGACTACCTGCGGCACATGGCCCTCCCGGTTCTTTCGCTCGTTCTGCTGGGATTCGGCGGATGGGCAATCTACGTCCGGAACCTTATGGTGAAGATTCTCGGCGAGGACTTCATTCTTCTCGCCAGGGCGCGGGGACTCCCCAAGAAGAATATCCTCCGCAGGCACGCATTCCGGACGATGCTGCCGCCGCTGCTCACCATCTTCCTTCTCGCGCTCCCCGGCATCGTTTCCGGGGCGGTGATCACGGAAACGGTCTTCTCCCTTCACGGCGTGGGACGGTTCCTCCTGGAAGCGGTAACGGGGCACGACTATCCCGCTGCCGGAGCTGCGTTCTTCCTTCTCGCGCTGCTCACCGTGGCGTGCAACCTTCTCTCGGACCTGCTCTACGGCGTCACCGACCCCAGGGTCCGCTTGGAGAGGGGGAATCGGTGATGCGTGATATTTTCCTCCGGTGGAGCTTCTGGTGCCTTCTGCTTCTCATTGGAACAGCCATCTTCGGGAACCGGCTCTTCGACGCTCCTCCCGAGCGGGAGGTTGCCGCTCCATTCTCCAAGCCGCTCTGGCTCGACAGGACATTGCCGCCTACGAAGGAGATCCGCCTCTCCCCAGAATCTCCGTCTCTTCTGCTGGACTGGCATTACGCTCCTCCGTCGCGACTCTCCATCCGGGTCGAACCGTCAGCCGGCGAGACCGGCAGATTCGTCCTGTGGCGCAAGCCGGAAACGGAAGTGCCTCTGCGGCTGGCGCCGCTCAGAGGCGGCTTCGAGGCGGACGGACGGGATATTGCGTTCAAACGCTCCCTGGGCCTTCCTCCGTTCGGTGACGCAGCGGCATCCCTCTTCTCCGAGCAGGGAGGCTATGAACTCTCCGTCTCCGGTGAAGGTCCGTGGGACGGAGACGTCGTCCTGAAGCTGGAAGGGGGCCGATGGGGGCTTCTGGGAACCGACCAGAGAGGCCGGGATATCGCCTCGCTCTTCATCGCCGGAGTTCAGGTCTCCCTGATCGTGGGGATCTTCGCGACGCTCCTGGCCACATTTCTGGGAACCTCCCTGGGGCTTGCCGCCGGCTACCTCGGAGGGTGGACGGACAGCGTGATCATGCGCATCGTCGACCTTCTTCTCTCCATTCCGCTGCTTCCGGTCCTCATGGCTCTTGCGGCCCTGTGGGGAAAGGGGCTGTGGCAGCTGGTGCTCATTCTCTCCATTTTTTCGTGGATGGGGACTGCCCGAACGATCCGCGCCCTCACGCTCACCCTCCGCGACGCGTCGTACATCGAGGGGCTTCGGGGGCTCGGTGCGCCCTCGAAGTACATTCTGCGGCGGCACCTGCTGCCGGAGACCCTCCCAGTGCTGCTGGCCACCATGACGCTGGGGGTGCCTGGGGCGATTCTCTCCGAGGCGGGGCTCTCCTTCCTCGGGCTGTCGGATCCTCGGGTGATCTCGTGGGGAAGGATGCTTCACGAAGCCCACTCCTTCGGCGCCTTCACTGCCGGAGCCTGGTGGATGCTGCTGCCGCCGGGATTCGGAATCGCTCTGCTCTGCCTCGTCTTTCTCGACCTTGGAAAATTTCTCGAGGAAAAGGTGGACCCCCGCCTTCGGAAAGGAGTCCGGCAATGATCTCCATCCGCAATCTCTCGATCACCTACGGAAGAATGACCTCCAGTGGGAGAACCGGCGAGACGGAGGCCGTCAGGAACGTCTCCTTTCAGGTAGAGAAGGGAAAACTCTTCGCGCTCGCAGGCGAATCCGGAAGCGGTAAAAGCTCGGTGCTCATGGCGATACCGGGGCTGCTCCCCGATGGAACCCGAATATCCGGAGATATTCTGCTGGACGGGACAAACCTGATCACTCTTCCGGAGGACGAACTGAACAGACTCCGTTGGTGGCGGATCGCCCTGGTTCCGCAGGGAGCGATGAACTCCTTCACACCGGTGCTCACCGTAGGGCGTCACGTGGAGGAGGTGCTCGAGGTCCACCTGGGACTCTCGAAGAAGGCGTCTCAGCAGCGCATCGAGGAGCTTTTCCGCATGGCGGGGCTCGAACCCGCTCTCGCCTCGCGATATCCGCACGAGCTTTCCGGAGGGCAGAAACAGCGCGCGGCCATCGCGCTGGCGCTTGCCTGCGACCCCGACTACCTGCTGTGCGACGAACCCACAACCGCTCTCGACGTGATCACGCAGCAGGGAATCGTCGCCACCCTGAAAAAACTCGTCGAAACGAGAGGACTCGGACTGCTCCTGGTCTCGCATGACCTGCCGCTTGCGGCGTCCGTATGCTCCCGCCTGTTCATCATGAAGGACGGCAGGCTCGTCGAGGAAGGTGAACCGCGAGAAATCGTCGCACATCCTCACAATCCGCATTCAGCGGCGCTGGTGAACGCTTTGCTCGAACTCGAGAGAGAGGAGGAATCGGGATGCTGAATATCCGCAATCTCACGGTGACCTTTCCGTCATCGCGAAAGAGGAAAGAGGTCAAAGCCCTGGACGACTTTTCAATCAGCCTGAAAGCCGCCGAGAGCATCTCGATCATCGGCGAATCCGGAAGCGGTAAAACAACGCTGCTGCGCTGCATCTCGGGGCACGTCGCGCCGTCGGCGGGGAGCATCGAACTCTTCGGCAGAGACCTGACCTCCGCATCGGGGCGTGACCTTGTGGCGCTGAGGCGCAGGTGCGGAGTCGTATCCCAGGATCCCTACGGTTCTCTGCCGCCTACCCTGACCGTTCTGGAGGCTGTGATGGAGCCATGGCTCCTGGTGAAGGGGAGGGATGATCGAAAAGCCGGGGAGAGAAAGGCACGGGCATTGCTCGACGAACTGGGCATCGGGCAGGAGACCGTTCTCACGTCCCGTGTGCGTCTTTCCCTCTCCGGAGGGCAGCGCCAGAGAGTGGCGATAGCCCGGGCCCTCGTACTGGATCCGGAACTGCTGCTTTGCGACGAGCCCACCAGCATGCAGGACGCCTCGACACGCGGGGAGATTCTGCGGATTCTTCAGCGCCGCCAGGAGGCTGGGATGTCGATGATCTTCGTCACACACGACCTTTTCCTGGCGCGGAAGGCCGCCCGTCGCGGACTCGTCCTCCACCGGGGAAAGATCGTGGAAGAGGGGCTCTGCCGGAACTTCCTCGCCTCGCCCGAGCACCCCTATACAAAGGCGCTCGTCGCCGCGCTCCCGAGGCTCTCCTCTTCAGGCGCACCGTCATGAGAGGCGGAGGAAGAGGCATGTTCCCGGAAAAAAGCACTTACCCCTCTCTTTCGGCGGCGTCCAGGTGCTTGCACTTCTTCCAGCGCTGAAAAGCGGGACAGGTGCAGGCGCGGTGAAGGAGATCCACCGCGTAATCCTCTGTACCGTGGGCAATAAAGATTGAACCGCTGATTTTCTCCAGGCGATCGGGCGGAAATTCCGGTTTCGGAGGGGCCGTTTCGGCTTTCATCGAGGGGGCGGAACCGTCGAGGGCCTCGTTGGAGAGACGGTCCGCTTCGAAGTTCTCCTCCCTGGGAATCCACGAAAGGGAGCTTTTCGTCGCCTTGAGCAGTTCCTTTGCCCTATCCGCAAGTTCCTGCAGCCGGGGTTCCCGGATCTTCCAGCGGCCGGTCACCTGGTTCACCACGAGCTGGCTGTCGCCGCGGACGGCCACCCCGGAGAGACGGCGGGCGAGGATCTCCTCAAGAAGAAGGATGAGAGCGAGATACTCCGCCTCGTTGTTGGTCTTCCGTCCGAGAGGGCGTGCGCATTTCCAGACCGTCCTGCCTGCGGAATCCAGCAGAATCGCGCCCGCTCCGGCATCCCCCGGGTTACCGCGGGAAGCTCCGTCGAAATGCCCCCGGCAGGAAGGAAGATCCTCCCTGAAAAGGCCCTTTCCCGGCGGGGATGCAAGCGCCTCGCTCCAGTCGGCGTCAAGGCTCAAGAAGTGACTTTGCGGGGTGTTCGAAGTTTTTTTCACCGGATTCGGTCTCCTTTGCTCGACTTCGGGTAAAAGTAGGTCTCTGGAATCATTTACAGAGTATACTTGCAAGATACAGTATATTTCTCTATTCCTCGGAGAGATAAATATATTATAATGACTTCGCTGTTCTATTTTTTCTTCAAGGAGGCTGCATGATTGTGACATTTTCTCCGTTTCGCCTCGTCGGGAGAGATCGCGTTTCCGTCTTGTCCGGAAATGCGCGTGACAGGCACAGATGCCTTGCCGTTTTCTTTCTCTCCGTTTTTTTCTGCATCTCTCTCTTTTCTGTTCTCGCCGCCCGCGAATCCGCGGCATCGAACGATATCACCTTCCTCAAAGGGCTGTTCGTCAAGGAGGTCAGGGGGTACGGGCTCTATATCGAGGAGGAATCCTCCCGTTTCGAAAGAGGAAGCAAGGCCACCGTCTACCTCGAAGTGGACAATTTTCAGCTCGGCATAAAGGACGAACAATATCATATCAGCCTTTCGCTCGACCTGCTCGTGAAAAACAAAGACGGGAAGGTCATCGCAGAGGACACCCAGGTCATGACGCACGAATATCTTTTGAAGAGCAGGATCCGGGATGTCTGGTTCACCGTGATCATGGACCTCTCCGAATGGCCCGAGGGGAAACACATCCTCTCCTTCGTGGTAACCGACAACACCTCGGGAAAGCAGTGTACGAAAGACATGGAGATCGAAATCCACTAAGATCCGGAAACTTGATTCCGCCGCCGGACACCCGCCCTCCGGCGGCTTTTTCAATGTCCTCACGCTGCCCCGCATTTCATTTTTTCATTGCTTCCTGGAATGAATGATACAATAATCCCGTTCCGAACTTTTTTCCGGAGGTCTCTTCATCATGCAAACACTTTATCTCGACTGTTTCGCCGGTATCGCCGGAGATATGTTCCTGGGAGCGATGCTCGATCTCGGCCTCGACAGGGAAGCGTTTCTCCGCACCATGGAGAGCATCGTTCTCTTTCCGGATCATTCGCACGCACATGAACATCATTCCGGCCACGATCACGGGGACGCTCATCACCACGGGCACGAATCCCCGGGACATCATCATTCGTCCGACAGACGGAACGAAAACGACAGGCTGCGCATCTCCATCGTGCAGGATGTCCGCGGAGGCATCGCCGGAACGAAGGTAAAGATCGCCTCGTTCGAGGACCACCCTCACCGGGGGCTTTCCGACGTCATCGCCATCATCGACGCAAGTCCGCTCTCCCTCCGCGTGAAGGAACAGAGCCGCGCCGCCTTCCGGATGCTCGCGGAAGCGGAGGCGAAGGTGCACGGCACAACTCCCGAGGAGGTTCACTTTCACGAGGTCGGTGCGATCGACTCCATCGCCGACATCATCGGGGCGTTCGTCCTCATGGAGATGGCGGCGATCGATACCGTCGTCTGCTCTCCGCTGAACGTCGGGCACGGCACGATACGGTGCGCGCACAGACTTCTTCCGGTCCCGGCCCCCGCGACGGCGGAGCTGCTCTCGGACCTTCCCGTCCGCGTCGAAGGTGGCCCGATGGAGCGGGTAACGCCGACAGGAGCGTTGCTGGCGAAGTGCCTTGCATCCTCCTTCGGCCCTCTTCCTCAGGGCAGAGTTCTGAAAAGCGGCAAGGGGCTCGGAGACCGTGAGAGCGATATCCCAAACCTGCTGCGGGTTCTTTTGCTGGAGACCGGAGAAGGAGCGAACGGCCTTTTCGAACGCGACAGGGGAATCGTCCTCGAGACGAATATCGACGATATGAATCCGCAGTACTATTCGCCCGTCATGAACATGCTGCTGGCCGAAGGAGCGCTCGACGTCTGGATCACGCCGGTCATCATGAAGAAAGGGAGGCCTGCCGTCACGCTGAGCTGCCTCTGTTCTCAAGGCAAGGAAAGCGTGCTGACGGAGCTGCTGCTGCGGGAGACCACCACGCTCGGAGTCCGCATGTATGCCGTAGACCGCCTGAAAACCGGCTACGAGATCGTGGAGCGGGAGACGACGTGGGGCCTTGTCCGATTCAAGGTGGCCCGCCTCGGCGGGGAGTTTCTCAGGTCAAACCCTGAATTCGAGGATGTGCGGAGGCTTTCGGGAGAGCACAACATCCCTCTGCCGGAAATGCGCGAGAGGCTGCTCCAGGAATTTCTGCTCTGATTCGTCCGGGGAGACACATTCAACGATTCTCCCCGGACCTTCCTGAAGAGTCCTGTTCTTCCCGGAAGGTCCGCATGCATTTACCGCAGCCATGACACCCCTTGTAGCAGGGCCGAAGGCGCTTCGCCCCTGCCAGCATGGGAATGCATGCCGCGACGAGAATGAAGAGGAACAGAAGAAAGCGCATGATGTCTCACCTCCGGAATCGATTTCTGCAGTTTTTTATATTATACGCTCTTTCTACGGGGCGCCGCTCTTTCAGGAGTTTTCCCGGCGACGGTAAAAAGGAGGCGGTAACAGTGCATTGCCTGGCGTCATTCGATACCACAAGCATGGCCGTGCTTTTCGAACGGATATGCCGCAAAGAGGGAATAGCCGCAAAAATCGTCCCCGTACCACGTTCCCTATCCGCGAGCTGCGGCCTGGCCTGTGAATTTCCCTGCGATTCCGAGGCCAGGGTCCGTGAACTGTGCGCAAAAAAATCCGTGGATGTCGCATCCTATCACTCCCTGAACAGCGACTGGACATAACTTCATTCTTGAAATACCATATGGGGGATAGGAGTATTAACGCGGCACACGGACATCGCCCCTGGAAAAATCGGCGGCCTGGCCGCGAATTTTGAAAGGCAGGGGATTTTTGGCATGGAAAAAAAGAAGGTACTCATCGTCGGCGGCGTGGCATGCGGTGCGAAGACCGCGGCGAGACTGGCGCGCCTCGCACCGGAATTCGACATCACGATCCTGGAACGGGGAGAACACCTGAGCGTTGCCGGCTGCGGCTTCCCGTATTTCGTCGGAGACGTGGTGAAGGAGTACAAGGACCTCGTCTGCACTCCGCTCGGCATCGTCCGGGACGCTAATTTCTTCCGGAACGTGAAGAACATCACCGTCCACACGGGACACCTGGCGACCCGCATCGACAGGGAGCGCAAGACAGTGGCCGCGACGAACACCGCGTCGGGAGAGGAGGTTCTCTTCCCCTACGACGAGCTGGTACTCGCCACCGGCGCGTCCTCCATCCGTCCTCCCATTCCGGGCAACGACCTAAACCGTGTCTTCACGCTCTGGACCATGCCGGACGCGATGGCCATGAAGTCGGCCATCGATTCGGGCGGCGTACAGTCGGCTGTCATCATCGGCGGGGGGCTCATCGGCATGGAAGTCGTGGAGGCCCTTGCCGACCGGGGCATTTCCGTATCCGTGGCAGATATTCAGCCCACTCCCCTTCCCGCGCTGGTCGGGGAGGACTTCGGACTTCGAGTGGAGAAGATGCTTCGCCAAAAGGGCGTCGGGTTCTACGGCGGCGAGAAAGTGACGGAGATTCTAGGCGAGGGAGGCGTCGTCACGGGCGTCAGGACCGACAAACGGATGCTTCCGGCCGACATGGTGCTGCTTGCCGTCGGTATCCGCCCGAACACCACGCTCGCCAGGGAGGCCGGGCTCGAGCTGCACGCAAACGGAACCATCTCGGTGGATGAATGCCTCCGCACGAGCGATCCGTTCATCTATGCGGGAGGCGACTGCGTCCAGTCGAAGAATATCCTGACGGAGAAGTCCGTCTGGCAGCCGATGGGCTCTACGGCGAACCGCCAGGGAAGGGTCATCGCCGACAATATCGCGGGCCTTCCCACCCGCTTCAACGGCGTCGTCGGAACGGCGATCCTGAAGCTCTTCGACTGCACCATCGGCAAAACGGGGCTCAACGAGGAGCAGGCCCGCAACGCCGGTTTCGATCCTGTGAGCATCGTCGTGGAAGCTCCCGACCGGCCGCACTTCATGCCGGGAATGGGATCCATGACGATCCGCCTCGTCGCGGACAGGAGATCCAGGAGAGTGATCGGCGCGCAGCTCCTTGGGAAAGGCGTCGTCGACAAACGGCTCGATTCGATCGTCTCCGCAGTCTCCTCCGGCATGACGGTGGATATGCTGGCGGACGCCGACTTCGCCTACGCTCCGCCCTTCGCCACAGCGCTTGATCCGACGACGCACGCGGCCAACGCGCTCAGGAACAAGCTGGACGGTCTCGTGAAAACCTATTCGCCGAAAGAGCTGAAGGATCGAATGGAAGAGACCGATCCTCCTTTCCTTCTGGACGTCCGCTCTCCCCAGGAGCTCGACCTCCAGGGACGCCTCCCCTACGATTCCGTGAACATTCCCCTTGGCCAGCTTCGCGGCCGCCTCGCGGAGATCCCTATGGACCGCGAGATCATCGCCTTCTGCAAGATTTCGGTACGAGGGTGGGACGCTCTCGCGACCCTGCGCGGAAACGGCTTCGAAAATGTCGCCCTGCTCGAAGGCGGCGTCATGGCCTGGCCCTACGACCTGCGATAAAACGAAAAGAAGGAGCGGTCTCCTGAAAACAGGGGCCGCTCCTTCTTTCTTTACAAATACGGTTTTCTTACCTTCTCCGGAGAAGGTAGAGCGGCAGAGCGAACACGAGCAACAACGGCGAAGCGGACCCAGCCGCGCACCCGCTGCTCCCTGCACCCGCTGCTCCCGAAACGACGGCGAAGACCTTGAGGCAGAAATTCGCGTTCTCGAGCGGAGTGTCCGCGAGGTCCGTCCATCGCACGCCGTCCTCGCTGTAGAAGCTCTGTCCTCTCGAGGAGACGGCGGCGTCCGAGTAGCCCGCGAGAGGGCTCTCCACCGGAAGGGGGTAGTCATATCCGGGCGTGACGAGCTTCACCTCGACGCTGAAGCTGCTCCCTCCGGCGACGAAGACCTCCTCGGGGAGAAGGATCGTGTGATACCCCGGCTTTTCGAGCGTTCCACGGAACCCTTCAAGAAGAATTCCGCTTTCGCCCGGTACCGAAGAGACACCGGGCATGGATGTCCTGACGGAGATCTCGTACTCCGTGCCGAAGGAAGCCGCATAGAACGCAACCGCCTTGAGCACCTGGTCCCCGGCCGCGGTAAAGCGATTCGCCATCCATCCCGTGAACGGCTCGTCGGAGAAGGAGCGGATGGAGCGCACCCATCCAAGCGGGTCATGTTGATGGATGATGTCGTAGCTGTCGGCGGGAACGCTGAGATAGGCGAAACCGCTGTCGAGGCTCGTGTCGTAGTAGGACATGTAGAAGAAGCCGTTCTCGCCGAACCCGCTTCCCCAGCTGTTCCGGACAATCCATGCGCCGTCGCCCGGAGGCGTCGTCGCGAAGTTCTCCTTCGGGAAGTCGTCGTCCCATCCCACGACGTTCACCGCATGGTTGGCGCCGCGCGGCCCGTCGTAGTAGAAGGCGCTTGCTGCAGGATTCCACGTGCTCCCGTTGAAATCGGCCATCATGCCGATCGAGAGTGCGCCGTACTCCATCAGGGCGCTTTTCACTTCGTCCGCGACGAGATACGGATATCCGACCTCCCAAATGCTCTCCGCCGGGTAGGGCATGAAAATCGCTCCGGTAAGCAGCTTCTGCCTCGAAAGGTTCGGTTTCGAGGCAGGGAGGGGCCCGTCGTAGGGGAGGTCCGCCTCGTTGACAGGTCCTGTTCCTCGGGAGAGCACCGCGACCGCCTTCCAGTCGTCTCCTCCCTGGTCGTAGACCTTGGCGGGGTCGCGCGGATCGAATGGGTCGTCCGGATCGCTCCAGGGTGAAAAGGCCGGCTGGCCGTCCGGGTTCGTCACGTACGCCCAGTAACCGAGATGCCACTCCGAAAAGTCGCGGATCTCCTCCGTCCGAAGGGACGACTCCATCGACGCGATCGCTGAGAACGTCCAGCAGGCGCCGTAGGGATCCTGGTCCCTGACAGGGGAGATCTTGCCGCGTGTCCGCAGGTCGTAGCGGGAGGGAAATTCCCTCTTTCCGAGCGGCGCGGCTCCGGAGCGGCCCTGCTTCAGGTGCTCGAAGTTCAGCGGCGAAGGGAGTTTTCCCGGTCGTATCGTCGCCCCGGACGGCGTGCGGATCTGCTCCGGAAGCGAGGAAAAGTCTCCGGAAAGCGCAGCCTGCGCCTTTACGAACTCCGGATTCAGGGGTGCGAGCGCAATCCCCCCGGCAGACGCGGAAACAGCGCACAATAAAAAGAGAGAAAGAAGAGCCGTTCCAGTCCATGCTGTTTTTCTCACAATGCCACAACCTTTCAGATGAAGTTGCGTGAATAAGAGCGTTTTACTTCTCCTCTCACCTGCCGTATTCTACCGTATCCTGCCCGCGGCAGAAAGCGGGGCGGAAGAAGAAAGAAGCGGCCCTCCGGATATTTCCGAAGGACCGCCCGTGAACAAAGAGATGTGAATTCTGTTACAGCCCCTTTTTCTCCGCCCAGAGGAAGAAGAGGAGCGTCACGAGAATCACTCCGGCGGCGACGTACCAGTGGCTCACGCCCAGCACCTGCGGAATGGTGATCCTCCCGAAGTCCCCCATCTTGAGGAGCGTGTTGCTCATCAGGGGAAAGGCTTCGGCATAGAGCCCCGCGCCGACCAGTCCTCCCGCGATCCCCCAGAGGGCGTCGAGCCGGCCCTCGGCGACCGCCGCCACCGAGGTGCCGGGGCAGTAACCGAGCAACGCCCAGCCGATACCGAAGAGAATGCCGCCGCCGACAACTCCGCCGACGATCATCGGCTTGATGGAGAGCTTCACCATCCCCAGGTCGTAGAGGTAGTAGGTTCCCACCATGGCAACGACGATACTGGAGAGCATGAACTTGAAAATGGTGAAATCCTGAAACCGGAGAGCGCCCAGCTGCTTACCGTAACGGATGACCCTTCCTCTCTGAAGAAGGAATCCGAAAAGAAGGCCCGTTCCAAGACCGTAGATCATGTCAGGATTCATTCCGCTCACCTCCGTAGACGAACCGCGCCATTATCGCCCCCGCGACGAAGAATGCCGCGAGCGCGACGAAACCGCTGACTGCAAGCTGAAGCGAACCGCTCAGCCCGTGACCGCTGGGTCAGCCGTCGGCGAGGCGCGCACCGAACATCGCGATGACGCCGCCGATGAAGGCCACCACGCCGCGCTTCAGGAAGTTCCCGCCGAACTTCTGCTTCCACATCGGCGGCACCATCTCGATCTTGAAATCCTTGTACAACAGCGCGGCGACCAGGGCGCCGATAAAGATTCCAACCATGAACCAGGCCTGCCAGTCCATCCTCGGCGCCGTCTTGACAAGGTATTCAAGCGTCGAGGCGTGCTCCGGGATCAGTTTTTGCTCGACGGCCGCCGTAGCGCGTACAAAGGTCGTCGACGCACCGAAGTACTTTCCGGCGAACCATACCGACCCGATCGAGACGAGTCCCGCAAGTCCTCCGGCAAGATACGGACTCCATCCATCCTGCTCTTTCATCGTATCCCCTCCATTCCTTATTTTTTGATACCAATCCTTCCTGTCCCTCAATTATAGAAACCCGTATGGGTATTGTCAAACATCCGCATAAAAAAAGAGCCCGGAAGGGCTCCTCTTCGCAGCAGGGGCGCGGGACCCTACAACAGCCCTTCCAGTCCCTTCTCCAGGACGGAAAACACATCCCCGTTCCGGTACTCCTCCAGATTTCCCTCGTCTCCCAGCTCCGCCATCGAAGGGTCAAGGGGAAGACTTCCCCAGAATGTCGTCTTCAGGTCGTTCGTCAGGGAAGTTGAATGACTGCCGCCGAAGAGTTCGATCCTCTCTCCGCAGCGGGGGCAGACAAGACCGCTCATGTTCTCGAGGACACCGACGAGGGGAATGTCGAGCATTCCGGCCATCTTCGCCGCCTTCCGGACGACAAGCGACGCAAGCTCCTGCGGAGAAGTCACAAGGAGAAATCCATCGAGGGGGATTGTCTGCATCGCCGTCAGCACCGCGTCGGCTGTGCCGGGGGGAAGATCGACGAAGAGAACGTCGAGTTCGCCCCACCGGACGTCGTTGAAGAACTGGCTCACGGCGTTGCCCAGGAGCGGCCCCCGCCATACCACCGGCTTGGCCGGATCGTCCAGGAGAAGATTCATCGAGATGATGCGTATTCCCGTCCGCGACGCGGGGGGTTCAATTCCGTCTGCGTTTCCGAAGGGAAAGGTGTGCAGACCGAAAAAGGTCGGAATGGACGGTCCGGTGATGTCGGCGTCCAGGATGCCGACCTTCTTCCCCCGGCGGGCGGCGGCGACGGCAAGCAGAGAGGTGACCGAGCTCTTTCCGACTCCTCCCTTGCCGCTTCCCACTGCGTAGATTTTTTTAATCTGTTTCTTGTCGCTTTTCGGTGGCAGTGTCATAAAAAAGGTTCGCCCCTTTGTCGTAGTATGAAGATGCTGTGGTTCTATTCTACCTCAGGATTTACACTATCTTTTCAAGCGTTCCCTGCGCATACTTCTCCAGCGCCTGCTTCACGGTAATTCCTTCGGCGCAGAAGGCGGCCATCTGCGCCTGCTTCGCGAAACCGAGGGCATTGGGGCCGAGTCGCGGCACCAGCAGCACGGAGACATTCTTTTCCGACAGGAGCATGAGCGCCTTGGAGGCAGCTCCGTGCGCTTCCTCTCCCGCCGTGTTCTCGAACGCCTCCACGACCTTCCCGTTTTCGTCCGCGACGACAAACCACGGGGCCCGTGCGAAACGGTCCGCCACGGCGCTGCTCTCGGAGGAGCCCAACGATGGAATTCCTATACGGGTCATATTACACGCCACATCCTCTCTCAACGATCGACCGCCAGAGCTCTATCAGCGGTTCTCCCATTTCCCCGACCGGAACCCGCCCTTCGCTGACGGCGCGCGCCGCCCTCTCGGAGAAGGGAATCGCTCCGAGGAACGGCCACGACTTCTCACCGCACGCATTCTTTATCTCCTCGGTGGTCTCACCTGAAAGATCCCATCGGTTGACTGCCACGCCGAACGGGACGGAGAGCATCCGGCAGAGAGAGGCCACCCTCCCCAGGTCAGAGAGCGCCGAACGGGACGGTTCGCTTACCAGCACCGCGAAAGTCGCCCCTGTCATTGACGAGATCACGGGGCACCCTACGCCCGGAGGGCCGTCGGTGAGAAGAAGGGAAATTCCCCTCTCTTCCGCCTCGCGCCTTGCTTCCTTCCGGAGAAGGGCGACCAGCATGCCGGAATTCTCTCCTCCCGGAGCGAGGCGCGCATGCCAGAGAGGACCGAAGCGGGTCTCGCCTCGGCGGAGCACCCCCCTTTGAAACTTCTCCTTCGAGATGCACCCCTCGGGGCAGACGAAGAGACATCCTCCGCACCCCTCGCAGAAGCCTGAATCGACCGCCGCCTTTCCGTTCCGCACGGCGATGGCGCGAAAGCGGCAGAACTCCTCGCACGCCCCGCATCCGGTACACCGGGAAGTATCGACGGAGGCGATCTCCATGCCGAAAAACGGACGCTCCTCCGTTCCGGCGGGAGAGAGGAGAATGCCGAGATTCGGCGCGTCCACGTCGGCATCGGCAAGAATCTTCGGCTCCTCCGTCAGGGCTGCGAAGCAGGCCGTCAACGTCGTTTTGCCCGTCCCCCCCTTGCCGCTGACCACGACGATCTCGCGCGGGCTCATGAGAATCTCCTTTCGATGCTCCGCCAGAGCGTATCCGTCTTCCATCTCCACGTTGCATCCGCCAGGTAGGGACAGATTCCCCTGGCGCCGGATTCTGCCACGGAGCGCGAGAAGGGGTATCGGGCAAGCACCTCGACGGAAAAACGCGCACACAAACCGTCCAACGAGCGATCTCCGATGCCGGTCTTGTTGACCACGATGCCGGCGGGCAGCTTCATATCCGCCACGACCTCGAGCACTCCTTCAAGGTCGGAAAGCCCGAACGGCGTCGGTTCGGCCGCCAGGATCGCCGCATCGGCTGCGCGGAGCGCCGCCGCGACGGGACAGGAGGTTCCGGGGGAGGCGTCCATAATCCAGTCGGGGACATTCATCATCTCTCCACGATGAATTGTATCCTCGATCACCCGCACCGTGCTCACTCCTCCGACCTGCAGGCGCCCTTCTATGAAAGGAGCGCCTCCGACGGAACCGCAACGGACTTCGCCCACGACACGGTTCCCCTCCCTCATCGCCCCGGTCGGGCAGACGAGCGAACAGACGCCGCAGCCGTGACAGAGCGATTCGTTCACCACGGGAAGCCCCGATCCGAACCACGCGATGGCGCCGTAGGCGCACGCCCTGGCACAGCGCCCGCAGGACGAACAGGAGGTCGGCTCCAGGAACGCGACGGGCTGATGGACAGGCTGCACGTCATCCGGCGATACTCCGAGGAGGATAGCGAGGTTGGGCTCCTCGACATCGAGATCCATCGCGAGCGTTCCGGGTTTCGAAAGGACAAGGGAGGCAGCGATGCTCGTCTTGCCCGCGCCCCCCTTGCCGCTCGCCACGGCGATCCTCATTTTCCGCAGGCCGAGTCGTGCCCGTGACCGCAGTCGGTCTCGACGACGTTCAGAGAACCCTCGAGAAGCGCTTCTATTCCCTTCTCCACATCAATCGACGGTACCGTGAGCACCTTGACACCGAGCGACTCGAACATTCTCTTCGCCTGGGAGCCCATGCCTGCCGCCACCACGATGTCGGCCCCCATTTTCTTGACCCAGTTCGGAAAGAGTCCGGGAATATGCTCCTCCGCAGGAGGAGGAAGCACTTCCCTGGAGAGGACATTCTTTCCCTCGAACGTGACGAAGAGGAACTGCTTCGTCTTGCCGAAATGCTCGGAGATGACGGCTCCGTCCATCGCCACGGCAGCCTTCGTCACTCGACGTCGCCGCCTTTCCCCAGTCGGGAACGAAGCTGCTGCGCTCTGGCTTCCGTCATCGCGAGCTCGTCTTCGAGCATCGCCTTTTCGTCAACCTCGGAAAGGGGTTCTGCCCAAACGCCGCCTCTTCCCATACCCATACCCCAGCCGAAATAGCCTCGGCCCCGAAAGAAGCGTCTTCCTGCGCCCATACCGCGGCCGCAAAATCCGCGGCCCCATCCTGTCATCGGTCCTTGGCCCATAGGCCCTGTTCCATCTCGTCCAGGCATTTCGATCTCCTCCTTTAATGATAATAATTATCATTTGCATAATACTCCTCCTTGTGGCATCATGTCAAGGGGAACGTTTGATTTACAGAACATCTCCTGTAGAAAACCGCTTCAGACAGTTTCGAAACAAGCCGGGAGGAATGACGAATGGCCGGAACGCGCACTGAAGAGACGATCGGCGCTTTTCTGGAACAATTGAAGGATAGGGGGCTTCGGCTCACCGCCCAGCGGGAGACGCTCTTCCGGGTCGTCGCCGAAAACCTGGGTTCTCCTACTTCTGTCCAGGCCATATGGGAGAGGACAAGAGAGGTGGATCCGTCCATCGGCATCGCGACGATCTACCGGACGCTCAATCTCCTGGCGGAGATGGGGGTCGTCAACATCATTTACCTGAGCGACGGAGAATTCCGCCTGGACGTTCCGCTGCAGAAGATTTCCGTGACGGCCTTCTGCCGTCACTGCGGCGAGCTCTTTCCCCTCGGGGAGGAAGGAGAAAAACAGCGGATCCTGGAGGAATGGCTGGAAAAAGCGGGGCTTGAACTGCTGCCCCAGTCCGTATCCGTCGCCGGACTCTGCGGCGACTGCAAAGAGGTTCTGAAGAGCACGGACGCCCTTCCCGCGCTAAGGAAGGGACCTCTCGGACAGCAGGGGCCCTGCATGCGGAGGCGATGCCGCAGGATGGGACGGAACATGGACTAAAAACTCCGTTTCTGCGGGAGAAGCGGGGCTTGTGTCCGGCGATTCACCGGGAAGCGGCGTCTCCGGAACAGGATTCCAGATATTCGGCGATGTGTCCGGCCAGCTCACCCGGATACTCGTAGAGGAGTCCGTGCCCTCCTGGCCACAGTTCGAACCGTGCCCCCGGAATCACCCGTGCAAGCGCTCTTCCCTCCTCCGCCGGAACCAGCTGATCGTCGCTTCCGGATATCACCAGCACGGGAATATCGATGCGCCGCAGACGTTCTCCGAACGGACGGATTGCCTTCAGCACGTTCTGCTGCGCCCTGATACCTTCCGAAGAGCGCTCGAAGCTTCTCCGAACCGCTGCGGAAAACATTTTTATCTGCTCAGGGCCGCTCCCGGATGAGGCCGGACACAGCAGGTCCGCCATGTACTCCGCGAGCGTCTCTATCGGGACCCGGCAGTCGACAACGGGGCGGAAGAGCTCCGGCCTTCTCCTGACGAGCTCCCCGTGATCCGAGGTACCGCAGCAGAGGACCAGGCAGACGACCCGTTCGGGATGCGCAAGAGCCAGTTCCAGGGCGACGGATACTCCCATCGACCACCCGAGGACGGCGCAGCGCTCTCCCGCCGCCGCGGCGACAGACGCCGCATCCTCCGCGAAGAGAGCGAGGGAGGGGCTGTCGCTGCCGGACGAGCTGTCTCCGAGGCCCCGCGGATCGTACGTCACGAGAGAAATCCCCGAAGCTCTCAGCTTCATGAGAAACACGTTCCCCCAGCACGTGCTGTCGCCGCCCAGTCCGGGAACAAGAAGCAAAGGCATCCTTCCGGGGCTTTGTTCCCATCGGATCTCTGCGCCGTCATCCGCAAGAACGGTGCGCGAAAGCCGTTTCTCTCGGATTTCAATCACCTCCATGCCCCTCTTCGGAGGCGGGTTCCACCATAATTCCATCAATTTCTGGCAAACAGCCGCATCATATCACAAACGGCGTCGCCGCGGCTTTTGAAGGCTCAGGGAGCACCATCGCTTCCGCGGACCATCGGCGGCTCCTTTCGAGTGCGTCTTTTTAAATTACAAGAGGCAAAAACTCTCCAGATAAATATACTCCTCTCCTGTATTTTGTGATATACTTTGCTTCAATCGGAGGCGACGGTTGACCGCACCGCCCCATAAGGATACAATTTTTATAAAATTTGGCTTTTCCTGTTTTCAACAGACATTTCGGGATGCCGCAGAAAGGAGGGATGTTCGTGGAACCACGAAAAATCCGGCTCTCCCGCTCCCCGGAGACCGATCCCTGGAAAAACCTGGCACGCGAGGAGATGATGGTCGGCGATTGCGCCGAAGACGAGGTCATCTTCTACCTCTGGCAAAACGCCCATACCGTCGTGATCGGTCGGAACCAGAACGCCTGGAGCGAGTGCCGCATTGATCTGCTCGAATCCGAGGGCGGGCGGCTGGCGAGGCGATCGTCCGGAGGAGGCGCCGTCTACCACGATCTGGGCAATCTCAACTATTCCTTTATCGTACCCCGTCGCCTGTACAGCATGGAGCGGCAGCTCGGCGTCGTCCTCGCCGCTCTGAACTCTCTCGGTATCGCGGCCGAGTTTTCCGGCCGGAACGACCTGGTCCTGCAGGGGCGCAAGTTTTCGGGGAACGCCTACCAACTCACGAGGAACAAGGGGCTGCATCACGGCACCCTGCTCCTATCGGTGGACATGAGCCGGCTCTCGAGATACCTGAACGTGGACCCCGAGAAGCTGAAATCCAAGGGCGTCGCGTCCGTCTCGTCGCGCGTTGTCAATCTCCGGGAGGCCATGCCGGAACTGGATCTCGACGTGCTGATGGAGGCTCTTGAAAAAGCGTTCCTTGAAGCCTACCCCCACGAAGAGGCGGTTCGGGAAAACGATACGCCCGAGAGCGCGGCATTCGCCCCGATTCTCGAGAAATACCGCAGCCGGGAGTGGCGGTACGGCCGCTCTCCCGAATGCGAGGCCGCCGTAAAACGACGTTTCGACTGGGGCGGCGTGGAACTTCGTTTCAATGCGGGCTCCGGAAGTGTGACCAGCCCTGTCGTCTTCTCCGACGCCATGGACGGCGAGATGATCCTTTCGCTGGCCGGAGTGCTGGAGGGGATTCCATTCTCCTGGTCCGGAATGGCCGATACGATACGCGGCGCGTTTCCCGGATCTCCGGAGATGAGAGATGTGGCGGACTGGCTTGAGGAAGCGCCTATCAGCAGGGACAAGGAGGAACAGGCATGAAAAGAACCCCGATGTACGAGCACCATATCGCCGCGGGCGGAAGGATGGTGGACTTCGGCGGCTGGGAGCTGCCGGTTCAGTACGAGTCCACGGGGATCAAGACGGAGCACCTGAACGTCCGTTCGAAAGCCGGGCTCTTCGACGTCTCGCATATGGGCGAGATCACAGTCGAAGGACCGGGCGCCGAACAATGGCTTTCGTCGCTGATCACGAACGACATCACGGTCATGAACGACTTCCAGGTCCAGTACAACATCCTGTGCAACGAGTCGGGCGGAGTCGTCGACGATCTTCTCGTCTACCGCTACTCCCCCGTCAAGTTTTTACTGGTGGTGAACGCGGCGAACGTCGACAAGGACTGGGAATGGTTCAACGCGCATCTACCCCCGGAAGGGGTCGCCCTCGGGAACATCTCGATGAAGACGGCCGAGGTCGCCCTGCAGGGGCCGAACGCCGAGGCCATCCTCGCGAAGGTGGCGGACTTCAATCCGTCGTCCCTTAAGTTCTTCTATTTTACCGATCCGGCGGCGGTGGGCGGCATTCCGGCGATCGTCAGCCGAACAGGCTACACGGGCGAGGACGGCTTCGAGATCTACGTCGACTGGGAGAAGGGGGGCGAACTCTGGAATCTCCTGATGGAGGCCGGGAAGGAGTTCGGTATCATGCCAATCGGTCTCGGCGCCCGGGACAGCCTCCGCTTCGAGGCGGGACTCCCCCTGTGCGGACACGAATATACGGAGAGTATCGGCCCGCTGGAGGCGGGGTACGGCTTCTTCGTGAAGGTGGACAAGGCGGGCGGCTTCATCGGGCAGCCCGTGCTGAAGCGCCAGAAGGAAGAAGGCCTGAAGCGCCGCATCGTGGCAGTGCGGATGGAGGACAAAGGCGTCCCCCGGCACGGCATGGACGTGGCGGACGCTGAGGGACGGATAATCGGGCACGTGACGACGGGCGGATACAGCCCGTCGCTGGACGCCAACATCGCCTCGTGCTGCGTAACGGCTCCCGCCCCCGCCGAAGGTGAAAACCTCTGGATCATGATCCGGGAAAAACCGAAGAAAGCCGTCGTGGTGAAGAAGCCGTTCTACAGGAAAAATTACAAGAACTGAGAGCGTGCCGGCAGAAGAGAGAAAAGAAACCCTGAAAAGGAGGACACATACTATGGCCAGAATACCCGAGGATCTTCGCTACACAAAGGATCACGAGTGGATCAAAATCGTGGACGGAACGGGCGTCATGGGCATCAGCGACTATGCGCAGCACGCCATGGGGGACGTCGTCTACGTGGAGCTTCCCGACATCGGCAGAAAGGTGAAGGCCGGCGAGGACTTCATCGTCGTAGAGTCGGTGAAGGGCGCTAACGACGTCTTCAGCCCCGTCTCCGGCGTCGTCGCCGAGGTCAACGAGGAACTCGACGGCGCACCGGAACTGCTGAACCAGGATCCGTACTCCAACTGGCTGGTCAAAATGGAAGTGGACGACCCTTCCGAAGCCGACCGTCTTCTCGACGCGGCAGCCTACGCTGAACTCGTCGAAAAACTGGAAGCGGAAGAGGCGTAAGGGGAGAGCATCATGAACCGCTATATTCCCGCCACGGCGGAGGACCGGCGCCGGATGCTCGATTTCATCGGCGCAGGGAGCGTGGACGACCTTTTCTCCGGAATCCCGGAGCAGGTTCGTCAGAAGAGGCCCTCCGATCTGCCGAAGACCCTCTCCGAGCCGGAGATGCTGCGCGATCTGCGCACCCTCTCCGGAAAAAACCTGAACGCGGACAACGCGGTCTGCTTCCTCGGCGCCGGGGTCTACGACCATTTCATCCCCTCGGTGGTCGACAGCATGATCTCGCGCGGTGAGTTCACCACAAGCTACACTCCCTACCAGCCCGAGGTGGCCCAGGGAACGCTCCAGGCCATCTTCCAGTACCAGACGATGGTCTGCGAGCTGACCGGTATGGAGATTTCCAACGCCTCCATGTACGACGGCGCATCGGCCGCAGCCGAAGCGGCGGTGCTCGCGGCCTCCGCGACGAAAAAGCGCACCATCCTCTGCGGCCGGAACGTGCACCCGCAGACGCGCGAGACAGTACGTACCTACTGCTGGAGCAGGAAACTCGAATACGCCGAACTTCCGGCGGAGAACGGGCGAATCGACCGTGCAGCGCTGCAGAAGGCACTCGACGGCGGCGACGTTGCCGCCCTGCTCGTCCAGTCGCCCAACTTCTTCGGCAACCTGGAGAGTCTGCAGGAACTTGCGGACGCAGTCCACGAGGCGAAGGGGCTTTTTCTCGTCGCCACGGACCTGCTCGCACTGGGAACCCTCGAGGCGCCCGGAAAACTAGGAGCCGACATCGTCGTCGGCGACGGACAGACCGCCGGCAACCCGATGAACTTCGGCGGCCCCGCCTTCGGATTCATCGCCGTGAACAAGCCTCTGATGCGGAAGATGCCGGGCCGAATCTGCGGCCAAACCACCGACAGCAAGGGCAGGCGAACCTTCGTCCTCACGCTCCAGGCGCGCGAGCAGCACATCCGCCGCGAAAAGGCCACGTCGAACATCTGCTCGAACCAGAACCTCTGCATCGTCGCGGCCTCGGTCTATCTCAGCCTCATGGGCCCGCAGGGGCTCCGCGAAATCGGCGACCAAATCCTTGCCAAGTCCGCCTACGCGGTGCAACAGCTCGAAAAAACAGGCAGATTCCGGCGTGCATTTCCGGGCGTCCCGTCCTTCCGGGATACTGCGCTGCTCTGCGACGAAACGCCCGCCGATCTGAACAAACGGCTCCTCGGCGCGGGCATCATCGGCGGTTTCGACCTGGGGAACGACCACCCCGAACTGAAGAACGGCTGGCTTCTCGCGGTGACGGAGAGCCGCACGAAAGAAGAGATCGACCGCCTCGTCGCGGTTGCGGGAGGTGACGTCCTATGAAACGCTCCATGGAAACCCTCTTCGAGACAAGCCGTCCCGGAAGGATAGGCTACGCACTGCCCGAACTCGACGTCCCGGCCGTGGACTGCGGCGAGGAACTGAAGGGTTTTTGCCGGGCCGAGGCTCCCCGCCTTCCCGAGCTGGCCGAGGTCGACGTGGTGCGACACTTCACCGGCCTCTCGAAGATGAACTACTCGGTCGACGAGGGATTCTACCCTCTCGGCTCCTGCACCATGAAATACAACCCGAAGGTGAACGAGGTCGCCGCCCGTATGCCGGGCTTCTCGCGCATCCACCCCCTTCAGCCGGCGGAGACGGTCCAGGGCGCGCTGCAGCTGATGTACGACCTGAGCGCGATGCTGGCGGAGATCACGGGAATGGACGCTGTCACGCTCCAGCCCGCAGCAGGGGCCCACGGAGAACAGACCGGCCTGATGATGATCAAGGCGTACCACGAAAGCCGCGGTGACTCCAAGCGGACGAAGGTCATCGTCCCGGACTCCGCGCACGGCACCAACCCCGCTTCGGCGACAGTGACCGGCTTCGACACGCTGGAAGTCGCCTCCGACGCGGAAGGAATGGTGGATCTCGACGCGCTCAAGGCCTTGATGGACGACTCCGTGGCCGCCCTGATGCTCACCAACCCGAACACCCTGGGCGTCTTCGAGCGCAACATCCTCGCCTTGACCGAGACGATCCACAAAGCGGGAGGACTTGTCTACTACGACGGCGCCAACGCGAACGCGATCATGGGGAGGGCGCGCCCCGGCGACATGGGGTTCGACGTGCTCCATCTGAACCTCCACAAGACATTCAGCACGCCTCACGGCGGAGGCGGGCCCGGATCCGGGGCGGTCGGCGTGAAGGACGTGCTCGTCCCGTTCCTTCCCGTGCCGGTCATCGGTTTCGAGGACGGAGTCTACCGCCTGGAGCACAAGGACATGCACCCTCAGTCAGTAGGCAGGGTGCGCAGTTTCTTCGGCAACTTCGGGGTACTCGTCCGGGCCTACACCTACATCCGGACGCTGGGAGCGGAAGGACTGAAGGAGGTCTCCGAGACCGCGGTGCTCAACGCGAACTACCTCGCCAAAAAGCTCGAATCCCTCTACCCGCTGGCGCACAAGGGGTACTGCATGCACGAGTTCGTGCTGAACGGAGGAGTTCTCAAGCACGAGACGGGGGTGAGCAGCCTCGACGTGGCCAAGGCGCTGATAGACGCCGGGTACCATCCGCCGACGGTCTACTTCCCGCTTATCGTTCCGGAGGCGCTGATGGTCGAGCCCACGGAGACGGAGTCACAGGAGACGCTCGACCGCTTCGCCGCCGCCATGGAGGAGATCGTCGCGAAGGCGAAGACCGAGGGGGCGGAGCCGTTCCACGACATGCCCCTGACAACGCCGGTCTCCCGGCCCGACGAGACCACGGCGGCGAGAAACCCGATCCTCCGCTGGCAGTTCGGGGACGGGGAGTAATCCCTCCGGCAGCAGCGCATTACGCGCATTCGATACGATCTTCGGGGGGCCGCGCCTTTGCGCGACGCCCCCCTTTCCTTAGCAAAAGGGAAGGAGAGAGAGCATGTACGATCTGATAGTCATCGGCGGCGGCCCGGGAGGCCAGCGCGCCGCCGAGCTGGCGGCCCATAAAGGAATGAGCGTGGCGCTGGTCGAAAAGGATCGCCTCGGCGGAACGTGCCTCAACCGCGGGTGCATCCCAACCAAGGCGCTCTACGCGCATATCGTCGGCGGCAAGGGAGAGCGGGAGGATCTCTGGAACCGAGTGGAAGCAACGATGGACAAGCTGCGCCAGGGCTCGGCCACGGCACTGCGGATGGCGAAGGTGAAGACGTACAAGGGGACGGCCGCGGTGACGAAGTGGGATGGAGAAAAAAAAGTCTCCGTCCGCAAGGAGGACGGAAGCACCGAGGAGATCTCGTCGTCCTTGCTGCTCGTCGCCACGGGGGCGCGTTCCGTCAAACCCCCGTTCACCGGGAACGACCTGCCGGAGGTACTGACGGGCGACTGGGCCATCGTCGACCCGCTCCTCTGGGACCCGGAGCGCAACCAGGACGTCAGGAGAATCGCTGTGCTCGGGGCCGGCGTCATCGCACTGGAAATGGCGATGATGCTCCAGAACCTGGGGAAGAAGGTCATCCTTCTGAAGCACTCCGACCAGATCCTGCGCCGTCTCGACGGCGACATCAAGAAAAAGGTCGCCCAGATTGTGAAGAAGCGCGGGACGGTCGTCAGCGAGTACGTCCGCCTCTCCGAGGCCATTCGGGAGGAAGGCGGACTGCTCCTTCGGGGGACGGCGAAGGACGAACCGTTCGAGGAGCACTGCGACCGCCTGCTGCTGGCTTCCAGCATGGAGCCGGTCCTCGACGGCTTCGGACTGGAGAACGGGACCGTCCGCGTGGAGAAAGGGTGCATCGCCGTCGACGACGCCATGAGAACGTCGGTCGAGGGAGTCTACGCCGTCGGCGACTGCACGGGCGGGGCGATGCTGGCCCATCTTGCGGAGTACCAGGCGATCGCCGCCGTGAGCCGCATGACGGGAGGAGCATACCGGGTCGATCTCGACGCGCTTCCGGCGTGCGTCTTCATCGAGCCTGAGGTCGGGACGGTCGGCCTCACAGAGGAGGAGGCGAAAGCCCGGGGCGAGGAGATCGTCACAGCGAAGGCATATTTCGGCGCCAACGGAATGGCGCTCGCGATGGGAGAAAGCGACGGGTTCGTGAAGGTGGTGGCCCGCGCCGCCGACCGCGTACTGCTGGGCGTTCACATAATGGGCCCCGAGGCAGCTTCCGTGCTTGGAGAAGCAACCCTCGCCGTTTCCAGGGGGCTGACCGCCGGTGACGTGGCATTCAGCATCCACGCCCACCCCACCCTCTGCGAATGTTTACGTGATGCCTGCCTGCGCATCCTGGAGACATAAGCGAAGCAGAATCAAGAAAGCACAGGTACCTCCATACAATACGTACGCGGCAGTTCCCGGAATGACGGCATTTTTTCCCGGACTGCCGCTTCTTTTGTCCCGATCCCTCTCTAAGAAATGCAGCGTATCGAAACAGGCTTCCTGAAAAAAAGCGAAAAAACTTTCTTTTCAAAAAACCGCTTGACAGCTTTTCAAAAACGTGTATCATGATCTTGTATCCAGGATTCAGGATTCAAGTAGTCTTGCCGACGAAGGAGATATCCCGATGATCGATTCTCATATGCACATTTTCGATATCCGCGCCGTGAGCGCAGGAGGCGGCTCGACGCGCTACACACCCGACCGGAGCGCCCTCTTCGATGAGTACCTGAAATTAACATCTCCCCTCGGCTTCGACGGATGCCTCATCGTGCAACCAAGTTTTTTCAGGACGGACAACTCCTTCCTTCTACGGCACCTCGACGTGAAGAATCCGTCGTTCAAACGCTTCGGCGTCGCGGTTCTTCCTCCTCGAACATCTCCCGAAACCCTTGAAACCCTCCATTCCAAGGGTGTGACAGGCATCCGCTTCAACCTCGTCCAGGCGGACGACGACACCCTGAATTTCCACGAGCATTTTCCCGCGTCCTTCTGGAGAACGCTCGACGCCATCGGCATGCACGTTGAAATCCATGTGGAATCGAACAGACTGATGAAAATAGTCGAGTCGCTCTTTCCTCACGTGTCCAGGATCGTCGTGGACCACTTCATGAGACCTTCGGAAGGATCAAGAGGATTCATCAGGGGAGTGCCGTCGGTGTACAGGGATATTGAGCCGTTCTGCGGCAGCGGCCGGATATGGGTCAAAACATCCGCGGCATACCGCGTCGTTCCGGACAAACCCCACCGGGAGGCTGTCCGGAACTGTTGCGACCTGGCCGAGATGCTGGCGGCCATGCTCGGAAAAAAACGCATTCTCTGGGGCAGCGACTGGCCCTATACGCAAAACACATACAAAGTCGAGGGAGATTCCCCGGCGGATCAGTTTCAGAGCGTTGCGACGACCCGCGAACTCTGGACGAAAGGAGGGGTTCTTTACGACCCGGAGCTGGCGTTCCGGGAATTGACCGGAGTCTGATCCAAGTGCTTCCCGGTTTTGCACGACGGGAAGGAGCGTCTCGGCGGCGACGTCGCCGAGCAAGTTGGAGAAGGAGGTTTTTTCACGATGAAACGGATTATAACGGCAGTGCTTCTTTTGGTTCTTCTTGCGCCTGGAGCCGCGCTCGCGGCCTATCCCGAGAAATCCATCAACCACATCGTTCCCGCGGCTGCCGGCGGCGGCTGGGACAGGGCGAGCCGCATCGTGACCGATGATTGGGGCAACCTGCTCGGACAGCCCTTCAAGTTCGACTATGTTCCCGGCGCATCCGGCATGATCGGCATGAACAAGCTGAAGAACAGCGGCAAGCAGGGGTACGCAACGGCAATCATCACCTTCAACATGGTCAACATCGCCGCAAAATACCAGAAGGACGCCTCGATAGGCTGGAACGATCTCGCCTTCGTCGGCAACATCATCACCGATCAGAACGCGGTGTTCGTGCACAAGGACTCTCCTTTCAACACGCTTCAGGAACTGATCGAGTACGGAAAGACCTCATCCGAACCGCTCAAGGTCGGCGGCGCTCACCCAACGGCCGTCTCCACCCTCGCCGCGCGCCTCTTCATCGAAAAAACAGGCATCAATGCCACCCTCGTTGCGTTCAACGGCGGCGCCGAGTCAAGAAAAGCCCTCGCGGGCAAGCATCTCGACATGATCGTCAGCGTCTCCGCATCGGCTGTTCCCATGAAGGACTTTTTCAAAGGCCTGGGAGTATTCGCCAAGGATAACAAAGCGGCGGGAATCTTCGATATGCCCACCGTCAACGAGGTGCTTCCCGGAATGAATTTCCCCGATTTCCTCGAGCCCTTCGGAGTCGTTGTCTCCAGGGTATTCATGGAAAAACACCCCGAGGAATACGGCAAGCTCATTGCCGCTTTTAAAGAGGCGATGCATTCCGAAGGGGCGAAAAAACAGGCGGAAACGATGGGTATGGCCACGTTCATGGACTACTGGACTCCCGAAGAGTGCGAGAAGTTCGCGAAGGACTTCGACGCCGTCCTTGAAACGTATGCCTCCCTCATGCAGAAGTAGGTCGTCATGAAAAAAGTCGACCGAGGAGAATTCATTGTCCCGGGCATCATGGCCACTTTCATCGCGGCCTATCACTGGCAGGTTCTGAGCATTCCTTCCGAAGTTCTGCTCTGGCCGTATCTGGTGACGGGAATCCTCCTGGCCATGATGGCGGCGACAGTCGTCAGGATCCTGAAAGGAGCGTATGGAACGACGAAGGAATGGTCTCTGAAGAAACCCGCGGCGCTCCTTCTCGTGACGGTGATCTATCTGGCGGCCATGCCGTTCCTCGGATATGCCGCGTCCAGCTTCCTGTTCCTCTTCGGGACGCAGGCATACCTCGGGGCGAACAAGAAAATAGCCTTTTTCGTCTCGCTTGTTCTGACCGCACTGCTCCATCTGGTGATGATCCGGATCATCGACCTCGACCTGCCTCGTCTGGTCACTCCGTTTCTCACCCTCTAGGAGGAAATTCCAATGGATTTTGAATTGATGAAGCACGCCGTCTTCACCGTATTCGAACCGCAGATCATGATCTACCTCGTGTCGGGACTTCTTTTAGGGTTTTTCATCGGCGCCGTGCCCGGGTTCAACGACACGAACATCCTCGCCATGCTCCTGCCCTTCTCCGTATACTTGGGGCCGTTGAAAGCGGTGATCTTCATGATGGCGGTCTTCGGCGGCTCGCAGGCCGCAGGCCCGATCCCGGCCATTCTGATGAACATGCCCGGCACTCCCTCCGCAGCCGCGGTCTGTCTCGACGGTTACGCAATGACGCGAAAAGGACTGGCGAAAAAAGCCCTCGGCGCTTCGCTCTCCGCCTCTACCATGGGGGGTATCTTCGGCGCGGTCGTCTGCATCTTCCTCGGACCGCTCGTGGGACAGTACGCCCTCTCCTTCGGACCGGCGGAAATGTTCATGCTGGCAATCTTCGGTCTTTCCGCCGTAGCCACCCTCGCGGGAAAGAATCCACTCAAAGGACTGCTCTCCGCCGTCTTCGGCCTCCTCGTGGCCACCATCGGCATGGAGACCGTCATGGGGTACACCAGGAGCTCATTCGGCTTCATGGAGCTATACGACGGCGTTCCGCTCATTCCGGTCCTCCTGGGACTCTTCGGCTTCGCCGAGCTGTTCGATATGGTGAACGAGGAGAGCATCGTCGAAAGAACGGCGAAAGACAGTTCGTCGTGCACCTTGTGGGACGGCATCCGGGAATCGATGAAACACAAGCTCGTCATGTTCCGTTCCGCGGTCATCGGCGTAATCATCGGCATCATTCCGGGGACAGGAGCGGCGATCGCGTCCTGGATAAGCTACGGGCAGGCCAAGCAGATGTCCGGGCACCCCGAGGAGTTCGGCAAGGGGAGCCCGGAGGCCATCGTTGCGGTGAGCGCGTGCAACAATGCCGTCACCGGAGGAGCGCTCATTCCGACCATCACGCTCGGAATACCGGGAAGCGGTACTACGCTCGTCATCATGACGGCGCTGATGATCAACAACATCCAGCCCGGTCCGTCCATGTTCAACGAGTTCGCGGGGGACGCCTACACAATCTTCTTCTCCCTTCTCGTGGGGAACGTGATCATGTTCTTTCTCGGCCTGGCGGCTTTCCGCATGTTCTCGAAGACGGCTTCCATCCCGACGAAGATTCTCGTTCCCATCATCGCGCTCTTCAGCCTCACCGGAAGTTTCGCGTTCCGGGAGCTGTCCTTCGACTTCTCGCTCACGCTTCTTTTCGGACTCTTCGGATGGCTGTTGAAACGATACGGTTATTCGGCGCCCGCCTTCCTGCTCTCCCTCATCCTCGGAAGGCTTGCGGAAACCAATTTCATCTGGGCAATAAAGCTGGAGGGGATGAAGCTCTTCATCCGGCCGATAGTCCTGGCGCTTCTCGTGCTGACCGTGGCCACGCTCCTTGCCCCCCTCTTATTGCGGATGATGAGGCGAGGGGAAAAACCAGCCGCATGATGTACCCATTATCCGAAGGAGAGAATAAACCTCTTTCTCTCCTTCGGAACCGATCGTGATCCGAAGTTCGTTTTTGCAGATCATTAGGGTAGAATGAACGGAGTCTTTACACTCAGGGAGGAAGAGCTCGTCGATGGATTCCCTTCTACAGATCAAAGAAACTCTTGTCGTGAAGAGGTTTCGAGGGATTATTTACGAACGGGTCCGCAAAGCCATTCTCAGCGGGGAGATCCCCCAGGGAGAACACTTCAAAGACACCGATCTCGCAGCCCGGTTCGGCGTCAGCAGAATGCCCGTCCGCGAAGCGTTGCAGCGTCTGGAAGCCGAGGGTTTGATCCGGCAAATCCCCATGAAGGGATTCGTGGTGGTGGAACTGACTCCACAGGATGTAGCCGACATCTTCTCCATTCGAAAGAACCTCGAAGGACTTGCGGCGGCGTATGCTTGCCGCCGAATTTCCCACTCCGAGATCGAGGAGCTGAAACTGCTTCTTCTCGACGGAAGGCGCCTTTTCTCGGAACATCGGGAAAACCTTCTCGAAAAATACATCTCGCTCACGAGAATCTTCAGCAAAAAATTCATCGATTCGTGCCGTGTTCCCCGCCTTATCAGGCTGGTCTGGAACGAACGCGAGCTTCTCGAGCGCTTTCATGTCGTGGACAAGGTTCTCGAGAGGCGCGGAGAACGTCTGCTCGACGACCGGCAGGATCTGGTCGACGCCTTCGAGATCCGGAAAGAGGAGAGAGCGAGGGCGGTCTGGGAAGATCACCTTGAAAGCTCGCTTCAGGCCTATTTCGAGTCTCTCGGCTGGGATACGGCGCCGGACCACGTTTGATTTTTTTCTTTGAGGAGGTTTCCAGAGACTATGCCCCGTTTTCCAGGATTGGAACTGAAAAGTTTTACCGCGCCGGAGAGAGGAGACGCTGTTGCCTTGAGGAACGGAACGCTCGATGTCCCCGACGAGCCTGTTGTTCCCTTCATCGAAGGCGACGGCGTGGGAAGAGATATCACGCCCGCAATGAAGTACGTTGTCGACGCTGCCGTAAAAAAGTCGTACGGAGGAAAAAGACGGCTCGCATGGTGGGAGATCCACGCCGGTGAAAAGGCAGCCGGGCGCTTCGGCTCATCCCTTCCGGAGGACTCTCTGTCAGCCTTGAAATACTTCCGCCTCGGCATCAAGGGACCTCTTTCGACACCGGTAGGAGAAGGATTCCGAAGCATCAACGTCGCGTTCCGCCAGATGCTGGACCTGTACGCCTGCGTCCGCCCGGTCCGCTGGTTCGACGGAGTGCCGGCCCCCGTGAAGCGTCCACAGGATGTCGACATGATCATCTTCCGAGAGAACACGGAAGACCTCTACGCAGGGATCGAATGGGAGTCCGGTTCGCCCGAGTGCGCCAGGATCCGCGACTTCCTCCGCGGCGAAATGGGCGTCCGGAATATCAGGGACGACGCCGCTATCGGCATCAAGCCGATGTCCCCCACCGCGACGAAACGGCTGGTCCGCATGGCGTTCCGGTACGCCCTGGAGCATCGCCTTCCTTCCGTCACACTCGTCCACAAGGCGAACATCATGAAGTTCACGGAAGGAGGCTTTCGGAAGTGGGGATACGAGGTCGCCCTTCAGGAGTTCGGACAATTCTGCATCACCGAAGAACAGCTTCTCAATGAATTCGGCGGAATCCGGCCCGAGGGCAGGATCGTCGTGAAGGACCGTATCGCCGACTCCATGCTCCAGCAGATCCTGCTCAGGCCGGCGGAATATTCGGTCCTCGCCATGGCGAACCTCAACGGAGACTATCTTTCGGACGCCCTGGCCGCTTCCGTCGGCGGACTGGGGCTCGCCCCGGGCGTCAACATGAACGACGAGATCGCCTTCTTCGAGGCAACCCACGGAACAGCCCCGAAACACGCCGGACTCGATAAGGCGAACCCCGGCTCCCTCATCCTCTCGGCAGTGCTTCTCCTGGAGCACATAGGGTGGACGGAGGCCGCCGAAACGACGGTCGCCGCGATGGAGCGCACCATAAGCGGAGGTACCGTAACCTACGATCTGGCACGGCAGAGGGAAGGGGCGCGGGAAGTGAGCTGTTCGGCATTCGCGAACGAAATCGTCGGTATGATGTAGCACTTCTCTCTGGAAAGCAAGACGAAGCGAGGTCTGCCGCAATAATTCGCGGACCGCGCTTCGTCTGCGCTCTCCGCGCCGCAAAGAACGATCATTCAAAGCGGGGGCAGCAGTCGCACTCCCCCCTCCGCAAAGGTTTCAGCGTTCATCAATCACCGGTTTAATATCCACAACGGGTGTGCCGTCAAGAACCTCCAGAGGAGCTACCCGAAGGCTGCATCCCTTTTTTTCGAGAATCTCCACCCGATGCAGCCCGATAGGGTTCGGGCGCGCCGGAGAACGCGTTGCAAAAACCCCTTTCAGCGGAAGCATCCGATCGCCTCGGGGGTGGACCTTCAAGACGTCCCGTTCTGCTTGGTGAAGCCAAGTAAAGAGCAGGATCTGTCTGCCTGCTTCCAGGCCGTCGAGCCCTTCACAATATTCCGGATCGAGAACGATCGCTGCTTCGACTCCCCCGTCGCACCCTTGGCGCGGACAGTCGTCCCGATTTCTTAAAGAGCACCTCACCATGCCGATAGGACGCAAGACCATGTTCATTTTCCGATCCATCCGGTCAACCCCTTTCTTTTTCTCCGTTCACGAATAGATCGCCGAAAAACACTCTCCGTGAGAAGGAATCAGTCTCCCCAATTCTCCGCTTGGACATTATCCGTAATACTTTCCGGTGCGGGCGGTTATCGAGATCTCGATAACTCCCGTACCGTTCACCATGTTCTGGGGAAAAGGCTTCCCGGACAGATGCGGCATATACTTATGAACGATCATGTTCAAAATTTCTTTTTTTTCATCCGGGTTTTCGACAAGAGCGGCCGAACCGAACGCAACGACGCTTTTGTACTCCGTATTGACATCGCAAGGCCGTTCATCAGGAAGAAACCCTTCCATCCTCTCGATCTCGAAACACACCTTCGGATTTTTTTGGATGTTGTCGAGCTTCTGCCCCTTGATCAAGCCGTGAATATATATTTTGCCTTCGGCGTACACAAAATGAACCGGCACAACGTACGGAAATCCATCGGAATTCAGGGTCGCAATCCTTCCCACTTTTTCTTCTTCAAAAAGAATATCTATTTCCCGTTCAGACATCTGATGGTTTTTCATTCGAGATTGCATGTTCTCTTCCTCCTGTCCAGCAAATCAATGCGATGCGCATTTATCGGAAATAGTACCACGGGAATGCAGTCGAAACTGCATTCGCCCCGGAATACAATCTCCCTATTTGCAGATTCATAATCAGATTTGATCAATATCTAGATCCTCTTTTTCTGAGCTTCTGTGCCGTTTGCCAATATCTCGTCATGATGTACAATGCATACGAAGAGAAAATCCATTCTTTCTCACTTTTTTCAAGGAGGCAAATTGTATATGAAGGCAATCCTGACAGGAACGCTCGAAACCGGGCTTGGCACAACTCTTGAAAACGTGACGATCTTTCTTGACAAGGGAAAGATCACCGACATATCGGAGGGGCTCGAGCCGAAGGGCGCGGACGAGGTGATCGACGCATCGGCGCTCGTCCTCACCCCCGGACTCATCGACGCCCACACGCATATCGGCACCTACTGCGAGGGCTTCCCCGTCGCCATGGCTGACGCCAACGACATGGTGAACCCGGTTGTTCCGCAGCTTCGCATCCTCGACGCGATCTACCAGGACGATACGGCCTTCGAGGACGCGCTCGCGGGAGGAGTCACCTGCGTCCAGACGCTCCCCGGAAGCGGCAACGTCATCGGCGGACAGGGAGCGATCATCAAGACAAGCACGTCGAAAAGCGGACGGAAAATGATCGTCGAGGAGATGCTGGTGCGAGCTCCCTCCTCCATGAAGGCCGCCCTCGGTGAAAACCCCATCCGCGTCTACACCGAGAAGGGGAAGCTCCCCAACACCCGAATGGGGAACGCCGCGCTGATGCGCCAAGCGCTCGTCGACGCTGAGAACTACCGGAACAAGCAGAACCAAGCGAAGGCCAAGAACGAGGCCGGAGAGCGCAACCTCCAGCACGAAGCCATGCTGCCGGTCCTCGACGGCCAGCTTCCGCTCTGCGTTCATGCCCATCGCTGCGACGACATCGCCACAGCGGTGCGCATCGCGAAGGAGTTCTCCCTCCGCTACACCGTCGAGCACTGTACAGAAGGGCACCTGATCGCCCCCTTCCTCGCCGAGAACAGGGTCATGGCGGCGATAGGCCCCTCGCTCACCGGCAAGCCGAAGATGGAGCTGCGGAACAAGACGTGGGACACTCCCGTGATCCTCTGGAAGTCCGGGGTCCACTTTTGCATCATCACCGATCACCCCGTGGTTCCCATCGAGCATCTCTCGGTCTGCCTCTCGCTGGCCGTCCGGGCAGGGCTGCCCCGCGAGGAGGCGCTGAAGGCGGTCACGATCTCGGCCGCGGAGCACCTTGGAATCGCCGACCGCGTCGGTTCGATCGAGAAGGGGAAGGACGCCGATCTCGTCGTCTGGAACGGGGACCCTCTGGATTCACGAAGCCGGGCGGTCCTCACGATCATCAACGGCGAGACAGTCTTCTCAAAATTCTGAAAGACGAGGCGGGCGGAGGAAAATGTTCTCCGCCCGCCTCGTCGCCCTGAACACCCCGCACTCATCGGTTTTCTACATCCGACTCCGCCGCTCTTCCTTCAAAAGGGAGAATATCCATTGATCCTGATACCGCCCGCGGGCCCATTCGTACTCGCGCAACGTCCCTTCGAGGGTGAAACCAGCCTTCTCCAGAAAACCGCGGGAACGTTCGTTGCCTACCGTCACCATGGCCTCCACACGGTTAAGTTCCATCGGCCCGAAGGCGTATTCCAAAGCCGCGGACACCGCCTCGCTCATGAAGCCGCGTCGCCACATCCGCGAATCGAGTTCATACCCCATCTCCGCACGCTTGTGTTCCTTCTTCCAGTTGTGGAATCCGCACGTTCCAAGCACCGCTCCATCGGAGCGCATCGTAACGGCCCACCGCACACCTTCACCGCATATATGCAGCCCCTGAAGGACAGAGATCATCTTCTGCGTCTGGCTCAGCTCGGTAAAGGGTTCCAGGATAAGATGTTCGACAACCAGCGGGTCGGTCCAGACCGAGTGCAGGCGCTCGGCATGTTCCAGCCCGATATCGCACAGTTTGAGGCGAGGGGTAAAGAGCTCAGGGAAAGCCGAATTCTGTTCGTTCATTATTTCCCCTTCCTTCAAAAAACATTTTTTTAACTTTGACGAACAATGCCGCTTCAAACGATGATCAGAAAAAGCATACCATATCAGGATGAGGAGACGTGCTCCCTGTCCCGGATTCGTGATGGTGTATAATTTCTATACAGTCAACATGCACGAGAGGAGGGCTGAACACTATCTATGGAATTTTTTGACGCCGTGAAAAACAGGCGGACCAATTATGCTCTATCAAAGAGAAGTCCGGTGCCCGACGAAAGAATACAAGAAATCGTGGAGCAGGCTGTGAAGCATTGCCCCTCCGCCTCCAACTCGCAGAGCGGAAGAGCGGTACTGATGTTTCGCTCGGAACACGACGCCTTCTGGAGTATCGTGAAGGAAGCGCTCCGGAAGATCGTCCCCGCCGAAAGGTTCGCCCGGACGGAGAAGAAGATCGACGGCTTCGCCGCAGGCTACGGAACTGTTCTCTTCTTCGAGGACGAGCGCCCGGTGAAGGCGCTGCAAGAGAAACATCCGACCTATGCCAAAGACTATCCGATCTGGTCGCACCATGCCTCCGCAATGCTCCAGTTCATCGTGTGGACAGGGCTTGAGTCGGAGGGGTTCGGAGCGTCGCTCCAGCACTACGCTCCCGTGGTGGAGGACGACGTGAAGCGGCGATGGGGCTTCCCTGCCGAATGGAAGCTCATCGCGCAGATGCCCTTCGGTTCCCCGACCGCGCCCCCCGGCCCCAAGGAGTTTCTGCCGCTCGAAGACCGTTTCAAGGTTCTGGGGTAAGGAACGATACAGCCAAAATCATCCGGGGTGTTTCGTACTCCAGAGGGAGCGCGAAACACCCTTTTTTGTGGGGCGTTCCGGTGCAAAGCCTTTCGTCGGATATCATGGTATAATGATAATAAGGATTCGCGTAATTTTTTTCAGAAATCGGACTCCATTTCTTCCCGCTCGGCGACTCTGTTCGAGCCGGGGGAACATCGACAGGGAGAAACTGTTTCTACGCAAAGGAGGCGAATGTCATGACGCTGATGGAGAGAATGAAGAACGCGGCTCTTATCGTCGCGGTCAAGGACATGGAGCTCTACAGAGACATGCAGGGGGCCTTTTTCTTCGCGGTGAAAGGCGGCGCCGCCGACACGCTCCTGGAAACAACGCACGAGGAAGCAGCCGTATGGAGCAGGGAACACCTGGAGCCGGAAGAGCACGCGAGAATCTTTACGGAAGAGTGACGGTTCCGCCGGAGAGAAGGAGCAACGGGTGTCCGCCCCCGGAAGAAGACTCGCGCTTGCTTTCACGACTCCCTTTTTTTACATCTGCATACCGAGAAGATATGCCGGATTTCGGCGGATCATCATCGATACTTCTTCCGTGGAAACACCGTTGTCGATCAATAGCGAAAGGAAACGCGCCAGCCCGTCGGGAACGGGCGCATGTCCTGATTTGCCGTAGTCGGTCGTGACAAGGCACCGGGCAGCTCCTATCGCTGCAATGTCGAGCGCTGCACGGGAGACTTCGATATCCCCGTTGTCGACGTTCAGGAGGCATTTTTCGATGAAGACTCCCTGCTTCGCCAGCGAGATCTGTTCGCTGAGGGGTATGGACACTCCCCCCCAGTCGGGGTGAGTCAGTATAATTTTGGAATGCCCGCGCCTGATTGCCTCTGCGCAGAGCGCCAGCGCCTCTTTCCGGCTGAGATGTCCTGTTGCCAGAATAACATCGGCGGCGATGACGATGTCGAGAACATCAAGAACTTCTTTGCACAGCATGCCTTCTGACGTGAAGATCCGTATCCCCTCTTTGCGGGACCTTTCCGCCGGACGAAGCCCCTTCGAAAAGGCCAAGTTGTTCTCCGCGTCGATGGTCGGAAACCAGACGATTTTTCCTCCGAAGAGAATCTCGCTCTCGACCGCGCTCGGATTGATGCCGCCAACCGGGTGATTCAGGGCGATTCCTCCGAACAGGCAGGCAGTTCCGGGGCGAACACGGTTCGCCATCGTCGCGCGGGAAGAAGTTCCCTGGAAGTGCGACTTGATGACCGCACCTCCCATGCCGGCCGCATGCAACACCTCAAGGAGTTCGACATCGTCGTACGCTCTCGGAAACCTGCACGGCCCCGAATGAACGTGAAGATCGAATCCTCCTGCAAGCAGACGATTTACGGATTCTTCTCCGCCGGAATTTAACATAGAGCACCCCTCCCTATCTGGCGGGTATCGCGACTGTGCTTCCCCGGATTTCGTCCTGCGGCAAATCGTCCAGCTTTCGAATCTCTTCGTCGATATAGGCCACGAGGATACGATTATGGTGCTCCATCGCCTTTTCCGCTTTTTTCACATTTTTCTTCTCCATGGCCTGGATTATGCCGATGTGATGGTTGTATCTCTCGCGTGCCGGAAAAGGCGTTGTCGCCAGATTCCGAAACGCCTTCTTCCACGCGGTTTCCAGGCGTTGGTGCATGTCCAGAATCACCGGATTTTCGAGCATGGCGGTGATCGCCAGCTCGAAATTCATGTTTGGAAGTTCGTAGCGGGACCCCTCGACCTCCGCGCCGCTCTCGATAAGGGAGACCTGGTACTCCTCCATGTCATAAAGCCGGCGCACCTGTTCCGGAGTTATGATGGGCGTGACCATCGTCACTACGCGCTCCTCGATCATTCTGCGCGCGTCGATGAGATGCCGCAGTAGAACAAGATTCTCCTTCTGGTGTTTTCCGTATTTAAAACTCGAAAAGTCGTTCTTCGCCCGCAGATATGCTCCGCCCCCGTGCCTGACCTCCAGCATTCCGCTGAACTCCAGTGCCTTGACAGCCCCCCTCACAGAACTTCTGCTGACGTTCATACAAGCTGCGAGCGTCCGTTCCGACGGAATTCTGTCTCCGATCTGAAGATTGTTCTCTTCAACATAACGAAGAATATTTTCTATGATTGCATCATGAATGATGACTTTCTTGATTTGTTGAAGCGCCATTCTTTTTCTCCCTCTTTGATTTTTCAACGCGAGCTGCTATAATGACCTAAAGTGGTCTTACCACTTACCATTTTGATCCATTATACCACTTCCCGCCTTTCAACACACCGGGCGCCCCGAAGACCTTAGGAGCCGAAAGGAGGTGTTTCATGAAAGAATACCATGTTTACAGGAAATCCGCGTCATAAGCGGTCGAAATTCGGTGAAACGATGTCCGAAACGGCCTCGTGAGATGAAAGGATTCTGAAAACAGAGGAGGTTTTTTTCATGAAACGCACAGCACTTGTTCTGACTGCACTCTGTCTTTTGATCGCTCTTTCCGGCACAGCACCCGCACAGGAGCAGATCCGCTTCGCAACCTCGAACACCGGTTCCACCGGACACGTCTACGGAGCGGGCATCGCGACCATCGTCAACAAGTACTCCGATACCGTCAAACTCAACGCGTTCACTACATCCGGAGTGGTGGAAAACGAGCGGCTTTTGCGCTCCGGAAACGCACATATGGCCATGCTCGGCTCGGGAGTCGTGATCAACGTCTACAACGGAACGGGAATTTTCGAAGGCAAGGCCAACCCCAAACTCCGCACACTCTGGGTAGGATACCCCGTTCACATTAACCTGGTTGTTCCCGCCGGCTCCGACATAAAAACCGTCTCCGACCTTAAAGGAAAGCGCTTCGGCACCGGGAATGCAGGTTCTACGGCCTTCCTGCAGATCGAGCACGTGCTCAAACTCTACGGACTGGACTACTCGTCCGTAAGGACGCAGCCTCTCTCCCTCTCGGACAAAGTCTCCGCAATGAAGGACAACAACATCGACGCCATGGGAGATCTCCAGGGCTCGAACACTCCCGCGCTCGTCGATCTTGCAATGAATCTCCCCGTCCGCTGGCTTTCCGTAGAGGATGAAAAATGGCAGCAGCTTAGGGACCAGTTCCCGAAGGGGATGTACATCCGCACCACCATCCCGGCCAACACATACCAGGGACAGACTGAGGACGTGCATACCGTCGGTTCCACCAATCTCTGGATTGCGACTATCGACATGCCGGAAGAAGCCGCTTATGAGATTGTGAAGCAGTTCTGGGAGCACAAGACCGAGGCTGATGCCATCCACCCGATCATCAGGGAATCGAAGCCGGCCATCGTCGAGGATGAACTCCCCGTTCCGCTTCATCCCGGCGCCAGAAAATACTACGTCGAAAAAGGCATGCTGAAATAGGCGTCTCCGTTTTTCTTCAAAGAATGCGACAACCTACCGGGGGCCTCTTTTCGAGCCCCCGTATCTCTTCTCTCTTTACTGAGCCGGGGTGAAAGGATGTTCAACAGAATACGCGAAAGAATAGAAGTCCACGATCTTCAAACGTGGATCCTCCTTTTGGTGAAAATAATAGGCGTTGTCGTAGGCTGTGTATTTCTCTACACGGCGTACTTCGGAGTCTTCACACCCATGAAACAACGCGGCCTGCTTATGGGACCGGCCATCTTCATCGTCTTCGCGACGCGCCCGTTTCGAAAGAACGGGAAATCGGGGCTTATCGACGCCCTTATCGGCCTGGCCGGCATGGCCGGCGTCTTCCACTTCGTGCTGACCGAATGGGATCTCATGATGCGCGGGGGCGCTCCCCTGCCCACCGACATCGTCTGGGGCGTCATCGTACTGCTCACTCTGCTGGAGGGCTCCAGGCGCTGCCTCGGGATCGCCCTGCCGCTCATCGCCTCCATCTTTCTTCTCTACGGGTATTTTGGTCCTTTTTTTCCGGGCGTGCTGCAGCATCATGGTGTCAATTTCGAACATCTCGTCTCCGCGACAGCCATGACCACCGAGGGCATTTGGGGCACTCCCATGCAGATCGCTGCAACGTATATCATTATTTTTGTGATCTTCACCTCTTTTCTTGAAAAAACAGGAGCAGGGCAGTTTTTTATCGACCTCGCGTGCGCTCTCTTCGGAAGGGTGCGCGGCGGACCCGCGAAAATCGCGGTCGCAGGATCCGCGATCTTCGGCACCATCTCGGGAAGCGCGCTGGCAAATGTCGCCGGTACGGGGTGCATCACCATTCCGCTGATGAAGGAGAACGGCTATCGGGCGGAGTTCGCCGGGGCCGTCGAGGCGGCAGCCTCCACCGGTGGACAGCTCATGCCGCCGGTCATGGGAGCGGCAGCCTTCGTGATGGCGGAATTCGTCGGCGTTTCGTACTGGCAGGTCGCGAAGGCTGCACTCATTCCCGCCATTCTCTATTTCTTCGCCATCTTCATGATGGTCGACCTCGAAGCGGCGCGAACAGGGCTGAAGGGAGTCAGCAATCTGACGGCGAAAACGAAGACCATCCTCAAGGAGGGGTGGTTCCTGATGCTACCCTTGATCCTGCTGATCTATCTCATGGGCGTTGTGCAGTTCTCTCCGATGAAATCAGCCTTCTGGTCCCTCGTCTGTACCGTCGGCGTCAGTTTCCTGAACAGAAAGAGCATGCTGACCCCTTCGAAGATTCTCGACGCTATCTACAGCGGTGTGAAGGATACGGCCGGAATCGCGATGGCATGTGCGACGGCGGGTATCGTGATCAGCATGGTCAACCTCTCCGGGCTTGGGCTCTCCTTCTCGAGCATCTTGATCTCGCTCTCTCAGGGGAACCTCTTCGCGCTCCTATGCCTCACCGCGATCGCGTCCCTGGTCATGGGGATGGGGCTTCCGGCGACACCGTGCTATATTCTTCTCGCAATTCTCGTCTCCCCCGCCATCACGGAACTGGGCGTTCCGATAATGGCATCGCACCTCTTCGTCTACTACTTCGGCATGATCTCAGGCATTACGCCTCCGGTTGCACTGGCGGCATACGTGGCTGCAGGCATCGCACAGGCAAAATCGATGCGGACAGCCGTCATCGCGACGAAGCTCGGGATGGCCGGCTTTCTTCTTCCGTTCATGTTCTGTTATTCCCCCGCACTTCTGATGCAGGGCACTTATGCCGAAACAGCCATTGCTACCATTTCCGGACTCGTCGGCGTCGTCGCTCTTGCATCGGCGCTGACCGGGCATCTTTTCGCCGGAATGAAACTCTGGCAGAGGCCGGTTCTGGGGATCGCGGCCCTTCTGCTCATATATCCGGAGATCTCGACCGACTTGGCCGGATACGGCCTCGCCGTCGTGATGGCATACATCAACAGACGTACCATTTGAAATAAAGGAGAGGTGAGCACATGCACGCGTTGGAGAAAATTCTCGCCCGGGCCTCCGGAAAGGAACGGGTTTCGGCAGGAGAGATCGTCGTGGCACAGGTTGACGTTGCGGAAGTGAACGACCTCTACCTCCAGGTGGTCAAGTCCTTCTACGAACTGGGAGGGGAAAAAGTCCTTTTCCCCGAAAGGACAACGTTCGTCTTCGACCACTACTCCCCCGCTCCTTCCATCAAGGCGGCGGACAATCACAAGAAGATGCGCGAGTTCTGCGCGGAGATGGGCATTCCGCACCTCTTCGACATCGGCGAGGGAGTCTGTCACCAGGTACTGGTGGAGAGCGGCATGGTCGGCCCGGGCAGGATCGTCGTCGAGACCGACTCGCACACGACGACGCTCGGCTCGCTTGGAGCCTTCGGCACGGGAGTCGGCGCCACCGACATGGCGACCGTCCTGATATCCGGAACCCTTTGGTTCAAGGTTCCCCGCGTGATGAAGATCGTCTTCGAGGGAGAACCCCGCAACGGGGTCATGGCGAAGGATCTCATCCTCCACGCCCTCGGAGAGCTGAAACAGGACGCGGCTCTCTACAAGGCGGTCGAGTTCTGCGGCGGAACGGTACGGACAATGTGCCAGGAAGAGCGGATGGTGCTCTGCAACATGGCCGTCGAAATGGGGGCCAAGGCGGCCTATATCGAACCGGACGAGACCACGTGGGAGTACCTCGCCCGCTACGGATGGAAGAAGGAAGAGGTGTTCCTCACCGACCCCGACTTCGAGTACGAGAGCGTCCACACCTTCGCCGTTTCCGGCCTGAAACCGAAGGCGGCGCTTCCCGGAAGCGTCGACAACGTCGCGGACACCGATTCGGTGAAAAACGTCCGGGTCGACCAAGTCTTTCTCGGGACGTGCACCGGAGGACGCCTGAACGACATACGCGTCGCCGCGGAGATCCTGAAGGGGAAAAAGGTCGCCCCCGGCACCCGGTTCGTCGTTATCCCCGCTTCGAGGCGGATCTTCCAGGACGCCCTGATGGCCGGATACATCGGAACGCTTGTGGAGGCGGGCGCGGTACTCTCCACTCCGGGGTGCGGCCCCTGCCTGGGTGCGCACGAAGGCATTCTCGCCCCCGGCGAGGTCTGCGTCGCCACGTCGAGCCGCAACTTCCCCGGAAGGATGGGGAGTACCGACGCACAGATCTACATCACATCCCCCGCCGTCGCCGCTGCCTCCGCGCTCGCCGGATTCGTCCGCGGGCCGGAAGCGCTCTGAAGGAGGAGAAGGCAATATGGAGATCATCAGAGGAAAGGCCTTCGTCTTCGGAAACAACATCGATACCGACCAGATCTACCCCGGCCGCTATCTCGAGCTGACCGAACATGACGAGATCGCGCGTCACGCGATGGAGGGCGCAGACCCTTCGTTCGCCGGAAGCATGTCTCCGGGCGACCTCATCGTTGCAGGAACGAACTTCGGATGCGGCTCAAGCAGGGAGCACGCAGTCATCACCCTGAAAAACGCGAAGGTCGGCGCCGTGATCGCGAAATCCTTCGCCCGTATCTTTTTCCGCAACGCTATCAACCAGGGTCTGATCGCCGTCGAAATTCCAGCGCTGGACCCTCTCGGAATCGTTCCGGGAGACTCCATGGAGTTGGATCTCATCAAGGGAGAGTGCATTGTTCCGGGAAAGGGCAAGGCGACGTTCCCGCCCCTGCCGGAGCACATCCTGTCGATCATTCAGGCGGGAGGCATCTTTCAGCTTTTCCGCGAAAAGGGTGTGAGGGCCCCGGGGTAGAACGAAGCCCCGGAGAGATGGTATGATGATCGCCGATGAAAGGGGGAAGATTTTCATGCATTTCACCATGAAATACGGAAAGGGAACGATCGATTTCCACCTGGAGGATTCGAAAATACTCCAGGTCGTGCTGCCTCCGGAATCGGACGCAAAACCGTGCACCATTGTCGATGTGGAGTCTGCGCTCGACTCCCCCGCCGGTACGCCCTCACTCGAGGAACTGCTGGAGGCGAAGAAACCGAAGAAAGTTGTCGTCATCGTCAACGACATCACCCGTCCCACTCCCTACGATCTGCTCCTTCCGCCCGTCCTGGAGCGCTTCGCAAGGGCTGGAATATCCGACGACTTGGTGACGCTCGTCGTGGCCACCGGGATCCACGATCCGCACACGCATGAGCAAAACCTTCAGGTATACGGTGAGGAGATCGTCCGGCGCTTCAGGATCGTCTCGCACATCTCGGACGATCTCGACTCCCTCGTTCCCGTCGGAACGCTCTCCACCGGATCCGAGCTGCGCATCAACAGGCAGGTCCGGGACGCCGACTTCGTTTTCGCCCTGGGTGTCGTGATGCCCCACTACTTCGCAGGCTATTCGGGAGGGCGCAAGTCCATTCTTCCGGGCGTCGCGTGGAAAGAGAACGTCGAGCGCAACCACTCAAGAATGGTGCAGCTCATGGATAACCTCCCCGACCTCGACTCCAACCCGGTCAATCTCGAGATGATAGAGGCCGCGAAGATGGTCGGCGTCGACATGATCCTCAACGTCGTGGTCAACGAGAGCAAGGAGATCGTGAAAGTGGTCGCGGGCGACGTCGTTGATGCGTGGAAGGAAGCGGTCGCCGTCTCGGCCTCGCTCTACGAGGTGCCGATACAAGGCCCTGCCGACGTGGCGATCGCGAGCGCCTGCGGCCATCCGAGGGATATCAACGTCTACCAGGCGCAGAAGGCCCTCGACCACGCGGACAAGGCGACGAGGAAGGGGGGCGCGATCATCCTGCTGGCAGACTGCCCGGCCGGATACGGAGAGGCAATCTTCGAGGAGTGGATGAACGCTGCTTCCTGCCCGGAAGACATCGTCGAGCGCATCAAGGTCGACTTCATGATGGGCGGACATAAGGCCTTCGGAATCGCCAAGGTCGCCGCGGAGAAGACCGTCTACATGGTGACCTCGATGGACGAGAGTCTTGTGAAGAAGCTGTTCTTCGTGAAGGTCCCGACGGTCCAGGAGGCGCTCCGGCGCATCGAGAGCGAGATGGGGAGCGACCTGCGCTACATCGTGATGCCGGAAGGGAGCCTGACGGTTCCGGTCCCGGCGAAAGGCTGACCTGGGGAAAGCATCCTTCCGCCTCCGGTTTTCCGAACCACTTTCGAGATCCGTTTCTTCGGCCCCGGCTTTCCGAAGCCCGGACCGAAGGCTTTATTCCGGCTCCCTTGCAAGAAAGGGAATACCCCGGTCTTGGCGGAGCCTGATCACGACCTCAGACGAGTCGATCTCCGCGGCGAAGGCCAAGTCGGCGGAAAACCCCAGGGAGAGGAGACGCGTCCCGTGGACCGAACGTTTCAGAAGTACGGCGAGGTTGCGCTCTCCTTCACGCCAGACGGAGAGCGCCATCCGGGCGCCGTCCTTCAGATCGGTCGTTCCTCTTGCAACGAGCTGCTCAACGAGCACTCCAGCGCAGGCCGTGTCATCAAGGGCCGCCCGTCCGTGCAGCCCTGCGCAGAGGATGCCGATCCGCCCGCCGGTTTCTACCGCGGCGCGGACCGTCGCCTCCGCGTTCCGTGCGCAGACGGGATAAACGCGCGTTCCTGCTGCTGCGGCTTTCAGAAGCGCCCGTGTTCCGTTGGTCGTGGCCATGACGGCCGTCGGCCGGGATGCGAGAAGATCCGGAGAGAGGTCGAGAGGAGAGTTCCCAAGGTCGAAACCGGGAGGAGGCAACGCGTTCCGCTCCCCCATAAGGAGAGGCTTTTCTCCCTCACCAGACATCCTCTCCCGAAGCGCGAGCCCCTCCTCCACCGATTCCGCAGGATAGAGTCGTTTTCCCCCGGCTTCAAAGAAGGCGCACATCGTCGTGGTCGCTCTCAGGATGTCGATGACCAGCCAGCATTCAGCCTCCGGAAGATCTTCTCCCGGAGAGAGCACAACATCGCACTCCGGAATCATGAGCGGGTTCCCGCGGCGAATCTCTCCGCCTCTTCGACGAAACGGAGAAAGAGAGGCAGCATGTCGTCGCCGCCCGACATCATCATCTCCGGGTGCCACTGAACACCGACTACAAAGGAGCAATCCGTCATCTCGACGGACTCGACGATTCCGTCAATCGCGCGCGAGCTGACGACGAGACCGCGTCCGATCTCCTTCAACGCCTGGTGATGGTAGCTGTTCACCGGAAAGGTCGTTCCGAAGAGCTGTTCGACGAGCGATCCCGCCTCGGCGACGACCGTATGGCTGGGGCAGGAGCGTTTTCTGTTCTGCGAGTGCTTAACGAAGGAGTTCGGAACCTCGGAGATGTCCTGGTAGATCGTCCCTCCGCAGCAGACGTTGAGCAGCTGAATACCCTTGCAGATGGCGAGGACAGGCTGGTTCCGGTTCAGCGCGGTCTTGATGGTGCGGAGCTGAAAGATGTCCGTCTCCCGGTAGACGTACTCGAGGGCTCGATGAGGTTCCTCCCCGTAGAGCAGGGGATCGATGTCGTACCCTCCGGAGATGAGCAGGCCGTCCACGCACTCGGTCTGCCGCTCGGCCACGTCCTGCCCCCGGACCACCGGAAGGATGAGCGGAATTCCACCCGCGCGTTCCACCGAGGCCACATAGTCGTTGTTCACGTAACTTCGTTCCATTCCGGGCGAGAATCCTCCCTGCTCGACGAGCAGGTTGCCCACGATACCGATCACCGGACGATCCATGCCCTTCCCCTCCTGTTGCGCGGTCAGCCGCCGCATTCTTTTTTCCAAGTATACCGCGTCGGGCGTGTTTTTTCACGTTGAACTGCGTGTATAATTATAGGATACACACTCGACAGGCAGGTGCTGAAGACCATGAAAGGAATCGGGGCGTCTCCGGGAATAGCGATAGGCAAAGCACTCATTCACTGGAAAGAGCAGGTTGACATCCTTCGGGAGTACGTCGACGAACCTGAAAGAGAGATCCGCCGCTTTCATATCGCCCTCGAATTCGCCGGAGAGCAGATCAGGGAGGCATATTCCAGGGTCCTGGAGAGCGTCGGCCCCAACGAGGCGGCGATCTTCGAGGCCCACGGCCTGATGCTGCAGGATCCGGACTTCATCGGCCAGATAGAGCGCCTCATCCTCGACGAGAGCGCGAATGCGGAATGGGCCGTGAAACACGTCGCGGACAGTCTCGTCCAGATCTTCGAAAACATGGACAACGAGTACATGAAGGCCCGATCGGACGACGTCCGGGACATCTCCGAGCGGATGCTCAAGCTGCTGCTCCAGTCGGAAGGAGTGGATCTCGCACAGCTCCAGGAGAAGGCCATCATCATCACCCGTGATTTCACCGCCTCCGACATGTCGCAGATCAACCTCGAGATGACGCTCGGCGTGGCTTCCGAATCCGGAGGAAGAACATCCCACGCAGCCATCATAGCCCGTACGCTGCAGATCCCCTCCGTCATGGGAGCCCACGGGCTGCTCGCCTCCGTCGGAAACGGCGACCTACTCATTCTTGACGGCGAAACGGGTGAAATATTCGTCGACCCCGATGAAGAGACGCTGGAACGCTACAGAGAAAAAAAGGAGCGCTACGACTGCTTCCTTCAAAGCCTTTCGGAAATCCGCGGGAAGGAGACGGTCACGCTCGACGGCTTCAAAATCGAGCTGGGAGCGAACGTCGGTTCGTCCCGCGACCTGGACGAGGTACTGAAGAACGACGGAGAGGCGATCGGCCTCTATCGTACGGAGTTCCTCTATCTCGAAAGCAGCATGCTCCCCACCGAGGAGGAGCAGTTCGAGGCCTACAAGAGCGTCGTCGCAGGCATGAAATGCCGCCCCGTGGTCATCCGCACGCTCGACATCGGCGGCGACAAGAAGCTCGATTACCTGGCCATCCCGGAGGAGGAGAACCCCTTTCTCGGCTACCGGGCCATCCGTCTCTGTCTCGACCGCCAGGAGATCTTCAAGGTGCAGCTTCGGGCGATTCTGCGCTCCAGCGCCTTCGGCAAAGTGCGCATCCTCTTCCCGATGATCTCCTCCCTCGGAGAGCTTCGCTCGGCCAAGAAGATTCTCGAGGATGCGAAGGAGGATCTCCGGAAGAGAAAAATACCGTTCGACGAGAAGATCCAGTCGGGCATCATGGTGGAAGTGCCTTCCACGGCGATCCTCTCCGACCACTTCGCGCGCGAGGTCGACTTCTTCAGCATCGGCACCAACGACCTTATCCAGTACACCGTGGCCGTGGACCGGGGGAACGACAAGCTGGCAAACCTCTACTCTCCGTACCACCCGGCAGTGCTCCGGCTCGTCAAAACGGTGCTTGACAACGGCGCGCAGGCGGGCATCCATGTCGGCATGTGCGGTGAATCGGCGGGAGACCCGAAGCTGATCCCGATCCTGCTGGGATTGGGTCTCGAAGAGTTCAGCATGAGCCCGTCGTCGATTCTCCAGGCCAGATGGATTCTCCGAAGCCTCCGGAAGAAAGATCTGGAAGATTCCGCACGCCATGTGCTCTCCCTGGGAACCGCCGAGGAGGTGGAAGCATATTGCGATACGCTGCTCCAGTCTCTCAATCTCTGCCGCTGACGGGAAAAACGTCCGTTCACAGTCCGGCCGGAGCCATGGAAGCATCGCCGCCCGCGCATACTCCTCCCTCTTCTCTCCCCGAAATGCTCCGCCCTCTTTTCTGGGATGCGGATTGGGCCTCCGTGGATTTTTCCCGGAACCGCACCGCCGTCATCGAGCGAATTCTGAACCTGGGAGACCAGGAGCAGCTCGCCTGGCTGAAAGAGCACGTCACCTGCGACGAGATCCGCCTCGTGGTGCTCTCCAGCCGGCGCCTGAGCAAGAAGACGGCCCGCTGCTGGCAGAACTACTTCGGGCTGAGAGAGGAGGAAATGCGATGTTTTGGGATGTTCTCGACAAACCCAGACAATCTCTTCTGAAGCAGCTCTGCGCACACCCGCCGATCAACGGAGTCTACCTTGCCGGAGGCACTGCCCTCGCGCTGATGTACGGCCACCGCCAATCGGAGGACTTCGACTGGTTTCTCCCCGGCGACTTCGATCCGGGGCGCCTTGCTTCCCTGCTGAAACCGTTCGGAGAGGTAACCGTGGCGGAGACGCACGCGGGAACCTTTCACGGCTGGATCGACGGCATCCGGGTCACATGGCTCCGTTACCCCAATCCGCTTCTCGAACCGCTTCTGGAAGTGAAGGAGCTTCCCGGACTCCGGATGTCCTCCCCCCGCGACACCGGCCTGATGAAATGGGCCGCGCTCGCCGATCGGGGCGCCCGCAAGGACTTTCTTGACATCTACGAACTGTCGCTCCAGGGTGTGCCCCTTGAGGATCTCTTCTATCTGCTCCCCAAAAAGTATCCCGGCACCCGGCTCAACCTCTACCACATGGTCAAGAGCCTCAGCTTCTTCGACGAGGCGGAGGGCGACCCATGGCCCGTCATGCTCAGGAAGACGGACTGGAGCGTGTTGAAACGCTACTTCCTGGCATCGCAGAAGCGGCTGCTCGGCGTCCTGGTATAGAACAGGGACGAACCTTTTTCCCCGGATTCGCCCCTGCCCTTCAGCACTGCGAAACAATCAACCGACTTTTACTCGTACTCCTTGAGCATGGCGGCGTACTCCTCCTCCAGCCCCTTCCGCACGTGGTAGCAGTGCTCGTCGCCGGGGAACTTCCCCGTGTGCACGTCCTCCACGTACTCCTTGAACGCGTTCGTGATGATCTCCGCCACGTTCGCGTACACCTTGACGAACTTCGGCGTGAACGCCTGGAACATCCCTATCATGTCCCCGCAGATCAACAGCTGACCGTCGCACGGACCGCCCGCACCGATCGAGTACACGGGAATGGTCAGCTTCTTCGCAATGAACTTTGTCAGCTCCGGCGGCACGGCCTCCACAAGCAGCGCGAACGCTCCCGACTCCTCCACCGCCAGCGCGTCCTCGATGACGTACCGCGCCGACTCGGGATCAAGACCCTGCGCCTTGAATCCCCCCAGGGGGCCCGAGCTCTGCGGCGTGAGGCCGATGTGCCCGCACACAAGGATCCCGGCGTCCGCGATGGCCCGGATACGCGACTTCACCCGCACTCCACCCTCCAGCTTGATGCAGTCCATGTCCGCTTCCTTCAGGAAGCGCACCGCGTTCACCACCGCGTCGGCGTCCGAGACCTGGTACGAGCCGAACGGCATGTCGCCCATCACGAAGGTGTTCGGCGCGCCCCGGCGCACGGCCTTGCAGTGGCTGATGCAGTCCTCCATCGTGACGGGGATGGTCCCCTGGTACCCCAGCGTGATCATGCCCAGAGAGTCGCCTACAAGGATCATGTCCATCCCCGCGGCCTCCGCGAAGCTCGCCATCGGAAAGTCGTAGGCGGTGACCCACGTCACCTGCTCGCCGCTCTTCTTCATGTTCACGAAATCAAGACGTCCCTTTTTCTTCGCCATAACAAAATCTCCCTTCAAGAAAAATGATGTTCCTCCTGCTTTGAAATACAGCCGCTTCTTTAGAAAATCCGCTTATTTTGTTGTTCACCACGATATCCGAGGATACCGGGAAGATAGGAAGCAATCAGAGCCGCAAGGATGCCCGCATCGAGCCACACGTGCGTTGGAAACAGAAGAAAAACGGCCGCGACGCCCAAGAACAGTCGTTTCGGCAGCGATATTCGGGGCTGAATAAAATCCGCCCCCTGAACCGCCATCGCCAAGGCAAGAAAACCGATGCTGACACCGAAAACACTCCATATTATCGAAAATGTCGAGCCGCTCATGAGGAGCCCCGGGACAAAAACAAACCCCAATGGAAGAAAGATCATCGGGAGGCTGTATTTAAGTGAGACAAATCCAGTCCTCATTGGGTCCGCACCCGCAATGGCGGCTCCCGCGAATGCCGACACGCAGACGGGCGGCGTCACGTTTGAAAGGCAGGCCGCGTAAAAGACCATGAGATGTGCAGCCAGCGTCGAGACGCCAAGATGCATAAGCGCCGGCGCCGCGACGACGGAGAGGATGATATACGATCCGGTGGTGCTTGATCCCATCCCGACGACGATGGATATCAGCATCACCATAGCGGCCGTAATGACAAGGCTGCCGCGGGCGAATTCGACCAGAATGGCCGAGAATTTCAATCCTAAACCGGCAAGCACGATGCCGCCGATGATGATACCGAGCGAGCCTATCGCGGCTCCGGCCGAGTTGTTGGATTGCGCCCCGGACACCATGCCGTTGACGAAATCTTTGACGGACATCCTGGTTTCCTTTTTGACGTAGGATACCGCGATGGCCGCCAGCGTTCCGTAAAAAGCGCCGATTTCCGGGGAATACCCTTTGAACAATGCACCGAGGACAACCACAAGAGGGAGGAAAAAGTACCATCCACCGCGCCACGTTTTTTTAAAATCGGGAATCTCTTCGGGAGGCAACCCCTTGAGATTGTTGCGCAGGGCTTCGAGATCGACCATGGCGAGCACGAACATGAAATAAAGAAGAGCCGGAACAATGTTCAGAACCGCTATGGCGAGATACTCCATTTCGATGAGGGTCGCGAGAATGAAGACGCCGGCCCCCATGACCGGGGGCATGAACTGCCCTCCGGTGGAGGCGACCGCTTCGATCGCTCCGGCGGTCTCCGGCTTGAAACCCAGCCTTTTCATCATGGGAATGGTGAAGGTTCCGGTCGAGACGACATTTGCAACGGAAGAGCCGGAAATGGAGCCGAAGAGCGCTGACGTCACAACCGCGATCTTCGCGGGGCCGCCTCTCCACCTTCCGGTTATCGATGTCGCCAGATCCATGAAGAAGGTCCCCGCGCCGCTGCGCTCAAGGAAGGCGCCGAAGATCATGAAAGGAAAGACGAAAGTGGCGAAGGTCGTGGCGATCGTGCCGAAAATTCCCTCCTGAGTGCTGTAGATGAACTCTATGATTCGTTCCCAGCTCACTCCCGCATGAGCCAGCCTCCCCGGCAGAAAGGGACCGTAATACAGCTGGGCGAGGAAGAGAACCGCCAGGATGGGCATCGTGATTCCAAGCGCACGCCGGGTTGTTTCCACGATCATGACGAGGCAGACAACCCCCATGAAGAAATCGGTACGGGTGGGATCGCTCACTCTGAACATGGCGTATTGGGCGTACTGGTCGATCCAGTATCCTATCGAAACCGTCACAAGAACGATGCACAGCAGGTCGAACCAGCTCGGGCGGTCCCGGGGGGCTCTTCGGGACGCGGGAAACAGCAGGAAGACCAGGACGGACGTGAACATGAGATAGAAACCGCGGTTGGTCTCCGAAGAGACGAGGCCGAAGCCGGAGGTGTACATATACCATCCCGACATGAACAGAGCTGCAAGCGAAAAAAGAATTGCCCAGAGACCTCGCAGAGTACGCTTTCTTCCCTTTATCTCTTCCGGAAAAAAAGGAACGCGGATATTGTTCCATTTTTCCGAGATTCCATTCAACATAATAGCCACTTCCCTCCCGGAATGACGCCGTAAGGCCGGAAAGCGGCGGTCGCTGAAAGGACAAACGACCGCCGCTTCTTGAGACGCTTGGTATTACTCCTTCCAAAGACCTTTCGCCTTATAGTAGGCTTCAGCGCCGGGATGCATCTTTGCTCCCAGGTCAAGATACGCCTTCGTGTCGGGCTCCAGTTCGCTCCAGCTCTTGTAACCCTGGGCAAGTTCCTTTGCGATATCGTCTTTATAAACCACTTCGAGAATATCCTGGACCACTTGGGCCGGGACTCGTTCATGAGCGACCCAGTACACGGTCAGCATGGGCATGGTCAGTTCGGGCACGCCCTTGTACGTTCCGGCGGGCATGACTCCGGGGAAGAAATACGGAGCGTGCTCCATGATCTTCTTCATCTCTTCGTCGGTAAACGGAATGACGTAAGCGCCTTTGGGACTCTCCGCCAGCTCTTTGACACCGGCGGCTGGAGAGGACGACTGGGCGAAACAATCGATCTGATTGTTGGCCATGGCCCTGGAAGCGTCGGCGAAGGTCAGCTGGCTCGGCTTGATCTTGTCCATCAGACCGAGAGCGGTGAGGATCTTATGGCTGTTGAAGACCGTTCCCGAGCCGGGAGGACCGATTGCGACGGATTTCCCGACCAGGTCGGACATGCTCTTGATCCCCGAATCGGGCGTGGTGACGAAGTAAGCGGGAGCGGAATAGAGTTTGGCGACGCCCTGAAGCATGGTTCCCTTGGGGCCGTTGGCGAATCCCTCTTCAAGATTGAGCGCCTGATACACGTGAGCGCCGTAAACGATTCCCATGTCGAGTTCGCCCTTGATAAGGCGCTTCGCATTCTCCGTCGAGCCGCCGGTCGATACCTGGGTGATGTTGTACTGCGGAAGTTCCCTGGTAATGACGGTGCCTCCGGTACCAACGATGTAGTACATCACGCCTCCCGGCGCCGAGCCTCCCCAGGAGATATTCAGAGGCTGCGCTTCCGCCGTTTGCGGCACAAGCGATATTCCTACGAAAAGAAGCAAAACTGCAATCAAAGCACCTCGAAACAAATTACGCCTCATACGTCCACACCTTCCTTTCACTCAATCCGATACCACGATCCACCCTTTAGAAAACCAGCTCACATCAGCATTCCAAACAACGGACTCCTTACATCTCCCTGCATTGCACCCCTCCTTTTTTCAAAGTTCAGGATACGTCACGCTCCTCACTTTCTTCCGAGACATCGCCCGGCACGGTAATCTTGTTCATGACTCTTTCCATAGCTTCGAGAGCGTGACGGTTCGCGGCCTCGAAGGCTCCGATGGCATCTTTCCTGCATAAAGCGTCATAGATGGCCCTGTGCTCCCGTAAAACCTGTTCCCATCTGGCGTCATCCCCCAGAGAGAGTTCGGAATACCGTCTGAGGTTTTGAGAGAGGCTATCATAATATTGCGACAACATCGCATTGTCCGCGCCTTCGATAATCTGGCCGTGAAACGCCGTGTTCGCGGCGGTCATTCCTTCATAATTCCGCATATCGATGTGACGGACGGTCTCTTCGATATTCTGGGCGAGCGCGTCGAGATCGTCCCTTCCGAAAGTCTGGGCAGCCACATAGCACCCGTAACCGTCGAGCATCGCCTTCAACTGGTAGTGCTCTTTCACATTCTTGCGCCGTATCACCGAGACGCGTGCGCCTTTATAGGGAAGAAGTTCAACGAATCCTTCATAGGCCAACATTCTCAATGCCTCCCGCACAGGCGAACGGCTGACGCGGAACAGATCGGAAAGAAAGGCCTCCGTTATTCGCTGCCCCTCTTCAATCTGACCGCTGACGATCATTTCGCGGGTGGTATCGCACACCATGCGGGCCATCTGGCGCATCTCCGGAAACTGCTGTATATTCATGAATATTCTCCCCTCTACGGCGACGTTCTTTCAGAGAAAGCTCAGAACCGTGCTTCGAAAGCATCCTCGTAGATCTTCGCGATGTCCTCCACGGTCAGATCCCGCGCACAACGCCCGAGAAGACGGCGCTCGTTCCATCCAGCCTGAGCCCAGCGCCCCACCGCGCTCCGGTCCGTTATTCCAACGTCCTCAAGGCACACCGGAAGCTCCACGCTCTTCATGAACGCGTTCATCGCGTCCAGCGCAACCTCCACTCCCTCGCGCACCGAGAGCCCTTCCATGTTCTCTCCCATCGCCTCCGCCAGACGAACCAGCCGCGGTCCCTTCGACGCCGATATCGCCTTGAAACACGATATCAACAGCACGCTCAGCGACACTCCGTGCACCGCGTGGTACTCCCCTCCTATCGGGTACGCCAACGCGTGCACAAGGCTCGTTCCCGCATTGT